>Ga0206129_10000767_pt1 | contig 47527 bp, 41 predicted proteins | sample Helgoland_Spring_8_FD_148616 | JGI IMG/M metagenome (GOLD analysis project Ga0206129, IMG submission 148616) | Pelagic subsurface seawater microbial communities from Kabeltonne, Helgoland, North Sea - Helgoland_Spring_Bloom_20160502_2 | ecosystem: Environmental > Aquatic > Marine > Epipelagic ...
GGATCGGCGAAGCGCTTGGAAATTTCCTGCGCCACCGGGATCGACCGCGCGGTCGCCAAGGCGCAATAATCCATGCCGGGGCAGGCGATGATGTCGGAAACCAGGCCGATATTGGCCGTCGCCAGGTCCGCCTGTTGCAGGCAGGCAAACACCTCCGGCAGGTCGGCAGCCCGCACATGCGGCAGCACGATGTTCTGCTCGTGACTGACCCGCAGCTCGTCCAGGCTATAGCGCTCGGCGATGTCCGCCAGCGTCCGCATCTGTTCGGCGCTGGCATCGCCTGGCGCGCCCCCGATGGGCTTCAGCGAGACGGTAACGATGCGATAGCCGGACTCGCGATGCCCGACGACGTTGGTCTCCACCCAGTCGCGGAAGGCCGCGTCCGCCATCAGCGCCGCATCCAGGTCGCTGTCGGCATCCGGCAGTTTCTCGAAGGCGGGCGGCGCGAAATACGCTTCGATCCGGGCAATTTCCTCCGGCGACAGCGCCAGGGTCGGGCCATCGGCTTCCGCGAGCAGGCGCTGGAACTCGTCCTCCACCTCCGCCCGGATGGTCTCCAGTTTCGCCTCGTGCACCAGGATCTTGATGCGGGCCTTGTACTTGTTGTCCCGCCGGCCGTGCAGGTTGTAGACGCGCAGGACGGCTTCCAGGTAGGGCAACAACTGCGCCTTGGGCAGGAATTCGCGAATGACCTTGCCGACCATCGGCGTCCGGCCCATTCCGCCGCCGACGATGACCTCGTAGCCCGGCTCGCCCACGCTGTTGCGCAACATGCGCAGGCCGATATCGTGCGCCTTGGTCACCGCCCGGTCGTTCGGGGAGCCGGTGACGGCGATCTTGAACTTGCGGGGCAGGAAGGCGAATTCCGGGTGCCCGCCGGACCATTGCCGGACGATCTCCGCCGTCGGCCGCGGGTCTTCGATCTCGTCATCGGCCGCGCCGGCGAAGTGATCCGCCGTCACGTTGCGGATGCAGTTGCCCGAAGTCTGGATCGCGTGCATGCCGACATCGGCCAGCGCCTCCAGAATATCCGGCACGTCGGCCAGTTTCGGCCAGTTGTACTGGATGTTCTGGCGGGTGGTGAAATGGCCGTAGCCTTTGTCCCAGCGCTCCGCGATCATGGCGAGCTGGCGCATCTGCCGGGAATCGAGCGTGCCGTAGGGCACGGCGACGCGCAGCATGTAGGCGTGCAGTTGCAGGTAGAGGCCGTTCTGCAGACGCAGCGGCTTGAACTCGTCCTCGGTCAGCGCACCGGACAGGCGGCGCTCCACCTGATTGCGGAATTGGCTGACCCGTTCCCGCACGAAGCGGTCGTCGAATTCGTCATAGCGATACATTGGCTTGCTCCTGCCGGCGCACGGCCGGCGTTTCAGCCTGATGGCCAAGGTCGGGGCGGTTGGATGGGCCGCGCGTGCGGATGCGCTCGCGGTAATGCAAGGGTTCGGGGCGGCCTTTCGCATCGCGGGCCAGGTCGATCAGGTAGGGGCCGACCACCTCGGCCTCCTGTCCTTCCGCGGCGGCGAGCAGGCGCCCGGCTTCCTCGGCGGTGTCGGTGATCGCGGCCTCCGCCAGATCGCGCGACCAACCGAGCGCGGCGGTCAGATAGACAACGTCGCCATCCAACAGATGGTTGGCAGTGACGGCCTGAAGGGTTGAGGGCTGGTTCATCGAACACCAGCCGTTGTTGCAACCGCCGGTGTCTCTGCCCCGCCGGCCAAAGCCGACAATGGGCGCGGGCCGATACCCAGAAACAAGATTGCCGGCCCTTGAATCGCCGCCGCCGCCATGTCGGCCGTCAGGTTGGCGAGGGTGGTGGCGATGATGGTTTGATCCGCCCGCGACGCATTTTCGACCACGCTCATCGGCGTTCCCGGATTGGCCCCGACCATCAGCAGCCGCGCTTGCAGGAATTGCGCTGCCCGCACGCCCATATAGATCGCAGCGGCTGCGCCCGGCTTTGCGAGGGTGCGCCAGTCGTGCTCGGCAAAGCCGTTCACATCCTGGCCGGTCAACAGCCGCAAGGCCGAGTTCCGGCCGCGCTGCGTGAGGGAGACCTTGGCGGCCGCTGCCGCAGCGGTCGCGGCGGTGATGCCGGGAACGATAGCATAACCGATACCGGCTTCCGCCAGCGCCTGCATTTCCTCGTCCAGGCGGCCATAGACGCCCGGATCGCCGGATTTCAGGCGCACCACCTGGAAGCCTGCGGTCGCCTCCGCCACAATCCGGGCATCGATGTCCTTTTGTTGCCAGCCGGAGCCGCCGGGAACCTTACCGACCGCGATCAACCGAGCCTCACGGCGGGCCAGTTCCAGCACGGCGGGTGAGACCAGACGGTCGTGGATCACCACGTCCGCTTCGTGCAGCAGGCGGCGGGCCTTCTGTGTCAGCAGGTCCGGGTCACCGGGGCCCGCGCCGACCAGGTGCACGAAGCCGGGCGCGCAGGCCTCCATGCCAGCTTCGGCGGCCAGCGCTTCCAACGCCTGGCGGGCTGCTGCCTCGCCGCCCTCGCGCAGTGCCTGGGGCCCGGCCTGGTCGAAAAACCGCGACCAGAAGCGCCGCCGTGGCATGCCGCGGGGCAGCGTTGCCGCCTGGGCGCGGAACTCCTCGGCGATGCGGGCCAGAACCCCGGTATCCGGCGAAAGGCTGGCTTCGACATCGGCCTTGATCCTGCGCGCCAGCACGGGCGCGCTGCCTTCGGTTGCGATCGCGACCGTCACCGGGTCGCGGTCGACGATAGCCGGGGTGATGAAGTCGCTCGCCTCGCGGTCATCGACGACATTGCAGAGTGCGCCGGCAGCCCGGCCCAGATCGGCAACACGGCCATCCTCCGCGCTGTCGCCGGTCGCGGCGTAGGCGAGAGTGGCGCCGACCAAGTCTGCTGCCGCTACCGGCCTTCGGTACAGGCGGATGTGCCGCGCTTCGGCCAATGCGCAAATCTCCGGCAACGGGGCAGGCGCAAACACGGCCAGCCGCGTTTCGGTTTTCATCAGCAGCCGCAACTTGGCGAGCGCGACTTCTCCGCCGCCGGCAAGGACGACGTTTTTGCCGCGCAGATCGAGGGAAATTGGCAGATGGCGCATGAAATTTGCTCCTACACGCACGGTGTCGGTTGACGGGGTGCCTTTGCAGGCGGTATGCAAATAATGCGCGTTTGGAGAAATTTTTTCCAGATTTCGCTTCCAAATCCCAAAAAATAGGGAAATTATAACGCTCCCGGCGCCACGCTGCGGAGCCCGTTCGACAACCCGAAGGCTTTGGACGATGAGCGTCTCGCTTGATGACCTGGACCGGAAAATCCTTGTGGCCCTGCAGGAGGACGCGACCCGTCCGTTGGATGAGTTGGCCCAAATCGTGGGGTCGTCGCGTACCCCGGTGTGGAACCGGATCAAGCGGTTGCGCGAGCGCGGTGTGATCAAGCGGCAGGTGGCGGTGGTCGATCCGGAATCGGTTGGGCTCGACGCCTGTTTCTTTGTGTTCATCCGCACGGCGGAGCACGATGCGGGCTGGCTGCAACGGTTTCTGGAGGCAGTGCAAGGCAGCCCGGCCGTGATTGAGGCGCACCGGTTGGCGGGGGAAGTCGATTACATTTTGAAGGTGCGCGTACCGCATCCGCGCGCCTATGACGATTTTTACCAGTCGCTGATCCGGCACGTGAAAATCTTCAGTGTGACCTCCACCCTCTCTATGGAGGAGATCAAAAGCGACCAAGGGTTGCCGATACCGGTGGAGTGAGGCGGCCGGTTTGGCTTACAGTTCCGGCGAATCAATTCGCTGACAGGGACCAACGCCAATGCCCCGCCCGGATACCGCCATTGCCTCCGCCAAGGTCACGCTGCTGCGGACGCCTTTTCTGGAACAACCGAAGCTTTCCGCCGACTTTACCCGCGACCGCGAGGTGCTGGCGCTGGAGATCGAGACCAAGGCCGGGCATGTCGGCCTTGGCTATCAGCTCTTCCTGCGCGACGGCTTCCGCACGGTGAAGGCCGCGCTGGAGGAGCAGTATATCCCGCACATCATCGGCCGCGACGCCACCGAGGTGGAGGGGCTTTGGCGCGAGATGTATATGGGCTCCATCGCCGACGGGCGGATGGGCGCCAATCTCTACGCGATCAGCGCCATCGACGTCGCGCTCTGGGATATTGTCGGCCAGGCCGCCGGTCTGCCGCTGCACCGGCTTTGGGGGCATGTGCGGACGGAGGTGCCCGCCTACGGCTCTGGCTGCTGGCGCGGCATGGGCGGCGAGGGCATGGCGGAGAAGGGGGCGCGCTTCGTCCGTGACGGCTTCAAGGCGATCAAGATGCAGGTCGGCCACATCTGGACGGATGCGGAGGACGTGGCCAACGTCGCGCTGATGCGGGATACGGTCGGCGACGAGGTCGACATCATGGTCGACGTCAACATGGCGTGGACCGCCGACAAGGCCATCGTCATGGGCCACAAGCTGGAAGACCACGGCATCTATTGGCTGGAGGAGCCGGTGATCCCGATGGACTTCGCTGGCTACCGCCGCATCGCCAAGGCGCTGACCCGCACCCGCGTCGTCGGCGGCGAGAGCCATTTCACCCGCTATGACCTGCAACCCTTCTTCGCGGACCCGTGCTGCCCGATCCTGCAACCGGACGTGGTGCGCGGCGGGCTGACGGAGTTGCGCAAGATCGCGGTAATCGCCGACACCTGGGGCCTGAAAATCGCCCCGCACCTCTACCCCGAACTGATGATCCACCTCTGCGCCTCGATCCCGAACGCGGAGATCCTGGAGGACATGGGGCTGATGGACGGCATGTTCGTCGACGCGCCGGCCCCGGTGAACGGCATGGTAACGGCACCGGAAGCGCCCGGCCACGGCCTGAAGATCAAGCCGGAGATCCTGAAAGACGCGGCCGTCGGGTGATGGGCTGGAGCAGGGTCGCCTGCCGTCACAGGCGGCCGGCATGGACGTTTGCGCTTTGGATGAAGCCGAAGCCGATCATCAGTGTCAGCATGGATGTGCCACCGTAGGACACCATCGGCAGCGGGACGCCGACAACCGGCAGCACGCCCATCACCATTCCCATGTTGATGAAGGCGTAGAAGAAAAAATTGGCCGCCAGTCCAACCACCAGCAGCCGGGCAAAGACGCTCTGGCATCGGGCCATAACGGCATAGCAGCAGGCCAGAATGCCAATCATGATCGATACAAGCAGGATCGATCCGAAGAACCCGAATTCTTCAGCCAACAGGGTGAAAATAAAATCGGTGTGTTTCTCCGGCAGGAAACTCAGTTGCGATTGGGTGCCGCCGGTAAACCCTTTGCCGAACAGGCCGCCGGAGCCCAGACCGATCTTCGATTGCAGTATGTGGTAGCCCGCACCGTGCGGATCCCGGCTGGGGTCGAGAAAGGTCAGAATCCGGTCGCGCTGGTAGTCGTGCAACAGGTACTGCCAGGCGACTGGCCCGGCAGCGGCGGCCAGGATCGCTGCGAGCGCAAACTTCCACCAGGCCAATCCGGCCATAAAAATTACGGTCGCCGCCAGGACGATCAGAATCGTTGCGGTCCCCAGGTCCGGCTGCCGCATCACCAGAAGCGCCGGCACGGCTGTCAGCAATGCGGGCGGTATCAATGCGATGGCCCGGTCGATCTGGTTGGCGTCCAGATCATGGAAATAACGGGCCAGGGCCAAGACCAGCGCCACCTTCATTGTCTCTGACGGTTGCAGGTTCATGAACCCCAGGGATATCCAGCGCTGCGACCCGTCGCCGACACCGACAAGTTCCACCGCCACCAACAGCAACAGCGCCGCCGCGTAAAAGACGTAGGCGAAGCGCCGCCAGATGCGGAACGCCGTCGCCGCGATTGTCAGCATCAGCGCAAGGCCGATGCCGAAGCGAACCGCCTGCCGGTCTGCCCAGGGCTGCCAAGAGCCATCGGCGGCCGAATACAGGATGGCAAGGCCGATCCCTGCCAGCGCCACGATCAGAACGATGAGCAGCCAATCCATGCGGAGAACGCGGCGCCATATGGTATCGGCCTCGTCCTCCCGGCTTCGGGCTTGGAGCAGGGCGGTCTGCGAACGGCGTGGCGGCAGCAACGGGCGCATCGCTCGTGCCTCAGGTCGGCGAATGGCGAAGCAGGCGCATTTGACTCAGACGCAGAAGTTCAGCGGCAATCGGCGCCGCAACCCGCGAGCCGCCGCCGCCGTGTTCGACGATAACGCTGACCGCAAACCGCGGCGCTTGGACGGGCGCAAAGCCGACGAACAGCGCATGGTCGCGTTCTTCCCGCGGGCGTTCTTCGTTTCGCAATACCCGAGTACGGCGCTCGCGCTGGCTGATGCGGCGCACCTGGCTGGTGCCGGTCTTGCCGCCCATCTGCATGTGCTCGTGCGGAATCTGTGCGGCCAATGCGGTGCCCAAAGGATCGCTGGTGACGCCGATCATGGCTTTTCGCACGATCGCCAGGGTTTCCGGGGCTATGCCGATCGTCGGCGGCCTGCCGATGCCGTCTCCGGTTTGGGCCATGACGGCGGGTTTCACCGCCCGGCCGCCATTGGCCAGGCAGGCCGTCATGGCCGCCAGTTGCAATGGCGTAGCCAGGACATAGCCCTGGCCGATACCGGCGACCAGCGATTCGCCGATCTGCCAGGGTCGCCCGAACCGCCTGAGCTTCCACGCCTTGTCAGGGATGAGCCCTGGCTGTTCGCCCGGCAGATCGATGCCCATGCGGCCGCCGAGACCGAAGCGGCGGGCCATGGCGGCAATCCGCTCGATGCCGATGCGCCGGGCCACCTCGTAGAAAAAGATATCGCAGGATTGCACGATGGCATCGTGGACGTTGACGGTGCCGTGGCCGCCGCGGTGCCAGCAGTGGAAGCGACCGTTGCCCAATTCCATCACGCCGGTGCAGTGAAAGGGAGTCGTGGGCGAAATCTGCCCCGATTCCAGGCCGGCGAGCGCCACCAGCATTTTGAACGTCGATCCCGGCGCATATTGCCCGGCGATGGCCTTGTTGACCAAGGGGGCGTCCGGCGCGTTCAGAAGGCGGTTCCAGTTGGCATGGCTGATCCCATCGGGGAACAGGCCGGGGTCGAAGGACGGCCGGCTGATCAGGGCGGCGATCTGGCCGGAATGAATGTCCATCACAACGGCCGCGCCGGTCTCCTGGCCGAACAGGTCCGCCCCCTGGCGCTGCAATTCTGCGTCAATGGCCAGGCGGACCGTCCGGCCGGGCTTGCCCGGATCGCGATCGAGTTCGCGAATGACCCGGCCCAGCGCATTGACTTCCACCTGGCGCCGGGCCGCCTGGCCACGCAAGGAGGTATCATACACCCGCTCGGCGCCGGACTTGCCGATCCGCATGTCCGGCAGCGAAAGCACCGGGTCTCCGGTAAGGTCTTTCTTGGCGACAGCTCCGACATAGCCGACCACATGCGCGCAGAATTCCCCCACCGGATAGACCCGTTCGTCGGTGGCGGCGATTTCCACGCCCGGCAGATCGGCGCTGCGGGCAGCGACGCGTGCGATATCGCGCCAAGACAGGTTGTTGTGGGTGATTACCGGCACAAAAGCCCGCTGCCGGCGCACCTGCTCCAGCACCCGCTGCCGTTGCTCCGGCGCCAGGGGCGCGAGCCGGTCGAGGCGGTCGAGCAAGGCTTCCAGATCGCCGGCCTGTTCCGGTATCGCGGCGATGCGGTAGGTGGTGCGGTTGGTGGCCAGCGGCTGGCCGAACCGATCGACGATCACGCCGCGCGGCGCCACGGCATAGCGCAGATCGATCCGGTTTTCGTCGGCCAGCACGGCATACTGGCTGGCCTCCACCACCTGCAGTTGGTACATGCGCCCGGCCAGCAAACCGAAGCCGGCCAGTTGGCCGGCGCCCAGTATCAGGCCGCGGCGTGATATCCGGGCCAGATGCCGTTCTGCATTTCGTTCCTGTGCGCTACGCCTCATCGTTATGGCTTTCCAGCACCCAGAGCAGCGGAAACGCTAGCACCGGGAAGGTGACGAACGATGCCGCAGCGCGCGCCAATACCGGGTCGGGCGCCAACCAGATCAGGTGATGCAGAGAGACCGCGAACCAACTAGCCAGCCCTGCCAGGGCCACGACCGGAACGAAGCCCAGCCAAAGGCTGAGAATGCGGCTGTCGTCGACCGGTAACCGCTGGGACAGCGCATAGACCAGCACATAGACGAAGGCGTGCAGGCCGATGGGTGTGAAGCTCAGCAGGTCGTGCAACAGCCCCAGCCCGAACAGCAGCAGTGGCGGTACGGAGGCCGGGCGGCACACGCAGGCCAGATAAACGGCGGTCAGCACCGGGTCCGGCAGGGGCGCCCGGTCGAACGGTGTGGGCAAGGCCGCCAACAAGATCGATGCAGTCAGCACCAGCGTCGGCAGGAGCCGGCCGTTCCAGATTTCGGCGAAGTGAGCGGAATCCCGCTGCCGCATGCCTTAGCGGGCCTCCTGTGCCAGGTCGATCGTCGGAGGTTGGCCGTAATCGACGATCCGAACAAAATCCAGTCGGTCCCAGTCCACGAACGGCCGCACCCGCCAGTTGCTGCCATCCCCGGCTTCGACCACGCCGATAGGCAGGCCAGCGCGGAAGACGCCGCCATCGCCGGAGGTCAAGACCACCGCGCCGGGGGTCGGGCGCACATCGCTGACAAAGAATTCCAGCATCGGTGAGTGGCTGTTCGTGCCGCTCATGATGGCGCGCCGGCGCTGTTCGCCGATGGCCACGGGAATTTTCGAGTTCAGGTCGGTGATCAGCAACACACGCGCTGACTGCTGCCCGACGGTCTGCACCCGGCCGACCAGCCCTTCGGCGGCCAGCACGGGCAGGTCCTTGCGCACGCCCTGGGTGCTGCCGACATGCACCATCAGGCTGCGGGCGAAAACGCCGCCGGTATCGGCGATGATGCGGGTGCTGACCGATTTGGCGACCGGCCCGGGATCGAAGCGCAGCAGCCGGCGCAGGCCGGCATTCTCCGCCTTCAGGTCGTGGGCGATCAGGCGCAGATTGGCAAGCCGGGCGTTTTCCTCCCGCAGGCGCTGGTTCTCGGCGATCAGATTGCCGATGGCGGCGATGTCGTTGAACCAGCGATAGGCGCTGGCGATGGGGTAGGAGAGCGCATCCAGCACCGGGGCGGAGACGTCTGAAACCGCGCTGCGGGCGTTGTCGACGATGCGGGTGTCGATCTTGCCGACCAGCACGAGGCCGAACGCGATCAGCGCCAGACCAAACACCGCAAGCCGCCGCATTACCCGGCCGGCAATGCGGATACCGCGGTCGATCAGTTCGCCAACGCTTTGCGGTTCTTCGTCCATGCCACTCCCAGGCACAAGGCCACGCCCCATGGCGGGGCGGGCGGGCTATTCCATCAGCACGCTTCGCAGCGTCTGCTTTTCCTCCAGGCAGCGGCCGCAGCCTATGGCGACGCACTGCAGGGGGTTTTCCGCAATGGAGACCGGAAGTCCGGTCGCATGCCGCAACACATGGTCCAGGTTCGGCAGCAGGCCGCCGCCGCCGGTCAGGACGATGCCGCGGTCAACGATATCCGCCGCCAGTTCCGGCGCGGTGTTTTCCAGTGCAACCTTTACGGCCTCGACGATATGGCTGATCGGCTCGGCCAGAGCCTCCGCCACCTGGCTTTCGGTGATGATGACCTCGCGCGGGACGCCATTCATCAAGTCGCGGCCGCGCACCGAAGCGCGCCGTTCTTCGCCATCCTCCGGCGGCCAGGCGGTGCCGATGGCAATCTTGATCCGTTCGGCGGTCGATTCGCCGATCAGCAGGTTATGGTGACGGCGGACGAAGCTCATGATCGCCTCGTCCATTTTGTCGCCGCCCACCCTGACGGAGCGGGAATAGACAATGCCGCCCAGCGACAGTACGGCGACTTCGGTCGTGCCACCGCCGATATCCACGACCATGGAGCCGGAGGGCTCGGTCACCGGCAGGCCGGCGCCGATCGCCGCTGCCATCGGCTCCTCAATCAGAAATACCCGGCGAGCACCGGCGCCGAGGGCTGATTCTTGGATCGCGCGCCGTTCCACCTCTGTCGCGCCAGAGGGAACGCAGACGATGATTTGGGGGGAAATGAAGCTGCGCCGGTTGTGCACCTTGCGGATAAAATACTTGATCATCTCCTCCGCCACTTCGAAATCGGCGATAACGCCGTCGCGCAGCGGGCGGATGGCCTCGATATTGCCGGGGGTGCGGCCCAGCATGCGCTTGGCCTCTTCGCCCACGGCCAGCACTTGGGGCCGGCCGCGTGCGTCACGCACCGCCACCACCGACGGCTCGTCCAGCACGATGCCGCGGCCGTTCACATAGACGAGGGTGTTGGCAGTACCGAGATCGATGGCCAGATCCTGGCTCATCAGGCCGAGAAGAGCGGAAAACATTGGGCCTCACGAAAAATCTTGCGCCCAAAACAGACGCAGCGTGGCTTTATATAGCCACGCTGCCCTGTTGTCGAAAGCGGAACGCTGTCGCGTGTGCGCTTAGTTCTTTTCTTTGTCGACCAGCGCGTTTTCGCCGATCCACGGCATCATGGCGCGCAGACGTTCGCCCACCTCTTCGAGTTGGTGGCCGGCGCCGATGCGGCGTTTGGCCTTGAAGCTGGTCTGGCCGGCCGCGTTCTCCAGCACCCACTCGCGAGAGAATTCGCCACGCTGGATTTCGCCCAGCACCTCTTTCATGCGGTCCTTGACGGAGGCATCGATGATGCGGGGCCCGCGGGTGTAGTCGCCGTACTCTGCCGTGTTGGAGACAGAGTAGCGCATGCCGGCCATGCCGCCCTCGTAGATCAGGTCCACGATCAGCTTCACTTCGTGCACACACTCGAAATAGGCCATCTCCGGCGCGTAGCCGGCCTCGACCAGGGTCTCGAATCCCGCCTGGATCAGGGCGGTCAGGCCGCCGCAGAGCACGGTCTGCTCGCCGAACAGGTCGGTTTCGCACTCTTCCTTGAAGGTGGTCTCGATCACCGCCGCGCGGCCGCCGCCATTGGCGCAGGCATAGGACAGCGCCAGGTCGTGGCAGTTGCCGCTGGCGTCCTGGTGGATGGCGATCAGCGATGGCACGCCCGCACCGCGCACATATTCGCTGCGGACCAGGTGGCCGGGGCCCTTGGGCGCGACCATGAACACGTCGATGTCGGCGCGCGGGTTGATCAGGTTGAAGTGAATGGAGAGGCCGTGCGCCACCGCCAGGGCCGCACCCGGGCGGATGTTGTTGACGATGTCCTGTTCATAGAGAGCCGCCTGGCCTTCGTCCGGGGTCAACATCATGACCACATCGGCCCATTTGGCGGCATCCGCCGGCGCCATAACGGTGAAGCCGGCGCCTTCCGCCTTCGGCGCGGAGCCGGAGCCCGGACGCAGGCCGACCACGACCTCGGCAACGCCGCTGTCGCGCAGGTTGTTGGCATGCGCGTGGCCCTGGCTGCCATAGCCGAGGATCGCGACCTTCTTGCCTTTGATCAGGTTCAGATCGGCATCGCGATCATAGTAAACACGCATGGCACACATGGTTCGTTGTCCTTACAGGTGGGGATGGGACGGGTTGGGATGGAATTGCCGCCGGCAGCGGCACAGAATGAGCGCGCCACTGGACACAATGCCCAAGCGGCGCACGAAAGGCTTGGCCGAGGCTTCTAAAGCCCCCGGTTGCCGCGCGCAATGGCAACAGACCCGGTCCGCGCGACATCGGTCAGGCCCAATGGCCGCATCAAGCTGATGAAGGCGTCCACCTTCTCGCCCGAGCCGGTGATCTCGAACACGAACGACTGGTTGGTGGAGTCGACGGCGCGGGCGCGGAAAATATCGGCAATGCGCAGGGATTCGACCCGGTGCTCGCCCCCGCCCACGACCTTCACCAGCGCCAGTTCGCGGTCGACGAACGGGCCTTCCTCGGTCAGATCGCGGACCGCGTGCACGGGCACGAGCCGGCCAAGCTGCGCCTTGATCTGCTCGATAATCATCGGCGTGCCAGAGGTCACGACGGTGATGCGGGAGAGGTGTTCGTCCGGGTTCACCTCCGCCACGGTCAGGCTCTCTATGTTGTAGCCGCGGCCGGAAAACAGGCCGATGACGCGGGCGAGGACGCCGGGTTCGTTGTCCACCAGCACCGCTAGCGTGTGCTGTTCGATTTGTTGGTCTTGCAAGCGTGCCTCCGGGTGGGGCGGTTGTTCGGTTTGTCTTTGAAAAACCCCATCATTGCGAGGAGGCGAAGCCAACGAAGCAACCCAAAGGGGGGGGGCGGCCGATGCGGCCGGATCGCCCGTCTGGGTTGCTTCGCTTCGCTCGCAATGACGGCGGGCGAGAGCGTGTTCTACACCAGCACCATGCCGTCTTCGGAGATCGGGCGGGAGGCCTCATCGTCCGGCCCCAGCAGCATGTCGCAGTGCGCGGCGCCCGATGGGATCATCGGGAAGCAGTTTTCCGTCTTGTCGACGCAGATGTCGGCGATCACCGGGCCGTCGGTGGCCAGCATCTGCGCGATGGCGTCGTCCAGTTGCTCCGGCATGGTGGCACGGATGCCGGTCCAGCCAAAGCTTTCCGCCAATTTGATGAAGTCGGGCAGGGAGGCGGTGTAGCTCTCGGCATAGCGGGCGCCGTGCAGCAGTTCCTGCCATTGCCGCACCATGCCCATCCACTCGTTGTTCAGAATGAACACCTTGATCGGCGTCTTGTACTGGGCGGCGCAGGACATCTCCTGCATGTTCATCAGGAAGCTTGCCTCACCCGAGATATCGACCACCAGCGCATCGGGATGCGCCACCTGTGTTCCGATGGCCGCCGGCAGGCCATAGCCCATCGTGCCGAGGCCGCCGGACGTCATCCAGCGGTTTGGCTTCTCGAACTTCATGAACTGGGCCGCCCACATCTGGTGCTGGCCGACCTCGGTCGTGATGTAGACATCGCGCTTGTCCTGATCGAGGTGCGCCTGCAGGCGCTCCAGCGCGTATTGCGGTTTGATCACATCGTCGCTCTGCCGGTAGGTCAGGCACTTGCGCTCCTGCCAGCTATGGATTTGCTCCCACCACTGGGCGAGCGCGGCGCCATCGGCCTGGAGTTTCTGCGCCTGCCAGCCGCTCAGCAACTGCGCCAGCACCACGCCGGCATCGCCGATAATGGGCAGGTCCACCCGCACGTTCTTGTTGATCGAAGAGGCGTCGATGTCGATATGGATTTTCTTCGCTTCCGGCGCGAACGCGTCCAGGCGCCCGGTCACCCGGTCGTCGAAGCGCGCGCCGACGCAGACAATCAAGTCGCTCCGGTGCATGGCCAGATTGGCCTCGTACATGCCGTGCATGCCCAGCATGCCGAGCGACAGCGGGTCGGAGGCCGGAAAGGCGCCCAGGCCCATCAGTGTCTGCGTGCAGGGGAAGCCGGTGGTGTGCACCAGCCGCGTCAGCGTTTCGGACGCCGCCGGGCCGGCGTTGATGACGCCGCCGCCGACATAGAAGATCGGCTTCTTCGCCGCTGCCATCATCGCCAGCGCCTGATCGACCTTGCCGGCGTCGGGCTGGATCTGCGGGTTGTAGGAGCGGTGCGTGACGGCTTCCCGCTGGGTGTAGAAGCCTTCGGCGAATTGCACGTCCTTTGGCACGTCGATCACCACCGGGCCGGGGCGGCCGCTGCGGGCGACGTGGAACGCCTCGTGCACGACGCGGGCGACGTCGTTCACGTCCTTGATCAGGTAGTTGTGCTTGGTGCAGGGGCGGGTGATACCGGTCGTATCCGCCTCCTGGAAGGCGTCGTTGCCGATCAGATGCGTCGGCACCTGCCCGGTGAAGCAGATGATCGGGATCGAATCCATCAGCGCGTCGGTCAGGCCGGTCACCGCATTGGTGGCGCCGGGGCCGGAGGTTACCAGCACAACGCCCACCTTGCCGGTGGACCGCGCATAGCCTTCCGCCGCATGGACCGCGCCGCCTTCCTGGCGCACAAGGAAGTGCCGCAGCTGGTTCTGCTTGAAAATCTCGTCATAGATCGGCAGCACCGCGCCGCCCGGATAGCCGAACACGGTGTCGACGCCCTGGTCGATCAGGGCGCGAATGATCATGGCAGCGCCGTTCATGCGCTCTTCGGTCATGGGTCCGATTCCTTGGGAGTTTGGGGGTCAACGCAGGCGGTAATAGCCCATCCCCGCATAATGCAGCGCAACCTAGAGAAGGATCATTCGTCCGTCAATCTCTTTTGCGAACAAACGATAAGATTTCATCCAAAAACCTTTCCGAAAATTGCGCGTCAATCCGCAGCGCTTCAGGCAGACGGTGCCGGAACCAGGTGAGTTGCCGCTTGGCAAACCGCCGGGTTGCCTGCTGAGCGGCGGCTGTGGCGTCTTCCAGCGACATGGTGCCGCGAATGCAAGATGCAAGGTCCGCAACACCCAGGGCCTTCATCGCCGGCAGGCCGGGGTCGAGCTTGCGGGACAGCAATGCCGCCACCTCTTCGAGCGCGCCTTCGGCAATCATGGCTTCCAAGCGCCGGTCGCAGCGGGTGTAGAGCTGCTGCCGCGGTGGGTTTAACCATACCGCTGTATGGGCAAAGGGTGCCGGCTCCGGCGGCAAGCCCTGCCAGTGGCTTAGCGTCTGCCCCGTCGCTCGCCAGACCGCCCAGGCGCGCACCAGCCGCTGCCGGTCATGGGCGCCGATGCGGGCGGCGGCCTTGGGATCGTGCCGCGCCAGCGTCTCTGCGAATGCGCCAGGGCCTAGGCGGGCGCACTCCGCCTCGGCCTCTGCCAGGGCCTGGTCGGGAATTTCGGGGATCGGGCTGAGGCCGTGGGTCAGCGCCTCGATATAAAATCCGGTGCCGCCGGTGACGATGGCCCGGCGCCCCTGTGCATGCGCTTCGCCGACGCAGGCAATAGCCGCCTGCCGCCACCGCCCGGCGGAACAGCGTTCTGCCGGATCGACAACGCCGTAGAGCCGGTGCGGCACCCGCGCTTCGTGCGACGGGGAGGGGCGGGCGGTCAGCACGCGCAGGCCGCTATAAACCTGCATCGAGTCGGCATTGATCACCACCCCGTCCAGCCGCTCTGCCAGCGCCATGGCGAGCGCCGACTTGCCGGAGGCGGTGGGGCCGGCAACGACGATGACCGGCGTTTCCTTCATGCGGCCACCTCTCGCGGAGAAAGGCCGCATCGCGGATGCGCGGCGGGTCGGCTATAGGCCGTGGGATGACGAACAGCCCCTACACCCTGACCCTGGTCGCCGCCGACGGCATGCTGCGCGGCAACCTTTGGGAGCGCGCGTCGGCCGCACTCGCCGCCCACGCCGCCGTAACCGGCCCTGCCGACTGGCTGGCGCCGGCCACCGCTTGCGACTGGCCGCTCGCCGCTGTTCCGGACGACCATCTGGCGCTGGAACTCGATGCCCTCGGCCTGGACCACGCCGTCCACCACCAGGACGAGACCCGCCGCAAGCGCGTGCTGATCGCGGATATGGACTCCACCATCGTCCAGACGGAGACGCTGGACGAACTGGCGGGCGAGGCCGGCATCAAGGAGCAGATCGCGGCCATCACCATGCGCTCCATGCGCGGCGAACTCGACTTTGCCGAGGCGCTGGTCGAGCGGGTCGCGGCGCTGAAGGGCCTGGAAGAAGCCGCACTCGCCCGCACCCTGGCGCAGACCCATGTCATGCCGGGCGCGACGCGTCTGGTGCGCACCATGCGGGCGCACGGCGCCACCTGCTGGCTGGTCAGCGGCGGGTTTACGTACTTTACGTCTCATATCGGCAAACTGGTAGGCTTCCACGCCGACCGCAGCAACACGCTTTGCATCGCCGACGGCAGGCTGACGGGAGAGGTGGGCCATCCGATCCTCGACCGCAACGCCAAGCTGGAGGCTCTGCACGAGCTTTGCGGCCAGGCCGGCGCGCCCCTGGCCGCTGCCGTGGCGGTCGGCGATGGTGCCAACGATCTGGCGATGATCCAGGCCGCCGGCATGGGCGTCGCCTTCCGGGCCAAGCCCGCTGTCAAAGAAGCGGCGCGGTTCCGGGTGAACCGCGCCGATCTCTCAACCTTGCTGTACTTCCAGGGCTACCGCGCGGCAGAGATCACCGACGATCTCCGCTAGCGCGTCAGCCAGGACCCGTTCCTCACTGCATCGCGGCCTCACTGCATTCCGGCCTTGAACCCGGGATCCGTGCCAGAGCCTGGTATGCCGCCACCGGGCGATTGTGAGGGCGTCTCAAGCGCGGCCGTTTGGCCTAATCGCCATTGGCAAACGCCAGGACGACGAACCGGCGTTCGCCACCGCGGTTGAACAGGGCCAGCACGGATTTGCGGCCCGACTCCTTCACCGCTGCCACCACGGCGGCAACATCCCCGGGGGTCTCCACGGCCTCCTGATTCAACTCCATCAGGATGTCGCCCTGCTGCACGCCTTTTTTGGCCGCGCTGCCGTCATCGGCGACGCCAGTGACGATCACGCCCGTTACCTCCGCCGGGATTTCCAGGCGTTCGCGCAGCTTGTCGGTGATGCTGGCGACGGAGAGGCCGATATCCTCGACGGTTGCATCATTGCCCTTGTCCTCCGCCTGGGCAGCGGCGGTAGCCGCTTCCTGGTCCTCCAGGCGGCCGAGCGTAACATCGACGTTCTTTTCCGTGCCCTTGCGCCAGATGACGACGTCGACCTTTTTGCCGACCGGGGTTTCGGCGACGATGCGGGGCAGGGCGCGCATGCGGTCGATCGCCTCGCCATTGAACGAGAGGATCACGTCGCCCGACTGGATGCCGGCCGCTTCCGCCGGGCCGCCCTCGGTCACGTTGGCGACCAGGGCGCCGCGCGGCTCGTCCAGGCCCAGGCTGTCGGCGATTTCCTCGGTAACCGTCTGGATGTGCACGCCCAGCCAGCCGCGGCGGGTCTCGCCATACTTGCGCAACTGCTCGATAACCGGCTTCGCCAGCCCAATCGGCACAGAAAAGCCGATGCCGACGCTGCCGCCCGACGGCGAATAGATCGCGGTGTTGATGCCGATCACCTCGCCATCGATATTGACCAGCGGGCCGCCGGAATTGCCCTTGTTGATCGCCGCATCGGTTTGGATGAAGTCGTCATAGGGGCCGCTGCGGATGTCGCGCTTCTGGGCAGAGACGATACCGGCGGTCACGGTGCCGCCCAGGCCGAATGGGTTGCCGATGGCCACAACCCAGTCACCGACCCGCAGACCGTCGCTGTCGCCGAGCGTCAATGCGGCCAGCGGTTTGTCGGATTCGACCTTCAGAACGGCGATATCCGTCTTCTCGTCCCGGCCGACCAGTTCGGCCGGCAGCGAGCTGTCATCCTGAAACCGCACGACAATCTCATCCGCATCGGCGATGACGTGATTGTTGGTGATGATGATGCCGGAAGGGTCGATCACAAAGCCCGAGCCGAGCGAAGTCACCTGCTGCGGCGCACTGTCGGGACGCTGCTGACGGTCGAAAAATTCCCGGAAAAACTCCTCGAACGGTGAGCCCGGCGGGATTTGGGGATGTCCCGGGGCGGTTTCGCGTTTGACGGTCTGCGTCGTGGAGATGTTCACCACGGCAGGCAGAGCCTTCTCCGCCAAGTCGGCGAAGCTTTCCGGCGGGCCTTTTGCAAAGGCGCCGGATACCGAGGTGACGAGGAAAACGACAAGCGTCAGGGCGAGCACGCCCGAGCGCTGAAAAGCCGGCCAATTCATTGGCGGAGGCCTCCTTCATTGGCTAGTTCCGAACCGGTCGCGCAACAATGGGACGCGACTCCCAGAACGCAAAGTCTATGTAGGCAATAGCCCGGGGCGTTCAACGGCAGCAAAGTGCCCTTTCCGTTACCGGCGGGGGCGGGTTTGTTACCGGCAGGGGTGGGGCGGCGGTGGGTGCGGCTCACATCCGCACCAGCCAGACGACGATGACGCCCAGCGTCGCCATCGCCAGCCCGAAATACCGCACCCGCTCCGTCGGTTCGCTCAGAATACGAACCACCATGCGGCGCATGGCATCCGGGAACAGGGCGTACAGCCCCCCTTCGATGGCCAGCAGCAGGCCGAGCCCGACGAGCAAGTCTGTCATGACGATGGGCGTCCGGCTCGGCCCGATCCGCTATTGCGCCGATGGGTTGAGCGGCAGCCTGTCGGGGGCCGGCATGGCCGGCATGTTCGGCAGGACCGGAGCCACCGGCACGCCGGGCGTCTCCGTTTCAGACGACGCCGGTGTCTCCTGCGCGGCGGGCGGCGGCGCGCTGGCCTCGCCATCCGATTGTGCCGATGCGGCACCGACCGAGGCGGGCAACGGGCCGGACTCGATCTTTTCCAGGTCCAAATTGCGGAAATAGGCGAAGAAGTCCGAATCCGGGCTCAGCACCATGGTGGTGCCATCCGGTTTCAGCGCTTTGCGATAGGCTTCCATGGACCGGTAGAAGGCAAAGAATTCCGGGTCCTTGCCAAACGCTTCCGCATAGACCTGGATGGCCTCCGCATCGCCTTCGCCGCGCAGCACCTGAGACTGGCGCTGGGATTCGGCGATGAGCACGGTCTTCTCGCGTTCGGCGCGGGCGCGGATACGCTGAGCGACCTCCGCACCCTGGGCGCGGAATTCGCGGGCCTCGCGCTCACGCTCGGACTGCATCCGCTGGTAGATCGCCTCGGCATTGGCCGAAGGGAGGTCGGCCCGGCGAATGCGGACATCGACCACGTCGATGCCGAACTTGGTTGCCGCTTCGTTGGTATCGGTCAGGATGCGGTCCATAATGCCCGCACGCTCCTCCGATAGGACCGATGTCAAGGTCTCGTTACCCACGACCCGGCGCAGCGACGCGCTGAGAATACCGGCAAGCCGCGCGCGGGCCGAGATTTCATTGCCGACCGATTTGTAGAATTCCAGCGGGTCGGCGATGCGGTAGCGCGCAAAGCTATCCACCACCAGCCGCTTCTGGTCGGCGGCGATGATTTCTTCCTGCGGCGGCGCGTAGTCCAGAATGCGAGAGTCGAAAAAGACCACGTTCTGGACGAAGGGCAGCTTGAAGTGCAGGCCCGGCTCCTGGATGACGCGTTTCGGGTCGCCGAACATCAGCACGATGGCCTGTTCGGTCTGCCGCACGATAAAAGCGGCGCTGGTGGCGACAATGCCGACGACAATGATCAGCACACCGGCGACGACGAGCAGATTACGGCTCATTTGCTTTGGCTCCTTCCGCTCGCGTTACTGGGTCGCGCCGGAGCGCTTTTGCAGCTCCGGCAATGGCAGGTAGGGAACGACGCCCGAGCCGGCGTTCTTGTCGAGGATCAGCTTGTTGGCGTTGCCCAGCACTTCTTCCATAGTCTCCAGATAAATACGGCGGACGGTGACGTCCTTTGCCAAACTGTAGGAAGAATAGACATTGTTGAAGCGTTCCGCGTCACCGCTGGCGCGGGCCACCACTTCCTGTTTGAAGGCTTCCGCCTCCTGGATGAGCTGTTCGGCTTCGCCGCGGGCGCGCGGAATGATGTCGTTGCGGTAGGCTTCCGCCTCGTTGCGCAGGCGTTCCTGATCCGCGCGGGCGCGCTGCACGTCGCGGAAGGCATCGACCACCTGTTGCGGCGGGTCGACCTTCAGCAGCTGCGACTGCGTGATTTGAATGCCGGAGCCGTAGTTGTCGAGGATTTGCTGAATGTCGGTCAGTGCCCGGGCTTCGATCTGGGCCCGGCCTTCTGCCAGGGCGGAGGCAATGGGCGTTTGGCCGATGATCTCTCGCATCACACTCTCGGCCACGGCTTTCACCGTGTCATCCGGGTCGCGGATGTTGAAGAGATAGTGGCCGGCGTCCTTGATTACCCAGAACACGACAAAGTTGATGTCGACGATGTTTTCGTCGCCGGTCAGCATCAGCGATTCGTCGGGCAGGGCGCGCACAAGGTCGCTTCGGCCCGTGTCGCCCGCCGACCGGAAGCCGATCTCGGCCCGGTTGACGCGCGTGACCTTCGGGGTCATCACGTCCTCGATCGGGTAGGGCAGGTGATAGTTCAGGCCCGGCGGCGTCGTCGCCACATAGGCGCCGAAGCGGGTGACGACACCCTGCTCGTCCGGTAGCACGCGGTAGAAGCCGCTCGCCAGCCACAGCGCGATGGCCACAAGAATCAGCAACAGAGCGCCGCGCCCGCCGCCAATACCGCCCGGAATGATCTTTTTGAGCGCTTCCTGGCTCTTTTTGATCGCCTCGTCGATATTCGGGGGTTGCGGCCCTTGGCCGCCACCGCCACGGTTGCCGCCGCCGGACGGGCCCCATGGGCCGCCGCCGCCGCCCCATGGCCCACCGCCACCTCCGCTGCCGCGGCCACCGCCGCCGCCCCAGGGGCCGCCACTCATATTGTGTTGAGGCATGAAACCAGTCCCTATTCGCTTGACCGACGCAGCACGGCCTTCCATCGAACGCAGCGCCTCATATATGACAGGCAACCCCGCCGCACAACCGAAGCGCGGCGTTCCTGTGTGCATTCCGTGAAAGAAAGAGTGATCTCATGGCCGGTCCTACCGAAGCCCAAGTCCGCGCCGCGCTGGCCAAAGTGCCGGGTGCCGAGCCGATGCTGGACGGCCTCGCGCTCAAAGATGGCCATATTCAGATCGCGCTGGCGGTCGATCCGGCGGCCGCGCAAAAGGCCGAGCCGGTGCGAAAATCGGTGGAGGAGGCCGTGCGCGGCCTGCCGGGCGTGCTCTCGGCCACCGTGGTGTTGACCGCCAACAGCGAGCCCGCGCCCAAGGCCCAGCGCCAGGCTGCGCCCCAGCAGCAGAGCCCCATGAACCCGGAGCCCGTTCCGGGCGTCGCCGCCGTCATTGCAGTCGCCTCCGGCAAGGGCGGGGTCGGGAAGTCCACCGTCGCCGCGAACCTGGCGGTTGCGCTGGCGCAATCCGGCCTGCGCGTCGGCCTGATGGATGCCGATGTCTATGGCCCCTCCGTCCCGCGCATGCTGGGCGTGAACCGCAAGCCGGACAGCGACGGCCGGATGCTGCTGCCGCTGGAGGCGCACGGTATCAAGCTCATGTCCATGGGCTTTATGGTGGAGGAGCGCACCGCCATGATCTGGCGCGGCCCCATGGTGATGAGTGCCGTGCAGCAGATGATCTTCCAGGTTCAATGGGGCGGGCTCGACGTGCTGGTGCTCGACCTGCCGCCCGGCACCGGCGACGCGCAGCTGACCATCGCCCAGAAGGTCAAGATGGCCGGTGCCGTCATCGTCTCGACCCCCCAGGATATCGCGCTTCTCGACGTCCGCCGCGGCATGACCATGTTCGAGAAGGTCGGGGTTCCCGTGTTTGGGCTGGTCGAGAATATGAGCATGTATATTTGCCCGAACTGCGGCCACGAGGCCCACATTTTCGGCCATGGCGGTGCCGCGGCCGAGGCCAAGGCCCTTGGCTGCGACTTTCTCGCCGAAATCCCGCTCTCCCTGCCGATCCGCGAGCAGAGCGACGCCGGCGCCCCCATGGTCACCGCCCAGCCCAACAGCCCGGAGGCCGAGGCGTTCCGTCTGCTGGCGGAAAGGGTGCGGGCGAAGTTGTAGGGCCCGGCGTCTCACCACTGGGGCTTGCCTGCCGCCCTGTTCGGGGCGAGGGGAGAGCCCCAGTGGTGATGGCACCCATCCGTTGGCTGACTCGAACCGCCGGATTGTTGCAATAGCGGGCCGGTTCACGAAACGCTTGCCGCAGCAAGCGTTTCGATCGGACCGCTATGCCAGGTCGAACCGGTCGGCGTTCATCACCTTGACCCAGGCAGCGACGAAGTCCTGCACGAACTTCTCCGCCGAGTCGTCCTGGGCATACACCTCGGCATAGGCCCGCAGGATCGAATTGGAGCCGAACACCAGGTCGACCCGCGTCGCCGTCCACGTCACCGTGCCGGACTTGCGCGCGACGATGTCATACAGGTTCGCGCCCTTCGGCTCCCACCGGTAGGCCATGTCGGTCAGGTTGACGAAGAAGTCCGTCGTCAGTGCGCCGACCCGGTCGGTGAAGACGCCGTGCGGCGTGCCGCCGTGGTTCGCGCCCAGCACGCGCATGCCGCCGACCAGGCAGGTCATCTCCGCCGCGGTCAGGCCCATGAGCTGGGTGCGGTCGAGCAGCAGCTCTTCCGGCGTCACGGCGTAGTCTTGCTTCAGCCAGTTGCGGTAGCCGTCGGCCAGCGGCTCCAGTACGTCGAACGAGTCCACGTCGGTCATCGCATCGGTTGCGTCGCCGCGGCCCGGTGCGAACGGCACGTCCACCGCAAAGCCGGCCGCTTTGGCGGCCTGCTCGACGCCCAGATTGCCGGCCAGCACGATCAGGTCAGCGACCGAGGCTCCGGTCTCCGCCGCGATTGGCTCCAGCACGGCGAGCACACGCGCCAGACGCTGGGGCTCATTGCCGGCCCAGTCCTTTTGCGGCGCCAGACGGATGCGGGCACCGTTCGCACCGCCGCGGAAGTCGGAGCCGCGGAAGGTGCGGGCGCTGTCCCAGGCGGTGGCGACCATGTCGCCAACGGAGAGGCCGGCCGCCGCGATTTTCGCCTTGACCGCAGCCACATCGTAAGCGGTGCTGCCGGCGGGAACCGGATCCTGCCAGATCAGGTCCTCGTCAGGGACTTCCGGGCCGACATAGCGGGCTTTCGGCCCCATGTCGCGGTGGGTGAGCTTGAACCAGGCTCGCGCGAACACGTCGTTGAAATGGTCCGGGTCATTGAAAAAACGTTCCGAAATCTTGCGGTATTCGGGGTCGACCTTCAGCGCCATATCGGCGTCGGTCATCACCGGCATGCAGCGGATCGAGGGGTCCTCGACATCCACCGGCATGTCCTCCTCCCGGATGCTGACCGGCTTCCATTGGTTGGCGCCGGCGGGGCTCTTGGTCAGCTCCCACTCGTGGTTGAGGAGCATGGCGAAAAAGCCATTGTCCCACTTGGTCGGGTGCGTGGTCCAGGCGCCTTCGAGGCCGCTGGTGACCGTATCGCGCCCGATGCCGCGGGTGGTTTTGTTGAGCCAGCCAAAGCCCTGGTCCTCGATGGGCGCGGCTTCTGGGTCGGGCCCGACATTGGCGACGTCGCCGTTGCCGTGCGTTTTGCCGACCGTGTGGCCGCCGGCGGTGAGGGCCACGGTCTCCTCGTCATCCATCGCCATGCGGGCAAAGGTGACGCGCATGTCCTGCGCGGTCTTCAACGGGTCCGGCTGGCCGTTCACGCCCTCCGGGTTCACGTAGATCAGGCCCATCTGCACCGCGGCAAGCGGGTTCTCCAGGGTCTCGCGATCCTCGCCATCGTAGCGCGAGGCGCCGAGCCATTCCTTTTCCGCACCCCAATAGGTGTCTTTCTCCGGATGCCAGATGTCCTCGCGGCCGAAGCCGAAGCCGAAGGTCTTCAAGCCCATGGACTCGTAAGCGACATTGCCGGCCAGGATGTACAGGTCGGCCCAGGAGATCTTGTTGCCGTACTTCTTTTTGATCGGCCAGAGCAGGCGGCGCGCCTTGTCCAGGTTTCCGTTGTCCGGCCAGGAGTTCAGCGGCGCAAAACGCTGATTGCCGGTGCCGCCGCCACCGCGGCCATCGGCGGTGCGGTAGGAGCCGGTAGCGTGCCAGGCCATGCGAATCATCAGGCCGCCATAATGGCCCCAGTCTGCCGGCCACCAGTCCTGGCTGTCGGTCATCAGCGCCCGGAGGTCGGCCTTGAGGGCGGCAACGTCCAGAGATTTCAGCGCCTCACGATAGTCGAAACCCTTTAGCGGGTTCGTCTTGGTGTCGTGCTGGTGCAGGATGTCGAGATTGAGTGAGTTCGGCCACCAGTCCATCACCGATTTGCCGATGGCGGTGTTGGAGCCGTGCATCACGGGGCATTTGCCGATGGCTTCGGGGTTTGCGTTCATTCTGGTCCTCCTTGGGGCGGTTGGATTTTTGACGGCGCTGAAAGGGTTAAGGCCTGACACCGATATGGGTGGTTTTAGAAGGGTTCCAAACAAATTCCAGCGCCTATCCGCCTAAAGTCCAGGTAGGACGGTTGCGTCCCGATCCGGACCAATTTTCGGCCGGCGTTGGCATCTGTCCGGGGCTTCTGTCCGATCTTTCAAATCAGACCCGGATTGACCGGCAGAAATCCTGCCGCCTATTCTGCCGACCGAACAAAAGGGGTGGGACATGCCCAGAAATCTCGCGAACGATCTGATGGAATACGGGAATTGGTCCGGACGCGGCTACTCTGCCGGCACCAATACCGCAGGGCAGCCCAATCGATATTTGACTCCTGAAGAAGAAACTCTCCGGGGGGTGGATGCTTTCGACAATTGTGTGGCGAAACCCCACGACCTGAACGAATATCGCTCCGAACGCCTGCTGCGACAGCATCTCGGCCAAATCGCAGAGATGGCCGCCGTGATCAATGCCGACCTCGATCCGGCGAGACCGTATCCCGCCTATGCGACGGAACTGATTTATGGCGGCGAGGACGAACTCAACTATCCCGGGGTCGGGGCGGCGGTCGCGTCGCGGGAAGGCGAGCCGCGCTTCGTCAGCTATGCGGCGTTGAAGGATCTGGCCGACGCAAACAATCTTTCGGCGGATGGTCGGAGGGAGTTTGCGAACGCCCTGTTCCACTATTTCTCGCACGTGGAGCGGTCAAACTTGCAGTTTGCCGTGGACATTCATTCCAATCCACCGACGTTGCGGGAAGATGCGACCGGCGCCTTCGCAGCTTTGATTGGGGCTGCGCATATTTTCTTGATGGAAGCGGCGCGGGCGGAGGCGATGCAGCGCCGTATCGCCGCCGAGAATGCTGCGATTTTCGATCCCGAAAACGCGGGCCTAGCCGATTATCTGAACGAAAATTTCGCCTTCGGCAGCGATATGAACGATGGCGATAATCCGTTCAACTTCAGGCCGGGGGCGACAAGAGCGCAACTGCTGGAGGGGGATGGCCATGCGCTCCGCAAGCGGTACGCGGCACTGCGGGACCGGCACCTGGGCCTCGTGCCCGCGGAGGGAGAGGGGGACTTTGGAGCTTAGAGCGGGTTCCGTTCGGATTGAGCGGGCGCATATGCTTTAACCCTATGATTTCAAATCATCTTTTCCCGAACAAACGACGCCGTTCGATCGGGCGCTGCTTTAGGTGGAAACCACCCCTTCCTCCGTCACCCGGTTCTCGAATGCCGCTGCCAGCAGGGCGCGGGTATAGGCCTGTTGCGGGTTGTCGAACACCCGGTCTGCCGGCCCCTGTTCGACCACCTTGCCGTCCTTCATCACGATCAGGTGGTGCGCCAGCGCCCGCACCACCCGAAGGTCGTGGCTGATGAACATGTAGGCGAGCTTGTGGCGTTTCTGCAGGTCGCGCAGCAACTCCACAATCTGCGCCTGCACCGACATGTCGAGCGCGCTGGTGGGTTCGTCCAGCACGATGAAGCGCGGCTTCAGGATCATGGCGCGGGCAATCGCAATGCGCTGGCGCTGGCCGCCGGAGAATTCGTGCGGGTAGCGGTCGGCCATGGCCCGCTCCAGGCCGACTTCCTCCAGCGCCGCTTCGATCAGGCGGCTCGCCTCGGCCTCGCTGTCGGCGAGGCGGTGGACCCGCAAGCCCTCGCCGACGATCTGGCGGATGGAGAGGCGCGGGGAGAGGGAGCCGTAGGGGTCCTGAAAGACGATCTGAAGTTCCTTGCGCAGCGCCCGCAGTTCGCGCCCCTGCGGCCGGCGCAGGTCCTGGCCACGGAAGGTGAGTTCGCCCTCCGCCCGTTCCAGCCGGATCAGGCCGAGGCCGAGCGTGGTCTTGCCGCTGCCGCTCTCTCCGACGACGCCGACGGTGTGGCCCTCGCGCACGGTAAGCGAGATCCCATCCACGGCCTTGATATGGCCAACGGTGCGGCGCAGCACGCCGCGCTTGATCGGGAACCAGACCTTGACGTCCTTGCCGTCGATCACGACCGGCGCATTCGGGTCGCCCGGTTCCGGCCGCCCTTTCGGCTCGGCAGCCAGCAGGTGGCGGGTGTAGGGGTGTTGCGGCGTCTCGAAGATGGCCTCGGTCCGGCCCTGTTCGACAATCTCGCCCTGGGTCATCACGGCAACCCGTTCGGCGACCTTGCGGACAATGCCCAGGTCGTGGGTGATGAGCAGCATCGCCATGCCGAGGTGCTGCTGCAATTCCTGCAGCAGTTCCAGGATTTGCGCCTGGATGGTGACATCGACGGCGGTGGTGGGTTCGTCGGCGATCAGAAGGTCGGGCTCGTTGGCCAGCGCCATGGCAATCATCACCCGCTGGCGCTGGCCACCGGAAAGCTGGTGTGGATAGCTGGCCAGGCGCGTTTCCGGCTCCGGGATGCCGACCAGGTGCAGCAGTTCCAGCACGCGCGCCCGCACCCGTTCCGGCGACAGGCCCTTGTGTACGCGCAGCACCTCGCCGATTTGCTTGTAGACGGTGTGCAGCGGGTTCAGGGCCGTCATCGGCTCCTGGAAGATCATGGCGATGCGGTTGCCGCGGATATCCCGCAGCGTACGCTTGGAGGCTCCCACCATCTCGCGGCCATCGAACCGGATCGAGCCGGACGGGTGGCTCGCCGGCGGGTAGGACAGCAGTTGCAGGATGGAGAGCGCGGTGACCGACTTGCCGGAGCCGCTCTCGCCCACCAGCGCCAGGGTCTCGCCCTTGTCGATATGGAACGAGACGCCGCGCACCGCATGGGCGGTACGCCCGCCGGCGCGGAAATCGACGGCAAGGTTGTCGACGGTGAGGAGGGGCTCCGTCATGGTCTCAAAGCCCCACCTTGCGCGGGTCGAAGGCGTCGCGCACAGCCTCGCCGACAAAGACCAGCAGCGACAGCAGCACGGCAATCGTGAAGAAGCCGGTGAGCCCCAGCCATGGCGCCTGCAGGTTCGCCTTGCCCTGGGCCAGCAACGCGCCCAGCGAGGGGGAGCCGGGCGGCAGGCCGAAGCCCAGATAGTCCAGGCCGGTCAGGCTGGTGATGCCGCCCAGCAGAGAGAACGGCAAAAAGGTGAGCGTTGCCACCATGGCGTTTGGCAGCACGTGGCGGAAGATAATGGTCAGGTCGCCGACGCCGAGTGCACGAGCGGCACGCACATAATCGAAATTGCGGGCGCGCAGAAACTCCGCCCTGACCACGCCGACAAAACCGATCCAGCCGAACAGCAACAGCAGGGTCAAAATGGTGAAGAAGCCGGGGACGATGACGCTCGCCATAATGATCAGAATGTAGAGCGTCGGCAGGCCGGACCAGATTTCGATAAAGCGCTGGAACAAAAGGTCGAACCAGCCGCCATAGAAGCCCTGAAGCGCGCCGGCGGAAACGCCGATGAGGGCGCTTAGCGCCGTCAGCGTAACGCCGAATATGACGGAGATGCGGAAGCCATAGATCAGGCCGGCCGTCACATCCCTGGCCTGGTCGTCGGTGCCGAGCCAGTGGGCGCCATCCGGTGGCGAGGGGGCGGGGACGGGCAAATCCCAGGCGACCGTGTCATAGCTGAACGGGATGAGCGGCCAGAGCATCCAGCCTTTGGCGTCGATCTTTTCCTTGACATAGGGGTCGCGGTAGTCCGCCTCGGTCGGGAATTCGCCGCCGAAGGCGGTCTCCGGATAGGCCTCGAAGACGGGAACGTAAACGCCGCCATCGTACCAGATCAGGAAGGGCTTGTCGTTCGCCAGGAACTCCGCAAACAGAGAGAGGCCGAACAGCAGCAGGAACAGCCAAAGCGCCCAAAAGCCCCGGCGGTTGGCCTTGAAATTCTGGATGCGACGGTGGGTGAGGGGGGAGAGGGCCATCGCGCTTATCGCCTCCCTTCGCCGTCGTTGCGGGGGCAGCGAATGAATAGCAATGCAACCATGCGCGTCACGCCCCCCTGGCTTCGAAATCGATGCGGGGATCGACGATCATGTACATCAGGTCGCCGATCAGGCCCATGACCAGCCCCAGTAGCGTGAAGACATAGAGCGTCGCGAACATCACCGGGTAGTCCCGGTTCAGCGCCGACTCCAGGCCCAGCAATCCCAGGCCATCCAGCGAGAAGATGGTTTCGATGAATACCGCCGAGCCGAACAGGATGCCGACAAAGGCGCTGGGGAAGCCGGCGATGACGATCAGCATGCCGTTGCGGAACACATGACCCCACAGCACCTGGCTTTCGGACAGGCCCTTGGCGCGGGCGGTGGTGACGTATTGCTGCGAAATCTGATCGAGGAAGCTGTTCTTGGTCAGCAGGGTCAGCGTCGCAAACGCGCCGATCAGCATCGCGGCAAGCGGCAGGGTCAGGTGCCAGAAATAGTCCACCACCTGCTCGAAAAAGCTCATCTCCTCAAAGCCGGGCGAGGTCAGGCCGCGCAGTGGGAACAGGTCGTAATAATTGCCGCCGGCAAACAGGATCAGCAGCAAAATGGCGAAGCCGAAGCTGGGAATGGCATTGCCGACGATGATGGCCGCACTGGTCCACATGTCGAAGCGCGAGCCGTCGCGCACCGCCTTGGCAATGCCGAGCGGCAGGCAGATCAGGTAGGTCAGCAGCGTCGTCCAGAGGCCGAGCGAGATCGAGACCGGCATTTTCTCCAGCACCAGATCGACCACCGACTGGTCGCGGAAAAAGCTGTCTCCGAAATCGAAGGTTAGATAGGAGCCGATCATCAGCAGGAACCGCTCGCCCAGCGGCTTGTCGAAGCCGAACTGGCGTTCCAGGTCGGCGATGAATTCCGGGTCCAGGCCCTGGGCGCCGCGGTAGTTCGAATTCGGGCCGGAGGCGGCGCCGCCACCCTGGCCGCTCTGGCCGTTGGTGCCGGGCACGAACTCCGTGCCGGATTGGGTGACTCGCTCGATGGCGCCCGTGCCCTGGCCGGAGAGCTGGGCGATCACCTGCTCTACCGGCCCGCCGGGCGCGAGTTGAATGATGATGAAGTTGATCGCCATGATGCCCAGCAGCGTCGGGATCATCAGCAGCAGGCGGCGGATGATATAGGCTGTCATCGGTTGGGCGCCTTTCCGCTGGCCTCGGCCAGCGCTTCCGCTTTTGCTTCGTCCCACCACCAATAGCTGAGGCTGGTGCCGCTGTCGGGCGTGACCGCGGGGCGGGAAAACCTGTCCCAATACAGCAGCCGGTCGCGCGAGAGGTGCCAGTTCGGTATCACGAAATGGTGCGAGCGCAGCACCCGGTCCAGCGCCCGTGCGCGGTAGACCAGGGCCTCGCGGTCCGGCGCGGTCACGATCATATCGACCAGGGCGTCCACCACCGGGTCTTTCAGGCCGGCATAGTTGCGCGAGGAGGGCAGGTCGGCGGCCTCGCTGCCCCACATGGCGCGCTGTTCGTTTCCGGGCGAGTCGCTCTGGCCCCAGCCGCCGACGATCATGTCGAAATCGCGGGCGCGGATGCGGTTGATGTACTGGGCATCGTCCACCTCGCGAATGGTCATGGTGATGCCAAGCCGGGCGAGGTTGCGCTGCATCGGCAGCACGATGCGGCGGAAGGCGCTGCCGCCGGCGCGCAGCAGCATCTCGAACGCCAGCGGCTGGCCGGTGTCCTTGTGCGCCAGCTTCATGTTCCGCACCTCGTAACCAGCCTTGTAGAGCAGCCTGAATGCCTCCCGCAGGTTCTCGCGCGGCCAGCCGGAGCCATCGGTCGATGGCGGCAGATAGGCGCTCTCGAACACCTCCGGCGAGAGTTGGGCGCGGAACGGCTCCAGGATTTGCCGTTCCTCCGGCGAGGGCAGGCCGGTGGCGGCCAGTTCGGAGTTGGAGAAAAAGCTGGTGCTGCGCTCGTACTGGCCGAAGAACAGGTTCTTGTTCGACCATTCGAAATCGAAGGCATAGGCCAGCGCCTTGCGCACGGCGACATTCTGGAAGGCCTGGCGGCGCAGGTTCATGACAAAGGCCTGCATGCCGGCCGGGCGGTTGTGATGGATCGCCTCCTTCACCAGCCAGCCTTTGCGCACAGCCTCGACATCGAAATCCTGGGCCCAGGCCTTGGCCTGGTTTTCCATGTAATAGTCGATGTCCCCGGCCTTGATCGCCTCGCGGATCACCGTCTGATCGCGGTAGTAGTCGTGGCGCATGCGGTCGAAATTGTCCTGGCCGCGGTTCACGGGCAGGTCTTTGCCCCAGTAGTCCTTGACCCGTTCCACCACGGTATAGCGGCCCGGCTCGAAATCCACCACTTTGTAGGGGCCAGAGCCGAGCGGTGGCTGCAGCGTGGTTTTGGAGAAGTCGCGCGTCTCCCAATAGTGCTTGGGCAGCACCGGCAGTTCGCCGACGATCAGCGCCAATTCCGGGTTCTGGTTGGTCTTGAAGCGGTAGGTGACGGTGCGCGCGTCCTCCGCCGTCACCGATTCCACGTCGCGGTAATAGAAGCGGTAGAAGGGTTGGCCCTTTTCCATCAGCAGGTTGAAGGAATAGACCACATCGTCGGCCGTGATCGGCTCGCCATCGTGCCAGCGTGCTTCCGGCCGCAGGTGGAAGGTGATCCAGGACCGGTCCTTCGGGTAGGTGACCGACTCGGCGATGAGGCCATAGCGGGTGAAGGGCTCGTCGGCACTGGCTGTCATCAGGGTTTCGAGGCCGGCGGCGCTGTGGGCGGCGGGATTGCCCTTGGGAATGAAGGCGTTGAAGCTGTCAAACGTGCCGGTGACCGCCTGCTTGACGTAGCCGCCCTTCGGCGCATCCGGGTTCACATAGTCGAAATGGGGAAAGCCCGGCTTGTATTTCGGTGCGCCGTGCATCGCGATGGCGTGGGCGTGGACGATCTCGCTGCTGTCGTTCGTGCCAGTCTCTGCGCGCACGGGCGCGGCGGCGAGCAGCAGCGCTGCCAGCCAGAAAAGCCCGATCGATCGGAAAAAAGCCTTACCCTGCCGAAACATGGCCTCAATAGTGGGGAGAGTCGGGGCGGGATACCAGAGGCGATGTGCGGCTCACGCCAAGTTCAACGGGGGACAAGTCAGGCCGGCACCCGTTCCGGCCAGTCGACCCGAACTGCCACGCCCTCCAGCCCCACGCGCGGGCGGGTCTCGGGCGACCGAAAGACCGGCCGCCGGAGTACCGGCTGGAAAGAGCGGGGCGGAGGGGTTGCTGCCCGGTCCACCCGCTAGCCCTGCGCCAGCAGCGCCACCGCCTCCGCATGCACGCGGGCGTCGCCGGCGGCAAGGACGGTGCCGTCGCCGGCCAGGCCGAGGGGATCGCCCGCCCAGTCGGTGATGCGCCCCCCGGCACCCTCGACCACCGGCACCAGGGCCATGAAGTCGTAGGATTGCATGCTGGCCTCAATGGTCAGGTCGAGGCAGCCGCTGGCGACCAGGCCATAGCCATAGCAGTCGCCGCCGTAATTGCAGCCGGCAGAGGCCGCCCGGACGCGCTCGAAGCCGTCGGCCTGGCGGCCAGGGCGGAACATTTCCGGAGAGGTGGTGTTGATCCAGGCGTCGGCCAGGCGCGCGCACGCGCGGGTCCGGGCCGGTTCGCCGTTCCAGGTGGTGGCATGGCCCGCGGCGCCGACCCACTGCTCACCCAACAGCGGCATGTCGATCAGGCCCAGAACCGGGCGGCCCTTGTGCGCCAGCGCGATCAGCGTGCCGAAGGTGGGCTTGCCGACGACAAAGGCGCGGGTGCCATCCAGTGGGTCCAGCACCCAGACATAGTCCGCATCCTTGCGCTCGCTGCCGTGTTCCTCGCCGATAATGCCATGGTCCGGCACCTCGCGGGCCAGGAGGTTGCGGATGGCGGCTTCGGCCTCCCGGTCGGCGCTGGTGACCGGAGATTCGTCGCCCTTTCGGATCACATTGAGCTTCGCGCGGAAATGGCGACGCAAAATCGGGCGGCTCAGGTGAGCCGCCCGTTTCGCAAGGTCGATCAGGTCGCTCGGAACCGTCTGCATGGGACAGCGCCGCGGCCTTGCCTAGTGCTTTTGCTCGCCGCCGCCATCGGCCGGCTTGGCTTCGGCTTCGCCTTCGGTGGGCGCAGCGGCGGCGGCCGGGTCCGGCAGAGCCGGCGGGTTTTCGGTGACGGAGCGCAGGTAGGCAATAATCGCGGCCCGGTCTTCCGGCTTTTTCAGGCCGACGAACGACATTTTCGTGCCCGGCGCATAATCGCGCGGCTTGTACAGAAACTTGTTCAGGTCTTCATAGGTCCAGGTGCCTTGCAACTCCTGAAAAGCACCGGAATAGGCATAGTCGCCGGCATGAGCTGTCTTGCCGCCGACGACGTTGGCCAAGTTCGGGCCGACCTTATGCGGGCCACCAGCCTCGAAGGTGTGGCAGGAGGCGCACTTCTTGGCGACCTTCATGCCATCCTCGACGGTGGCGGCGGCCAGAAAGGCGGCAATCGGCTCGGGGCCGGCAGGCTCGGCCGGGCCGGTCTGCTCCACCGGGGCGAGTTCGGCGAAGAGGTTCGGGCCATGATGGTCGCCATGGGCACTCGGATCCGGAATGATCAGCTTCGCCACCAAGCCCAGCAGCATCGCCACCACACCTGCGGTGAGGATCGCCGCTGCGATCTTGTTGATCTCCATCGAGTTCATAAAACGAACCTTTCTCCAACTATCGGCATCGCCCGGGCGGCGAGAGTATCGTGGCAAAACCGCTACCGCCGAACGCCATCCAGGCAAATGCGGCTCAACGCCACTGTTGGCAATCCGGACGGCGGTGGCCTTGCGAAAAGGCCTTGCCCTGGCAAGTGTTTGCAGGCAAGCCGAACCGCAGTTCAGCTCTATTGTCACCGATAAGGAAGGGCCGCCTGCCATGCGTCCAATCGTGCTGATCCCCGCCCGTCTCGCCTCTACCCGGCTGCCGGACAAGCCGCTGGCCGATATTGCCGGCAAGCCGATGATCGTGCGGGTGATGGAGCGGGCCCAGGCGGCAAAGGCCGGGCCGGTGATCGTCGCCGCGGCCGAGCAGGCGATTGCCGATGCGGTGGTGGATGCCGGCGGCGATGCGGTGCTGACCGACCCGGACCTGCCCAGCGGCTCGGACCGGATCATGCAGGCGCTGCGGCGGGCCGACCCCACGGGCGTCTATGACACGGTGGTCAACGTGCAGGGCGACCTGCCGACGCTCGACCCCCAGACCATTAGCGCCACGCTCAAGGCGCTGGCCGATGCCAGCATTGCCACGCCCGTGGCGGAGATCGTGCGTGAGGACGAGCGTACCGACCCGAATGTGGTCAAGGCCGTGTTCGGAGCCAACCGCCGCGCGCTCTATTTCACCCGCGCCACGGCGCCGGCGGGGGAGGGGCCGCTCTACCACCATATCGGCCTCTACGTGTACCGGCGGGCCGCACTGGAGCGGTTCGTGCGCCTGCCGCCGGGCGTGCTTGAGCAGCGCGAGCGTCTGGAGCAACTGCGCGCGTTGGAGGAAGGCATGCAAATCAACGTGGCCATCGTTGACACGATCCCCCTCGGCGTCGACACTCCGGCCGATCTTGAACGGGCACGCGCCTGGTATGCGGCCCATCCCCCAACAGACGAAGCCCGATGACAGATCCGTCCCGCACGATTGCGTTTCAGGGCGCCCCCGGCGCCTATTCCGACCTTGCCTGCCGTACGGCCTATTCGGACTGGACGACGCTGCCCTGCGGCTCGTTCGAAGGGGCGTTCGGCGCCGTCGAGGAAGGCAGGGCTGCGCTGGGCATGATTCCGATAGAAAATTCGCTGGCCGGCCGTGTGGCGGACATTCATCATCTGCTGCCCGGCACCGGCCTGCACATTATCGGCGAGCACTTCCAGCGCGTGCGCCATCAATTGCTGGCGCCGAAGGGCGCGACGCTCCAGACCATCAAGCGGGTGCGCAGCCACGTGCATGCGCTCGGCCAGTGCCGCAAGGCGTTCAAGCGCCTGGGGCTGGAAGCCATCGTCCATGCCGACACCGCCGGCGCCGCCGCCGACCTGGCACAGTCCCAGAATATCGAGGAAGCCGCCGTCGCCTCCACCCTGGCGGCGGACATCTATGACCTGCAGATCCTCGAACGCGACATCGAGGACGCGAGCCACAACACCACCCGCTTCATCGTCCTCAGCCGCGAGCCGGCCCGCCCGCCGCCGCCCGCAGACAGCGACGACAAGGTGGTGACCACCTTTATCTTCCGCGTGCGCAATGTGCCGGCGGCCTTGTTCAAGGCACTTGGGGGCTTCGCCACCAATGGCGTGAACATGACCAAGCTGGAAAGCTACATGGTCGAGGGCGAATTTACCGCCAGCCAGTTCTATGCCGACGTGGAGGGCCACCCCGACCAGGCCTCGCTCCGCAACGCGCTGGAAGAGCTGGAGTTTTTCAGCCGCGAGGTGCGTATCCTGGGTGTCTACCCAGCGCACCCGTTCCGCGCCGAAGAGGGGTTTTGAGCCCTGAAACGCACAACGCCCGCGCCTTGGTATGTCCAAAGCGCGGGCGTCGGTTTTGCCGTCCCCGGCGGGATCAGGCGGCGCGGGCGGCCTGGGCCTGATCGACCAGGGCCTTGAACGCTTCCGGCTCGCGCACCGCCAGATCGGCCAGAACCTTGCGGTCCACCTCGATCTGCGCCTTGTGGATGCCGTCCATGAACTGGCTGTAAGTCATGCCATGCTCACGCGCGGCCGCATTGATGCGCTGGATCCAGAGGGCGCGGAAGTTGCGCTTCTTCGTCCGGCGGTCGCGATAGGCGTATTGCAGGGCCTTTTCGACTTTTTCGATCGCAACGCGGAAGTTGGTGCTGTTGCGGCCGCGATAGCCCTTGGCCATCGCCAGCACTTTTTTGTGGCGGGCCTTGGCGGTAACGCCGCGCTTTACTCGTGCCATCGGTCAGAATCCTTTGAAAAAGCGGTCGTTAAGGCTTAACGGTCGTACGGCATGAACTTGCGCACGATCGACTGATCGGCCTCGCTCATGACCTGTGTGCCGCGGGCCTGGCGCTTCATCTTCGTGCTCTTGTTGGAGAGCATGTGGCGTTTGTAGGCCACATTCATCAGGATTTTGCCTGTGCCGGTGCGCTTGAAGCGGCGCTTGACGCTGCTTTTGGTCTTCATCTTGGGCATTTTCGGGTCCTCATTGCTGAGTGATCAAATCGCCCACCCTGGCAATGCCCGGTCGTTGCGTCCGCGAGAAGCGGCGCACGTCCCTAGCCAGGCAGGCGGAGGAGAAGCAGCGGCTTATACGCGGGCGCCAGCCGGTTGGCAAGCGCGGAAGCGCTGGACAGGTGCCGCGGCACTGTGTCATGATTTGCGCCAATCGCAACATAATCGTCGGAAGGATACGCCCCATGCCCTACAGCACCATCGCAGTCGATCCCGTCACGCCCCGCATCGGCGCCATGATTTCCGGCGTCGATCTTTCCCAGCCGGTCTCGAACCAGCAGTATTCCGAGATTCACGATGCCCTGATGGAGCATCAGGTGATCTTTTTCCGCGACCAGAAGATGAACCTGGACCAGCACAAGGATCTGGGCCGCCATTTCGGCGAACTCCATATCCATCCTGCCTCGCCGGGGCCGGAAGGGCATCCGGAAGTGCTGATCATCCATGCAGACGAGAACTCGAAGCGGGTTGCCGGCGAGCGCTGGCATTCCGACGTTTCGTGCGATGCGGAACCGCCCATGGGCTCGATCCTGCATTTGCAAAAGGTCCCGCCCACCGGCGGTGACACCCTGTTTGCCAGCATGTCGGCTGCCTATGATGCACTCAGCGACCGTATGAAATCCTATCTGGAAGGCCTGACCGCCACCCATTCCGGCGAGCATGTCTATCGGGGCCGCTATGCGGACAAGGGCGTCAACGATGCCGGCAAGGTCTACCCGACCAACGTGCACCCGGTGGTCCGCACCCATCCGGTGACGGGGCGCAAATGCCTGTTCGTCAACCCGACCTTCACGGTGAAGATCAACGAAGTCGGCCGCGACGAAAGCGAAGGGGTTCTGAATTTCCTCTACGATTTCAGCGCCAAGCCCGACTTTCAGTGCCGCTTCCGCTGGCAGGAGCAATCGGTCGCGTTTTGGGACAACCGTTCGGTGCAGCACATCGCCATGTGGGATTACTTCCCGCAGGTGCGCAGCGGCTACCGCATCACCATCAAGGGCGACCGCCCTGTCTGACGACGGCCGGTCGCGGCAACCGCACGGAAGCGCCTCATGTCACAATCCGGCCGTGTCACATCCCCGGATGTGGCCGAGCCGGCGCCGGACCGGAGACGAAACCCAGGCCCGCGCCTTCTTCGCCAAGATCAAGGCCATGCTGGAGGCCGCGGGCCGCCAGATGGCGGATGTGGTCGAGATGACCGTTTGTTATGTGGTCGAGACGACCGTTTATGTCACCGGTATCCGCCGGCGCGTGCGGGTGTGGAAAGCCGGGCGGGAGTTCTAGTACCGGCAACTTCCCGACCGGCACGTTGATTGAGGTCTCGAAACTGGCCGGCCCCGCAATCTAGGGTGGAAACCCATGCCTTCGGCATGCTGGGCGAATTCATGCCTTCGGCATGCTGGGGGGAATTCATGCCTTCGGCATGCTGGGGGAGGTCTGAACCGGCGAAACGCCGCCTCAGTCATCTTCGAGTTCGGTGTCCCAATAGAGGAAGTCGCGCCAGCTTTCGTGCAGAAAATTGGGCGGGAATCCCCGCCCATGCTCCTGCAACCGAAAAACGCTCGGCTCCGCGGGCGCGTGAAGGGGCCTGAACCCGGCGACCGTGGGCATTTTGTTGCCTTTGGCCAGGTTACAGGCGCTGCACGAGGTGACGACGTTCTGCCATGTCGTCCGCCCGCCCTTGGAGCGCGGAATGACGTGGTCGAAGGTCAGGTCGTGTGGCGCAAACCGCCCGCCGCAATACTGGCAGTCGAAACGGTCGCGCAGGAAAACGTTGAAGCGGGTGAACGCCGGCCGCCTGGCCGGCGGCACGTATTCCTTCAGCGCGATGACAGAGGGCAGCGGCATCTGGAAGGTGGGCGAATGCACTGCAATGTCGTACTCGGCCAGAACGTTCACCCGGTCGAGGAACACGGCCTTGATCGTCTCCCGCCACGACCAGAGCGACAGCGGAAAATAGCTGAGCGGCCGGAAATCGGCGTTCAGCACCAGCGCCGAACAGTGATCCAAAGTGGCGCGCACGTTTGTAACGCTCCCTTGGTGGGCACGGCACCCGATTGTCCCGCGCCGTTTCGCAAATCGTCCGAGCGATTTTGCCGCCAAGCGGCCACGCTCCGCAACTGCTATATATAGAGTGATAGTCAGCGCCTGTTACAAGCCGATGTCAATCCGCCGGGCGCGATCCGCAAATCTTAAGAGTTTTGGATGACACCGCCGTCCGCGCCCTCAACCGAGGCGAAGACCCGGTCCGACTGGGCCACGATTCGCACGCTCTTGCCCCATCTCTGGCCGGCCGGCGACACGGGCTCGCGGGTGCGGGTGGTGCTGGCCATGCTCAGCATGCTGACCGCCAAGATCGCCGTGATCTATGTGCCGATTCTGTTCGGTGAGGCGATTGATTCCCTGCCTGCCCTGGCAGAGGCCGGGCCGGCGGCTGCGCTGCCGCTGGGGCTGATTCTGGCCTATGGCGGCGCCCGCATCGCCTCGTTGGCGTTCGGGGAATTGCGCGATGCCATCTTCGCGAGTGTCGGCCAGGCGGCCATCCGCGCCATCGCGCTGGCCACCTTCCGGCATTTGCACAAGCTTTCGCTGCGCTTCCATCTGGAGCGGCAGACGGGCGGGCTCTCGCGCTTTATCGAGCGCGGCACCAAGGCGATCGACACGCTGCTGCGCTTTACGCTGTTCGCCATCCTGCCGACGCTGATCGAAATCGCGCTGGTGTTCGTGCTGCTGTGGAGCCTGCTCGACCTTTGGTTTGCGGTGGTGACGATTGTCACCGTTTTCCTCTACATCGCCTACACGGTGATCGTTACCGCCTGGCGGATCAAGCTGCGCCGGCGCATGAACGAGGCGGACCAGCGCGCCAACACGCGCGCCATCGACAGCCTGCTGAACTACGAGACCGTCAAATATTTCAGCAACGAGGAGCACGAGGCCGAGCGTTTCGACCACTCCTTGCGGCGTTACGAGAAAGCGGCCGTGGCGAACGGCCAGTCGCTGGGGCTTCTGAACACCGGGCAGTCATTGGTGATCTCCGCCGGCCTGACGATCATCATGATCATGGCCGCCTCCGGCATCGCCGATGGGTCCATGACCGTCGGCGATTTCGTCATGGTGAACACCTACCTGATCCAGCTCTACCAGCCGCTCGGGTTTTTCGGCTTTGCCTACCGCGAGATCAAGCAGGCGCTGGTGGATATGGAGCGCATGTTCGACCTGCGCCGTGTCGCCCCGGAAGTGGCGGACAAGCCGGGCGCGCCGGCGCTCCAGGTCGCCGGCGGCGAGGTGCGGTTCGAGAACGTGGAGTTTGGATACGACCCGCGCCGGCCGATTCTGAAAAACGTGAGCTTCACCGTGCCTGCCGGCAAGACAGTGGCGGTGGTGGGCCCGTCGGGGGCCGGCAAGTCCACTATCAGCCGGCTGCTGTTCCGCTTTTACGATGTGAACGGCGGCCGCATTCTGATCGACGGCCAGGATGTGCGCGAGGTGCAGCAGGCGAGCGTGCGCGCCGCGCTTGGCATCGTGCCGCAGGATACCGTGCTGTTCAACGACACCATCGCCTACAACATCGACTATGGCCGCCCCGGCAGCACCCGGGCGGCGGTGGAGCATGCGGCCAAACTGGCCCGCATCCACGACTTCATCGCCTCCACCCCGGACGGTTATGATACCATTGTCGGCGAGCGCGGGCTGAAGCTTTCGGGCGGCGAGAAACAGCGCGTCGCCATTGCCCGCACCATCCTGAAAGACCCGCCGATTCTGCTGTTCGACGAGGCGACAAGCGCCCTCGACACCGAAACCGAGCAGGCGATCCAGCAGAACCTGCGCGAACTGGCTCAGGGTAAGACCGCCCTCGTCATCGCCCATCGCCTCTCCACCGTCGTCGATGCCGACGAGATTCTGGTGCTGGACGCCGGACAGGTTGTCGAACGCGGCCGCCATCGCGACCTGGTGGCCAAGGGCGGTGTCTACGCTGCCATGTGGGCCCGCCAGCAGGAAGACCCAGACGCGGATGCGTGAGCCGAACCGCGAATGGTCCGATCGAAACGCTTGCTACGGCAAGTGTTTCGTGAATCGGCCCAGTATTTCAACAATCCGGTGGTTCGATTCAGCCAACGGATGGGTACCATCGGTCGGCATCGAACCACTGGCGCGGCCCTCGGTTTACGGCAGCGCCGGCATGTCCAGCAGCGGCGCGTGCTGTTGTGCGCCATAGGCATCGGCGTCGCGCGGGCCGCCGGCGCTGACCTCGCGTTTGATCGAGAATTTCAGGGCGTTGGCGAAGGGATAGAACTCGAACCCCAGCAATTCATTGTCGCCCACATTGTAGCGTTCGCACACCGCCTGCCGCGTTACCAGCCCGGCAGCGCGTACCGCCTCGAAGGCCGCCTTGTCCGTGAAGAACACGTCGAAGGTAACGACGAACGGCCCGGCGTTTTTAGAGCGGATGACCTCGGCGATTTCGCTCAATACTTTCATTGCAGCCACTCCGTGCGGCCGAAGCCCTCGGGATCGTCGATTTCCATCAGGTGATAGATGTTGAACTCATAGACCGGCCCTGCCTCGATCTCCGCCGGCGAGAACGGGAAGGCAATGTTGCCCGCCGTCGCCACGCGCCCGGGAAAGCCCACATGCAGCACGGACGCGCGGGCGAGGCCACAGACCGCCTCCGCAATCTGCGGCGTTTCGCCGATCACGTCGATCAGCAGCCCGACCTCATGGGCTGGCTGCTTCACCGGTTCCCATTTGCCCATGACCCCATCCACGCCATAGCGGTGAAAGGTGATGGAATAGCTGTCGGGATCGACCACACCGGCCTGGGTCTCGCGGATTTTGGCGACGATATCGGCCTGGATCCGATCCAGGTGCGCGATGAAGTTCGGATCGCGCGCGCCGCCGATGGTCAGCGCCCGGTAGCCGGCAAGGCGCGCGCCCTCCAGCTTCACCGTGTAGCGGTCGGCCTTGCGAAAGGCGCTGCCGGTGACTTTTACCCGGCGCGGGTCGATCTGCTCGAACCGGGTGTGGGTCAGATCGACCGTACCGCCGGGGCCGGCCAGCATCAGCGGGTCGGTTTTCTCGTAGAAGGTGTGGGCCGCGACGGACTGGACCGTGCAATACCGCTCCGGGTTCGGCGGCTCGACGATGAAATGGTCCTCGCGCAGCCGTCCGATGATCAGGTCGCCGCCGGCGGTCGGCCGCGAGGCGAGGCTGCCGCATTCGACAATCTTGCCCATGTGCAGCGTCAGGCCGCGGTCATAGCCTTTCAGGAGGGGCAAGGCTGCGATGTTGGCGACGTCCCAGGCGCGGCCGCCGATGATGATATCCGGTGCCTCGCGCAGCGCCGGCCAGTAGGCCTCGCAGCCCATCTGGGCGACGATATGGCTTGCGGCGTCGATATCGGCGGGCGCGAGCGGCGCGCCGGTTTCAAACGTCTGGATGCGCTGGTTGACGAGCGCTGCCTGGACCACCTGCTTGTCCAGTTCCGTGCGAACCACGGCAATTTTGCGGGTGATGCCGAGGTCGGCCAGGATGTCCGTCAGGATGCGCACCAGCCCATCGACCTGGGCGTCGCCACCGGCACCGCCGGCCGAGCCGATCACCAGCGGCACGCCCGCCTGAACCTGCGCGCGCACCAACAGCGAGAGGTCGCGCCGCGTCATCGCCTCGCCCACAAACGGTTTGCCGGAGCCGAGATAGTAGGGGCCAGGGTCGCTGGAGCCGGCATCTGCGGCGATCAGGTCCACGCCGGCCTCGACGGCATCCCAGAGCGACTGCTCGCGGAAGCCATAGCCCAGCATGCCGTTGGAGATGACGACGAACTCGCCGTCCTGCTTGCGTTCAATCATCGGTCTTGAGGTTCCGTCCGGTCGTTCGATTGCCGGAGAGGTTACCACCAAGCCGGGGGGCGCGGTCAAAGGGGATGTGCATGGGCGGGGCGAGGGGTTCAGGCAAGCGCCGCCGCCAGCACCTCCGCCACGTGCAGGGGGCGTCTGCCGCTGCCATCCTTGATCTGGTGGCGGCAGGAGGTGCCGTCGGCGACGATGAGCGTGTCCGGGCCGGCGTTGCGCACGGCCGGCAGCAGCGAGGCTTCCGCCATGGCTTGGCTGACGTCCCAATGCTGGGCCTCGTAGCCGAAGCTGCCGGCCATGCCGCAGCAACTGGACTCGATCAGGTCGGTCTGGAGACCTGGTACCTGGGCCAGGATTTTTTGCACCGAACCGACGGCGCCGAAGCTCTTCTGGTGGCAATGGCCGTGCAACAGGGCTTGGCGCTGCGCCAGCGGCTTCAGGTCCAGGGAGAGGCGGCCCGCATCGAGTTCGTCCGCCAGGAACTCCTCCAGCAGAAACGCCTTGTCGGAGAGTTTCTGTGTGTCCGCGCCGGGCAGAACGGCGTGGAATTCGTCGCGGAGGGTCAGCAGGCAGGCGGGTTCCAGGCCCACGACGGGCACGCCGGCCTCGACATAGGGCTTCAGCGCCTCGACCGTGCGCCTGGCCTCGGCGCGGGCGTGTTCGACCATGCCGACCGAGAGATAGGTGCGCCCGCAGCACAAGGGCCGGCCCTCCGCCTCAATGGCATGCACGCGGTAGCCGGCGGCCTGCAACACCTTCAGCGCGGCGCGGGGGATGGCGGGTTCGAAGGCGGAATTGAAGGTGTCGGCGAACAGCACGACGTCCCTGCCGTCGGCGCCCAGCGGCCGCGCGCCGGCCTCAACCGTCCGAAACGGGTTGCCGGCCCAGCGGGGCAGGGACCGTTGGCGGTGAAAGCCTGCCAGCTTCTCACCCAGCCAGCCGGTGCCCGGCAGCAGCCCGTGCAGGTTCAAGAGAGGCGCGAACAGGGCGCCCCAGCGGGCGTAGCGCGGCAAGTTCGCAATCAGGCGGTCCTTCAGGCTCCAGCCGTGGCGCTTGTGGTAGTGATAGAGCGTTTCGACCTTCATCTTGGCCATGTCGACGCCGGTCGGACACTCGCGCCGGCAGCCTTTGCAGCCGACGCAGAGGTCGAGCGTTTCGCGCATATCCTCGCTGCTGATCGCGTCGGGGCCGAGTTGGCCACTCAACGCGAGGCGCAGCGTGTTGGCCCGGCCGCGCGTGACGTGCTGCTCGTCCTGGGTGACGCGGAAGCTGGGGCACATGACATCCGGCGCCATTTTGCGGCAGGTGCCATTGTTGTTGCACATCTCGGCAGCACCCAGAAAACCGCCCCACTCGCTCCAGTCGAGGGCGGTTTGCAGCGGCACCTCCTGATAGCCGGGCTTGAAGCGGAACAGGTCGCGCTCGTCCATGGCGGGCGGGCGGACGACCGTGCCGGGGTTGAACAGGCCCTGTGGGTCGAACGTGTCTTTCACGTCCTCGTATGCGCGGGCCAGCTTCTCGCCCAGCATCTTCTCCGTGAATTCGGAGCGCACGAAGCCGTCGCCGTGCTCGCCGGAATGGCTGCCGCCATATTCGGCGACCATCGCGAACGCGCCCTCGGCAATGGCGCGCATCTGCTTTGCGCCCGCCTCTTCCTTCAGGTTCACGATGGGGCGGACGTGCAGCAGGCCGACGCTGGCATGCGCATACCAGGTGCCGGAGGTGCCGTGCTTCTCGAACAGTTCGGTGAGCCGCGTGGTGAAGTCCGCCAGATGCTCCAGCGGAATGGCGCAATCCTCGATAAAGCTGATCGGCTTGCCGGCCGACTTCATCGACATGACGATGTTGAGCCCCGCCTCGCGCACGCTCCAGACGCGCGCCTGCCAGGCGGGGTCGGTGACGGGCACCACGGCCCGGTCGTGGCCGAGGCCGGCCATCGTCGCCGCCAGCGCATCCAATTGCGCCGCCAGGTCGCCTGGGTCGTCGCCGGAGAATTCCACCAGCAGCAGGCAGTTGGGGTCGCCGTGCACCACCTCCGCCATGGTGGCGGCGAATTGCGGCATCTCGCGGCTGAGGGTCAGGATGGTGTTGTCCACCAACTCCACCGCATCGGGCCCCAGCGTCACCAGTTCCTTGGTCGCCTCCATCGCCTTGCGGAAGGTGGGGAAGTGGCAGACACCCAGCACCTTCTTCGATGGCACCGGCTGCAAGTCCAGCTCCAGGCCGGTGAAGAACGCCAGCGTGCCTTCGGAGCCCACCAGCAGGTTCGCCATGTTGTGGCCGGCGGGGTCGACCCGGTGCAGGTTGTAGCCCGCCACGTGGCGCAGTACCTTTGGGATGCGGGCCTTCAGTTCGTCGCTGTTGGCGATGGCCAGTTCGCGCATTTTCTGCACCAGCGCGACATAACCGGGCGAGCCGTCGCCTGCATCCAGATTGCCCGGCACCCAGCCGAAATGATGGGCCGAGCCATCCGCCAGGATCGCATCGATGCTCCGCACATTATCGACCGTGAGGCCGTAGCGGATCGAGCGCGCGCCGGACGAATTGTTCGCTGCCATGCCGCCGATGGTGGCGCGGCTGGCGGTCGAGGGGTCGATGGGGAAGAACAGCTTGTGCTTCGCCAGCGCCTTGTTCAACTGCCCCAGCACCATGCCGGGCCGCACCCGCACCCGGCGGTTCTCCACGTCCAGGCTCACCTGTTCGTTGAACCAGCGGGCGCAGTCGACGACGATGCTCTCGCCCACCGTCTGGCCGCATTGCGAGGTGCCGCCGCCACGCGGCAGGACGGTCACGCCCTCCTCGCGGGCCAGGGTCAGGACGGCCTGGATGTCGGCCACGCTCTTTGCCCGCACCACGCCGATGGGCTCGATCTGGTAGATGCTGGCGTCGGTTGCGTAGCGCCCGCGATCATAGGCGCCGAACAGCACATCCCCTTCCACCTCCCGCCGCAAGCGTTCGGCCAGCCGCGAGTCGCCGACGCGGCGGCCGGTTTGCAGAGCGCTGGCGGGGGTGAAGCCGTCAGGCATGGCGGGGTTCTCCACTCGTCGAAAACGACACGAGGCACCCCTCTAGCACCGTTTCGGCTGGAGGGGAGTCGGCCTTTCCGGCAAACGCAACAAGCCCGCCTGCGTCTCAGAAGCGGATGATGGCGTCGGCGGTCACGCGCCAATTGGTGATTTCGCCATTGTCGTCGGTCAGCGGCATCTCCACTGCACCGCCCATCTGGAAGCCGTCGGTGATATGCATGCGGAAGCCGACAGCGCCGGATACGACGGTGTCGGAGTCGCTCTGGCCCAGGTGCAGCACGTCAAAGCCAGCGGCTGTCAGCGGCGTGCGGCCCGGGTCGTTCAGGTAGTGGAACACGTTCAGCTCAACCAGCGGATAGAAGCCGCCCAGCAGAAAGTCTTCCAGCACCGCATAGTTAACCTGCAGCGAGCCGACCAGCATGGAACTGTCAACGTCGGGGTCGATGGCGATGTGGGCGTTGCCGCTGGCCTGGACCTGGAAATTGCCCCACTGCTTTACGCCGGAGGCGAACAGGTTGGCAAAGCCCTTGCCCTTGCCCTGGATCTGGAACGGGCCGGCATCGAGGTTGCCGACCGGCATCTCGTATCGGGCGCCTACGGTCAGAATGTGACCGGCTTCCGGCTCGTCGATCACGGCGTATTTCAGGCCGGCCGCGATGTTGAGGATGCCGTCGTCATCCGGCAGGGCGCCATAGTCGGCGCTGGCCAGGCCGTCCTTGGTCGCAATCAGGGCCAGGCGGTCGGTCAGCGCCAGGCGTGCCTGGAGGGCGATCACATTGACCTCGCCGCCGGCGGTGGCGAAGCTGCCGGGAATGTCGTGGTGGATGTAGATCGGCCGCAATTCCGTCGTGATCATCGGCGATTCGGCGAAGGTCGGGTTCGTCACCGGCGGAATGTAACGCAGGGTCGGTTTCGCCGGCTCTGCGGCCAGGGCGGAGGCACTGCTGACGGCGGCGGCGGCGACAGCGGCGAGCAGGCCGCGGCTGATAGACATGAGAGCGATCCTTTCGGTCGGGGAAGCGCGCTGCCTGGAGGCACGCGGTTCTTAATAACAGCCCGAACGCTAGGCGTGCCGCCATTCTGCCGACTTGATTCAGATCAAGGGATCGGTGTGCGATCTGCGACAGAAGCACCGGAGTGCCTGGGCGCAGTGGCGCACCTTATCCCGATAGCGCAAAATCCAGGCCGCTCCGCAAAACGACGGCCGCCGGCGGAATGCCGGGCCACGAGAACTCTGGAGGACATCGCGTTGAGCGACCTGATCGGCATTATCCCGCCCATGACCACCCCGTTCGATGAGACCGGGGCGTTCGATCCCAAGGGCGTGCGATACCAGGTCGACTGGCTGGTGGAGGCCGGCTGCCACGGCGTCGCCGCCGGCGGCTCGACCGGTGAGGGGCAGACGCTGGATCATGAGGAGTTCCGCGATCTGATCGCTGCCACCTGCGAGGCGTCCGCCGGGCGCATTCCGGTTGTGGCCGGTGTCATCGTCGATTCCACCCGCGACGCCATCCGCCGCGGCAAGGCGGTGCGGGACATGGATGTCGCCGCCCTGCAGGTGACGCCGGTGCACTATCTGTTCCGGCCGACCGATGATGCCATGGTCAAGCATTTCCGCGTCATGGCGGAGGAAACCGGCGTGCCGATCATCATCTATAACGTCGTGCCCTGGACCTATCTCTCGCCCGCGCTGCTCTGCCGGATTTTCGAGGAGGTGCCGGGCGTGGTCGGTGTGAAACAGTCGGCGGGCGATCTGAAGCTGATGGCGGATCTGCTGCTGGATGCCCCGGCCGACCGGAAGATTTTCAGCGCCGTCGATGCGCTGATGTATCCCTCGTTCGCGCTCGGCGCCCATGGCTGCATTGCCGCCATCCCATCCGCCGCACCGCGGGCGCTGGTGCGGCTTTGGGATGCGGTGAAGGCGGGGGATCATGGCACTGGCCTGCGCCTGCATGCCCAACTGCTGCGGCTTTGGAACGCCATGGTCGGCGATAACCTGCCCGCCTGTGTGAAATACGCCCAGAGCCTCCAGGGGATCCCCGCCGGCCTGCCGCGGGCGCCGATGCCGGCGCCGACACCGGAGCAGCGCACCGCCATCCGCGATGCCCTGAACGCCATGGAGGGTGGCAGGCCCGCGTGACATTGCCGGGTTGCTGGGTGCCATCCGCGCCGTTCCGCTGGCCGACGGCAGCGGAGGGCGCCGGCCAAGTTTATTGGGGCGGAGGGCTGGGCCGGGGGCGAGGCGTTGGCGCGGGCGGCAGCGGCGCTGTAGCGCCAGGCTCCAGCCGGCAGTGCGTATCGGGCCGCAGGCAATCCCGCGGCAGGTCGAGCCAGGCCAGCACCGTGCGTTGCAGGCGCAAATAGTTGTCGTCCGACACCAGCCAGATGCGCCAGCCGCTGCCATCGGCCAGCGGTTCGGCGGCCAGACCTTCGTAGTTTTCTGCCTCCAGGGCCGAATCGAGGCGGAAGAGTGGGCGGCTCTCGAACACCTTGCCCTGGTCCCAGCCGGGGGCGGCGTATTCCAGGCGTGTCGCAAAGGTCGGCGGCAGCGGCCAGACCGGCGTGCGGGTCAAAATCAGCAGGCCGCCATCGGGGAGCGCCACGGCATCGACCGGCGGCACATCCGTGCGGTAGGCGAGGCGGCGGCTCTCCTGGCCATCGGGATCGAACAGCAGTGCCAGCGCCTCGCCTGTCTGTTCGGCCAGGGCCAGGCCGCGGCCGTCGGGGAGGGCCGCGACGGCCTCCAGGCTGCGGTTGCCGGTCAGGTCGCGCAGGTCGGGGCGCAACAGGATGCGGGTGGGGGCGCCGGTCAGGCCCTCCCAGCCGGGGCGGTGCCAGGCGATCCGGCTGGCCCCCTCGAAGGCCACCCACCAACCGCCATCCGGCGCGCGGCGCAGACTTTCGGTGTCGCGCAGGTAGTGCTGGCGGGGCAGGCCGCCAAGGGCCTGCAGCCCGCTGACCGCGTGGGGCGGCGCCTTGGCGATTTGCAACACCCAACCCCGGTCGCTAATCGCGACCAGAGTGGTGCGGGACAGGGTTTCGAGGCCGGAAAGGCCACCGAAATTGCCGATGCCGGGCGCGAGCACCGCCGACTGTGCCGGCACCCGCAGCGTCGGGCCGGTGGTCTGGGCGGATAGCGGGCCGGCGGCAAGAGCCAGTGCCAGCCCGGTGAGTGCGATCAGTCCGCGGCGGGCACGGCCAGCCTTGCGGTATAGACGACGGTATCCACGGTGATCTCGCGGCGTTCGCGCAAGCGTTGCAGCGCATCCGCCGCGTTCGGGTCGGGGTCGGGTCGCCAAGAGCGCGAAGCCTCCCAGGCCGCGTAGTCGGGATAGCGGGTCAGCAGGATCAGCCGGTCCATGGCCCGGTCGTGCCCTGTCTCTTGCCAGAGGGCTGCGACCTGGGCGCCGAACACCTGTTCGAACTGCGGCCACGCCTCGGACGAGAGGGCGATAAAGCGCTCGGTGTCGTCGCGGCGCACCTCGAACACCCGGTGGGCGAACACGCCCGGGCCTTGCGGCGCGGCCGGCTCGGTTGGGCGGGCGGTGGCTTCCAGATAGAGCGGCTCGGACGCAGCGATATCGCCGTGCTTGGCCAATACCTTGTTGCCGTTGCTACGCGCGCTGTCCAGCGACGGCCAGACGGTGACGACCACCCCCTGGTTGGCGGACAGGCCGATCTCTCCCAGCCCGAGGCCGCCGAATTGGCCG
>Ga0206129_10000768_pt1 | contig 47444 bp, 38 predicted proteins | sample Helgoland_Spring_8_FD_148616 | JGI IMG/M metagenome (GOLD analysis project Ga0206129, IMG submission 148616) | Pelagic subsurface seawater microbial communities from Kabeltonne, Helgoland, North Sea - Helgoland_Spring_Bloom_20160502_2 | ecosystem: Environmental > Aquatic > Marine > Epipelagic ...
GGCGGTATTAAACAGCAAGTTTGTAAAAACGAACTAAGATGTATATTTCACTTAGGGTCTTGGTTGTAAGTGGTTGTCCCCTAAACCCTTTTAAATATTGAGCTAATTGGGATTACAACCTAGAACCACACACTAATGATTTTATTTATAGAAAAAAATTCTTGAATTTGACCAAACGATAAGGATAAAAACAACTTAAAAAACGGGGCGTATTCCGAAAAGCCTAATGAGTAGGATTAAAATTCAAAAGAAATGAACAAACAAAGATTAGCAATTCTAATTGTAGCAGGACTTGGTGCTTTAGCTACATTCATGCCTTGGGTGAAAGCACCTATTGTGGGTACAATCAATGGAACAAAAGGTGATGGATGGATTACCTTAGTATTATTTGCTGTACCACTGGTAATTTCCTTGTTAAATGACAAAACAAAGGCAGTAAAAGGCGGACTACTTTATGGTGCAATTATTCCAAGTCTTCTTGTTGGAGTAATAGGTATTTGGAAAATAATAGATTTTAACTCAAAAATGTCGGATGTTGGCGATAATCCTTTTGCCAAAGCGCTTGGTGCAACGGTATCAATTGAATTCGGACTATATTTAGTAGTTTTAGCAGGTATTTCCTTACCAATTGTTGCTTTTTTGATTAAAGATAAAGAAGAAGAATCTCAGTAAAACTAGCCCATAACAGCACCTAAAAGAAATTGGCAGCAATGTGCTCCGCAGAAAGATTTGTGGTAAAATAAAAATTCTTCTCCGCAAAAGTATTTCGGTAAAAAACCGCGATAAACTCTCCTTTCAGTGAATATGACGGAGAGTCATACGGCTATCTGACAAAGAAGGGTAATAATCCTGATAATTGCAAAGAAGTAAAATATTTTTCCAAATAAACCATAGGTATACCTTATTGTAAGTTTGAACGACTTTAATGGGTTTGCCATTGGTAATTAAAGTCACTAACTGCGATTATTCAAGGTTAAACCATACTTGCTTGGTGTAATATAAGCCTTCTGAATTTTGCAAAACATCTCCGTAAGTATGAGTTGCTATTTGTGAAAGCCAAAATGTAACGTTATCTTCTCTTTTAAGGTTTTGCTCATTTGAATATTTACTAATTAATGAACGATCAGTATGATAAAATATCTCTTCAACTGTTAAAAGAGGCTGATTTGAACCTTCCTTCTCAAACCTATAAGTTCCTATTTCTAATGGAGAAATTCCAGCTTGAATAAGTTTTTTGCTTTTATTGAAATTAGATGTCTTTATTACTAATGATGAATTTTCAGTAATCTCATAAACGATACTAATTTTTTTGATTACCTCATTTCTCGTCAACGGACCTGAACAAATTAAAGAAACACAAATTAATGAAACGCAAATTAACGTAATGAATAGAATAAATTTTCTCATTCTTTTTTTTACAAATATACCTTTTTAAAAAATATACATTCGCTTTTGATGTCATGTAACTAATTAATACCAATTTTGCATAAAAATAATAATATGAAAAAAATAGCAATACTTCTAATCATAATATTAAATATTAGTTTTCTTAATTCTTGCAAGAATAACTCTTCAAAGGATAATTCAAGTAAAAATCATTCTAATTATTCTTATGAAAATGAGTATGATGAGTACGGATACGATGAGTACGGATACGACGAGGATGGATACAATGAGGATGGGTTTAATGAGGATGGATACAATGAGGATGGATACAATGAGTACGGGTATAATGATGATGGATACAATGAAGACGGGTATGATGAGAACGGATACAATGAAGACGGTAAGGATCAATTTGGACACATTAAAAATGGAACATACTCAGCAATAGTAGACTATTTCAATCCATCTACAAGTTATTCTGCAACATACACTTTAGAAGTTGAAGTTGAATTTGGTGAAGTGACAATAATATATTTTCCAAACGATGGCTACTTGGATGATGACCATATTTATCCATCAGAATTAGATTGGAGTGGGTATGTTTCTATTTTAGGGGAAGAAGGAAAAACTTACAACATTCAAATTATTCAATAGAAGAAAATAAATACCATACAAAACTAATGACTAATAGAGTTGCTATGATAACAAATTGGGTGGTAATATTCTTTTATGGCACACTACTAAAGGTAACACCAGCCTTGTATGTTACTAAGGTATGGATTGGTCTTCTTTTTTGGGGTCTATACCACAACCTAAGTTTATTATTGGTCTTGGTTCAAGAAAGGAGATTTCCACATTATCCAGTCCAGTAATTTCTTCCTTTTCTCTACTCACTACATACGGTAGTAGCTTGGTTGGGTCACTGACACTGCCTAGTTTTTTTTAATAGTTTAATATCATTCCCCACTCATGCTTGTGTATTTGTTTTACTTTCTCTCTTCATAGTTTACTAAAACCTTCCTCATAGTTCCAAATACTTGATTCAAATTGTAAGATATTTTTACTCCTTAGTTCTGTAATATAGTAATCAGTTAATGTAACGTTATTACCCTTTATACAAGATGTAATAACGTTACACTTTTTCACTACCGTTTGAATGAGTTTTTCTTGAAAATGTTTTAAGCTTTTATCTGTTACAAGTTTACTGTATTTATTTTTTGCCCTGTTTCGTTGCGTTCTTGTTAGGTCATTCCAGTAATTCGCATTTGCCACTTGAAGAAGGAATATTTCTCCCTTATCTGTTAACCCTACTAAGCTATTATCCATTATAATAATGTCCTTTACTACCTGAATAAGTTCTTTCCGAAGCTCTGCAATTAGAGTAGGGCTTAAAAGGTCAGATAAATAAAGCGGTAGCTTACTAATCTTTTGCATCTTAGTACACTTAATTTCTATCCTTAATACGTTTTCACTTAGACCATACTGGATTGCTTTGGAATAGATTTTTATTTGATAGTGTGACAACTTACAAACTACTCCTAAAACCTCCTTTCCTTTGCTCTCCATGAACTCAAATGGTTTACCCTTATAGCTTACAAACATTTTTTTAAGACTCTCCTTAGAGTGCTTAAAAGACGTTATAATGTTTATACCAAACTCTAAGTTTTGAAGCCTTGTTTCCTTTGGATTAATTCCAAACTCTTTACAATAAAATCGTAAGGCTTCTTTAAATTGAATAAGGTCGAAGTCCTTCCAATTTGTTCCATTTTGCCAATATTTATGTATTGAACCGTTTCCAATTGTACAATTATCAAATACCTGAAAAGATTGTCCTTTGTACCGTCGCTTTGCAGTCATTGGAAACTCTAAAGCTTCGCCAGTCTTTTTGCTTACTTTACTTTCAAACTCCAACCCATCATGGTTCAATAAGACATCCTTGTCTAATGCTCCAATAAACTTCATAAAGTCATACATTAAAATAACTTTATTTGGTTGTCTATTGGCATTAAATTGGGGTCTGTGGTAAGATAGAAAGCACAAAACCCAGTAATCTTACAAGGTGCTTCGTATAACTCCCACAAAAGACCTATTTTTTCTAATTCTCTTTTGTATCTGCAAAGATTCTTTTGTTTTATTCCAGTTGCTTCTTCTATCATTGAAGCGGTAGCAGTATTGTTTTTAAGGTAAGCAAATAGTTGCTCCTTTTCATACTTAAAATAGTTGCTTTCTTTACCTCGCATAATGCGTGTTTGAAGCTTTTCTTCTAATTCCTTACTTATGGGCTCACTTCTCTCTAAATCGTTGCCTATTGCTACTATTCGCCTATTTTCATCTTGACTTGAAAGGCTTTGTTTACTCTTGCTAGTATTCATTGCCTTTTTCATTTTACAAGTATTAATGATTCCAACAATTCTGACCGCTTACAATATCGACGGTTTGAAATACCATAGACTTTGACCTTGCCTTTCTTACCCCAATGCCATAAAGTTGAACTATCGATTTTTAGAAAATTACAAGTTTCTTCTCTTGTAAGAAGTTCATCATTTGCCTTATTAGATAAAAGGTCTTTTTTCAAGTCATCGAATTGACTTTTTACCACTTCAAATATTAGCCTTGCTAATTCATCAGAGGTTGTTTGATTTAATAAAATTTGATTACTCATTTACACCGCTTTTTTTGATTGCGTATGCAAATATTTATAAGAATAGAGCCTTTTATGGGAACGGTTTTGTGCTTAAATGTGCTTAAGTGTGCTTAGTGTTTGTATTCAATTGAATTACTTCTTTTTCAACCTGCTTAAATAGGTGATTTTTTCCATTGCCTTTTAAAACTTGCCTACTATCTATTTTGTCAATAAAAACTCCATTTTCAGAAGCCAAAAATTTCACAAAATCTATATTTCTGCATACAACGTACTTCTTTAATGCTACAAACAAAAAGCTATAATTTGCTAAATGATTCTCTCTAGGAAAGTAATGATTGTTCATTCTAACGAATATGTTATAGCCAATGTCATTTTTAAATATCCTTTCAAATTTATTTAACAACAACGGTTCTTTGTTTACTCCCTTTTCTTCATAAGTAAGACCTTGAATAACTGCTTCTTCAATTCCTTCTTTTATAAAATTTGTATTTTCTTCTTTTAACCTTCCTTTATACTCCTTGCCTAAATCAAAGCTCCGCAAATCCATAAATAGATTAATTTCTGCATGTTTTTTTGCATATTCACATTGTTCCTTCATTTGCTTCTTAACTTCTTCAGGGTCTTCACCATCAAAGTCCACATTGCCTTTTGCAGCTTCAACCATAAACTCATTGTATTCTGAACTAAAACTATGTTTCCTTTGAGCAATTAACCCTTCAAGTATTGCCAAAGCCCTTTCACAACTTTGAAAGAAAGTGTTTTTCTTAACAAAGCTTTCCTTTTCTGAAATTCTTTGTTTCTGTATTAAGTAATTACTATATTCTTGAACGGTAGTATTAGCTTCAATTAATCCAGTAAGTATAATATTTATGTATTCTTTTTGTTCCATTAATCAAAATATTCCATTATGTCCATTGCAAAATCTTTATTGCTTTTACCTATGTATTCAAGTAGCATTTTTTCGGTAGTGTGTCCAGTAATTTTCAATAAGTAAGAAGTAGGTATATTGCCATAGTTATTTGTGGCAAAACTTCTTCTTCCAATATGTGAAGCTACTAATTTAAATTTTGGATATTTACCTTCTTGTTTTCTGTATAGTTTCTTCTTTTCATTTATAAGAACTTTTTTGCTACCGCTTACTACTTCATTAATTTGTGCAAGTTCACAAACTTCTTTAATGTATTCATTATAGCGTTGGTCTGAAACCTTTCTTGGGAAGTTGCCCTTTCTTTTGTCCAGTATTGCCATTACTTTTGATTGTAAAGGCACAATCATTCTCTTGTTGGTTTTTTGTTGGGTGAACTCTATAAAAGGCTTTAATTCGCCTTTTTTGTTCTTTTCAAGTCTTATCATGTCTTTGGTAAATCTTAAAAAATCTGAAACCCTTTGACCAGTATAACAACTAATAAGAAGCCAGTCTTTTGCATTAATTAAGTATTCGGAAAGACTACTATCTTTTAAGCTTTCTAACTTTAAAAGGTCGCTTTCATTAAGATAAATGTGTTTTACCCTTTCATACTTAACTTTAATGTTTACAAGGTTTTTGCTTACTTCTATTCCTTTGTATTGGTTCGCATGATTACAAACTGTTTTAATAGTTCTTATTGCCCTTGCAATTGTATTAGTAGAATAGTTTTCTTTTAGGCAATAGCTTTCAAAATCTTTCTTAAATTCTAAGTCAATATTTTTTATTAAAATAGTGCTTCCTTGTTCTTCCTGAAACCTTAGAAGTAATTGTTTTATAACATTATACTTTTTTATACTACTTGTAGAAACTTCATTTTGTTTGTACTCTATAAATGTATCAAAGTATTGAAGTATTTCTTCTGAAACAGTTTCTTCTTCTTTTTCTTCCTCTATTGGTTTGTAGAACTCATTTAAGGTAGCTTGAAGCCATTCTTTATTTATTGCACTTAAAGAATATTTATCAAACTTATTAAATACAAACTCCTTTAAGTCATTCATACTTTTATTAAGTTCAATTTGCTTATTCCTTAGTTCAGCATCTTTTATTTTTTGCTTGGGGTGTATTTCATTCCAAAAGTGCTTTGTAGTTCTTATAGGTGTATTGCAAAGAATTGCTATGCTTTTAGAATCGTAATTGAAACGAAGTTTTAAAATAAGGTTTGCTTCTTCCTTTTTGGAACGGTAGTAAAAATTGATAGTTGCCATAGTTTATAAAGTTTGAACATAGCAAATATAATGTTTTTGTACGGTAGTTGTACGGTATTTTGCAATTTGTTTAAAACTAAAACAATCTATTGCAATAGTGTACAAGATTGTAAAGTGTTGTTTTTATTGTACTTGGTTTGTGTTTTGCCCTTTTATTGGGTTGTACGGTATTCCTTTGTTTGTGTATATTGTACTCCCTGCAGCTCCACTGAAGCAAAAATGCCAATAGATATCTATTGGCATTTTTAGAATTTATTATATTAAATTCATTTTCTTGTTTTGGATTAATTCCTGTTGCTCATTTCCCTTAACATTTTAAAAGAAATTAATACCAAAATAATACCTACAGCAACAATGACTACCCAAAGCAAATAAAAGGAAAAAGATGCTGTGATTCGAACACTACCGTCAGCTTAGGAACTGATATTTGGCATAAAAAGGAAGAGGTAGGTTTTTGTATATACCTACCTCTTCCTTTTGTTCTATAAAAGTGCTTGAAACCTATTGTTTGGTTTTTCTACTTCTTAGCCTCATTTTAAATCTAGTTGTTAAATAAAACAAGATTGGTACTATGATTAAAGTTAAGAAGGTGGCAATAAACAGTCCATATATTACGGTCCAAGCCAAAGGTCCCCAGAATATTACGTTGTCACCTCCGAAATAAATGTGTGGATTGAACTCACTAAAAAGGGTGCTAAAGTTAATGTTTAGTCCAATTGCTAAGGGAATCAATCCAAGGATTGTTGTGATTGCAGTGAGTAATACTGGTCTTAAACGTGCTTTTCCTCCCAATACAATAGCATTGAATAAATCTTCTTTTTCTAAGAAGTCGTCTTTGCCCATATCAAGGCTTTCTTTTTTTCTATCTATTAGTAATTGGGTATAATCCAGAAGAACTACCCCATTGTTAACCACAATTCCAGCTAAGGAAATTATCCCCATCATGGTCATCATGATAACAAAGGCTGCCCCTGTGATTACTATCCCACCAAAAACACCTATCAAACTCAAGAAAATAGCAATCATAATAATTCCTGGTTTAGAAAGTGAGTTAAATTGAAATATAAGTATCAAGAATATTAAACCTAAACCAGTGAAGAAGGCACCCATCAAAAAGGCCATTTGTTTGTTTTGTTCTTCAATTTGCCCGGTATAAAAAATCTCTACAGATTTTGGTTTGTCCTCAAAGGCTTTCATTTCGTTCTCAATCTTACCAACAATGGCAGCGGCATCAGTGAAGCCAGGGGCAAGTGCAGAATACAGAACTGTTACTCTTTTGATGTCTTTGTGTTTAATAGAGCTAAAGCCTGAGGTGTTTTTCTTCTCTGCCACAGCAGAAAGTGGTACCTCTTTAATTTGACCGGAAGCCATGTCTCTAAAAATTATTTTTTGATCAAAAAGGGCATTGGTATTATACCTATCCTCTTTGTTAAATCGAACATAAATGTCGTAATCCTCTCCGTTTTTTTTGTATACTCCAGCTTTTGCACCGAAAATAGAATTACGTAGCTGTTGCCCTACTTGACTCGCTTTAACACCTAGTTTCCCTGATTTTTTTCTGTCGATGTTTACCAACATAGAAGGTTTTGATTTGTTTACATCAATTTTCAGTTCATCTATTCCATCTATGTTCTTAGAGTTGATAAAATCTCTCATTTTCTCTGCGGTAGCGATGAGTTCATTGTAATCATCTCCTTTCAATTCGATGTTTATTGGGTAACCAGCAGGCGGCCCTGCGGCATCCTTTTCTACCGATATGGATACTCCAGGATAAATGTCCTTTAAATCTTCCTGTACCTTTTTAAGTAATTCTTTACTGTTTGCACCCTCTCTATATTTGTACTCTCTCATAGAGGCGGTAATTTTGCCTTTATGTGGCATTTCGGTAGCAGATCCACCATCCGTTTGTGGATTACCAGCACCCTCTCCTACTTGAGAAACAGCACTTTCGATTAAGAAATTATGATCTTCCTGTTTGTACTCATCAGAGTCTAAAACTTTGTAAACCCTCTCTTCGATTTCCTTTGTGATGGCATTTGTCTTTTTAATATCTGTTCCCTCGGGATACTCTATGTAAACAATGATTTGATTGGGCGTGTTGTCTGGAAAGAATTCTACTTTAGTTCTTTGGCTTCCAACTGATGCACCAAACATCATGAATGCAAGAAAAAGTAATACAAACGTACTGATCGTGATAAAAATAGGCCTTCTTCCTTTAAGCGACCCTTTCAATAATTTCTCATAAAAATTTTCCCATTTAGGTAAACTCTTATTTTGAAATTTATTTGCTGCTCCTCTTAGGAATAATCTATATACCCAAAGCATAATGGAAGTAAAGACCATGATACTGCCAATTGCTCTATTCTCCCCTCCAAAAAGAACTATTAGCAAACCAATTGCCCCCACGATGGAAGTAATAAGGACTATTTTTCTTAATGGCATATTCTTATCTTCAATGCTCATAAACTGTGAAACCATCACCGAATTAAAGAAGATGGCTACAAATAGGGAGGAACCTAGTACTACGGATAAGGTGATAGGGAAATACTTCATAAATTCTCCCATAACACCAGGCCAAAGCCCGAGAGGTACAAAGGCTGCTACAGTAGTTAAAGTAGAAACAATAATAGGAAATGCTATTTCACTTATCCCTTTTTTTGCTGCCTCTATTCTAGGCATACCCTCACTCATGAGTCGGTATACGTTTTCCACTACTACAATACCATTGTCAACCAACATACCTAGTCCCATAATTAGCCCAAAAAGAATCATGGTATTCATGGTATAGCCCAATAAGTTTAGAATCCATAAGGACATAAACATGGACATGGGTATGGCAAAGCCAACAAAAAGAGCATTTTTAAAACCTAAGAAGAACATGAGTACAACTACCACTAAAATAATTCCAAATAGTATGTTGTTTACCAAGTCATCCACTTGTCCAATAGTCTTGGAAGATTGATCGTTGGATACGGTTACTTTTAAGTTGGAAGGGAATTTATTTTCTATGTGATCCTTTATAATGACTTGAATTTTCTCTGCTGCAGCAACCATGTTTTGACCAGCACGTTTCTTTACATCCAACATTACTACCTGAGAGCCAAACTCTCTAGCATAAGTGGTTGTTTCCTCGTCTTTAAAGGAAATAGTTGCTACATCTTTCAAATAAATTGGTTTATCATTTTCAGATTTTATTACAAAATCACCAAGCTCTGATGGGTCACCTATTTCTCCAAGGATTCTTATGGTTCTTCGTTGACCGCTGGAAATAAGGTTACCAGCAGACATGGTTGTGTTTCCTTGATTAATGGCTCCAGTAATATCATCAAAACTTACCTTTGCTGCCATCATTTTGTAAATGTCTACAGCTACTTCTACCTCTTTTTCTTGTGCCCCTCTTATGTCTACTTGTTTAATCTCTTTAAGTCCCTCAATGGCGTCTTCCAATTGTTCTCCATATTCCTTTAGCCTAGTAATTGTGTAGTCTCCAGAGATGTTAATATTAAGAATTGGCATTTCCTCAGACATGCTTAAATCAAAGATATTAGGCTCCACTTTTGCACCGTTAAAAGTAGGCCAGTCTTCCCCTGAAGTCTTAGAATCTACCTCGTCTTTTATTTTTTGTTTTGCTTGTTCAACGGTCAGTTTTGCATCAAACTCCACAGTGATCATAGAAATATCTTCTTGAGAGTTGGATGTAATCTTTATAACGTTACTTACGGTTTTTAATTTGTCTTCAAGCGGGTCAGTTATTAATTTTTCTATATCCTCTGCAGTGTTCCCTGGATATACAGAACTAATGTAAATCTTGGTTTCCTTTATTTCGGGAAAACTTTCTCTAGGCATACTAAAGAAGGCAGATATACCTAGGAAAAGTATTATTGTAATCATAACATAGATGGTAGTCTTGTTATTGATTGCCCAAGAAGAAAGTCCAAACTCCTTTTCTGTATTTTTTTGTTTCTGCGCCATAATCTTGTTAGATATTAATTAAATTCTGAAACCTTTTTCTTAATTGAATTTTACTTTTTGACCTTCTTTTACACTTCTTGCACCTTCAACAACTATTTCATCCCCAGCTGCAAGTCCAGAAAGTACTTCAATCAAGTCTCCTTGGGTCCTACCAGTTGTTATTAGTATTCTTTTTGCCGTTGCTTCCTTCTTTGATTTGTCAATAATTTTATAAACGTATTGTTTTCCTTCTGCATTTTCTGAAACAATGCTTTGTGGAATTAGGATGGCATTTTTGTTTGTGTAGTCATTTATCTTTACCCTAGCGGTTAAGTTTGGTTTAATAGATTTGTCCTTACTTGGTACGGTAATTTCTACCTTAAAGGTCCTATTCGCTGGATTAATAAAATTACCTGCCTGTCTTACTTTGGTTTCTACGGTTTTCCCTAAGATAGGAAATTCTACTTGAACTAAATCGTTTTTGGTGATGTCTGCAATGTATTTTTCTGGCACATCTGTTTCTATGTACATGTCGCTTAAACTTACTACTCTAAATAGGGCTGTTTGCCCTGGGCTAACTACACTACCTTGTTCTGTAATTACATCATCAATAGTTCCTGAAAAGGGTGCTTTGATGATGGTTTTTGCAATTTGTTCTTGAATTTGATTTACAGCTTGTTGTTGGGATTCGTAATTCGATTTTGCCTGAAGGTATTGCATCTCAGTACCAATTTTTTGTTCCCATAACCTTGCTTGCCTTTCATATGACGTCTTCGCTAAATTAGACTGGATTTGCATTTGTGCTAATTGTTGACTTAAACCACCATCTGAGATCTTTCCAAGTCTTTGGCCTTTAGAAACTCTTTGGCCTTCTTTCACATAAACATTGGTTAAGATTCCTGAAAATTCTGGGTATAAAACAAGGTTCTTTTTAGTAGCAACATTCCCTTGTAACTCAAGATAATGAATAAACTCAGATGCTACTATTACTTGAGAAGTCACTAGAGGAATTTTGGTCTCAGGACTTAGTTTTTTTATCTCATCCTCTAAGGTAACGATCTTAGCGCTTAATGCTTGTTTTTCAGCTTCTAGTGTCCCTTTTAAATCCTTCATTTTTTGAAGATCTTGTGTGGCAATTGTGCCTTGGACAGAGCCCTTCTCATTCCCGCCACAGGATGCCAATGCAAAAGTTAAAATTGTGATTATTATGTATTTCATCTTGTAATTTGATTAATGGTTTATCCCTTATTGATTAAGGTCTCTAAAGCTGTTTTTTTGTTTATTACCATTTGCATGGCTTGTAAATATTCTTGTTGTGCCGAGTAAAGTTGTGTTTGTGCTTGCCTTAATTCGAAGCTCGACGAGACTCCTTCTTTAAACTTAGTTTGGTTCTTTTTCTCAATACTCTCTGCCAAAGCAAGGTTCTTCTTTTTGTTCATGTACTCCTCAATAGAGAGTTGGTAGTCACTCTTTGCTGATTCCATTTGAAGCATTAATTTTTGTTCTGTTTCAGTAAGTTGTTCTTTTGCTTTTTCAAAGTTAATAGACGCTTTTTGAGTGGCTGCTCTTTTATCGAATGAACTAAAAATAGGGATATTCATATTTACTCCTACCATGGAGTAACCATACCAATTGTGATCAGAATTAAAGAAACTAAATTCATTACCACCAGTAAAATATCCGCCATTTAGAAAGGCGTTAACACTTGGTGAGTATTTGCTTTTTTCAACTTTCCAGAGCAACTCTTTTGAAAACAAATCGTTTTGAGCAATTTGATAGTCTATGTTGTTGTTGATGTTTGTTTCTTGGTTTAATAATTCTAAGTCAAAACTTTCTTTTGTTAATCTTTCCAAATTATCTGTTAAAACAGTAAGGGCATAAATGTCTCTACCCATAGAAATATTTAACATTTGATACGACAACTTTCTCAGTCTAATGTTATGATTTAGGTTACTTTGCAACCCAGATAAAGTTATTTCAAGTTGTTCTACGGTTTCTTCTTCCGCTAGTCCATTTTTATATATTTCTCTAGTTTCTTCCAGGTTCTTGTTCAAAACGGCAATGTTTTTCTCTAAAATTTTAGTGCTTTCCTCTGCTAATAAAACATTGCCATATGCTTCAATCGTTGCTTTTCTAACCTCCAGACCTGTTTTGAGTTGGGCATTTTTTGATATTTGTAAGAAAACCTTAGCGGATTGTAATCCCAAAATATAAGAGCCATCAAAAATCAATTGATTCAAAGTGGCTTTTGCATCCATAGTTTGTTGTGTACTAAAAGCAACAGGGGAAAAAGTGCCTGGTGTTCCACCAGCAAACTCTCCTGGTAAGAGTGAAACTTGTTGTTTAAGCCATTTGTTGTACCCTACTGAAGCATTAATTTGGGGAAGTCCTTTTGCTGCTGTTTCCCATTTTTGTTTTTCTGCAGCTGATATATCTCGAGCGGCATTCTTCACCATTCTATTGTTCTGGATAGCATAAGATACTGCTTCATCCAAGCTAAAACTGGATGTTGTGTCTTGGGATATTCCCATTCTAAAACACAACAATGTTGCGACCATAAGAAACATTGATTTTCTCATCTTTTTTTGTTTAAATTAGGTTTTAAATATTTGTTAAGGATCTTCAATCCTTTTTCTGTTACAATTGCCCTGGAGTGATATTCTAAATAGCTTTCCATTAGAAACTCCATGGAGTATTCTTCTCTTGGGAAGATGTCTTCATCCTTTATTCCGGTCATACCACTAAAGTACATTCTTGCTATAAATCCCACATCAATATTGTCTCTAAATAGCTTCGAATCTATACCTGCCTGCAAACTGTTTTGAACGGAAGTTTGCATTTTGTCAAACTGCCTTTGACGCATGGAGTTATAGATTTTGGGGTAGTATTTTTTTAATTGAAAATGAGGAGAAGTCTTCTCGTTTTTTAGATGTTGCATAACGAACATCTTGATGTTATAAAGTTCTTCTATAGAGTTTTCGGATTCTTCTTGAATGTGGTCTATACCATGACATACCTTTTCAAATATTTCAGTAACCACCACATCAACAAGCTTCGTCTTATTCTCAAAATGGATGTACAGCGTTTTTTTTGACATAGCTAGTTCCTCTGCTATGTCATCCATGGTAACACTCTTAAAACCTAGTTCTAGGAATAAATCGGATGCTTTACGTATGATTGTTTCTCTTGGCAACTGTCTCTGAAATAGGGTGCAAACCTATTTTAAAAAACTTTAAAAACAAAAAAAGTTTCCTGTGTGTATAGGTTGTTCGATAAAAGGTTAAAATCCTCCTATTAAGCTATTCTCTTTAATTTTAGAATGTTGGATGTTTTCGGGCAAAATGGATAGTGAATTTTACCTAGCTCTCTTCAACTCTTGGATTTCATGGTGTAAGCTTTCCAAGGTAACTTGCTCTAGTTTTTGCTTACCAATGCTTATTTTACTGTGGTATTCCCAAATTTCGAGAATTCCTTCGGTATTAATTTTAACAGGTGGGTATTCAATATTGGTAGAGAGAAGAGAAACGGTATTCTCTCCTTTGATTTTCTTTATTTTTTTTAGTCTAATGCTCTCTGCCTCCACAATAACGTAAATATGTTCTTCCTTTACATCTTCTAGGGATGCAACAGCTTTTGCAAGCACCCAGTCTCCTGGTTGGACTAGTGGCAACATGCTGTCTCCTGCAATTTGAAATCCTCTAAAAGTTGCATTTCTGTACTCAAAAAGAGGGAAAGTAAAAGCAGGTAAGTCGGCATAAAATTGCGTATCTCCTATGTTTTGTCCGTAACCAGCAGCAGCTTTTTCATTTACCAATAAAATGTTTTCCTCTCCCATTTCATTAGTAGAAATAACCTTGGGTAATACTTGGTCGGTAGAAACGGTTTTTTTCTTACTCTCTCCATAAAGCCAGAGCGGATTCATCTTGTATTGTTTAAACAATTCTTTTAGTATCTCACCCGTAACTCTTGTCTTACCACGCTCTATGTCTGCAGTAGTTTTTATGTTTAGGCTTTCACCCATTTCGGTTTGGGTCAAGCCCAAGGAATCTCTAAGTGCCTTAAATTTTACTGCCTCTATAGGTAATTTCATGATTCAAAGATATAAAAAAGAAGGAATAATTCCATTAATTTGGATTAATTCCATTTGCCTTGTCGTTTTTTCTTTTTTACACCTCTAGGTAATGCATTTCTAACCCTTCAAAGAAGGCATTCATTTGTACAAAATCTGGAATGTTTATATTCCCATCCATCCACTCGGAAGCAGTATGCTTGTCTAATACGACAGGCATTCGCTTTGCTTTGTTGTGGATCTTGGCTAAAGGGATATTCGCCTCTCTGGTGAGAATAGAGACTGTTTTTATTTCTCTTTCTAAGTCTGGATGGTACCAGTTACTATAAATACAGGCTAATGGAAAAGTATTTCCCTCTACAGGAGTCATTAGGTATTTAGTTTTAGATTTTCCTTTGTTGTCGTTCCAGTGGTATTCGTAAAAACCTTCTACATACATTATTGCTTTGTTTTCTTGGTATGTGTAGCAATTGGAACCTTCTTTTGTTATGTTTTCACAACGTGTATTTAAGGTGTTTAGGCTTGTCCTAGTTTCCAATTTTTGATCGGGACGCATAAGCCACCATTTCGCTAGTCTCAATTGGGTTTTGTCGTCATTGGTAGTAACCGGTACAAATGGAAATTCAAAACCACTGATAAGATCTTTAGGGGTATAATAATCTTCTACTCTGCCCTTTATAGGCTTAAGATTCTTATGCTCTGCGAGTTTTGCAATTTTGGTAACGGGCTTTATGCTGTAACACATGGTGCAAAGGTAAAGGAGTTCACTCAGAGAATTCACAAAATTTTAATTGTTTATTAAGTCTCATGTGTCTTTTCATTTTTTCCTAGATGAAAAAACGAAACACCTGCCTGCCGGACAGGCAGGAAAAAATCACCGCTTAATTCCCCATTCTTGAATTATTAAAACAGCAAATTCTACACGCAGTTCTATGGTCGGTTGGCATTATGGCTATAAATTGCTTTAGGACTACTTAGTAATTTTCAATACTGCTTTCGCCAGAGTATTACTAGAAGCCTTGACTTTTTTGGTGCCTTTTTGTGTCAAGACAAAAAGACACAACGGTTTGGCTGTTACTGTGTCCGATCCATTGGCGGAAGCCATCCACCATAAACATTTTATAATTGAAATGGCTTTTTAGTGAATGCACCTCAATTAAAATTGGAATAATTCCTAATTATTGGAATATATCCATATATTTGTTTCCCCTTTTTATAAAAATGGATAGAAACAAATGGACAGAACAATACTACACATGGACTTGGATACTTTTTTTGTTTCCTGTGAGCGTTTGCTAGATAGCCGCTTAAATGGATTACCTATTCTAGTAGGTGGTACGGGAAATAGAGGAGTGGTTTCTGCAGCAAGTTATGAGACTAGATTGTTTGGAGTGCACTCTGGAATGCCCATGAAAATGGCGAGAGTACTGTGTCCAGAGGCGATTGTGATAAAGGGGAATGCTGGTACGTATACTAAGTTCTCTAAAATGGTAACGGAGGTACTCCAAGAAAGGGTTCCCATATTAGAAAAAGCAAGTGTAGATGAGTTTTATGCAGACCTCTCTGGGATGGATAAGTTCTTTGGGAGTTACAAGTTTGCCTCGGAGTTACGGGAGAGAATTACCAAAGAAACAGGCTTACCTATTTCTTTTGGTTTGTCTGTAAATAAGACGGTTTCAAAAGTAGCTACAAATGAGGCCAAGCCAGACAACAAACTAAAAATAGACAAGGGCATGGAGAAAGACTTTCTTGCTCCTTTGTCTATAAAAAAGATCCCTATGGTGGGAGATAAAACCTTCCAAAAGTTTTGCAACTTAGGCATTAAGAAGGTACTTACTTTACAACAGATGCCGATAGAAATGTTGCAAAACGTTTTTGGTAAAAGTGGTTTGTCTATCTGGAAAAAGGCAAATGGAATAGACAACAGTCCCATCATAGAATACCACGAAAGAAAGTCCATTTCTAGCGAACGTACGTATGGAAGAGACACTACCGACATAGAAAAATTGAAGTCTTCTATCTCCGCTATGGCGGAGAATTTAGCTTTCCAACTTAGAAAAGGCAATAAACTCACCTCTTGCATTGCAGTGAAGGTGCGTTACTCCGATTTCAATACCTATACCAAGCAATTGAAAATACCTTATACTGCCGCAGACCATATTCTTATTCCTAAGGTTTTAGAGCTTTTTGATAAACTGTACGACAAACGTCTTTTGGTAAGACTTATAGGGGTAAGGTGTAGTGATTTGGCAGGAGGAAATTACCAAATAAATTTATTTGAAGACCCTGTGAAAACAGCAGACTTATACCAGGCGATGGATGACATAAGAAACCGTTTTGGGAGCAGGAGCATCATGAGGGCAAATACCCTAGATGTAAGAAGTATAGGCAGTAATTTCAATGCATTCAATGGAGAACCACCTATTGTTTTAGCGCATAGATCACAGTAGCATGCTCTTAAACAACCACACCTTTTACAGTCTTAGATATGGTACTTTTTCGGAGAGGGAACTTCTGGAAATGGGCCAGGCGTTAGGGTATACAAGTTTGGCAATTACAGACATCAACAATACCTCGGCCTGTTTGAACTTTATTCGCTTAGCGCCAAAACATGGTATAAGACCCATAGTTGGTATAGATTTCAGGAATGGAGCTAGGCAAATGTATGTGGGTATTGCACAAAACAACATTGGCTTCCAAGCCTTAAATGCATTCTTGTCTTTTCACTCTCATACAAAGTCTGCTTTTCCAGAAACAGCACCAGAATTGGAAGAGGTGATTTTTATTTACCCTTTTGAAGAAGTATTACTGCATGAGAAAACCCAATTTAGACCAAGGGAATACATAGGCCTTAATTTAGATGATCTAAAGAAGGTTAGATTCTCCAGCCTTTACAAACAAAAGGAAAGAATGGTCTTTATGCAGTCGGTTACTATCAGGACAAAAAGAGATTTTAATGTACATCGCTTACTTAGGGCCATAGACAAGAATACCCTTTTGAGTAAATTAGAAAAAAAGGAGCAAGCTTCTACAAACGACAGAATGCTCTCCCTAGAATCCTTAAAAGAAACACTAAAGGATTTCCCTTTTCTGTATAGGAATACAGAGAAGATTGTAGAGGAATGTGCTATTCATTTCGACTTTTACGAAAACAGAAAATCGCAAAACAAGAAAAGGTATGGCAAAAGCCTGCAGGAGGATATTGCACACATCCAACAATTGTGTCAAGAAGGTTTGGGCTATAGGTATTCAAAGGTTACTCCTCAAATTGAAGCAAGGATAAAGAAAGAACTAGACCTTATAGGTAAAATGGATTATGTGCCTTTTTTCCTTATCAACTGGGACATCATTAAATACGCACAACACAAGGGATATTACCACGTAGGAAGAGGTAGCGGTGCAAATAGTATTGTTGCTTATTTACTCGGAATTACTGACGTAGATCCCATAGAATTGGATTTGTACTTTGAGCGATTCATGAATCTATACAGGGCAAACCCACCAGATTTTGACATTGACTTTTCTTGGCGAGACAGACAGGATGTAACCCGTTATATTTTTGAGCGATTTGGGCAAGAAGGACAGGTAGCCTTACTTGCTACCTACAATACTTTTCAGCACAATGGAGCAGTGCGGGAACTAGGGAAAGTATTTGGCTTACCTACGCATGAAATAGAGTTGCTTAGCTCTAGGAAATTTAACCCCAAGAATTTGGACGAACATTCAGCATTAGTAGCTCGTTATGCGCAGTACCTTATAGGAACCCCTAACCACTTGAGTATTCATGCGGGTGGAATCCTTATTTCGGAGAGGTCCATACAGTATTTTTCTGCTACAGATTTGCCACCTAAGGGTTTTCCTACTACGCAATTCGATATGGTCATTGCAGAAGACGTGGGTTTGTATAAATACGATATTTTAGGACAAAGGGGACTGGGCAAAATAAAAGATGCCTTAACTATTGTAAAGCAGAATTACCCAGAAAGACCAGAGGTAGACATTCACAATGTGAAGCCACTTCTTCAGGATAAGAAGATTAATAAAATGGTGAGTATGGCAGAGTGTATAGGTTGTTTCTATGTAGAATCTCCAGCGATGCGCATGTTACTGAAGAAGCTAGAGGTAAAGACTTATTTGGAGTTGGTTGCAGCAAGTTCCATTATTCGTCCTGGTGTTGCAAAAAGCGGGATGATGCGGGAGTATATTTTAAGGCACAAAGACCCAGAGAGAAGGAAGCAAGCCCACCCTGTTCTATGGGAATTAATGGAAGACACTTATGGAGTAATGGTATACCAAGAAGATGTGATAAAAGTAGCCCATTATTTTGCAGGATTAAGCCTAGGTGAGTCGGATGTATTGCGAAGAGGAATGAGTGGTAAGTTTAGATCTAGAGAGGAGTTTCTTTTAGTAAAAACAAAGTTTGTTGAGAACTGTAGAGAGAAGGGGTACGAGGATGAATTGACGCTTGAGGTATGGAACCAAGTGGAGAGTTTTGCAGGCTATGCATTTGCCAAAGGGCACTCTGCATCTTATGCAGTAGAGAGCTACCAAAGCTTGTACCTGAAGTGTTATTATCCTTTAGAATACATGGTTGCAGTCTTAAACAATGGCGGTGGGTATTACCGGGCAGAGACCTACATTCACGAAGCTAGGATGAAAGGCGGCTCTGTCCATGCGCCTTGTGTGAATAGGAGTAGAATGGAAACAAGGATTGAGCGGAAGGACATCTTTTTGGGTTTTGCTTTTTTGAGTGGATTGGACGAACGAACCATAAAAAGAATCTTAGAGGAAAGAGAAAAAAATGGGATTTACTCTTCTCTAGATGATTTCTTGGAAAGGGTAAACATAGGAGTGGAGCAATTGGATGTCTTAATACGGATTAATGCCTTTAGATTCACGGGAGTAAACAAGCGTAAATTGCTGTGGGACGGTTTTTACAAACTAAACCATAGGCCTGTTCTTTCGGAGCAGAAGAGTTTGTTTGCTGCTAGAAAGAAGAGTCTTGCCTTACCTTCCTTGTCTGTAACAGAGCTAGAAGAGATTTTTGACCAAATTGAATTGTTGGGGTTCCCCCTAGATAGCCCTTTTAAGCTTTTAAAGGAAGAGCCTAAGTCTTACCTATTAGCCAAGGAGATGAGAAACAACATAGGGAAAACGATTACTCTCTTGGGCTATTTAATCACAACAAAATCTACTAGTACATCGAGGAAAGAAAGGATGCAGTTCGGCACTTTTATAGATGAGGACGGAGCATGGATAGATACGGTGCATTTCCCCCCTTCAGTGGCAAGATATCCTTTTAGAGGAAAGGGAATTTATGAGCTTGTGGGCAAGGTGGTAAATGAGTTTGACTTTATGAGTTTGGAGATAGTTAAGATGATAAGACTTCCTTACATGGAAGACACCAGGTTTGTGGTGGACTAATTTACTTTACCTGCAGCTCCACCCAAAGTTCTTTCCCCTGTCTAGGCTCAATAGAATCCAAACACCTTTCCATTTTATGAATGGCAAAAAGAGGAGAGTATAATTCCTCATACTCCTTTACGCTCCCACCAAATGGAGGACCTTCCCGTGTCAATGGAAAATCGAATTGTAGACCAACAATCTTCCCATCTGGTTTCAGTATTTCATGGCACTTGGATACATACCTAGATCTTATTTTGGGATCGAGTGCACAGAAAAAAGTTTGTTCCATAATGATGTCAAACTCCATTTCTAAATTAAAAAAATCGGCCAAAAGGATATTGGCTTCGGGAAAATTAGGGTTTCTGTTTTTGAAATTAGTTACAGCGGTTGGAGCGATGTCTAATAAGAAGACATTTTGGAAACCATTGGCAAAAGCATATTCCACCTCGTAGGCATTTCCAGCACCTGGAATAAGGATTTTTAACTCTTTGTTTGATTGATTGTCCAACCAAATTTTTAGTGGTGGTGAAACCTTCCCCATGTCCCAACCTGTATTGTTATTTACATATCTGTCTTCCCAGTAATTCCCATCTAATTTCATGCTGTGCAAAGTAAACCATAAAAAAGGTTAAATGAAAAAAGCCATCCGCTTTTGGCGGATGGCTCAAAAAAAAATATATATGAATACGAAGGTTTTGCTCCTTCACCTGTCTCACACTTACCAAATTTGGTTTCAATAAGCAGAATAAGAGACACACATTTCAGAGTTTCCTTACAGAAATGTATTGTTTCTGACACTTTCATTACAATTGCTCGGTATTAATGAAAAATTTTATGTTGTTTTGAATATATATAATGCTAGACAAAGTCAAGAACTTCATCACCCACAATTCCTTGTTTAACAAGGAGGATAAACTGCTATTGGCAATAAGTGGTGGAATGGATTCTGTTTGTTTGGCTCATGTATTAAAGAAATTGGGCTACAACTTAGAATTAGTACATTGCAATTTTCAATTGAGGGGAGAGGAAAGCAAAGGAGATGAAAAGTTTGTAAAACACTTAGGAATAGACTTGGAATACGAGGTTAAGGTAAAAAGGTTCTCCATAGATAAGGACAAAGAGTCTGTTCAGTTGCAGGCGAGGAATTTGCGTTACGACTGGTTTTCTAAACTTCAAAAGGAGAACAATGCTTGTTTGCTCACTGCTCACCATAAAAGTGATGTATTAGAAACATTTTTAATTAATCTAGGTAGAGGAACTGGGCTTGAAGGACTTCATGGAATTTTGCCCAAGAATACTAGGAATATAGTAAGACCTTTTTTAGCGGTAACAAGAGAGGAAATAGAAGAGTACTGCAAGTCAAATCGAATAGAATATAGAGAGGATAGCAGTAATAGTAGCAATGCCTATATAAGGAATAAACTGAGGCACAAGGTCATTCCTGCTTTAAAAGATATTTTCCCAGACATTGAGGAGCGCCTGTGGGATACTACAACAAGAGTAAAAGAATCAGAGGATTTGCTTAAGGCAAATATTGCCCTTAGTTGGGAGGATTGTATCACTCAAAGTGAGGGGGGTATGGAGATAAATTTAGAAAAAGTTAAAACACAAAAGAACCCAGTTTTTTTCTTGTATGAGTCCTTAAAGGCATACGGTTTTACCAAGTCCATGGTGCATGACTTATGGTCTGCAAAACTTTCAGGGGCAAAAGTGCAAAGCGCAATTCACACTCTTTACAAGGATAGAGGGATGTTCATTTTAAGTAAAACAATTCATGCATCCAGTAAAACTTACAAAGTAGGAGTGAAGAATGCTGTTATTGAAACAGAATTTGGAAAGATTAAGGTGGAGGTAGATGCCAATTTACCAGATTTAAAATCGATTACAAAGCAAGAATGCTATTTGGATAGTGAAAAACTACATTTCCCATTAATTCTAAGAAAATGGGAACAAGGAGACAAGTTTAAACCACTTGGAATGAATGGGTTTAAGAAGATAAGTGATTTTTTAATCGATAAAAAAATTCCTCTTGCCAGTAAAGATTCCGTTTGGGTTCTTTGCTCACAAGAGGAAATCGTATGGGTACTCAACCATCGATTGGATGACAGATATAAGGTCACACCAGAAACGGAAGAAGTACTTAAATTAGTTTTGGTTTAGCTAGCTTCAACAATATGATCTGCAGCATCGTCATTACCAACTCCTTTAGGATTAGGCCCATATTCGTTAGAACCATCAGTACTATCTTTAGCTAACAATACTAGTAACCAGATATTTCCAATAAAAGGGATTAAAACAATTAAGAACCACCATCCACTTTTACCAATGTCATGTAACCTTCTAACCAAAACGGCTAAACCTGGAATTAATACTACTAATAGGTAGATGATATAAAATGGTCCATAAGGTACTTCAGCGGAAATGGACATGCCTAGTACATTGTCAATAACAATTGCTGCAAAAGCAAAGATGATGTTGAATAGCACAAACATCCAATACTCTTTTCTCCTAGCTCTACCACTAAAAATGGCATAATTCTTTAAAACGTGTAAATAGTAATTCTTATATTTTTTTTGTCGAAAGCAATAAAAAAATTTGCAAACCCAATATACTATCCAGAATTATTAGTCGTTGAAAACTCCATACAGGGCATGAACTATTTTCTTTTTCTTTGCCTAATACATTGAGGCATAAACTAAAAAAATTAGCTGGCCAAACGGCCATTTATGGGATTCCATCCATCGTTGCAAGGGTAATCAACTTTGGACTTACTCCCATTTATCTATTGTCTTTAAAGGAGGTTGGGGATTTTGGAGTGATGGCGGTGATGTATGCCATTGCTGCATTTATTGCTGTTGTTCTTACACATGGGATGGAAACTGGCTTTTTTAATTTTGTTAGAAAAGAAGAGGAAAACCCTGAAGAAGTATTCAATACAGCCTTTTCCTCTGTTCTATTAATATCCTTGCTGTTTGCAGTGTTGTGCTTTGTTTTCTCAAATCCTATCATAGAATTTATAGGCTATCCTGGTAAAGGAATTTACATTCAAGTATTTGCACTCATTCTTTGTTTTGATGCATTGAGTGCCATTCCATTCGCATGGCTACGTTACGAGAATAAAGCTGTGAAATTTGCTGGTATTCGGTCTTTGAACATTGCGGTAAATGTGGTTCTTACCCTGTTCTTCTTTCTTTTATGTCCTTATTTACAAAAGAATGGACATGGTGATTTGGTTTCCTTTTTTAAACAAGAGGATTTAGTGTTGTATGCATTTATTGCAAATTTGACTGCTAGTTTGGTTAGCTTTTCATTTCTATTACCCCAAATGAAGTTTAAGTTTGGCTTTGCCAACAAACCGCTTCGTAGAAAAATGTTACTGTATTCTTACCCTCTTATTTTCACAGGAATGGCAGGAATTGTTAACGAAACATTTGACAGAGTATTATTAAAAAAGCTTTTACCTGCAGATGTTGCGGATCACGAGATCGGTATTTACAATGCCTTTTATAAATTAAGTATGTTTATGACTCTTTTTGTTCAAGCATTTAGATATGCTGCTGAACCTTTCTTTTTTCAAGAGTCTAAACAACAAGATGCTAAGCAATCTTATGCTAAGATCATGGAGTACTTTGTTTACGCCTGTCTTGGAATTTTCATGATCTTGGTTCTGTTATTACCTTATATCGCTCCGCTGTTCATTACAAATAAGGACTATTTTATCAACCCAGATGGGATGCGTATAGTTCCTGTTTTACTCTTGGCAAATATGTTCCTTGGGATTTATTACAACCTAGCCATTTGGTATAAGCTAACGCATAAAAACCTCTATGGAGCGTATATTGGAATAGGAGGGGCATTGCTTACTCTCATTCTAAACTTTGTCTTTATTCCTTCGCTTGGTTTTGTGGCTTCTGCCTGGATTACCTTACTCGTTTATTTCTCTATGACGGTAGTGAGTTATTTAGTGGGACAAAGACATTATGCTGTCCCCTATCCAATAAAGAAAATTATTCTTGCTATTCTGATTGTGGTAGGTAGTTACTCCTTGTGGTACTTCTCTTAAGGAAGTTTTAATAATTGGTCTAGGCAAACACTGTCTACTGCATGACCGCCATCGTACCAGGTTAATTCAAAAGACAAATTACTTTCTTTATAGCTGAGAATTGTATTAGCAAATAGGCCCTCTGGTCTTAGTTCGTCTGTTTTCCCTTGAACAAGTAGCATTGGCTTTGCCAATAATTTCTTTTTAAAGACTTCGTAGTCTATGTCGTGGGCCGGGAAGCCACTCCACATGATGAATCTATTTATACCGTAACTAGTATGCATAAAGTACCTTGAAGCGGTAGCTGTTCCTTGGGAAAAGCCAAGGAGGTTGATCTCCTCTATTTGTGGAAACTCTTTTTGAATCTGAGACAGAAGGGTATCAATGTAATTCAAATAGTCTTGGATTTCGGTATCTCTATTTTCTTTTGTCATCCAAGATGCGCCAACCCTGCCGTCAAAACCTTGCGTATAAAAATAATGTAAACCCTCTGGAGCAACAACAAGATAATCTTCCTTTAATACCTCAAATTTTCTTATAAAGTACTTAGCCATTTGGCCATAGCCATGAAAAACAAGTAGTAATTTCTTTGCTTTTTTGTTGCCAGAAAGAACATAGTTTGCTGTTTTGGTAATGCTGAGTTTTCTTTCTTCCATTACATTACCTTTTGATAGAACTTCCACCAAGTATCAGGCATTTCATCGTTGCTCACTTTCAAGAAGTCGTTGTAGGTGCAGGCGACATAAAATGCTTTACTCGTTCTAGGATTGGGAATCTCCATCCACCATCTTTCTGTATGATTGCTTTTTAGAAATACAATTTCGTGTGCTCCATTGCTGATGGTATTTCGATATGTTGTAAAATTATCACTGTCCTTGTCCGGTATGTCGTAAATTCTTTCTTCTCTTCCATGCAGGAAAAACCAGATGCATTGTGCCAACAATTCTCCAGAAATTGGACGCTTTTCTAAGTCTCCAATGTTATGTAAATAAAGCGTTTCTAGGTTGCAGGAAAGTCCTGCAAATCGCATGAGCTGACATGCCTCTTCGGCATAAAGACCATTTGGTTTCATGGAAGAAGTTGCAGGGTATTCAGCTTCTCTTATTGCAGTCATATCCATGCTAAGCAAATGGGAATTTCGCATGGCAGGTTCTGCATTGAAGATAGAGTTTCTTAGTGCTCCAAGTCGGCATGTGTCAAAGAGCAATTCATTTAGTTGCTTTTCTGTACTCTCAGGAACATAATAGGATTGATGCCCTAGCAAAGTGAAGTTAAAAAGGTTGTTGGGCTTAGAAAGGATGATGTCATACAAGGGGTTGCCAGCTTTTAGTTCTAATCCAGGAGCAATTTTACAATATTCTATTTCTTTTTTTATTTCAGAATAAGCGGAGTAAATGGTTTTAGAAAGATCAAAGTCTCCTCCAATTATGATGGGGAAACAACCTTTTTTATATAGCTCATGCAATACTTCCTTTAACCCAGCAGCCATATTTTCTTTGGTTTTCTTGTGCTTTAGGATACCTAAATCACACCAAGAAGTTTCTCCAAATTTCCAAGCCAAACCATATAGCCGCTCCCTAAAGATTTGTGCATTTTCCTCTAGACTAAAAAGAACAATTGTTCCTTCTTGAATGTCTGGAAATTCTTGGAAGTAGCCACCATAATTGCCTACTGGTGTATCTGGCTCCAGAGATTTTGCTAGAGGTTTAAAGTAATCTTTAAGCATATTGTTTGTTTCTTATTGGCAAAAATAACCGTAATTCGCCCATAACAATCAACATGGTATTGATAACTGGCGCCACCGGGTTTTTAGGAGCACACCTTGCTTGTCTTTTATTAAAAGAGAGAGAGAAGGTAAGAGCTATTAGGAGAGATTCCAGTAGCATGGACCAGTTCGATTTTATATACAAATATCATTTTGGTGAAAGCCCTAAAGAAGAAATAAAAAACTTCGAATGGGTAGTAGGTGACATTCTTAATATTCCATCAATGGAATCTGCCTTAGAGGGCATTGAAAAGGTTTACCATTGTGCAGCCATGGTGTCTTTTTTACAAAAAGAAGAAAAGCAAATGGTTAAGATTAACATGGAAGGTACAGCAAATGTGGTCAATCTATGTTTGACTCATAATATAAAGAAGCTGTGTTATGTAAGTTCTACGGCTGCTTTAGGTCGAGCGGAAGCAGGCAATGTCATCACGGAAGAAACGGACTGGGTAGACAGTAAATACAATTCGAATTACGCAATTAGTAAATACCTTGCTGAAATGGAAGTTTGGAGAGCTGCAGAGGAAGGTTTAAATGTAGTTATAGTTAACCCTTCTGTAATCTTGGGAGTTACTGGGACTGCCGTAGGTTCTGCCTCTATTGTTCAAAAAGCAAAAAATGGGTTTCCTTTTTATACAAAAGGTCAAAATGGTTTTGTAGATGTAGAGGATGTATCCAAAATCATGTACCAACTGATGGAAAGTGATGTGAATGGGGAACAGTTTTTGTGCGTTTCAGAGAATTGGACTTTTGAGAAATTATTTAAGACTGCTGCAAAGCAAAAAGGCATAAAAGCACCAAAATTTTGCATAAAACCATGGATGGCGGAGCTAGGATGGAGGGTTGTGGGTGTAATCTCCTTCCTTTTGGGAGCAAAACCACTAATAACTAGAGAAACTGCTCGGAGTAGTCAGAAGAAATATGCTTATTCCAATGAAAAAGTAAAGAAAACACTCCATTTTGAGTTTGAATCATTAGAAAACACCTTAAAAAAAGTCTAAATTAGGTTTTTTGACAAATGGAAGGCAAGCACAATCATTCACATGGAGCACACCACGAAACGAAGAACATAAAAGTTGCTTTTTTTCTAAATCTGGCTTTTACCATAATTGAAATTATAGGAGGAATTCTAACCAATAGTATGGCAATTCTTTCTGATGCTTTGCACGACTTAGGCGATAGTTTTAGCTTGGGGATGAGTTGGTATTTTCAAAACTTATCCAATAGGAAGCCCAATAATAAATTTACTTATGGCTATAGTAGATTTTCACTTTTGGGTGCTTTGCTTAATTCTATTATTCTTTTTACAGGATCTATATTTATTATTTATAGAGCCATTCCTAGAATTTTAAACCCGCAAGAAGTGGAGGAAATGGGGATGATGTACCTCGCAATTCTGGGAATAATAGTAAATGGTGCTGCTGTATTAAAATTAAAAAAAGGTTCTTCCTTGAATGAAAGGGTCGTATCCCTTCATTTAATGGAAGACGTCTTGGGTTGGGTAGTTGTCTTAATTGCTTCTATTCTGATGATATTTGTGGATATGCCTTGGTTAGACCCTTTACTTTCCTTAGGGATTGCTGTATATATTTTGTTCAATGTTTACAAGAACTTAAAAGATAGTCTTAAAGTAGTCTTGCAGGGATCACCCATTGAAGGGGATACCGACAAATTACATGAGAAGATTGAAGGTGTATTGGACGGTGGAGAGATAAGGGACTTTCACCTTTGGTCTTTAGATGGAGAATACCACATTTGCACATTACACATTAAGTTAAGCAAAGAAATTTCTTGTGCTGAGCAAGATTTACTTAGACTCAAAATTAAGGAACTACTAATGCAAGATCACATTGTGCATACTACCATTGAGTTCCAAATGGGGGAAGAGGGTTGTGTGTTGTGATTCTATTTCTACTTTTCCTTATCTTTGTTTAACAGTTAACTCTCCATGGAATTTTTAAAAAAACATTGAATTGTATGCATTGATAATTCTATTTATTGCAAAACTGGTAATTCAAACCATTTTAATTATTCAGGAAACTAATGAATGTAATTCTGCTGTGTTTAGTTTCTTTTTAATCCCAATTCCAAGTTGGCTCGGTGATAATAAAAAACTTAGAATTATTGGAAACAGTTGTTATATTTTGTTTATTCTAATAATTTTGGAGTTATGGATAAGGGGTATACCGATCTTTAATTGATGGATAGTTGAGATAATTTCAATTTGGTTTTTTCCTACGCACTTTTTTAGAAAAAGTACTGCAAAAATCAAAAAATTTAATACCCTTCGTTTTGCAAACAGGCATTGCTTCCTATGCCTGCAAAACGCCACACACAGAATCCGCCCATGCCAAATTTTTTCTTTGCCACCGCACCGATTCTTTTATGAGATGTTTTATTTACTAGAATACTTGCCTATGAAGGGCTTCGTAGTAAAACGAATTTTTGTGCTCAGGGAGATAAATAAAAGCTGTATGAATATGCCATCGGCATATGAGTTTTTTTATTTGTGTAGGGGGAATTCAGTTTTCAAGATAGCATTCTTACGCAAGGAGTTTTTTGTTTCTTTTTAGCGGAAAAAAAGAAAAGAAGAATGCAGCGTGGGTTTTTCAATCGGTGAGAATAATGGTTACAAAGAAAGCCAAAAAATGAAAGGATAGTTTGGCTGATAAGCAAGATTTGATTTTTACTTTTTAAAAGAAGATGAAATAGAATCCAATAAAGCCTTCGCAGCTTCAAGCGCCGTTAATTTCTCCTCTTCTATGTCTTTTATTCTATCTGCTTTATTTTCTTTCCAAGTTTCTGTTCTAGTTATATTCTCAATTAGCATGTGCTTCGAATACTCCTTAAACCACCATTGTTCCTGAGCTTTTCTATTGGCTTTCCAATGTTGGTTTTCTTCCGTGGTCTTTTTGTATTCCTCTACTTGCTCCCATACTTTATTGATACCTCTGGCATTTAATCCAGAGCCCAATAATACCTTTGGATACCAATTGTTTTCCTTGGGTGGGAATAAGTGCAAAGCATTCGAATATTCTTTGGCTGCAGATTTGGCAAGTAGCTCATTTTGATCTGCTTTGTTGATGAAAAGACAATCTGCCATTTCCATAATTCCCCTTTTTATTCCTTGGAGTTCGTCTCCTGCTCCATAAAGCATAAGTAGTAAAAAGAAATCACACAATTGTTTTACGGTAGTTTCAGATTGTCCTACTCCCACTGTTTCAATCAGGATTACATCGTAACCAGCTGTCTCGCATAAAGAAATAGTTTCTCTTGTGCTTCTTGCTACTCCACCTAGAGAATTACCAGATGCACTGGGTCTTATGAATGCATTGGGCATTACAGCAAGTTCATTCATCCTGGTTTTATCTCCGAGGATACTTCCTCTACTTCTTTGACTACTAGGGTCAACTGCAAGAACAGCAACTTTCTTTCCATGCTCCTCTATCAAGTATTTTCCAAAGGACTCTATAAAGGTACTTTTACCTACTCCAGGAACGCCGGTAACTCCTATTCTAATGCTTTTTCCTGTGTACGGAACACATTTCCCTAAAAGGGCATAAGCCATCTCCTTGTCTTCGTATTTTGTGCTTTCTATAAGAGTAATTGCTTTTCCTAAAGCAGCTTTGTTCCCTTGTTTGAGAGCATCAAAAGTTTCTACTATGTAAAATGGAGACTTCATTTATGCAAATTAAGTAATATTTAATGACAATGACTACAATACTATTCCTCCTACTCTACCCTTGCTCCACTGTCCTAGCTCCACTGGCTATAGCCAGTGTTAATACAATGGGTAAAACAATGGGATTTAATATCACCCATTGAATTTCGGCAGCCTTTAGGCAGTCGTCTATGCGCTGTTCAGTTTTCTTAATAATCAACGAAGTCGATTGCAGAAATTTATCGGGACTGTCGTTTACCTTTTTTGTACTTGTTGTATTAATTCCCAAATCATTCAATGAGAAATTTAATAAAACCAGCATTAGAGCACTTAAAAGACCCCAGGTATTTCCAGATCTTTTATTTGAGTCTTTTCCTTTCTTATGGCATTTTTGAGTTGGGTTGGAATGCAAATATTCCAGGATTTATTGCCGTAATCCTTGTTTCTCTTTTAACCCAAATGGTTTTTTCCTTTTTTCTTACAAAGAATTATGCTTCTTGGAAATCGGCATTAATTACTGCCTTAGGATTGTGTTTGTTATTAAAGTCAAACCAATGGGAGATATTGGCCTTAGGTGGATTTCTAGCTATTGCAAGCAAGTTTGTTTTTAAGGTGAAGGGGAAACACCTCTTTAACCCAGCAAATTTTGGAATAATAGTGACTATATTAATTACAGGAGAAGCATGGATTTCACCTGGTCAGTGGGGAAGTAGCCCTGTTTTACTGTATTTTATTGGCGCAGCAGCTTTGATGATTTTGTTCAAGGTAGGTAGAATAGATACTTCCTTAATTTTCTTAGTAACACTATTTGTACTAGATATTATTTACAGCCAGATTTATTTGGGTTGGGAGTGGAGTGTATTTGCCCATAAGGCAACAAATGGAACTTTGCTTTTGTACGCGTTCTTCATGATTACAGATCCTGTAACCACACCGAATCACATAAAAGGTAGAGTGATATGGTCTGTACTCCTTGGAATAATATCCTTTGTCTTGATGTCACAGTTTTACATACATACTGCTCCTATTTGGGTTTTGTTTTTCCTTGCCCCACTGACTGCATTTATGGATAGAAAATACCAATTCGAAAGATTTCAATGGCTTAACCTGTCTGTGGTTGGGCGAGGACCAATAATAGAAAAGAAAAATCAATTAAATAATTCAAACACAATTAAATTAAAACAAGAAATATGAAAAAAGTAGCAATAATAATGGCTTTACTGTTTGCAACAGGAGAAGCAATGTCCTTTTGCGGGTTTTACGTAGCAAAGGCAGGAGCAAAAATGTTCAACAACAAAAGTGAAGTAATTCTGGTAAGAGATGGAACCAAATCTGTTATTACCATGAGCAATGATTTTAAGGGAGATGTTAAGGATTTTGCCATGGTAGTTCCGGTACCAGAAATCCTTAGAGAAAGGGATATTAAAGTGGTTGATAGATACTTGTTTGATCAGCTGGATGCTTATTCGGCTCCAAGGTTAGTAGAGTATTACGACCCTGCTCCATGCAGTCAATATAGAAAGTATAAGAACTTGGAAGACAAGAGTTCTAGGGCAAATACGATGATTCTAAAAGAGGAAATTTCAGTTGTCGAAGATGATGAAACTGGAGTTACTATCGAAGCAAAATACACCATAGGAGAATACGACATTCTTATCCTTTCTGCCAAGGAAAGTGATGGACTCAAAACATGGCTTACAACAAATGGTTATGCCATACCTGCCAAAGCAGAAAGGGTGCTTGAGCCTTACATAAAAAGCAACATGAAGTTTTTTGTTGTAAAAGTAAATTTAGAGAAGAAAAAACAATCCAATTTCAATTATTTAAGACCCATTCAAATCACCTTTAACAGCCCCAAGTTCATGTTGCCAATTAGGCTAGGGATGGCAAATAGCAATGGCGCACAGGACATGATAGTTTATGCTTTTACCAAAGCTGGAAGAGTAGAAGCAGCAAATTACCGCACCATTGAAATGCCTACAGCCCGCAAAATTCCAACTTTTGTAAAGCAAAAATTTGAGCAGTTCTACTTCGATGCATTCGAAAAGGCTTATGGCAACGAAGGGAAGAAAGCCGTATTTCTCGAATACGCTTGGAATGTTACACCTACTTTTAGAGGAATGAAATGCGATCCTTGTGTTGGCCCTCCACCTCTTACAAATCAATTGTTACAGGCAGGTGTAGATTGGGCAAGTTCAGGAGAGCAAGTGTATTTCTCTAGATTGCATGTTCGCTATACGGAGAGTAAATTCCCGCAGGATTTACAATTTGTAGTGACACCAAATAGGACAAATTACCAGGCAAGGTATGTTCTTACACACCCAGCACCTGGTCAATACGACTGTGAAAAAGGAAAGGCATACATGGAGAGTTTAAAGCAAAGAAGAGATCTGGAACTAAGCGAACTGGAAGTACTTACAGATTGGAATACAGCAAAGTACACCAAATATGTTAGCGAAGGAACAGATTATGTAAATGAGAAACAAGATGCTTGGCCTGTGGGTGGTAAATCTCCAAATGGCGGTGGAGGAAACAATACTCCCTGGGGATTCTTATTGCTCATGACAGGTATTGTCGCTACTGGTGGATTGTATTACTTGAGGAATAGGTCACAGCAGATAGACTAAAACAGTTGGGGAGCGATTCATGGAATCGCTCCTTGATAATAATGACCTTGAAATGCCATTAAATGATTAAAATTCCCTACATTTGCACCGCAAATAATAACCCTTAAATTATTTGCATATGGCATCTAACAAAATTGCTCAAGAAGGACTCACCTTCGACGACGTATTAGTCCTTCCTAGATATTCAAATGTGCTCCCTAGAGACGTAAATACTAGAACTAGACTTACAAAAAACATTTCAATAAACATCCCTATTGTTTCTGCAGCGATGGATACAGTAACTGAATCAAGACTTGCTATTGCAATTGCTCGTGAAGGCGGTATTGGCATGGTTCATAAGAACATGAGCATTGAACAACAAGCAAAAGAGGTTCGGAAGGTTAAGAGAAGTGAGAGTGGAATGATTCTAGACCCTATCACGCTCTCTAAAGATGCATCATTAAACGATGCATTAGATTTAATGACCAACCACAAAATAGGTGGAATTCCAATTGTGGATGCAGATCAGAAATTAATTGGGATAATTACCAATAGAGATTTGCGTTTTCAAAGAAACCTAGGTGACAAGATTGATGGTGTAATGACCAAGGAGAATTTAGTTACTGCAAAAAAAGGAACTTCCTTAAAAGAGGCAGAAAATATTCTGCAAGAATATAAAATAGAGAAACTACCTATCACGGATGACACCAACAAGCTGATTGGCTTAATTACCTTTAAGGACATTCAAAAGGAAAAAATGCACCCAAATGCGTCCAAAGATGAATTTGGAAGATTAATGGTAGGAGCTGCAATTGGAATAACTGCAGATACTATTGAAAGAGTAACTGCTCTTGTTAATGCAGGAGTGGACGTGGTTACCTTAGATACGGCTCATGGTCATTCTCAAGGGGTGATTGATGAACTAAAAAAGATTAAATCCAATTATCCGGATTTGAATGTGATAGTAGGAAATATTGCTACTGGAGCAGCTGCAAAAGCATTACAGCAAGCTGGAGCAGATGCCGTAAAAGTTGGAGTTGGACCTGGTTCCATTTGCACTACGAGAATAATTGCCGGTATTGGGGCACCTCAATTATCAGCGATTATGGATGTTGCAGAAGCACTTGAAGGAACTGGAGTTCCTATCATAGCAGATGGAGGAATTCGTTACTCTGGTGATCTAGTGAAGGCGATTGTTGCTGGAGCAGATACCATAATGGCAGGGAGCCTTTTCGCAGGTACCGATGAAAGCCCAGGAGAAACTAGTTACTTTGAAGGAAGAAAAGTGAAGGGATACCGTGGTATGGGATCCATAGAAGCGATGAAAGCAGGTTCAAAAGACAGGTATTTTCAAGATGCAGAGGCAGAAATTGCAAAACTAGTTCCAGAAGGAATTGTTGGAACAGTAGCATACAAAGGGATGCTAAGTGAAGTAGTTTACCAATACATTGGAGGGCTTAAGGCAGGAATGGGTTATTGTGGTGCTGCTGTTATTGATGACTTAAAAACAGCTCAATTTACAAGAATAACTGGTTCTGGGATTAGAGAAAGCCACCCGCACGATGTGGCTATCACTAAAGAAGCACCTAACTACAGTAGAAAATGATAATATACAGTGTAACATGTAGTATAGAGCCTTCCATAGAAGAGGAATGGTTACTGTGGATGCAGGAAGAGCATATCCCAGAAGTTATACAAACAAATTTATTCTTAAAACATACTTTTTGTGAAGTATTAACGGAGGCTTCAGGAAACGACAACAGGACTTTTAACATCCAGTACGAACTGGAGAATATGGGCTTGTTGCATTTGTACAATACGAAGTTTGCGCCAACGCTCAAACAAAAGACAATCGCAAAGTATGGCGATAAATGTGTTGCATTCAGAACCATTTTGAGAAAAGTTTAATGAAGCCAATAATCTTCCAATTTAATCCCCCAGAATGGATGTCCTTTTTACCGGATACGGTAACGATTCATTCCTATGGTTTTATGATTGGATTGGGGATTGTGTTTTCTTATTTACTAGCTGTTCAATTAGGCAAATCCTTAAAAGTAGATAGTGACAAAACTGCAACCCTATTTTTTTGGGTTTTTCTAGCTTCTGTTGTAGGAGGCAAAATATTTTTTTACTTTGAGAACCCTGACATTTATTTTGAGAATCCTAGTAAAATGATTACCAAACCTGGTGGTGGGTTTGTGTTTTATGGTTCCTTAATTTTTGCCATACCTACACTTGTTTGGTATCTTCGCAAAAGCAAAATTGCTGTTTGGGATTATTTAGACATTGTTGCTATTTACGGGCCTCTATTGCACCTGTTTGGTAGAATGGGTTGCTTCATGGCGGGTTGTTGTCATGGTAAAGCATGTAGTCCAGAATATGGTATAATATTTAGTGATCCTGCTACAAAGGCAAACCCCATGAATACGCCTGTCTATCCTACTCAGTTGTACAGTATATTTCTATTGTTGGGTATAATCTTATTTCTTTACTTCTTTAGAAACAAGAAGAAGTTTGCTGGGCAAATGTTCCTTATTTATGTAATTACCTATTCCATTGGAAGAGGAATTATTGAAATCTTTAGAGGCGATGAAGCAAGAGGCTATATTATAGATAGAATATTATCTCACTCGCAATTAATAGCTTTAATCCTAGTTGCTATTACTGCTGTCTTTTACTGGAAGAGGAGTAAGAAGGCTTAATTCATTCCATTATTTTAAGAGCTTCCGCGACAGTCCTAACAGGTTGCTTGCAAACCCCATTACTACAAACATAAATGGTTGTTTGCCCTTTTTGTAGCTTAAACTCTAAAAGCGGTAGCTTACCTTCTGTTTTTCCACCTAAGTATAAAGCATTAGGCAAGTAGTTCTTTTGCATTTCAGCAAGAATGCTTTCGTAATTATCTCCTACTATGGCAACTTCGTAAACGGGTTTTGTTTGTAGGTTCATCAATTGAGCCCAGTTTGAATAATACGGTCCATGAGAAACAAGATTTTCGCTTGTGTTATGCAACATTTGCTTCGCTGTTTGCTTCCATTTTGTTAGTTCAAAGTAATCTCCTAGAACCAGTAAATTTTTTGCCATCACTGAGTTAGATGCTGGAATTACATTGTCTGTAATTTCTAATTTTCTCGCAATGAGTTTCTCACCATTCGATGGGGTGTAAAAGAACATACCACTTTTGGAATCGTAAAAATTATCGAAGGTATATAGCGCCAGTTTTTTTGCTTCTAGCAAATAGTTTTCCTCCATGGTTACTTGGTACAAGGAAACAAGAGCCTCTGTAAAGAGAGCATAGTCGTCTAAGAACCCAGTAATACTAGCCTTTCCGCTACCATTCGTGTATTTGTAATTTCGGTTTAAGGCGCTATCTATCTGAAGGTTGTTCTGAATAAAAGCCACATTGTTCTTGGCCAAGTTTAAAAATTTTTCATCACCAAAGGCTTGATAGGCATCACAAAGGCCTTTAATCATAAGAGCATTCCAGGAAACTAGTATTTTATCATCTGTACCAGGTCTTATTCTCTCAGATCTCTTTTTTAATAAGGCTTTGTGGGCAAGAGCTATTTCCTTGTTCCATTCTGCAAGATTTAAATCGTTGTCTTTAACAAATTCGGTCTTGCTGTGGTTTTTTAGCCACAGGATGTTGTGGCCTTCCCAATTTCCGTTTTTTTCTAGGTTGTAATATTCTGTTAATAGAGCTGGGTTCTTAATCCCTGCTTTAGTCAGTGTCTCTATGAATCCATTATAGGTCCAAACATAGAATTTGCCTTCTTCTCCCTCGCTGTCTGCATCAAGAGAGGAGTAAAATCCTCCAGCTTCGTGCATCAATTCTCTTTCCAAAAACTCTACTGTTTCCTCAACGATTCGTTTGTATTCTGGATTTTTTGTAACCTTATATGCATTGGCATAAAGCGATACCAATTGTCCATTGTCGTATAGCATTTTCTCAAAATGAGGTGCCTTCCATTTGGCATCTACGCTGTATCTAGAAAATCCTCCACCTATCTGATCGTAAATACCCCCAAAAGCCATTTTGTCTAAGGTTGTAGTTACTGCTCTTAAGGCATCTTCTTCCTTGTTGTAGTGGTTGTATTGCAATAGATACTCCCAGCCAACCGGCATAGGAAATTTAGGGGATTGCCCTCGGCCACCCCATCTATAATCAACTGTCGTTTTCCAATTACGCCATATTTTTTCATCTAGGTCACCGTAAAAAGAGTCTTCTTTTTTTACGGGGACGATGCTTTCCATACTATTGATACCAGCAGTTATTTGAGTGGCTCTTAGCTCTGCATCATCTGTTTTTTCTTGGTAATAGTCGCTCAATTGATTTAACAGACTTACCCAATTTTCTTTGGGGTAATAAGTCCCAGCATAAAAAGGTCTTCCATCAGGTAAGGTAAATGCATTGAGGGGCCATCCACCGCTTTGCTGAATCAGTTGGCAGGCATCCATGTAAATTTGATCTATGTCTGGTCTTTCTTCTCTATCTATTTTTATACAAATGAATTTCTCATTCATCACATTGGCAACAGTCGTATCTTCAAAACTCTCATGCTCCATCACGTGACACCAATGACAGGCGGCATATCCTATGCTGATAAGAAGTGGTTTGTTTTCTTTTTTGGCTAAGGCCAATGCTTCCTCACCCCAAGGCATCCAGTTTACTGGGTTGTGAGCGTGTTGTAGGAGGTAAGGAGAGCTTTCTTTTGCTAGTGCATTAGTGTATTTGTGGTCATTCTGCGACATAGAAGTATTGCTTTTGTTGGTAGAACACCTAAAACCTAAGGTAATGATTGTGAAGAGTAAAAGGATGTTTCTCATGGTTCCATACAAAGGTAGGTTATAAAGTCGTTTTGGTTTCTCCATGTGGAACAAAAAAACCGCTGTACATTAATGTGCAGCGGTTAGAGTTTTTTAAATCTGTTGTTATTTCCTTTTGAACGTACTAGTACCTTCTGAACCAAATAAATCAAGACTTACCTTTAAGTCAGTAGAAGTAAGTGTAATAACCTCTAGGCTAAAACCATCCATAGTAAGTGTTTTCTTATCCGAAGACAAGGACCAACTTCCAGAATCACTAATTTGAGGATCGTCTGGGTCACATTTAGTTGCTCCTTCATCGATGCTATAAGTGCCATTGGTATTAAAGGTTGTAATATCATCTTTCTCACAATCGTCCCATTCATCTGGGTCATTCCAAGTATTCACACCATCGAAGGTAGAGCCTACTTGTATCCACGACCCTTCTAGAGTTCCGCCTGAGTTACTGTCGTCTTTCTGACAAGATTGGAAAGAAACCATTGCTATAGCGCCAATTAGGGCTACGATTACTAATTTTTTCATAGAAACGAATATAATAATTTTTTCGTATCTGTTGAAAATAGTTCGTTAACTATTACATTTTCGAAATAAGAATTCGTTTCAATTGACCATTTCTAAATACATTTACCCAATACAATCCGGAAGCATAAGTACTCATGTCAAGATTGAAATTAGTGTTTTTTACTTGGCGTTCCTGCATTTGTTGTCCCATGGAATTAAATACAGAAATATTCGAAATTCCTTGTTTTAGTTCTATGTGCAAAAAGTCTCTTACAGGATTGGGATAATATTCTAATTCAAAATCAGTAGAAATGTTTTTGACATTTGTAGGTTCTTCCTCACAGCTTCCTATTACATAAGTGTCTTTATTCCCAGAGTTATTGTTTTCTAAGCCTCCTTGAAAGGAGTAAGTATAGTAGAAATAGATTTTGCTCCCTTCGCTAGCAGAAATTCTAAAAGGGACATTGGGTTTTACTCCTTGACCGCCCATAGCACCTGGATCTGTTCCATAATATAAAATACAAGTGGGTGAACCAGTTGCAGAGTGTGTAGGTATAAATGTTATAGTAGGGTTGTTGTCATCGTCAGAAAAAAGGTATTTGAAATCTCCATTCCAAGAAGTTCCTTCGCAAGATGGCGCTGGATCTACAGAGACATTTATGGTACTAGAGATGGTAGAATCTCCAAAAGAATCATATGCTATTGCCACAAGTTTATACTTTCCAGAGTCTGGTTCCCAGGGCCAGTTGTAAGGCTCTTGTGCGCTGCCAATGAGTATGTCGTTGATCCAAAGATCCACTTTGGTAACGCGATCGTTTAGGTCCGATGCAAAGGCAGAAATCGATAGGCTCTCACTTTCTACAAATTTTGAATTGTTAGAAGGTGATGAAATAGAAACCTTAGGAGCAACATTATTGGTATTACTAGAAATGATATACACTTCATCTACATCAGAATAAGTTCCATTGTCTACCTTTAGCCTTATTTTGTAAATCCCCTCTTTTAAGGTTTTAACTATTGGCTCTGCCAATGTGTTATCTGAAAATTGTAGGGTAGAAGGTCCATAGACTTGTGTCCATTCGTAGATAAGCGTTTGATTGCTTGGTTCACTGCTACCTGTTCCATCTAGTTGGATAGAATTACTTGGTAAAACTACTATCTCATTTTCCCCTGCCTTTGCCACTGGCTGGCTGTAAGTTAGTCCTGCTACATAGGTAAAAGTCAATCTACCTAAGTTTAATTCGCCTTCGTTAAAAGTAAATCTAAGAACTTGAACCCCTGATTTTAGCGGAACGTTGTTTACTGTTTTTGTAGTCCAGGCATCCCAAGCGCCAGAATAGTTTACTTTTATATCGTTCTTCACTTCAATCTCATCTGATTCGATTTTAAATGGTCCACCACCAGAAGTATTTCCAGAAGCATATTTAAAACTCAAATTGTAATTTCCGGCTTGTTTTACATCTACAGTATACTCAAGCCATTCGTTTGAAGAAATATTAGTTACAATACTCCCTTGTGAACCGCTTTTTTCTGCATCTACGTATTCTTCTGTTCTAAAATTCCCTTCATTCCCTACCGTGATATCCTGGTAAGCAATACCATTCCCGTTTCCTCCTTCAAAGACGTCGTAATGCGCTGCTGAAAATGATCCCGGAATTGCAATAGGTTCAAAAGAATAGGGTAATTGCTCCCCTACCGTAACAGGCACCAAATTGCTTATTTCAAATTTAGTACCCTCGTAAATCCTTGCGTAGAAATACTGTTTTCCAGCAGTTAAATTTTCAACAGTTATTGAATAGGGCATTTGTGTTTTGGAACCTATGAGATCAACACCATTGTAAAATTCAATTTTAGATGGGTTTCCTTCTGTTACAATTAATTCTAAATCCACACTACCTCCTAGGTAGGCTTCTGAAAAGCTGGAAGTAAGACTTCCATTTACATCCAGATCTCTGCTCGTTGCCAATGTTTTGGGTGGTACAGACAACTTAAAACCAGTAGAATAAGTAACTGTAATACTATCTGTTCCATAATTTTGAGCAACGTAAGTGATGACTCCTGCTTTGTTAAAAGCGGCAGCAACAGCATGGTTCGCTGTAATGGAGGCGTCTACATTCCCTAAGGCATTCATACTATGTAACCAATGGTAAGTTAGGGCATCTGTTACACCAAATTTTAAATTACGGTCGGAATAAGAATCGTATAGATCAATTGCCTTTTCTGGATCTGTGAAAGAAAGGTATTGCCACATGATGTCATGCCACAAATTGTCGTTGGCTTCGTTTTTAAGTATTCCTGTGTTCTGCTCTATTTCTTTCCATAACTTTTTTGAATAAGTAGTGTCATGTCCTAGATACAAAGAACCTCCATGGATAGGGTACATCTCTATCCCATACGAAGCTGCAATGTCAGCTGTCCAAAAAGTCCCATTGTCGTAACTGTTACCCCAAACTCTAGAAACTAAACTATACTGTTGGGTCGATTTAAAGTTCCTTTCGTTTTGATCAAACCAGTACTCCTCTATGGCGGATTGTTCTGTAGTATAGAGGTAAATCCCCAAGTTCTTAATGGAATCATTTCCTGTCACAGAACCCCAATGGATGAGTGAGGAGTTAAACTGCATACTCTCCGAGGTAGACTCTTGATCGTTTCCTTGAGGGAAAGTAGCAAAACCATTTGCCCAGCTGTGCCCTGCATAAGGACTAAAATTTCTTAAAAATGGAAATAAAGTATCGTTTCTATTGGTACTTGCTGCATCTTCAATAAGCAAGTGAATCATCTCCCCCCACTTTGCAGCCCAACCTGGCTCATATTGCTCTAGGAAAGAGGCGGCATGGATAAAGTAACCCCAATGAAAATGATGGTCATTGATGTTTTTATCTTGCCCATGTCCAGAGGGGTAACCTAGCATAGCAGACCAAGTCTCGTTGTAATAAAAAAGAAAAGCTTTTTCATTTGTTTGTACCTTTAACCAATCTTCTAATCTTTCTTTTACAGTAGCCAGCATTTTATTTAAGGCTACGGTATCTCCAGATAATTCTGCAATTCTTGCGGTTTGAACCAAACGATTCATTACTTGACCTTCGTTGTACGAATCTGTCCAAGTAGCTAAAGGGTCATTTTCTAATAACTTGACTTTCTCACTCATTTTTGAAGGACTGAATCCTTTACTGTAATGATCTAAATAGGGTAGGGTTGGGAGTATTCCGTGAAACGTATTTTGAACGGTAAATTCTTTTGTCTCCATTGTTTTCATTTTCCCTCTTACCGTTTCGTAGGTATGGGAAGTGAAATTGGGTGACCCTGATTTTAGGTTAGCCCAATGGTGAGGTAAAAGCCCTAATAATGGTATAGTATCCGCACCTTCCATTATTTCTACTTCCACATTAAAATCAGTGGTAACAATGGAAGTATTTTCGTCGTAAGAATAGGAAGTTGTGGTGTTTTTTGGAAAAACGTAAGCGTATTTTTTGTATTCGTTTGCGGTAGCAGAAAGACTTGTAGCATCTAGAGGAATAAATCCTAAGGACCAATAGTTCTTGCCATTTAAACTAGAAGTATAATCCATCCCATTTTTACTCCAAGTACTCCCTATAGGAGCATAAACCGCAAAGTCTCCGCCATTTCTGGCATCTTCAATAAGTAACATCTCATCTGTTACCGTAACTGTTCCCTGTGTAATGGTTATTTTTGCCTCATCTGTTGAGTCCTTTGTGAAGTAAATAAAAGGCATGCCAATCCCTGTAATAGCTTTTAGGTGGTGGTTGGTGCTTTGCCAATCCATGGTTACAGTCCAATCGGAGAAATCAGAAACATTTGCTTTAGAGGCGTTTAGTCCTGTGACTCCCACAGTTATGGGAACAATATCATCAAAAACTCCCCAAGGAATGTAGCTTACTACCAAACCTTGGTTTACGGTTTTAAGCGCAAAGGGGTAATTGAATAAATTGCTGGAGTGGTTGTTTTTGACTATGTGTGACCACCAATCGTTTGTAGGGACAGGTTTGGATGCTGCTATGCCAATGGAATTAGGTGTTCCAGATGGGAAACCATTTCTTCCTGCCTCATCGGTTCCTGGGAATGTTTTTGTGTAGCTTCCGCTACCTACATTAACAACCTGTGCAAATAAACTGGATGTTAAAAATAGGAAGGTAATAGCAGTTGCAGTTGTTTTAAATCTTTGCATTTATATTTTTTTATTTACAGAACCCAAGAACCACCCACACAAATCACATTGGGTAACTCTAAATATGCTTGATAATTATTTGCATTTATCCCACCGGTTGGGCAAAATTGAATGTTTGGAAAAAGCCCAGCATAGGTTTTAAGAAGTTTGATCCCCCCAGCTATTTCTGCTGGAAATAGCTTAAAAGTATCATAGCCCAAATCTATTCCCTGAATTACCTCTGAAGGAGTTACTACACCAGGAATAAAGGGAATTTGAGCTTCTTGAAGCTCCTCATGCAAATGAGAAATAAGTCCCGGACTAACTATAAAATCTACTCCTATGTTTTTTAAACGGGATAGTTGCTCTTTGTTAACTACAGTTCCAACGCCTATATCTAGCACACTAGAGTAATTTTTCTTTAAAATATCAAGAGCTTCAAAAGCTACAGGGGTTCTTAATGTAACTTCAATACTAGAAATGTTTTGTCCAACTAAATTCTCCACGATCCCAGTAATATCGTCTAAGGAGTGAATAGTAACTACTGGTATTACTTTATTCTTTTGTAAGATATCTCTTATTTCAAATTGCTTCATAGTTTAATATAAAAAACTAGCACCTGTTTCGCTAGTGGAAATTCCTTTTCTTAAGTTGGAGAATAGCTCCGTACCTAGCCCTATATTGTCTCTTAGTAAGGTTCTAGCTTCTCTTTTGATTACCTCGTCGTAGTTTACCAAATTGGCAGATTTGTTTGTCACATCAAACAAAACCTCGTCGCCTGTCTTAATTTTTGCTAAGATACTTCCATCTAGTGCTTCAGGGGTCAAGTGAATTGCTGCAGGCACTTTTCCAGATGCTCCAGACATACGGCCATCCGTAATTAATGCTACTTTGTAGCCCCTTTTTAACAAAACGGTTAAGGCAGGAGTTAGTTTATGTAGCTCAGGCATTCCATTTGCTCTAGGCCCTTGAAATGGAAATACAGCAATAAAATCTTTGTTTAATTCATCTTTTTCAAATGCTGTAATCAAGTCTTCTTGTTCGTCAAAAACTACGACAGGAGCTTGAAAAGACAAATTTGATTCATCTACGGCAGAAGTCTTAATAACTGATCTTCCAATATTTCCAGACATGACAGTTATACCACCATGGTCCGAAAATGGCTCTTCCGCAGGACGTAAAATGGTCCTATTTAAACTTATAATAGGTCCTTCTTCCCAAGATATTTTACCATTTACTATTTTGGGTTCCTGAGTATATCTTCTTAGTCCTTTGCCTACAATAGTATTTACATCTTCGTGTAACATTTCATTATCCAGCAAGGTTTTTATAACGTATGACATTCCACCTGAAGCATGGAAATGATTCACATCTGCAGCCCCGTTAGGGTATACTTTTGTTATGGATGGAATGACCTCGGATAAATCTGAAAAATCATCCCAGTTTACTATTATACCTGCTGCTCTTGCAATCGCAACAATATGTAGAGTATGGTTTGTGGAGCCACCGGTGGCAAGCAATCCTACAATGGCATTTACGATGACTTTTTCGTCAATAACCTTGTAAAGAGCATTATTCTCCTTATCGTGCGTATTGTTAACTAGCACTTTCACTGCTTCTTCATTTAATAAGGTTCTCAGCTCCGTTCCTGGGTTAACAAAACTTGATCCAGGTAATTGTAAGCCCATAATCTCCATTAGCATTTGGTTGGAATTCGCTGTTCCATAAAAAGTACAAGTTCCTGCAGAATGGTAAGAGTCTGCTTCTCCCTTCAAAAGTTCTTCTCTCGATATTTTACCTTCCGCAAATTGTTGTCTTATTCTTGCTTTTTCATCGTTGGAGATTCCAGAAGGCATTGGACCTCCAGGAATAAACAACATAGGCAGATTACCAAATCTCAATGCTCCAATTAGTAGGCCTGGAACAATTTTGTCGCAAATCCCAAGACAAATGGTTGCATCAAACATATTATGAGAAAGAGCAATTGCCGTAGAAAGAGCAATGGTATCTCTACTCAATAAGGATAATTCCATACCCTTTTGCCCTTGTGTAACTCCATCGCACATAGCAGGTACTCCACCTGCAACTTGAGCAACCGCCTTGTGTCTTATGGCATACTCCCTAATTTTTTTAGGGTAATCTTCAAATGGTTTGTGAGCGGAAAGCATGTCGTTGTAGGCAGTTACAATACCTAGGTTGGCCGTTTTATAACCAGATAAATCTTCTTTTTCATTTGCAGCACAAGCAGCAAATGCATGTGCAAGGTTACCGCAGCTTAGTACTTTTCTACTTACTTCAGAGGTTCTTGCCTCTTCCATTTGATTCAAGTATTTTTTTCTTGAATCTACACTTCTTTCAATGATTCTTTTTGTTACGGAAAGGATACTACTTTTCATATTAATTTTTAGAATAATACACTTTTAGTGCAGTTGTTGGAGTTTTAAAAAAGGTAGAAATTGGCAAGGAATTGTCAGCTGCGTTTTTTAAAACCTCTAATTTGTCTTCACCTATTATCATGAGGTATAAGTTAGTACTTTTATAGAGTAAAAACCTACTACAGGAAATCCTATCAAATGGCTCTACATCTGCAGTGGAATAGGTAAGTAGTTCATGGTAGTCCATCCCTAAGGCTTTTTTAGAAGCAGAATCTTTAGGGAAGAGAGAAGCAGTATGGCCATCATTGCCCATTCCTAGTAGAGTAACATCAATTCTAGACTGAAAATGGGAGTACATGTTATTTGCAATCTCTAGATTTCTAGTTTTAGAAGAAACATCGTATACAAGACATAAAAAGGTTGCTTTGGATGCTTTGTTTACAAGGAGGTTTTCTTTTAGTAATCGCTCGTTACTTTTTTCATCTATCGAGTCCACAAACCTGTCATCAACTAGACCAATGGTTACATTTTCCCATTTTATATCCACTTTAGAAAGTTTGTTAAACAAATCTCGTGGTGTAGAACCACCAGACACTAAAATTCGAGCAGTTCCATGCTGATGTATTGCTGCGGAAAGTTTCTGCTTAATCTCTTGGCATAGCTTGTCTTCTAATTCAGATTTGGTATTGTGAGTAATTACGTTCATTTATCACTTGTGTCGTTAAACCAATCCATTCCATTGTGCATCAAATTAGATCCAGGTCCCCAACTTCCAGCGGTATAAAGTTCATTTTTCATCTTTACGGCCTCCCAATTCTTAAATATGGACTCAGTCCATTTCCAAGCAGCACTTAATTCATCGTGCCTCATAAACAAGGTTTGATTGCCTCTTATAACATCTATAATAAGTCTTTCGTATGCTTCTGGGAATCTCTCATTAAAGGAGTCCATGTAATCTAGTTTTAATGAAATAGGTTTGTATCTATATCCACCAGGGCCTGGTATCTTAGTCATTTGGACTAATTCTATTCTTTCTTCCGGCTGTAACCTAATTATTAATTTATTTCCTGGCATTTTATCCTTGGTTGGAAAAATGTCATGTTTTACTGGTTTAAAATTAATTACAATATCTGAATATCTTTTGGGCATTCTCTTTCCAGTCCTTAGATAGAAAGGGACATTTTTCCATCTCCAGTTGTCTACATAAGCCTTTATTGCTGCAAATGTTTCGGTACTAGAATCGTATTTCCCAAGATCTTCTAAATAGGAGTTTACTTCTTTACCATTAATTTTCCCTCTGGTATATTGACCCTTAGCGGTGTCTGTAAGAATTGTTTTATTATTGAAGAACCTAAGTGCTTTCAATGCTTTCAGTTTTTCATCTCTAACATTGTCAGCATCAAGAGAAACAGGTGGTTCCATTGCAATTAGGCACAACAGTTGCAAAAGGTGGTTTTGCACCATGTCTCTTAATGCCCCACTTTTATCATAATATCCTGCTCGAGTTTCTACACCTAGACTTTCAGCAACAGTTATTTGTACGTTGTCAATATTTTCTGAGTTCCATGCCCTTTCAAAAAGGTTGTTGGCAAATCTCAATACCATTAAGTTCTGTACAGTTTCTTTTCCTAAATAATGGTCTATTCTATAGATTTGAGACTCTTCAAAGGCGGTAAGAATTGTATCGTTAATTTCATTGGATGATTTTAAATCGTGTCCTAATGGTTTTTCAACAACCACCTTACTGTACGTATCTATTAGTTTGGATTCTTTTAAGGCAGAAGAAAGTTCTCCAAACACGCTAGAAGGGGTGCTGTAGTAATAGATGCTTTGTCTGTTGGTGTTTTTGTTTATCTCTTCAGACAAAGCTTTAAAACCTTTAAAACTGTTCTCGGTGGTTTGTATTAAAGTAAAATGTAAGGAAAATTCAGCAACTTTTTTTTCGTCAAAGCTGTCTTTGGATACAGCAAGTGATTTTGAGAGTAAGTTTAAAAAATTTTCCTTATTAAGTTCTTTTCTATGTACAACAAATATTGAGAAATCTACTTTTGATTTCCCTTCAATAAATCTATGATAGAGAGCTGGATAGATTTTTCGAAATGCCAGGTCTCCTGTTCCTCCAAAAACGATTAAGTTAAACGCTCTAAAGTTTTCTTTTTGTCCTACTTTGTAATCCATTTTAATAAAACATTAAAGAAAAGGCCTTGGAAAACCCAAAGCCTTTTACTTTAACTATATAACAATTAATATTAATCAATAATTATCTTATGTGTGTATGCTCCTTGGTCTGTATTTACTTGCAAAAAGTAAACACCAGTTCCAAAATTAGTTGTGTTCAACGTTTGATTCAATACTTTGCTGTTCACTTCTTTGTTAAGTATAACTTGTCCATTGATACTTCTTACAGTGTAGTTTAATATAGTACCAGTACGAGCAGTTAACTCTATGTTGATTGCATCAGTAGCTGGGTTAGGAAATACATTAAACGAGCTAAAAGCTTCTTTTTCTGTTAAGCTTGTAGGGTATCCTTTACTAAAGAAAAAGTTATCTAAGTAAATAACACTTGTCCCTGTTGGTTCAGATACTAATACGATTTGAGCAAGATTTTCTCTTCCAGTTAATCCAGTAAAATCAGATAAGGCTATGTGGTAATTTACCCATTCTTCCATTGCAGGAGCATCAAATGTCAACTCATGATCTGAGTCATCTCCACCTTGGTAACCTTTATCTGCTCCAAAATCAACTAGTTTGATTTTAAATTTAGTAGAGTTAGGAGACCAAATGTCAAAATTTAAATCTTCCATACTAGAAATATCAATAAGGTTAGCACCTACTGTTTCAATTCCCACAACGTCCATACCGCTATATTTCTTAACATCGTTACCAGCAATTTGCACTTCTTTAAGTGAAGAGCTAGACCAACCAGTTAACCATGTATTTACAGTTACATCTTCTAAATTGTCCGCAAAAAGAGATATCACATTTGCAGCTTCGTAATTAGGGTTTGCAGCAGCAGCAGTTGGCTCAGCCAAAGCTACACCACCACTAAAAGTAATGTTGTCTAGGTATATGGTATTGTCACCAGCTCTTGCCACAAAGTCTGGAATGATAGCAATTCGACTAAAAGTAACTCCAATCTGGGAGCTAAAGTCAAACGTTAATTCTTCCCATTCGTTAATCTTAGTATTAGCAACTTTAAGCTCTATGTTTGCTCCTCCTGGAACTTCAAACTTAATAGCTACATCGCTTTTTGTCGTTTTATGTACCATCATTTTCACAATGCTATTACTAGCAGAAAAAGTAAACGAGCCTATGCCATCAGAAAAACAAAGTGCCCAAGCGTTTCCAGCTTTTTCAGCATCAAATTGAGCGACCATGTCAGATGTGTTGGATCCAGATTTGTTAGGATTGGTAATAAAAGTTAAAGCAGGATTTGTTCCATTGTGATCCACAGTCCAAGCCCAGCTTGCTCCTTCTCCTCCGCTTTCAAAATCGATTGGAGCTTTTTGAGAGAAACCTGCCATTGATATAAACATCAAGACAGCAGTAATTGTAATTATTTTTTTCATTTTTTTATTTATTTGTTTATTCAAAGAAAGGGAAAAAAACTTAAAGTAAAAAATACTATAAGTATTTTTTTTAAGACATTTGGGTATCGCATTGCGGAACTAGCGCTAAAATAAAGGGCCTTGGAAAACCCAAAGCCCTTTACTTTAATTAGATAACAATTAATATTAGTCAATAATGATCTTATGTGTGTATGCTCCTTGGTCTGTATTTACTTGCAAAAAGTAAACACCAGTTCCAAAATTAGTTGTGTTCAACGTTTGATTCAATACTTTGCTGTTCACTTCTTTGTTAAGTATAACTTGTC
>Ga0206129_10000770_pt1 | contig 47408 bp, 40 predicted proteins | sample Helgoland_Spring_8_FD_148616 | JGI IMG/M metagenome (GOLD analysis project Ga0206129, IMG submission 148616) | Pelagic subsurface seawater microbial communities from Kabeltonne, Helgoland, North Sea - Helgoland_Spring_Bloom_20160502_2 | ecosystem: Environmental > Aquatic > Marine > Epipelagic ...
GGTGTTTAAAGTATTTCATTATGTTTGATTTTGGTTATTTAAAGCTACTAATGTGTTACACTCTCAGTGAATTCTTCAAATGCTGTGATATCTCCTCAAATTTTGAGCTAGAAGTACATTGAACAAATTATTTAATATGCTTTTGCCTCTCCCCAATACTCATAACTTGCAATTTTCCATCCTGGAATAAACATTTGATCCATTTGATCCATTTTAAAACCGTTATTAATTATAATCTCTGGAATATCTCTATTAAGATGGCACCCACCACCAAATTTACTCCACATAGGATCTAACCTATTTTGCCATTTTGCCACTTTTTTATCTGGAGCTTTTCCATGTTCACAGAATATAAAAATCCCTTTTGGATTTATTACCCTTCTTATTTCCTCCATTGCAGAATTATAATCTGGTATTGTGCATAAAGAATATGTTGACACTACACAATCAAAAAAATTATTCTCAAATGGTAAGGATTCTGCGCCTGTCTTAATAAATTCAAATTGAAGTTTATCAAGTTTAAAATTATTTTTAGACCACATTTCCTCTGAAGGATCAATTCCTATAATTTCATCTACCTTATCGGTATTATAAAATGGTAAATTTAAACCAGATCCCACCCCAATCTCAAGTACTCGACCATGAGCTAGAGGTATTACTTTTTTCCTCTGTTTCATTTTTGGTGACACTTTACAAGCAGAGTTTACTAGTGCAGGTAATAAAAATTTATCATACAAATTCATGTTTATTTGATTTATAGTTAATGGTAATATTAATTAAGTGAGGAGTTTTAAGTGATTCTTGATGGTTAGGTTTGGTTACCTAAAGTTACTAATTATTCTCTGAACTCAATAAATTCTTCTCATCCGAAGGTATTGCTTTGGTCACAGATCGCGGAAAAGAAGTAGCTCAGTATATTTTTAATTCAGAAATTCAAACCAACCCATTCACCGCATTGTTCTTGCGCTTATCGCTCTGATCATAAGCTTTTAAACCCTCCACAGATTTATGCAGTGATTGCTGCATTACTTGTGAGTAAGTAGAGATTAGAGAATATAGTCCTTAAATTTTTCTCTATGTTTTTTTAGTAATTCTTTGTCAGGATAATATTTTTTTCTTGGTGGCAACATAATTTTCTTGCCTCTAAAAGGATTTAAGTACTTCTTTAAATTGATATCCTCAATATTATATGAAACAATAACTCTGTAATTATCGTCGATAGAAATTAAACCAGTATCAAAACATTTATGTAGAATCAATGATAAAAGTAAACCATTTTTCTCGTTACCTCTATTTTTTTCATCATTGAGTAGAGAAGTGATGTTTGCAAAAGTTGATGGTTCTGTCTCTAATAAATCACCAATACCAATGAAGGTGAAATTATCGTGCCTTGACTTCGAAACATCATCTATATCAGCACAGTTAGAAGAGACTATATAACCGTCTGCTTTTGGACAATAGGCAAATAAATTAGCAATTTTATCTGAAGACCAACTTAGCTTACTGCTTTCATCGTTTTTAAACTTACACTGAACTGCGATATATTCTTCTGAAGAGGATTTGAGTAGCAAATCTATCCCGTATTCTACCTTTCCTAAATCTAGCTTTTCTTTTACTTTTAATGGGATGTCATCGTAAAGCCAAACGTTGTCATACTGTCCAATATGTTCAGGTGCGGTTAGGAAGTAATACTTTGTAAAAACTTCAAAAATCTTTCCTGCAGAGGTATCTTCCTTGTGAATGTTATATTTCGATAATTCCGTTTTTAAATCAGGCCATTGGGTTTTGCCTTTGATTATTTCAGCTAAGATATTTTTGTACTTATCCATTTAATTACTTAAAACTAAATAAAAGTATTTACCTCAGCTTAAATAAGCCTTCAAAGAGCCTTTGTGGGTGTGTCAGAGTGTTAATAAATATCTTAATTGATGTTTAGCAGACCTATTGATTGTTGTTCTTCCAAATACGTTTTCCAAACAGAATAACTAAACCTATAGTGATAAATACTAATCCTATTGAATCATCTATGGAACTATAGTTTATATAATCTAGTGTAACCATAATTAACCCAATCAAAATGAGAATGAAATGTTCGTATTCTCGTAGTTTTTTCATATCTCAAGATAATTTAAAGAATAACGTACCTCCACTTAAATAAGGCTTTCTAAGAGCCTTTATGGGTGTGTCAGAGTGTTGTATAGATGTTTTAATTAACTCCTTTGAGGAGGCTTATTCGGTACAGTTAGTGAAGTTAGGTTTGGGTTCTGTCCAAGCGGTTGTGACATTACTAAAATTTTGGCAATCCGTCACATTACTCACATCCCAACTACTAATATCTTGATTGAAAACTTTTGCAGCAGTAAACATACGGTTCATATTCGTAACACTACTTACATCCCAAGAACTAAGGTCTTGATTGAAAACGTCTGCACCAGTAAACATATAACTCATATCTGTAACATTACTGACATTCCAACCACTAATATCTTGATTGAAAGATATTCCAGAATTAAACATATAGGACATATCTGTTACATTACTTACATCCCAAGAACTAATGTCTTGGTTGAAAGAGTCTGTAGAAAACATCCCGCTCATATTTGTAACACTACTCACATCCCAAGAACTAATGTCTTGGTTGAAGGTACCATTTTGAAATGTATCAAACATCTCTTCCATAGTCGTCACATTACTCACATCCCAAGAGCCAATGTCTTGATTGAAAGCTAAAACTTCGTCAAACATAAAACTCATATTTATAACACTACTAACATCCCAAGAGCCAATGTCTTGATTGAAAGCTTGAGCATATTTAAACATTTCTTCCATAGTCGTCACATTACTCACATCCCAAGAGCCAATGTCTTGATTGAAAGTGGTATCATAAATATCAAATGCGATCATCTGTGTCATATCCGTGACATTGGTTGTAACTACTTTTGTAACATCTTCACCTGCTGTTACCATAGCTTTTAATACAGTTTCATCTACTATTAAATAGCTAACACCATTTAACTCGTAACTTTCGCCAACAACTGCATATTCAGTGGCTTTAATCGTGATACCATTTTCATCTAGATATAAGAAGGTTACAGCACATCCATTCTCATCAACAGTAGTACCCTCGGGAGTATCCGTACAAGTATCTAAATCGTCGCTGATACCATCACTATCAGTATCTTTTTGTGAATCAGAACAACCACTACTATCAACCGTTTCACCGCTAGGAGTATCCTCACAAGTATCATCAGCATCGGCTACACCATCTCCATCAGCATCTAAAACTGGGGTAGAATCATCACCTGTAGTGTCAGTTGTATCATCCGCTACAGGATCATCACTATCACCACAATTGGTAAACAATACAAGTGAACAAAGAATACTTAAGAAGAGGAGTTGTTTGATGTTTTTCATAATGTCTAATAAAATCAGTCGCAAAAGAACGTAATTTTTCAATTAAAAAAAAATAAGGAATTATATTTGGATTAATTTTTAAATACCAAAACAACCTTTCCAAACAGTAAAACCATATCCTTATATCTCACAGGTTTATCAAAGGATTTAACAATAGCATCTCTTACGTTATCTGTCTCTAAGAACATCTTTCTTTAAGTATGTCTTGAAGTTCTTTGTCTGAGTATCTATCTATGCTTTGAACTATCTCTACTTTAAAATCATTGGCTGTGGGTTCTTCTGTTATCTTTTTAGGAAGAGTATATCTTAGACTTATTTCTATTAGACGTAACTTCTCTGCCTTTGACAATTCTTCTAGTTTGACACTTTGAAGAGTGTCAACTAATAATCCTTTTAGCCTTTCTCTTATCTCTGAGGTTACCTTTCCTTCACCTCTTTTAGTTGTTTTACCGTATTGATTACCTTCTTGAAATGGCATATGTTATTTTATGTTTGTTTAATAGGAGTAAGAGTGTTCAATGTTACTTAGGGATGTAAGATGCATTCTTTGCAACGTGGCTGCTATTGTACATTTCGCTAGGATATACGTAATCCTTCAATTCAAAGAGTTTAGATAGATCTTCCTTGAATTGGTTCGAGAAGAGTACACTAAGGGAGCATTGAAAATCAAAGAGTTACAGAATTGTGGCTCTTTTTTTATTTCCCATTACGTCATAATTACGTCATATGTATCAAATAAGAAATGCGCAAAATACGTTTAAATAAGCCTTTCTAAGAGTCTTTGTGGGAGTGTCAGAGTATATCTGAATAATCTTATTTTAATCCTTTGAGTAGGCTTATTCCGTACAGTTAGTAAAGTTTGGTTTGGGTTCTGTCCAAGCGGTTGCGTCTTCGCTGAAATCTTTGCAAAATGTTACGGCATTTACATCCCAAGAACCAATGTCTTGATTGAAGGAATTAGCCTTTCGAAACATACTTTCCATATCCGTCACATTACTTACATCCCAACTACCAATATCTTGATTGAAAGCAGTTGCTTTATAAAACATATAATACATATTTATCATATTACTCACATCCCAATTTGAAATATCTCTATTGAATTGAGAATATTCAAACATCCCACTCATATCTGTAACATTACTTACATCCCAAGAGCCAATATCTTGGTTGAAAGATTGAACAGCATAAAACATATAACCCATAAACGTCACATTACTCACATCCCAAGAGCCAATGTCTTGGTTGAAAGCGGTGGCATTATAAAACATTCCACGCATATCTGTAACATTACTTACATCCCAAGAACTGATGTCTTTGTTGAAAGCAGTAGCACCATAAAATATAGAACTCATATTCGTCACATTAGTAGTAACAAATTTTGTAACATCTTGATCTGCATCAGTTCCGTTACTTCTCCAGTTAGATAATAAATCTTCATCAACCACCAAATAACTAACTCCACCCAATGCATAATAATTACCAATCACTGCATCCTCTGTCGCTTTAATCGTAACTCCATTTTCGTCTAGATAAATAGCATTAACTAAACAACCACTCTCATCCACTGTGACACCTTCAGCAGTATCAGCACAAGTGTCTAAATCATCCGTTACTCCATCACCGTCAGTATCTTTCTGTGAATCGGAACAACCATTTTCGTCTACTTCTGCACCTTCAGCAGTATCAGCACAAGTATCTAAATCATCGGTTACGCCATCTGCATCAGTATCTTTCTGAGAATCAGAGCAACCACTACTGTCTACCGTTTCACCACTAGGAGTATCAGCACAAGTATCATCAGCATCCGCAATTCCATCAGCATCCGCATCTAATACTGTAGTTGAATCATCATCTGTATTAGTATCACCTGTAGTGTCAGTTGTATCATCCGCAACGGGATCTTCATCTTCGCTACAAGCGTTGAACAATACAAGTGAACAAAGAATACTTACGAAGAGGAGGTGTTTGAAGTATTTCATAGTGTTAGTTTAAGCCAATACAAGCTAAAAAGATATTTTAACTAACTCCAAGAAATAATGTGTGTATTGTATTGCATATACTTTCAAACTAGCGGAAACCACCTATTTAAATAAGCCGTTCTAAGAGCCTTTGTGGGTTTGTCACCGTATGTTAACATCAACTATTAAACCCCCTAGTATTAGTGAAGAAACTACCTAACATAGTGAGTGATTTTAGCTATTTCTAGTTATTGATTGAAAGTACCCCGTTTAGATACATTTGTAGAGTGAATTGTTTTCTATACTGAGGGGTATGGAGACAGCAGCCACTTTGGGTAAAGGTGGTTGCTTATTCTTACTAATCATAGGTCAATTTTTTTTCCTCTTCTGAAGCAGCTGCAATTTTGTAGCTGCTTTTTAGTTTAATCACTAAGTTTAACCTCAGCTTAAATAGGCCTTTCTAAGAGCTTTTTTGGGGGTGTCAGCGTGTTATTAAATATCTTAATTGATGTGTAGCATACCTATTGATTGTTGTTCTTCCAAATACGTTTTCCAAACAGAATAACTAAACCTATGGTGATAAAAACTAATCCTATTGAATCATCTATGGAACTATAGTTTATATAATCTAGTGCAACCATAATTAACCCAATTAAAATGAGAATGGAATGTTCGTATTCTCGTAGTTTTTTCATATCTCAAAAATAATTAACCTCCGCTGAAAATAAGCCTTTCTAAGAGTCTTTGTGGGTGTGTCAGCGTGCAGACTATTTAACTGAATAAAGTTTATTTACTCCCTACAGGTGAATGGGGAATCAATGCGATAATTTTATATTTATTATTTTGTTTTCTCAGAATATATGATGCTTTTCTCTCCTTGGGATTCATTACTGTGCTATCTGTCAAAAATCTAGTGAAATTTTGCTCTATAATTATTATATCATTTTTGGATTGATAATTTTCCCAATTATTCCTTATCGAATATCCATAATTATTTGCTTCTAAATCATCAAATGTGGTTTGTAAAAATGATTTAACTTCATCTTTTGTGAAAAACATCAGTGTGGTGTCATTCAAGTAAAGAGTAAAAGGTACAGCATAAATTTCTTCAGAAATAAAATTTAAATCAGCATTACTCCAAGCCTTGTTGTAACTCGAGTAAAATTCCTCAATTTCTTTTGAAACTTGAATTGTTTGTGTTTGGGAGCAATCTAAGAAGATAAATCCCATAAGCAGTATTAAGAATCTTTTCATATCTCAAAAGTAATCAAAACGGATAATTAACCTCCGCTTAAATAAGCCTTTCCAAGAGCCTTTGTGGTTGTGTCAGCTTGTGTGTCAATTTAACCCTTATTATTTCACTTTTTGCTGACAGTATACAGCCATAACTGATAGTAAATTAGATGGATCTTTAACCTAATATTGAGACTTTGCTCATTAGGCAATGAGAGAAGTATTTATATAAAAAAATTACCTTTACGTTTAAACTAAACGTTATAAACATGAAAGTAATTACAAAAATCACCATTTTATCAGGTGCACTCTTTTTTATGGGCTGCTCAGAAAAGCCATCAAAACAGGCAGAGGCCAAAACGGCAGATGCCAATACGATAATGGTAGCATCAATGGAGCGATTCAAAAATGCTTGGAATCGTGGAGATGCATCCAGCGTAGCTGCAGAATTTACCAACGATGCGGTTCGGATTATTGCTAACCCAATGAGCCCCGTTGAAGGTGGAGCAGCCATATTAAAGGCATTTGAAGCTACTTATTCTGAAGAAAGTGAGCTCTACAATAGTCGTATGGAAGTAGAGGTAGTCGTTAATCGATTTATTTCTGAAGATATTATGATCGGAGCGGGTATGTTCCGGATTTTAGGTGAGAACAATAACATCTTGGAGCATGGCAAGTGGGGGAATGTATTCAGATATGAAGATGGGAGAATTAAATTCTTATTGGAGTCTGCGCACCGAATACCCAGCGATTCCCAAACGGCAGGGGTTGCCGCTGAACTGGCAAATTCTATTACCTCGGAAGAACCTCATTTTGAAAAAATTCAAGCGTCGATTCATAATTATATTAGCAACTATAATAGCAAAAATAAAGAAGGATTAGCTATGCTTTTTGTAAAGGATGCTGTTCAGAATGTGAACTCTAAAGAAGGTATTATTTTAGGTCGTGAACAAATTAAAGCAACTGAGAATTTTTCAGATGGAGGTACGTTGAATGCCAATATTTTGGGATATCGATATCTGGGAAAAGATTTGGCAATCGCTTACGGCAATTGGACTGCGATGGGTGAGGACAATCTCACCGTTAATGGCCAGTGGGGGAATCTATTTAAAATTATTGGCAAGGATGCTTTATTGATTATGGAATCTGCTGGCATAAAATGAAGTTTGCCTCCGGTTTCGAGTAATACGGCAGCATTGAAGATTAAAGAGTTACAGAAATGTAGCTCTTTTTTTCTTTTAATAAAGTGCAAAGAATATGAATTAACACTAAATGTTAGGTTGCTAGAACTTTATTATAGAGACATTGAAAATATAGTTTTTATGGATTTTTCGTTTAAAAAATAAATGGTTGGGTTAGGCTGAGGGCGGTATGAAGAGTAGGTTTCCTCAAGACATTCGATGGGAAATTGAAAAAAATTGTATTTTTCTATAACTTGAGTATAAATAATTATCCAACTATGCAAACTAAAAACAATATTCTGCTCGCAGAAAAAATGAGTTTATCAAGATTTGATACGCTCACCTCTAAAATTATTTGGGCAGTGGACTTAGAAAATTTGATTACAGGAATAACCCGAATTGATCATTTAATTTTTGTTACTAATATATCAAAATGGGGTATAGGTCAATACACCTCATTATTGAAGTTTGATACAGGAGAAATTTTATGGACGATAAAAAAAGTGTTTACCAGTATTCTGATAACAGATCAATATGTTTTTAGTCTGAAGGGGTCTAAGTTAGAAGCTTTATCTCTTAAGACTGGAAAAGAGCATTTTATCATATCTACGACTTTTAAATGGACGGCACCTAAATTGGCGTTGATAGGGGAAAAATTATATCTTTATTCAAAGAAGAAGGTACTTGAAGTTAATCAGAAAAATGGTCAATTAATGGAAGTAGAATCCCCAAAGGGATTGGATATCCAAAGTATCACTATCTTGGTTGATGAATTTCAAATGAATATCAATACCATTTCAACACCTGATTCGGGAGTAGGTTTTGTCGGTGATATGGGGAGTGTCGGAGGAGATACTTCAGGAGGAGATGGCGGTGGCGGTGATGGTGGTGGTGGTGAATGATAAATCCTACATTATTTTGATTAGCCGAGTTGCCTGATTTGGAAATGAAATGTATATTTGCTTTTATCTAACCATAAAATAATCATGAAAAAATTCATAATAAAAAGAGCAATGACGGGAGTTTCAGGAGCACCTAAGCATGAGCTAGACAAGGCAGGGAAGGCATCTGAAGCGGTCCTTATTGAGATGCGAGCAGAGGGTAAGGAGATCCAACAAGAGCAAAGTTACGTAGCTGGAGATGCTATTTATTGTATTTATCATGCAGCATCAGCAGATCTGATTCGTGAACATGCAGAACGATCCAATGGGGTGGCCACTGAGATTACTGAAATAGCGACACTCATTAAGCACAATACTTCTGTGGTGAGTTAAACACGTCAGCTTTGAAAAAAATAATAAAGGCTTTCTAGTGAATCATTAGAAAGCCTTTATATTTTAAAATTCAAGTACAACGGAGTGTTTTTTTAATATATCAGGGTAACTAGCTCTCGAGAAGATAATCAAAATGAGGGTAGAGTCATTTGAGAATTATGATACTGAGGATCATTTAGTATGAAAACTACTTCAAAATATGCTCGAGAGTTTTAAGGCTCTTTCTCACTACTTTTTTAGTTTCTATTCGACAAACAAGACCCCAACACTTTGCGCTTGACAGGCGGCATTGAAAACCTGTACCTGCCCCTTAAGTAAACGTTCAGCATTTTGCTTATGAATGGCCCATTCAGCATTCAATTCAACTTTGCGTGATTCACTCCCTTGCGTAATTTTTGGAATAGGACTATTTGATTCACTGATTAAATTAAGATAATGTGCCGTAAATCCATTTTCGAAGTTTTCAACATCATCATAGGCCTTGGATAATCGCTGTACCATGATACCATCCCATAGGGTTAAGTCTTCGCTTAGGGTATTACCCATAGCGATCAGTTCATTATGATTTGTTGGATCCATTTTTAAAAGCAAACTTTTGAGCTTTGTATTGATTTCATTGAGACGATTGGTCATATTGGTCATTTCTCTATAGGTGGCGGCAGTAGCTGTCATGAATTCATGGTATGTTCGGTATTGTGCTTCACTCAGATCATACAAAGGATTTGGTTGAATGATCGCTGGATTTTCAAACCGTTTTTGGTCATAGGTTAAAGTCAATTGATAAGAACCAGGAATAGCCCGGTGGCCCGAATAGCCCCCTTCAATATAGACCTTGGGTACCCCAGGCAGTAAAGGATAACGCATGTTCCAAACAAACCTATTGAGACCTTCATTTTTGGATAAAGTGGGGTTTTTTGGAGGATTTCCTTCATAACTTATGTAATTTTTATTTGCCTTAGATGAAAAGGTATTGACCATATTACCTTGAGCGTCTTTGATGGTCAAGGTAAGTTCAGTTTCTTTACTTAAGGAAGGTAAGTCATAATAAAGCACCATACCGCTGGCCGGATTCACACCTTTTAGCACATCTGTACCTTTGTTCTTATTCGAATTGAAGGCACTGGACCAATTCGCAATATACGTGGGTGCAGGGGCATAAAACTTACCTTTGCGCGAGGTGCCATCATATTGGCGAAGGATAGTTAAATCATCTAAAACCCAAAAAGACCTTCCTTGTGTGGCGACGACGATGTTGTCATGACTGATGGCGATATCAGTAATCGGTGTAATGGGTAAGTTCAGCTGTAAAGGAGACCAATTAAGGCCCCCATCCCATGATGCATACATGCCCGTGACGGTACCTGCAAATAATAAGTCTTTACGTTTTTCGTCTTCACGCACTACCTTGGTATAGGCCCCTTGTGGGATTCCTGAAGTGATGAGTTTCCATGTTTTCCCATAGTTTGTGCTCTTGTACAAACCAGGTGTATAGTCATTAAACTTATAGCGCGTGGTAGCTAAATATACCGTACCGGGATCATGGGGCGAAACCTCAATGGCATTGATTAACGTTTCAGGCAATCCTTTTGGAGTCACATTGTTCCAAGTAATACCATTGTCTTTTGTGAGATGAACCCTTCCGTCATTACTACCCGTGTAGATGACTCCTTTTTCATGTTTAGATTCTACAACATAAGTCAATGTACCATAATTTTCTGCACCGACGGCTTCAACGGTATAAGGTCCACCTCCTTTGCCTTGCTTCGCATCTATATTGGCGGTCAGGTCCGGTGAAATAACCTCCCAAGAAACCCCCTCATCTCTAGTTCTAAGTAAATATTGGGCTCCATGAAAATAAGTATTGGGCTCATGTTTGGACTTTACTATGGGAGCATTCCAATTGAATAAATACTTCATGTCCCGAGCCGCGAGGCCCAAATATAAATTAGGCTCTATCTTAACATTTGTTCCGGTTTTGGCTTTGGTATCTAGTAGTTCAATAGACCCTAAATAACTCCCACCCATGACCTTCACAGGATTGTCGGGATCAAAAGCCAAAAAAGCACTCTCACCGCCTGCAGAACTGGTCCAATCAGATTCAGTAATGCCCGAAGATCCCAGACCAATGCTCGCGATTTTGACTGAAGAGTTGTCTTGCTGACCACCATAAATATTATAAGGAAACATATTATCAGTAGTGACTCGATAAAATTGAGCCGTCGGCATGTTGTCAATCCGGGACCAATGCGCCCCCTTATCAAATGAAATTTCAGATCCTCCATCATTGGTGAGGAGCATGTTTTTACTATTCAGAGGGTTGATCCAAAGGTCATGATAATCTCCGTGATGACTGCGTATTCTTTCCCAATCCTTGCCTCCATTTATGGATCTATAGGTACCTGCACTTAACACGTAAACGACATTTTCATCCTTCGGATCCAATGTGATCTCAATATAATACCAAGCCCGCTGTAAGAGGCGATGATCTCCACTTATTCGGGTCCAATTTTTACCTGCATTTTTAGAAACAAATAAGCCTCCTTTTTCTTGCTGAGAATCACTTTCAATGAGGGCATAAACCCAATCGGAGTTGGCACGAGATACAGCAATCGCCATTTTTCCTTTCTCTTCTGGTAATCCTTGATGAATTTTTTTCCATGTATCACCACCATCAGAAGATTTATATAATCCGCTGCCTTCACCGCCACTGATGACTTGCCAAGGGGTTCTCAGATGCTCCCACATGGCAACATATAATATATCAGGATTATGGTAATCAATGGATAATTCACTGGCACCCGTCAAATTATTTACAAAAAGGGTGCGCGTCCATGATTTACCCCCATTCGTTGATTTAAAAATACCACGATCTTCATTCGGCCCGTTGAGTGCTCCTTGCGCGGCTACCCACAAAATGTTAGGGTCTCGAGGGTGAATAACTATGCGTGAAATATGCTGTGTCTCCTTAAGTCCCATATGGGTCCAGGTTTTACCGGCATCTGTTGATTTGTATACGCCATCACCGTGGGAAGTCATTACCCCCCTGGGTGCGTGCTCACCCATTCCTACATAAATGACGTTGCTATGGCTTTCCGAGACAGCAATAGCTCCGACAGAGCCCATTTTGAAAAACCCATCAGAACAATTAATCCAATGCTGACCCGCATCGGAAGTCTTCCAGACGCCACCTCCGGTAGTGCCCATATAATAAGTTAAAGGATCGTCGATGACACCCGTTCCTGCATTGGCACGACCGCCCCTGAAAGGACCAATACTTCTGTATTTTAGATTATTAAAAACTGAGTCTAGTACTTGCGACTGTAGGTCACAGGTGAATATTAGACAGCAAATAATTAAAATAGATGTTCTCATTTTTCTGAATTTCTTATTATAGTTAACCTTTGAAGAAAGGATATTATTTTATTGAGATTAATGATTCTTTTAGAAGCGATAACTCAGAGCCTCTTAATTAATAATTTTAAACAACTAAATTAATTAATTAATTTAACTAGGGCAAGAACAATTTTGTGAGTGGCAAAATTAATTAAGTTCAATCATAGGAAATTACGCTTTTTAATAAGACTATGCATCAATTCCATAACGTAAGAGACATCCTCAGAAGTCGTTCGCCAATTTACGAAAGCCGCGCGAATCCCTTTTTTTTCTCGGTAAAGGGTAGGAGACATGAATACTTTGCCCGTCTCATTGAGTATAGATAAAAACCTAGTGACCCGCTCACCACTGTAGTCGTTTAGGGTAAAGCAAACCGTATTGAGTCGGATAGGTGCCAATAATTCAAAATGGCTATGTTTCTCGATCCAGTCCCCAAAAAATTGCGCATGTTCAATACTGTCATCTACCATTTCTTGGATGCCCGACTTCCCGTAAGCAAGTAAGGCAAACCATACGGGTAGCGCTTTCAATCTTCTTGAGTTTTCGGGTAAAAGATTTAAATAATCTACAGTACCTGATTGATTTTCTAAATAAGGAGCATTTGAGTTTTGGAAGGTTTCAATCTGAAAAATTTTATGGGATTCTTTTATAAAAAAAATCGCATTTTCATAGGGGACATTGAGCCATTTGTGGCAATCGATGGTGAAACTATCTGCGTATTCCCAACCATCAACCAAATGTTGATGACTTTTGCTACAGGAAGCAAAGCCTCCAAATGCCGCATCTATGTGCCACCAAAAATCAAATTTTTTCTTGAGATTAGCGATGCCTTCAAAGTCATCAAAGTCCGCTGTATTTACCGTACCAGCACTAGAAATCAAAAGAAATGGGGCACCAGATAGTTGGAGGATTTGGTTTTCAAAATCTTGCAAATCCATAGATTCCCGATGACCATGATTCGTTTTAATGGTCGTAATATTGACACTACCTAATCCCAATAAAGACAGGGCCTTTAAAACAGATGAATGCGGAAGGGTAGCCAAAACATGAATGGGTTCACTGATGCCTTCTTTGGCATAATCTTTCTTTTTTTGTTTGCCTATCCACTGTCTTGCTGTAGCCAAGCAAGTCACATTAGACATGGTTGCTCCTGAGACGAAACCCCCGGATAAGTTTTTGGGTAAATTAAATAACTCAAGTAGCAATCGAATGGTTTCCATTTCAATATGGGCAGAAACATCTCCTTGACCACTGGCCTTAAAGGCATTTTGATCGTAAATGGTGGTGAGCCAATCACCGGCAATGGATGCTGGAGTCGTGCCTCCAGTGACAAAGCCCCAATATTTGGGACCCGAAGAAGAAACCATGATTTTCTCAAAGGTTTCATTGAAGTATTTGAGTGTATTTTTAGTGCCCCACCCATCTATCGGAAGCTGCGTTTCAGGGGTTATTTTATATGTATTTGAGGTAGGACGGTGCTGCAAATGATCGAGATAGGAGAGTCCTTGGTTTTTCACCTCTTCGAGGATGCTTGCTATCTCATCTAAGTCTTTTTTTAACCTTTCGTTCATCTTACTAAAGTATTACATTGTGATTTATTAATAAAGTTAAATACCCTAAGCCCAACGCGATCCTCAATGAAAAAGGAAGTGAATTAAAACAAGACTGCCCAATAGGGTCCAGCCAAGATTACTCAATGAGTTGGAACTGGACTGAAATAAGACTTTAAAAGATGAAAAGTTACTGGTTTTCCCTTCAGTTGCGATCAATAAACTGATAAAAACAACCCAAAATGCCCGCACAAAATAATTCATGTCAGGGAGTAAATATTGTAGTAATAAATTTAAAGGGAGGGTAATAAAAAAAGCCAACAAGACCTTTTTTTTATTCGGGACAAGTAATAATGCAGCCGCACAAATCATCACGGTAATTCCACAATTGATATAGTATCTAAGATTATTTAATGTATGGGTAAAGGCAGCACTTGGATTCTCAAATTTCAGATAGAGCAATATCATGCCCATGGTAAGTGAGCTGATTAAGCTGAAAATAATAGCCTGCCGCCCCGCACGAATTTTTTGATAATCCGAAGGGGTTTTATTAATATAATTTGAATAGATGTCGACCGACCATAAGGTAGCAATCGAATGAAAAGTTGAATCTACTGTACTCATTAATGAAGCAAATAGACCGCAAAGGATGATACCTCGGAGTCCTATAGGCACATAGCGATTGACCAAATAAGGGAATGACATATCTGGATCACTCAGGCCCTCACCTAAGATGCCATATAGGGCAATACCGGGGACCACTATAATGAGCGCCATGAGGTATTTCAATACCCCGCCGACCAATAATCCTTTTTGTGCCTCTTTTAGATTTTTGGCAGCCAGTGAACGCTGTATGATAGTTTGATTCGCACACCAATAATTAATATTTAAAAAGAATAAGCCAAATAGATGGGTCCAAGGCAGGGTCGGATGATCGGCAGGTAAATGTAGGTGCATCCGATGACTCGTTTGTACATATAGCTCCTCCCAGCCACCCAGTGCGCGAACGCTTACGATAAGTACAAACAAGCCACCAAATAATAGAATGATGAACTGAATGATGTCTGTTTTGACTACTGCATTTAGACCCCCTAGATAAGTATATATGGCCGAAAAGACCCCCAAAATCACTATTAAGAGCGCAATGCGCGTCATGCGGTCCTCATGCAGCACGGCAAGTTGTTCTCCAAATACTTGATCGGCAGCGTAAGCACCCCAAAATAAGGCAGCACCCAAAGTAATGGTAGAAAATAAACTTAGGTTAGCTATCGAATAAAACAATCCAGCGCGTTTACCAAGGCGCATAGTGATGAATTCGGTAACGGTAGTAATTCTGTGTTTTAAAAACATTGGGATAAAGACGAATGCGGCAATCAAAAGACCTTGAATGGCGTTGATTTCCAAATTCGCCTGAGCTAAACCATAGAGATAAGCCGAACCCATCATGCCCAAAAACTGATAACCTTGTACATTGGTTGCGATGGTAGAGATGGCAATGGAGGGCCATCTTAAATTTCTAGAACTTAAAAAATAAGCATCGGCATCTACTGTTTTATTTTTTGAACCGCTTAAAGCCACGATCAAAATCAAAGCGAAATAGCATAATACAATAATAAAATCTAACATAATATTAGAATCTGGGTCCTTTACCTAAAGGTGTGTTTGGAGGATCTTGGGGAATTCTTCCATATACCCTGGGCAGAGAGATGGTTTTTAAATGTGGCAGTACCCATTTTGCAAAATATTGGGCTTCTTGATGATGTGGGTAACCAGAAAAGATGAAGGAGCGTATACCCATACTCATATAGTCATTAATTTTACCAAGAACTTGTTGGGGATTTCCTACCAGAGCGGCTCCACAACCTGATCTTGCGAGTCCAATTCCTGTCCACAAATGGGGTTCAACGAAATGATCTGCCCCAGCAGCGGCTCGCATTTCGCTTTGTTTGGATACTCCCAAAGATTTGGCGTCTTGCGCTCTTTCCTTAATTTCAGTTCCTTTTTGGATATCTAGCTTGGATATCAATTGATCAGCATATTGCCGTGCCTCTTCTTCAGTTTCTCGTACGATAACATGGACTCGAAGTCCGAAATCCAATGTCCGATGATAGGCAGCCGCTTTGGCTGAGAGGGTTTCCATTTGTGCTTTAAGTTTTTCCCTTGTCTCAGGCCACATAAGATAGACGTCACAGTGCTGGGCACAAAGATCTATACCTGCAGGAGAATACCCCCCAAAATAAAGCATGGGTCCACCATTCTGTTGATAAGGCTTGACGGGGGCAGTAGGAAGGTGTAAGTCATAAAAATCACCATGAAAATCAATAAAATCTTCATTCCAGGCTTGTTTTAAGATGGTGATGACTTCTCTTGAGCGCTGATAACGTGCTTCTGAATTTAGCTCAGTTCCGGGGAGATTAGAGGAAATGATATTTAAGGTCAAACGACCTTTCAGCATGTGATCAAGGGTAGCAATGGCTCGTGCGAGCATCGGAGGGTGAACTTCACCACATCTGATGGCTGTCAATAAGTTGATTTGTTGGGTTTGCGGGGCGATGGCTGCTGCAAAACTCAAAGTATCTTGACCTACCTGATAGGAGGAGGGGCATAAAATATTACGATATCCTAAGACATCTGCTTGTCGAACAATGGCTGCGGTATTTTCCCAGTTGCTTTTATATCTATCATTTCGAGTGCCTAAAAAATCATCATCACCATCGCAAATCGGGGCAAACCAAGAAATTTCTGCCCCAGAAACACTAGAGGCTTTAGATGGTGTCAGATGAGGTTGCGTCATTATTTTATACAATTATGAATGATATTTTATAGAAAGGGTTAAAACAACAGGTAATCTTATCTCAAGAGGAGAGGATCATTATTCACTATTTTAATCTTAGGATCAGGGTCTTTTCACTTTGCATATATTTCTAATTCAGGAGCCAATCTATTGAAAAAAGCATAAAATTGATCGTTTTATTTTCTTTTTCGAAAAGAAGCCCTATTTGTGATTCATTGATTTGAGTAAGGTCAGAATAGGCAGAGATTCCCGGGTAAATTTCTTTTTTTATGGGCCAGGTAAGCCCATTGTTCTCACTCGCCTTTACGGTCATGCGAATCCTTTCTTCTGTACTATTTGGCCCACTGTAAAGGAGTAAGGTATGTGCGGTATTTTCAAATAAGAACAAACTTGATTGGCAAACTGGAGTGATTAATTTAGGATCAAAATAGACGCTGTCCCAGCTTTGACCCCCATCGTTACTTCTTGCAATCAGTCTTCTTTTAGGGATTCCATTTTGTTGACGAATATTGAGTATTAACTCGCCATTTGGAAGTACTGTGCCTATGGCTTCATTTGAGGAGGCAATAGGGACATCTTCGCTTACTTGCCAACTTTTTCCGTGATCATCACTGAAATAGCCATAAGCGTGATACTCATTAAACCCAGGTTGGGGTTTTCCTGAAGAGTGGTTTGCTGGGACATATATTCTGCCCTTAAATATTCCCTTCATTAAACTGAATTGAATGCCCTGGTGTATTGGCATGGGTACGCCAATCTTTCTCAGGGTGGGGTGAATGTTTATTAAAATGAACCTGTCGTGTAATTTCTTTTGGCGGCGACCAATTGCTACCAAAATCTTCAGAAGTGATCAACCAAACTCCTCTGTCTCCATTTCCGTTTCTTACATCTTGTTCTGATTGGGTGCCCGTATTGAAAAACAAGAAAATTCTACCTGAGGGGAAGAGTGGATCATGATAGTCTACGACAGGGGCAGGATTACCTGCTTGTGATGATCTATTATTGATGAGTATTTTTTGCTTGGACCAGTTCAATCCACCATCATCACTATGCTTCATCACAATATCCACATCTCCAAAATCATCACATCCATTCACACGTCCTTCTACGAAGGATAGAATTTTTCCATTTTTTAACTGCACGATGGCAGGTATCCGATAGCAGGCATAATCTTCCTGACCATTCTCAAATAATATTTGCCCACTAAATTCCGAATGTTTTTGAGAAAACAACTGAAGGATACAAATGAAAAAAAAGAAAGAATAAATTAAAATACGCATGATGACTTAAGATAAGCACTTTATCATTTAACCTATTAAAACTAGTGAATTTAATGAATGAGAGATCGAGCATTTATACCCACGATGAGCTCGAAAAAAGGAATGAAAAATAGAGTATATCCCTCAGGGTTGAGAGATTCAGCTGAAGTATTGTTTTAGCATAAATAGTTTTACTATTATTTGCTTAAGGTCTAAAGTTTTTTTATTCTTGAAAAGAATGCCCTAACTTTTTTTTATTGATCAACGTTAATTTTTTAATTCTTTAGTTGAGGTTTAATGGTTTGTACATTTAAAATAATAAAAAAACAGGTTCATGACAAATTTAGTTGACTTACCCCTAGAGCAACCACTCCTAGAAGAAATAGCAGCGCATGCCCAAGAAATAAGCGTTTTCAAGGGGACTTCGATTGTAAAGGAGGGTGATGCAATGAATCATATTCCCTTCCTGATGAAAGGGTCTATTAGGGTTTTTCATAAGGATTATGAAAAAGATCGAGAAATGACCTTGTACTATATCAAGGAAAAAGAAGCTTGCATGTTTTCCTATTTCACCATTTTTTCAGATCATAAAAGCAAGGTTTTTGCAGTGGCAGAATTAGATTCATCACTGCTATTGATCCCCCGAGAAATCATGAACAGTTGGCAATTTAAGTACCCCTCTTGGCAGAAGTTTGTAGTGAAAACATATATTCATAACTATGAAATTCTTTTGGATAAATTAAAAGAAGCTAGTTTAATTAAAATTGAAGGTCGTTTGAAAGCCTTTTTTAAAAATAAGTGCAGCATCTTAAATACCAATGAAATACCCATTACCCATCAAGTCATTGCAAATGAATTTGGTACGACAAGAGTGGTGATTTCTAGAGTTTTGAAAAAAATGGAACAAGAAAAAGTGATTATCCTAGGAAGAGGTAAAATTATTTTAATTTAATGACTGCTATGTAACATATGATGCAAAATTTATACAATAATGTTGATTATTATTGTTTTGAACTAATCAACAATAATCATGGATAAAAATAGATCAAAAATCAGGTTACACGACGGAATAGTTGGGATTCTCTATCTCAGCAGTGTTTTATTGGCCAATTATATTAATTTAAGTTTTGGCTGGATCGCCATAGCGGTGGCTGGACTGCAAATCGTAAGTCCTTTTACTAAATTCTGTCCTGTGTATTTCGTATTGAATAAAATGATGCCCGATACCGAACCTATCCAGAATGGAAAATGAAAAGTTAATTTTTTAAAAGGTCTTGCCGTCAAATAATGAACTTTTAATTCATACGATTCTTATTTGTTTTTTTTACAACTAATTTATTTCTTATCTTGAAATTGAGAAAAAGAAATATTATGAAAAGAAAGAACGTTAAGTTGAAGTCCAGAAGATCTTTTGTTAAAAGTGGTCTGGCCTTATCCGCCATTACCATCCTTCCTCGCCATGTTTTGGGTGGTAAGGGCTTCACAGCACCCAGCGACCAACTCAATATTGCGGCGATTGGATCGGGAGGTAAAGGGGCGAGTGATATTTCAAATGCATCTCGTAATGGCAATGCAAGAGTGGGTGCTTTGTGTGATGTAGATTTTTCTGGAAGTGCAGCAGCAACGGCCAAAAAATTTCCAAAAGCCAAACGTTATGCTGACTTTAGGGAGATGTTAGACAAGGAAAAAGACCTAGATGCCGTCACGATTTCTACACCTGATCACGTCCATGGTGTGGCCGCTATTTATGCCATGGAGCGCGGCAAACATGTATATGTTCAAAAACCAATTACGCATAACATAAGAGAAGCCCGTATACTGACCGAAATGGCCAGAAAACAAAAAGTGGTTACTCAAATGGGTAATCAAGGAGGATCTAATCCCTTGTTACAGACCGTTCAGGGTTGGGTGGATTCGGACGTCATAGGCAAGATTTCAAAAGTCCAAATTTGGACCAATCGTCCGGTATGGCCTCAAGGGATAAAAATGCCTGCGGCAGATCCTTCAGCCAAGCCTGCAGATTTGAATTGGGATTTATGGCTCGGTCCTGCACCGGATAAACCTTACACACCTAACATGCATCCATTCAATTGGAGGGGTTGGTGGGATTATGGTACCGGGGCCTTGGGAGATGTGGGGTGTCATTTGATAGATATTCCCTACAGAACACTGGGTTTGAAATATCCCAAGGATGCCGAGTGCAGCGTCGGAACGGTTTATTCTCGTATGTGGACGCCAGATTACTTTCCTGAAGGATGTCCACCTTCATCTTTTACTACGTTGCATTTTGATGCAACAGAGAAGAGTAAATCACCGATTGAAATGACTTGGAGTGATGGGGGTATCAGGCCATCACATCCAGAAATCATTCCTGCCAATCATGATATTGGGGGCCCCGGAAGCGCAAATGGCGTTTTGATGATTGGAGAAAAAGGCATCATCTCTACCAATATTAATGACAGCTCACCATTGATGCCCAAACTTTATTTAAACGATGGCACGACTGAATTTGGTCCAGAGTTAGCACCGAGCGATGAGCCGGAATACGGGCATCAGCGCAAATGGGTAGAGGCTTGTAAGGCAGGTTATCAAAGCAGTGAGCATCAAGCCCTGACTTCCTCTTTTGATTATGCAGGACCCATGACCGAGACCGTATTAATGGGGAATTTGGCCATCCGAAGTTATATGCTTCGACGAGAAAATGCGGAAGGAAAAATGTCTTTCTATGCACGTAAAAAATTGATTTGGGATGGAGAAAACACTCGAATCACCAACCTAGAGGAGGCCAATCAATTTGTCGGGAGGGTCTACAGATCGGGTTGGGAGATGTGATAAATGAGAAGGATAGGGTTTAATATGATCATATTAAATCATATGGAATGTGATGCTTTTAATTTTATGAGAAATAAAAGGGGTTCATGATCATTTAAAATTGTTGAACTTTAGGTAACCTTTTTTGTTTCATTTCGTTCAGTCATACAGTTAAGGAGGGGATTGAAATGAAGAAGATTCAAAAAGTAGTATTATTTAGTATATTTTTTCCAGTATTTACGGTTGCTGCACAAGAGGTCGTTCAGGATAAAAGAAGCTATGTTACCCATGCCATAAAGGGAACAGAAGTCCCAGAAATTGACGGTCGATTCAATGAACCGCTTTGGGATAAAGTTGCTTGGGAAGGGAATTTTGTCGAGGCAGACCCTGATGAGAATACAGCTCCTGCCCAATCCACTCAATTTAAGTTGGTTTATGACGATAATTTTTTGTACGTCGCCATCCAATGCTTGGATTCTTTACCGGATCAGATTGTAAAACGGCTGTCCAGAAGAGACAATACGCAGGGGGATTGGGTAGCCATTGCTTTTGATAGTTATTTTGACAAAAGAACGGCTTTTGTTTTTACCGTGAGTGCATCTGGCGTAAAGGGGGATGCCTTTGCTACAGAAAATGGAAATAATGGTGATGACAGTTGGAATCCTATTTGGTATGTAGCCACTACTGTTGACCAAGAAGGGTGGAATGCAGAAATGAAAATCCCGTTCAGCCAATTGAAATTTGGAAAATCAGCGGAGCAATTATGGGGATTGCAAGTAGCAAGAAATTTATTTAGAGAACAAGAAAGGTCAGTATGGGATAGGATCCCACAAAACAGTGCGGGTTGGATCAGTGAATCAGGAACGCTTAAAGGACTTAAGCACTTAAAGAGCCAGCATCAGTTGGAAATACAACCTTTTGTGGTTGCTCAATATGATACCTATGCAGGTGAGGCGGGCAATCCATTTAGGGAAGGAAAAGACTTAAGTTTTAATGTAGGTATTGATGCTAAAATTGGAGTAACCAACGATTTGACTCTTGATTTGACTGTCAATCCAGATTTTGGTCAGGTGGAAGCAGATCCAGGAGCCATTGCATTGGATGGGTTTCAAATATTTTTTAACGAAAGGCGTCCTTTTTTTGTAGAAAACAAAAATATTTTTGATTTCCAATTTGCCAATGGTTCCGATAATTTATTTTACAGTAGGCGGATAGGAAGAAATCCTCAGGGATCCGCGTCAGTGGCTGCGGGTGCCTATGTAGATCAACCTAATAATACGACTATTTTAGGAGCGGCAAGGCTTTCTGGAAAAACCAAAAACGGATGGTCTTTGGGATTATTAGAGACGGTCACGGATAACATGTTTGCCAAAATCATTGACAATGGCGAGGAATCTAAACAACGGGTTGAGCCCATGACCAATTACTTGGTGGGACGTGCACAAAAAGATTTTAATAATAGGATGTCTTATGTCGGTGCCATGATCACAGCCACCCATCGGGACTTGGGAGCCAATTTTCAATATTTACGCGAGGCAGCCTATTCAGGAGGTGTAGATTTTAAGCACAATTGGCAGGATAGGAAATACTATCTCACAGGAAATTTTGTAGCTAGCAATGTTCAGGGATCTAAAGAAGCCATTACTGCTACCCAATCTGATATTACCCATCTTTTTAACCGCTCAGATGCTTCACATGTAGCAGTAGATACGAGTCGTACAATGCTGACAGGTTCAGGAGGTAAATTGGAAATAGGTAAAGCAACAGGCGTATGGCTGTACAGTGGGGGATTCATTTGGCGTTCCCCAGAACTAGAACTCAATGATGTTGGGTTTTTACGTCAAGCAGATGAAATTCGTCAATATTTGGATGTAAAAGGCCAATTTTTAACACCAACCGACTGGTATAGAGGTGCTTCTGTAGGCTTTGGCCAATTTACGACGTATGATTTTGAGGGGAATTTGAATCGATTACAATTTGACCTCAATGGCAACGTGAATTTTAAGAATAATTGGGAGGCCAATATACGCATGATTCACAAACCGCTGATCAATATCAATACCTATTTGCGTGGAGGCCCAAGATGGCGCTTTTCTGAAGAAAACGGCATTTTTCTATCAGCAGGAAGTGATCGAAGGAAAAAATATAACGTGAATGTAAGGATGGGGAAAAGTCAAGCTAAGGAAGATAATTTTTCATTTACCCGCTATTCCATCTCAATGGGATATCAGCCTACTAATGCTTTGAGACTATCTTTAGAAACCTCCTACAGAAACGCCCCAAGTAAGACCCAGTATGTAACCCAAGGAAATTTTCTCAATAAGAACTTTTATATCTTGGCAGCCATCGATCAGGTGACGTGGTCCACCTCTTTAAGGGTTAATTACAATATCAATCCAAATCTAACACTGCAATATTATGGACAGCCGTTCATCTCAAGGGGTGTTTATGATGATTTTAATTATGTAAAAGAGGCAAGAGCTGAAAAATTAGATGAGCGTATTCAGCTTTATTCGGAGCAGCAGATCAACATCAGTGATGGTATTTTCTCTATTGACCAGGATGAAGATGGGACGGCTGATTTTTCATTTGAGAATCCTGATTTTTCATATGTGCAATTCAGATCCAATTTAGTGGTCAGATGGGAGTATGTGCCTGGATCTGAACTATATTTTGTCTGGTCTCAAGGAATTACGGGGTTAGATGATCCGATGAGTGAGCTGGGCCAGAGTTTGCGCCATCAGATCTTTGATCAGCAACTCAACAACACTTTTTTAATCAAGGCCACTTACAGGTTTGTATTATAAAGCATTGGTCGTTTAGTTTCACGATTCATCCCCCACATCAAGTATCGGTCGAGCGCATTTGAAAGTGTTGAAGAATACTCAAGCGTTATTTAAATCAGGTATTAACCGCTTATTTTTTTTTGATAGAGATGTTTAGGTCAAACAATAATGGGTTAGATTGTATGGATATAGATAAAAATCCGAATTAATATGGCATTCAAAAAATTAAGAAGGGACTTTATTGTGAAAAGTACCGTCGCAGCTGCGGTTTTTTTTATAGTACCTAGGCATGTCCTTGGAGGACCTGGATTTACAGCGCTAAGTGACCAGCTAGCCATTGCTGCGATCGGCTCCGGTGGAAAAGGAGGCTCCGATTTAAAAAACGCTTTCAACGGTGGCAAGAATCGAATTGTCGCTCTTTGCGATATGGATCCTAAGAGAGCCACCCAAGCGATCAAGGATCACAGCAAGGCATCCTTCTATTATGATTATCGAGTAATGCTTGACAATGAATTGGACATTGATGCAGTCACCATTGGTACCCCAGATCATACGCACGCCTTAATTGCGCAAAATGCGATGCTTCGTGGTAAGCATGTATATGTGCAAAAACCGTTAACACATACCATCTCAGAGGCACGTTTACTTACTCAAACCGCAGAAAAATATAAGATTGTGACCCAAATGGGTAATCAAGGAGGATCCAATCAAGGAGTGATCCGATTGAAACAATGGGTCCAAGATCAAGAAATTGGAAGGATTGAAAAAGTTCAAGTTTGGACGAATCGACCAGTTTGGCCTCAAGGCATCCAGATGCCATTGGCCAATGAAAATGAAAAACCTGAAAAATTGGGCTGGGATTTATGGTTGGGCCCCGCACCAAAAGACCCTTTACCCCGGGATTACATCCTTTTAATTGGAGGGGTTTTTGGGAATATGGAACAGGTTCATTGGGAGATATGGGCTGCCATTTGTTTGATGCACCTTATAAAGCCCTACAGTTAGGATATCCTTCTGGAGTTCAATGTAGTGTTGTGGATGTGTACAAAGAAATGTGGAGGCCAGAATATACGCCCGAGGCTTGCCCTTTGGCGGCTAAAGTGGCCATTGATTTCCCTGAGGACAAAAACAATCCCAATGGAGTGGTATTTGAATGGATGGAGGACTTCAGCCAGCCATTCCGGAGGAACTTGCGGCAACTTTTGTGCCGAAAACCAATGGGGTTTATATGATGGGTTTGAACGGAGTAATTACCTGTGATACTTACGGTAACCATCCCACATTATTTAAAAAAGGCCAAGAACCCTTACTTTTCGATACGAGCGTTCAGGGAAATTTGGATTTGAATCATAACCAAGCGTGGACGGAAGCCTGTAAGACTGGTCATGGCTCTATTGAACACAAGGCGCTCACGTCTTCTTTTGATTACGCAGGGCCCTTCACTGAAACAGTGCTAATGGGTAATTTAGCTATTAGAAGCCATCAGTTGAGAAGAGAGAACGCGTCGGGAAGAGAAGAATATTTTGGAAGAAAAAAATTATATTGGGATGGGGTTAATATGAAAATCACCAACCTAGAAGAGGCCAATCAATTTGTAACCAAGCCCTATAGAAAAGGTTGGGAATTATCTAATTTATAAGGGTTTTGCTAACTGATATAGTAGCCGAAGTCCCTATTAGAGTCTTTCTTTTCTATTTTAAAAGGAACCTCTAAGGGTCAAAGAAATATTCCTACCTCCTGCACTGATGTTGGAAGCAAATTGACGGTAGTTTGTATCTAAGATATTATTAAAGCTCAGTTGAAATTGTATTTTTTCGCTGAATGAGTAGGAAGTATTTAAATTTAAAGTCATCCATTTAGGCATAAATCCATTAATTGGATCTACTGAAAACAATTCATTATCTTCACCGGAAAGGTTATAATCTTTAGATTTTTTATCACCATTAAAGACTATGAAAAAGGAGGTTTTTATTTTTTTAATTTGCAAATCAATACTGGATCGCCCAAATAGGGGTGAGATATGATCCAAGGGTGAGCGCCCTGGGTTATTGAGTATTTGGCCATACGTGTAGGTCATGGAATTACTAAATTTCAGATCAGGGGTAAGGTCAATATTTAATAATCCACTGAATCCATAAATAAAGGCTTTTTTGACGTTGGCATTATGATACGTCTCACTGAGTACCTCATCATATAGGACTAAAGATTCGAATGCGCTGCTCTTATTGTTTGCAACGGTTATTTCTTGCATGGTAATGGCATTTTGATACCAAGTGTAATAAGTATTTAAACCCAAATGGATTTTCCCTAACCATCGTTTAGAAATACCAAGCTCCAGATTGTAGGTATATTCAGGGGCTAGCTCAGGATTGGGAACAACAACATTTCCGGGAGATGAATCGAATACTTTACTGAGATCATCGATATTTGGGGCTCTAAATCCAGAAGATCCAGCGAGCATGACCCGCCAATTATTTTTCGAATTATAAACCAAGCTTAAATTCCCATTGAGGGCGGTATGGGCTTGAGTTACCTGATCAAAGTCAAAAGGAAAAAAAGTTTTATCATCGAAATTAGATTCCAGTCCAATATAGTTGATACGCAGTCCCTCATTCAAGATCCATTGATCATTTAATTTGTAGGAATGGGTAAAGTAGAAAGCATAGCTCTCCATAGTTGACCCTCCATCAGGATAGCGGGTATCTAAAGGGATCTGATCAAGGGTTATAATATTTTGTTGATGGGCGGTAGAACGCACTTTATTATGCCAAAAATCAAATCCATATCTGAAAGTATTTTTCAATTTCTTTTTCTCGAAGTCAGCGTTGAGTGTGTAAATATTGAGTTGCTCATTTCTATTTTTCAAAAAGGAATTATTAAAGGATCGGGTATGTCGACTTTCTTCAATGAATTGATACCCTAAAATAATTTTTGCTTGATCAAACCACTTTTGATTCTGCGTGAGGTCTAATTGATAGGAGCTGAAGAATCTTTCTTGTGGGCCATAGAACCATTCCGCATATTGAGGTGCATCATTTTTTATTTGTGTCAGCCGATCATATCTTGGAATATCTGAAGAAGTAGAATACTGAAAGTTCAGGACATGATTCACCACATCATTTTGCCGATAAAGAATTTTTTGCAGGAAATTATATTGTTTATAGCCTGATTGTTTTTGAATATTTGGATTTGAGTTTTGCAAGACGACATCTGCGTCATTGATTCTGTCTACATAAAACAATCGCTTACCAAAATCAGGATATTGTGGGTCGCGACGCCCCCCTTGCCTTAAATCACCAAAATCAGAGAAAGAGAGACTGCTGAGCGCAGCGAATTTTTTCAATCCAAAGTTGAAATCCAAATGGGTAGTTTTCTCACTATTGGCACTTGCATACCGGGCAAGGAGCTGCGTCTGGATCTCTAAAGTATCATTGTCAGATAGCTTGGGATTCTTACTGTAAAAATGCATGACTCCACCGAGCGCATCACTACCATAGATGACTGAACCAGGGCCTAAAATAATTTCCAATCTTTCTAGGGCGTTATTATCTAAGGTCAATGAATTTTGAAGGTGTCCACCCCTATAGATGGCATTGTTCATGCGAACCCCATCAACAACCATCAAAACTTTATTGGTTTCAAACCCTCTGATGACGGGACTTCCCCCACCCATTTGACTTTTTTGTACAAATACATTTCCTGAGCTTTGTAAGAGATCAGGTGTCGTTTGTTGGTTTAAAAAAGAGATTTCTTTTGCATTTACCACTCGGATGGATTGTCCGACTTCACTCAGTTTTTCGTTGAACTTATTGGCTGAAACGACAATTTCTCCCAGCGAATAAGAGTTTTCGGCTAGGGTTACGATAAAGTTCATCTCAACTAATTTTGCATAACTGAATCGGCGAACCATATAATTGGGGTGAATGAACCAAATTTCGTCCTCTTGTTTAAATGCACCTATATCGGCTTTTCCCGCAGTATCCGTTTTTATAATCAATGAAAGGGCGCTTTCAATGGTAACTTCAGTAATCGGACGGGCATTGGCCAAGTCTTTAACGGTTAATATTTGGGCCTCGAGGGATGTGGAAAGTAGGATGCCCAAAACAATTAAAGTGACTACTTTATTCATTCTACGAATCTATCTACATACTTGCTTCGGAGTTTAGTTAATTTAGGTTGAATGACGGCTCTGCAATAACCCGCTTGGTTATTTTGATTGTAATAGTCATGGTGATCTGCTTCTGCCAAATAGAAAGGTAGGGCAGGGGATATTTCGGTAACGAGGGGAGCATCGAAATAATCTTTTAATTCAATAAAAACAGCATCAGCGGTAGCGCGCTGATCATCGGATTGATAATAGATAACTGATCTATATTGTGTGCCCAGGTCAGCACCTTGCCCATTCAATTGAGTAGGATCATGTAAGGTCATAAAAATGGTCAGTAAATCGCGCAATGAAATCTCTTCGTTTTCGAAGGTGACTCTTACTACCTCTGCATGACCAGTAAGACCAGAACAAACTTCTCTATAAGTAGGATACCCGGGGGCCAGCCCTCCGCTGTACCCAGATTCAACTTTGGTAACCCCTTTGACGCGCTGCATTATTGCTTCAATACACCAAAAACAGCCCCCACCTATCGTTATGATCTCCGCACTCATATCAATCTTTAATTAATTTAATAGACTCAGAATTTATACAATACCGTAAACCACTTGGCTCCGGCCCATCCGGAAAAACATGACCTAAATGACCATCGCAGACGTTGCACATAACTTCTACACGAATCATGCCAAAAGAGTCGTCTTTCACATATTTTACTGAGGCTATATCAATAGGTTGGGTAAAGCTGGGCCATCCTGATCCTGATTCAAATTTGATGGTGGAATCGAATAATTCAGTATCGCAGCATGAACAGCTATATACGCCTGCTTCATGGGCATGACAGAGGGCACCTGTACCTGCAGGTTCGGTACCCTTAAGTCGGGTTATTTTATATTGTTCAACCGTGAGCAAATCTTTCCATTCATGATCAGATTTTTCCACCCTTCGTTCGGGCTCTGGATTTCCTTTTGAGGCAAATTTTATAACGTCATTCCAAGTAATCATAGTTTTTTTTAAATAAAAAAATCAATAAGCATTCAATTTAAAGTGCATTGAGATGAGAAAAAACATATTCTGAAATAATTGGGATAATAAACCAATTTTATATGATCAATTCATGCTTACTAAAATTTGAATGCGTCGATTTATAAATCAAGAGCACTTCATTCTTCTTTGGAAGCCATTGGTAACTGATTCTTATGGCTAGACGAGGAGTACGGATTTCATGCGTCTCAACGATCTTTTCGATTGAGATCTTGGTGGGCATAAAACCCGAGGTCTTTATTTGTAAGATACTTGGTCCAAAAGGCAATTTGTCCGGTATGGTAGGAAAAATGTTCAGTGGCATGAATCAATACCTGAACCCCACTAAAGGAGTACGTTTGAACGGGGCGAACCTTTAGGAGGGTGGTTTCATCAATCGACGCAATAATGTCTAGCGCGGTAGCGACCGTTTGGTTGATTAAAGAAATTAATTCTTTCTTAGAATGGCCATTCCTTTCAGAGAATTCCATAGGTCGGTTCCTAATATCTTTTTGATTGCCTAATGAGGAAATGACATATTGATGGATATTGCCGCAAAGATGCAATACCTGATTTCCAATGGCATTTGAGACTTCATTGGGACGATGCCATAGAGCAGATTCATCTAAGGTATCCAAGCATTTGATTACTTTCAGATTATTTTCTTTGAAATAACAACAGGACGTCTTTATTATCTCTAGCGCAAGTGGATTCATTTTGATGTTTTTGAGTCTAACCATTTTCGCCGAAGGAATTGTGATTTAGCGGGTGCATGGGGTAGAAGTTTTAAAATTATTTGAGGATAAGGCTTAAATTCTAAATGCACCGATTTGGTTTTTCCATGTCTTTAAATGATCAAGTTAGTTGCCTGTCCGGGAAGGTAATGGGAGCGAATAAATGCATCAAAGGAGGTTTCAGAGCCCATTTTTTCACCACCTATCTCGAGAATAACATCTCCATAGGAAAGCCTAGCTTGATAGCTAGAAGTACCTTCTAAAGGATTACTTACTAGGGTGAATTTTTCCCCAATGTTTGAGACCATTGCTCCGAAAAAAAGGGTTGTTAAATTTTGGATTTCGTAGGAGATACCGACATTTTCAAACCCTTTTTGATAGTTGGGTTGCTGGGCATTATAAATGAAGGATTCAAAGAAAAAATCAGCAAAAACAGCACCGGCATATTGAGCTAAAGTCGTTCTTAGATCTGACAATTCATAAGCCTGTGTTGGAATACCATATTTCTGCCAAATCAGCTGCATATATCCATCCAAAGTCAAGTCATTGTTCATATTTCTAAGCGCAAGATCAAGCGCCAAACCCAAAACACTTCCATAGGTATAATAGGACACGAAAGTATTTTCCCTGTTTACAGGATCCACACTGCGCGCGGCATCGACAAACGGCGCTTGATAACTCATTTCGATAGGAGAGCGGTGGTTTATACCAGGCGCATTCCAAACAGCATTGAGTTCTATTTCGACTCGCTTTAAGTAATTTTCTTCACTGATTAATCCGGTTCGGCATAAAATAAGGTTTGTATAATAATTGGTAAACCCCTCAGCAAACCAGAGCGCATCTGACATATTGGCTTCCTCAAAATCAAAAGGTTCTAAGGATTTTGGGCGTATGCGTTCAACATTCCAAGAATGAAAAAATTCATGGGCAGCCGTAGCAATATGATTGAGTGGTTTGGAGTTAAGGTCTTGACTTTCTGTTAATATCGTAGAATTGCGATGCTCCATACCGTCTCCATTTACATTGGGTGCATAGCAAGCTAAAAAAGTATATCTCTTAAAATCAAAATCTGGAAGGTCGCCGAAGACCCTAACTTCTTCGTGAACGATCTTTTGAACCTTTTCAAAATAATCATTAAAATCCTCAGCATCAGCTTCACCGTGAAGCACAAATTGAATTTTATACTTCTTGTGATCGTGCTTTAAGACAAATTCCTTCAGTTGATAATTGCTCAGTTCTATGGGACTGTCCATCAAGTAATCAAGATCGGGAGCACGATAAACACCATCACCTATATGCTCTAGCTGGGTCGCCACACGCCAATCTAAATCGGGAGATAGATTAAATGTGATTTGATGTGGTCGGGCCTTAAAATCAGGGGCATACATGAAGGTGGCAGGACTGTTTAAGTGGCCATGGGTTTCGTCAATTTGACTGTAAGTACCATCACCTCTATTGGCAAACAATTTATAATGAATCTTTACGTAACCTTTATGATTAATGACTTCCCATTGGTAGGGATCTTTTTTTTGAATATTCAGGTTATTTCCATTTTGATCTGAAGCACTGACATCGTACACATTTTTGGCAAATTCATGTAAAGCATATCTACCTGGGGAGCTGCGGCTCATTCTTGTGACGAGAGGCTCCTTCCCAATGTCTTTAAAAACCACCTCAATATCGGCTATATGGTGAATAACCTTTTCGAAGGATACATTGTATTCAATGTTTTGACCCAAGGAGGGGTAGAATAGCCACCCTAGCATCACCCCTAGTATAAATGTTAACTTCATGGGGTTTGATAAGGAACTTTACTCAAAATTGTTTTGATTATTTGACTCCGTGCCTTGGCTTTTTTATTGGCTTGGACGATAATCCAAGGATTTTTTTCTGTATTCGTTTTTTCGAACATACGTTGCTTATAAAGGGTGTATTGATCCCAAAGATCTTGTGCTTTTAAATCGACTGCGGTTACTTTCCAGCGTTTCAAAGGATTACTTTGCATTTCATTGAATCTCAATTGCTGTTCATCCTTGCTAATAGAAATGTATAATTTGATTAAAATAATACCATCATTGACCAGCATTTCCTCAAAACCATTCACTTCATTCAAAAAGTGTTCATACTCTTGGGTTGTACAAAATCCGTTGACGGGTTCGACCACCGCTCTATTGTACCAACTTCGATCAAAAAAGACGATCTCAGAAGGATTGGGAAGCTTATTTATGTAGCGCTGAAAATACCATTGTCCCATCTCTTTTTCACTGGGCTTAGGTAGCGCATTGACCGTATAAAAACGGGGATTTAAATGATGCGTAATACGTCTAATGGCACCGCCTTTACCTGCGGCATCTCGGCCTTCAAACAGGATACAAACTCTTTGCTTTTGTGTGATCACCCAATTTTGTAACTCAATGAGCTCATTTTGTAGACTTTCAAGTTCTTTTTCATACTTGAGTGTTTTTAAAGTCCTTTCGGGAGAGAACTTATCTCCCGATTTGAGCATCATTTTTAATGCTTTTTTAGTGCTGAGTAGCTTTAACTCCTGACTGCTGAAATTTGTTTTTTCCATATTAATCAATGTGCTGGAATGATTGATGAAACCTCATGATGACATTGGGATCAGGTAATACCCGAGTGGAGGCCTCTAATTTATCGTCATATTCAAAGGAGGACAATAGATACCTGATACTTTCGAGGCGGGCGGTTTTTTTATCATTGGTCTTGACGATGATCCAAGGACTAAAGGAAGTATGTGTTTTGCTGAACATCTGCTCTTTATAGTACGTATATTTATCCCATAGTTGCTGACCCATTTCATCTACGGGGCTAAATTTCCATCTTTTCAAGGGATTGTCTTTTCTTTCCGAGAACCTTTTAAGTTGTTCTTCTTTGGTTATAGAATACCATAATTTAACTAATGAAATTCCGTCTTCAAATAGCATATGCTCAAACTCAGAAACTTGACGCATAAATCGATCATATTCCGCGGGGGAGCAAAATTCCATGACAGGCTCTACTACGGCCCTATTGTACCAGCTTCGGTCAAAAAAGACAATTTCTCCTGCTTCAGGCAATTCTTGGATGTATTTCCGAAAATACCATTGTTTTTTTTCTAATTCTGTTGGCTTGGGCATGGCAATTACGCGCATGGCCCTTGGATTCAGATGTTCTGTGAATCGCTTGATGGCACCCCCTTTACCGGAGGTATCGCGCCCCTCAAAAATCACAATGACCCTCTTTTGATTTTTGATTACCCAACTCTGTAATTTAACTAATTCGACTTGGAGTTTTTTTAGTTGGTATTCGTAATCCTTTTCGGGATCTGGTATCTTAAAGTGGGCACCTTTGACTTTTAAAAAATCTTCAAGATCTTGAGCTGATTTGATTTCATCAAAGTCCGAATTGGTAATCTTAACAGGTGTTAATTTGTTTTTATTTTTTCGTTCCTTTTTTTTTGATGGTTTATTCATTTAAAATACTTGATATGATATATTTCAGCCTATTATATGTAAAATATTATGTTCGGGCAAGATTAATTATCTTTTTCCATTTTTTTTTCGATATCAATGTGCATGTCTAAATCATTGAGTTTCTTATTGAATGCAGCGATATCATGGTCTATCAGTTCGTCAAACTCTCCTTTGGTCTTTTGAAGTCTTTGGTTCAAAACTTCATATACCGCCCCTTGTTGATCCGTAGGTTTAAAATCAATGCCACTGGAGTTAATTTCACTTGCCAAGGCGCTCAAGCGGCCATACAATTTCATTGGAGATCTAAAGGCATCTTCTCGTGCTCCGGTGAGGTGGATATCGTAAAGTGAACCTGCAATTTGGGTTGCGATACCCGTCAATTGATCTACTTGTTTGAGGTCAGATTTCTTTTTAAGTGAAGTTTTAAGAAGCAATAACTCACTCCTAATGGATTCAATTTTATTGATCATCGTAACGGCTAAATTCATCGCCTCCCTCAAAGCCAGGGAGAATTGTACCTGCGCTTCTACATCTGCCAAGGAGCCCCTTGCCAGCGGATCTTTCAATACGACCAAATCTTTCTCAAAGGAGGCATCATCGATGGTAATTACCGCGGTGTACTTACCAGGGACTACCCTCGGGCCATATTGACCACTCCATAAGTCTAAATCCCACGTAACCAGGGGCCTCCAACCTTCGCCGTTGAGCTGTACCCAAGGCCTGCCGGAGGGAAGGGTACGTAGTTGGGGTTTGTAGGTTGGCTCGTATCTCAAATCCCATATGATCCGATTTACTCCAGTTTCATTTGATCCTTTTAAAGTTCGAATGATTTGATTTTTTCCATCTCTGATCTCGATCAAAACCTTTTCGGTGGGGGTATCTGGGAGATAATAATTGATCGGAGTTCCGTAAGCAGGGTTTTGTCCAGAATTAAAGCTGTAACCATCGGTTTTAATACTCTCTTTATTGTTCAGACGGTAGCTCTTTCGGGGATCAAATACTTGTGGAGACTCTTTTAAATCTGGATTAAATTGGCGAAGAGCAGAGAGATCATCCAATATATAATACCCACGCCCATAGGTGCTCACAACCAAGTCATCAAAATTTTCCTGAACTTCGAGCCAATAAATGGGGGCAGGGGGCAGATTGTTTTTTAGGGGCATCCAATGTAAACCATCATCAATACTTATGAGTAGACTATTGTCTAGTCCTAAATAGAGCATACCTTCCTTTTTTGGATCTTCTTTCAATACATGTGCAAAGCTGTGTACGGATTGAGGGACATTCCCAACAATGGATTCCCAATGCGTACCATAATCAGAAGTCTTATAGAGATAGGTGCCAAAGTCGCCCATTTGATGTAAATCAATGGCAATGTAGGCAGTGCCTTTTGTATATTTAGACGGATGTATACTGCTCACCGTACCCCATGGAGGTAAGTTTGGAATATTTTGAGTAACATTTTGCCAGATCGCTCCTCCATTTCGACTCAGTTGTATTTGTCCATCATTACTTCCTGTCCAAATGAGGCCCGCTTCAAGCGGTGACTCTTCGATGGCAAATAAGGTCGCTCCGTCAAAAGTCATAAGGTTATCGACAGCAATACCTCCTGAGTTTTGCTGATGGTCCTTTCGATTTAAGGTCAAATCAGGACTGATGACTTGCCAGCTTTGGCCACCATCATCTGTTTTGTGTACAAACTGGCTACCCACATAAACCCGATGCTTGATATGTGGTGAAAAACTGAGGGGAAAATTCCAATGCCATCGGTATTTCAGATCAGCAGGCGTCCACCCATAACCTGCCTCTGGCCAAACACGAACTTCTCGTGCATATCCGGTCTTCAGGTCATAACGCTCTAAACCCCCATCATAACAGCCAGACCAAATAATGTTATTATCAAATGGATCAGGTTTTGCAAAGCCACTTTCACAGCCACCTACTCCACGCCATAAGCCCACGGGAATATAGCCTTGTTGACTATTGCTTGGACCACGGTACGACCAACCATCTTGTCTATTTCCATAGACATAATAAGGAATTTGATCATCTGTAGAGACATGATACATTTGAGCGATAGGCAAAACGACGCGTTGGAAAGAGGCTCCTCTATTGAGGCTGACGCTGGCGCAACCATCATGGGCCACCATCATTCTTGCTGGAAGCAATGGATCGATCCACATATCATGATTATCTCCCCCCCCTCGGGGTGGGTTCTTCATTAATGTTTTGCCTCCATCTTCGGATTTACTAAATCTTACGCTTAAAAAATAAATTTCCTCAGGATTATCCGGTGCTACCACTATTCTAGTGTAATAAGGGGCACGCTCATTCATGGTATGATCTTGATTCATTAGCCGCCAGGTAGCCCCTTTATTATCTGAACGCCACAACTCGGGGCTGTCTATTTCAAAAAGGGCATAAACAGTATTTGGATTACTATGGGACACTGCAATTGCCGTTTTTCCTACTGGACGATTTTTACCTCCGGGTAATCCCTGAGTGGCGAGGGCTACCCAAGAATCCCCGCCATCAGTACTTTTGTAGATCCCCCCACCTGGACCCCCACTGTTGAGACCCCAAGTGTTGATATTAACGGACCACATGGCAGCATATAAGGTGTTTGGATCTTCAGGATCAATGGCTAAATCGGCAGCACCCGTACCTTGATCAATGAAGAGAATTTGTTCCCAGTCTTTACCACCATTTGTGGATCTATATACCCCGCGTTCTTTTTGCGGGCCATAGGTGTGACCAAGTGCTGCAACATAAATAATTTCAGGACGGTCGGGATGTACGATAACTCTACCAATTCTTCCTGTTTTTTCAAGACCCATATGTTGCCAACTTTTACCTGCATTGATCGAACGGTAAATACCATCTCCCATGGCATGGGCAGGTCGGATCACAAAGGTTTCACCGGTACCTATCCAAACCTGATTTGGGTCAGAAGGGGCAATAGCAATCGATCCAATAGAGGAAACGTTGAGTGAATCAGTCATGGGAGCCCACTTGACTCCACCATCCTGGGTTTTCCATAAGCCGCCAGAGGCAGCGCCAATGTAGGAAACCATAGGATTACCAGGTTCTCCGGCAATTGCAATGGCTCTGTTCCCTTCTGGTCCGATGAATCGAAATTGAGTGGATTCAAATACTTTAGGATCTAGCGCTTGAGAAAATACTTGGACGGTAATTAAAAATGAAAATATAACGGAGTTAAAAAATTTCATAATCTTCTCTTTTAAATGGATCAAAGCATGCGGAAGTTAGACAGAGTACTTGTCTCATTAAGCAAGAGTAATCTCAATCAAGATTCAACATACATATAATCTCTAATTTAATTTAATTTGAGCAAATTATAAGTTACTTTATCGGAAGAGATGATAAACAAGAAAATAAAATGGGGTATTGTAGGTCCTGGAATCATAGCACATCAGTTTGCGAGCGATTTTCGCTGGGTTGACAACGGAGAATTGATCGCCGTAGCTTCACGGGACAAAGGACGCGCTCAGGCTTTTGCAGATACATACAGTATAGCCAAAGCCTATGAAGGCTATCAGAGTCTGTATGATGATGATGATGTAGATGCCGTTTATATCGCAACGCCTCATAATTTTCATTTTGAAAACGCTAAAGCCGCATTACAAGCAGGAAAAGCAGTGATGTGTGAAAAGCCAATAGCTATCAATCCTAGCGAGCTGGTTGAACTCATTCAAATAGCAAAGGCGAGTTCGGGCTATTTAATGGAGGCCATGTGGACTTATTTTCTTCCGGCAATCATCAGAAGCCAAGAATGGGTGAAATCTGGCAGAATAGGAAAGATATTACAAGTAAAAGCTGATTTTGGATACCCGACTCAATATGATCCCATGAGCCGCATGTACAATCCTCATTTAGCGGGAGGAGTTTTACTAGATATGGGAATTTATCCCATCGCAGTGCCAGCATTGATGATCGATGCCCTACCAGAAGAGGTTAAGGTCGTCGTGCAAAAAGCCAAAACAGGAGTTGATTCGGAAGTAACGATGCTCTTTGAGTACGGTGATGGCTCCCTCGCGAATTTGTGTGCTTCATTTAGAGCTAAGTTGAATAATTGGGCTTATATCATCGGTGAAAATGGCTATATTGCCCTACCAGATTTCTGGAGGGCATCCGAATGCTTTTTATATGAAGGGGATCATATCATTGATCATTATGAGGGGCTCAGAGATTCTTTTGGCTACCATTATGAGACGTACAGTATGAACGAAGATTTGCTTTTGGGGAGAAAAAAATCGGTCATTATGCCTCATGAAATGAGCATGAAACTTCAGAAAATGATGGCAAGTGTTAAGGCCTATTTTTGACTATAAAATTCAAATACTCTTAGCATTGGTATGGTATTAATGATGTGTTTTATCATTTTTCTGTTTTGAATAAGGAGTTTTATCTTTTTACTTTTCCATAAAATTATGTTTAAAAAACTTAAATAATAATAGAGATGAGATTTATTCTAGTTTTGATAGGTTCAATGTTTGTTCAATGTTCCTTTGGGCAATTAAATAGGGCTTTGGATTATGAAAATGAGGGAAATTGGGCAGAGTTGCCCAGTAATACGCTAAAGCTTTGGGCGCCCTTTATTAAAGCAGCACCCTTCAAAAATGTAGATATTTTTTATGTCTATCCAACGTTATTGACGGATCCAAATGATTTTCGATGGAATTATGATATCGAAGATCCACGTCATACAGAAGGCGTGATTAATTATGTGGTTAAATATCAAACCTCTGCATGGGCCGAGTTAGGAAAAGTATATGTGCCATTTTATCGACAGGCTCATTTGAGATCCTTCAATAATTTGGAAGTCGGTGGGGAACTAGCCTTGAGAATGGCATATGAAGATGTTAAGGCATCTTTTCAGTTTTATTTGAAACACTACAATAAAGGTAATGCCATTATATTGGCAGGACATAGTCAAGGATCTTTTCATTTGAAAATGCTACTGAAAGATTTTTTTGATGAGCAACCCTTACAAGAAAAACTGATCGCGGCATACCTTCCGGGTATAGGTATTGATAAAGATTCATTTAAAAGTATTTCTTTGATGATCGAGCCCCATCAGACAGGGGGCTTTTTAACCTGGAATACCCTTAAAAAAGAATATCAAACTGAGATATATCAAAAGTGGTATCAGGGCAGGGCAGTCATTAATCCAATTACTTGGGATTTGTCATTAGTTGGAGCGAAGAAGGATCATAAAGGGTTTCTATTTACCAATAACAAGGTTTATCGGCATGCCTTTAAGACGCATTTGATAGATGGTGCGATTTATATAGATAGGATTAAATTTCCGTTGGGTTTTTTAGGCAGAAAATCAACAAATTTCCACAGGGGTGATGTGAATCTTTTTTGGGAAGACATCAGAGATAATGCAAGGTTACGAACATCACATTATTTTGAAAAAAGTAATTAAAAACGATAGAAATTTTCGAATAGATTAAGAGACGTTAATCAAATATCGATCGATGGGTATATTTTTTACAAATCAGACTCTTGACATGGTTAAGTCTATTAATCAGATTTTTCATAAAATTAAATGTACGCGCTACATTTTATCACTGTATTAGTCTAATTCGTATTGAGAAAATTTATAATTTTTTTTATTTAATAACTCACAGCCTTGGCAAGGCTTAAGTAATTGAAGGTTCATTATAAGTAACTAAAAACTTTGGAAAAGATTACGCAAAAAGGCGATTCCCGCCCTAAAATAGTTTGACGAGCGCAGAACTTTTTTTGATAAAGGAACTGTTATATATTCTCAGAGCACATAAAATCTTATAATATAAGTGTTTATTTTAGCGATATAATGGCAAACATAAAATCATATTTAGATCATATTTACTTGATAATCATTTTTCTTTTGGCATCGTCATGCTACTATGAGAACGAAGAAGATTTATATAGAAAACTAGAGGAACAAGTTTGGAGTGAAAATTTAATCACCTTTACTAAACTAGACAATGTAGATGAGTCATTAGTAGAGAACCAAGATAGAATTACCGATAATGTATGGATCACGCGTGGAGTATCGGGAGGTCAAATTTATAATGCTGTTGTGGAGAATGCTCCAAATAAAGATGTCAGCCCACTTGGGACTGAGTGGGCTGAAGGAGTCATTAATGATTATGCTTCCTTAAAGTATACTACTTTTCGTGCAGTAACGGTGAAACCTAAAGATTCAGTGGGGAAAACTTATGTTGTCCATCTGATTGCTGATAATATTTATTTATCAATTAAGATAATATCATGGTCTGGCAATCAATTGGGTGGGTTTAGTTATCAGAGAACTTCAACACCATAGTATAAACATATAGATGATGATAGATATATGACAGGTCAATCAGTTAAATGTGGATAGAAAATGATTTACCGAACAACAATTAGAATTTTTATTTTTTTTCTTGGGAGTATATCATTTAATCTTGGGTGGTCTCAGGAAGATTTGGATGCATTATTAAATGAACTCGATCCCCTTCCTCCGCAGGAAGTTATCGCAACATTTAAGTCTGGAAAAATCATTAATTTACATACGGTTGAACGTGTGGCGGCAGGAAACCTTGAAATGCGAATATCACACAGATTTGGACGTATTGATGGTGGTGCTTACACATTATGGGGTATAGATCAAGCGACCATAAGAATCGGTTTAGATTATGGCGTGAGTGACAAATTGGCGATAGGGTTTGGTAGAAATTCATACAAAAAAATATATGATGGGTTCTTCAAGTATTCTGTAACTAAACAAAAGAAAAATGGTTTTCCAATCAGTGTCGTAGCTATTAGTTCCATTGCAATAAAATCTCTCCGCTTCTCGGATCCAGGTAGAGATAATTACTTTCGATCAAGGCTTTCTTATGTTCATCAACTCGTCTTGGCGAGAAAATTTACTAGTCGCTTATCTCTAGAGGTGGTTCCGAGTTGGGTTCACTTCAATTTAGTAAGTTCAGCATCAGATCAATCAGATATTCCAGTTTTAGCAGCAGGAGGAAGGATGAAAGTTTCGAAAAGGGTATCAATTAATGCCGAATATGGTTACAGAATTCAGTTGAATGATGATGCGGCCAATATCAATGACTTCTATGATAGCTTTTCAGTAGGTGTTGACATTGAGACAGGTGGGCATGTTTTTCAGCTGCAATTTACCAATTCGTTACCGATGTTCGAAATGGGATTCTTAGCGCAAACCAATGATAGGTGGTCAGAAGGAGGCATTCATTTTGGATTTAATATTACTCGGGAATTTGTACTTAAACACTAGATTTAATATGAAAAAAATAGGTAGCCTTTATCTGCTCATTATATTATTCACTTTTGCCAATTACAGCCTTGAAGCCCAGAAAATAGGCATTAAGAGCTCTACCATTAGTTTTTTTTCTGACGGATTGTTAGAAGATATTGCGGCGGTGAATACGGCGAGTCAGGCTATTTTAAATTTGGTAGATGGAGCTTTCGTTTTAAGAATACCCATCACCTCTTTTGAATTCCCAAATCAACTGATGCAAGAGCATTTCAATGAAAATTATTTAGAGTCGGAGAAATTTCCTACCGCAACATTTAAGGGGAAATTAGATCGTACATTCGAAATGGGAAATATAGCAAATACGACTTTTGAGGCACAGGGAGAACTGATGATTCATGGCATTGCACAGGAGCGAACGATAGTGATCGATATATCAGATGAGAAAAAAGGGATTAAGGTGCAAGGAAAATTTGATGTGGCCTTGGAAGATCATGATATTGAAATACCTTCTTTATTATTTCAAAAAATCGCAGAAATCATAGCTGTGGATATTGAAATTCATTTAACTGAACTTAAGCCGTAATTATTCTTTATTAAAGCCATTTCATGAAGACACAAGAAGGGATCAATCGGAAGCAGTTTTTATCAAAATTAGGTTTAGGTACCGGAGCGATTATGGCTACCTATTGCTTGGGAAGTCTGATAAGCTGCGACGATGACGATGATTATATAAGTGGGGAAGTAGATTTTACTTTGGATTTAGATGAATCGGCTTATGATGCTTTGAATACTGTAGGGGGGTATGTGCGTATAAATAAGGTAGTTATTGCTGCCGTTTCCGAAGGGACTTTTGTAGCGGTCACTCAAATTTGTAGTCATCAAGGAGCAGAAAATGTCACCTTCAGACCATTAAATAATGATTTTTATTGTACCCAGCATGGGGCTATTTTTGATCTAGAGGGAAAAGGATTGAACAGCAACGGATCCAAAGGAATTTTGGTTTATAAAACTTCTTTATCAGGAACCCTTCTTCGCATTTATTCTTAGCATCTGGGCAGTTAGAAGAATTATTTAGGGCTTGGCATGAGCATATTCGTATGAACGGTTACCGCTTCTATTTTGGACCGGTCAAAATAGACAGGGAAGTACCGATCTTGGGACCAAGGTTCAAATAAATTGTTATAGAATGGACTCGCTGGATTTCCTGACTGACCGGGACCATTTGTGGCAATGGCTGCGTCCCAATCTCCTGTATTGATGATCATCCTAAATGAGGCGCCACTTCTCTGTTGATAATCAGACCCCGTGGAACCGACAGTATAGGCATTTCCACCCCTTGAGAGCGGACCTAAATTAAGTAGTTTTTGAGTTTTCTCATCTACCCATTTACCCAAGGCATGCTTAAGATAGGTATGCTTTAATTTTGCTTGCCCATATTGCCACTGGTTCATGTCTGGACCTAATTTTTGAGTAAGGCTTTCAACACCTCGTTGGAATGCCTGGGTAAGTAATGCTGTACGGGTTTTCTCTGGAGTTGAACCAAAGATTTCTGAGGTCGGTTCACTGAGCCAACCAATAAGTTTGGTTAGATTAATTCTTATGATGAAGGATTGGACTTCTGTGGGAACCAATTGTTCATGTGCGAGTCGTTCAAGTTCCCTTTCAAATGCGGTATATATGGCTGCTTCAATCGAATGGGGATCCAGTCGGTAATCCCAATCTTCTAACATAGATTTTGCTTTATTATCTCGTCCCTGGAAAGGTATTTTTAATAGCATGGGAGTGAGGGCTCTGGCGGGAAGCGAGAGGTAATCAACTTGAAGAGATGTCAGATCTTCTAGAGTCAATGAATCATGGGGGGAGAGAACCTCATCGATGCGATTGCCGCGAAAAGGGTCTGACCAGGTATAACCAACAGCATTCCAGTGAGTATAATTTTCTGGAGTCACATTTTGATTCGCGGTAGCGATAAATCCTTTTGCAGGGTTTAAGGTATTGGGCTTTTTGATGATGGGCAGATAACCCTCCCATTCATAGGTTCCATTCCCAGGTACAGGTACTAGGCCACTGAAGTTATTTCTAATGGGTGCAATGCCTACTGCTTGCCATCCAATGTTTCCTGCTTGATCTGCCCAGATCATGTTTTCACCGGGAATATGACTGTAATTGCAGGCGGCTCGAAATTCTTCCCAACTTTTGGCCTGATCCATTCTTAAACTGGCTAAATAAGGGGCTCCTCCCGGTTCCAGCCAGGCACATTTGACGGCATAAGCTTTCAAACCTATGGTATCGATTAAGGTTATCGGTCCATGGAGGCTGTAATTAAGCTGAACCTCCACATCGGCTTGATCTTTTACCTGGATGGTTTCAGTAATTGAGTGCATATCGACCCATTCATTATTATGTCGGTATTGCCGATGATTCTCTGGATTGATGTCATAGATATATAAATCTTCCCCATCTGTGCTGTAAACTGTCAACCCCCAAGTCCCAAAAGTATTATGACCTATGGATATGCCAGGTATTTCAGGTTCGCCACCTCCTATCACATCCCAACCAGGGGCATTTAAATGAACCATATAACGAAGGGAGGGTATGGCAATTTTACGGTGCGGATCGTTGGCCATATAGGTATTCCCATCTTTCATTTTACTGCCACTGATGACCCAGTTATTACTACCAATGGCATGTGAATCATCCGGAATAATTTGGGTTTCTGGGATTTCCAATAAACTTATTTTGCTTGCGTATTTAGGAAGCAGATCTGCTGCCTCAAATTCAATTCCCTTTCGATAAGCTTGATAGAGCTCCAAAATATCTAAGGCAAGCACTTCCTTAGTAATACTTGGATCAAGGGTGATATTGGGGTCTCTTGGATGGAACCATATGAGGTTTTTAACCGCGTCGGGTCCTATGGTAGCAACGGCACGACCGATATTTAGTTCTTGATCTATATTTCCTAGTAAACCTTGATGTCGAGAGATAACCACCTCGGGAGTCCATTTTTGGGGGACTAGGCCCAGCAATTTAAATTCTATGGGTAGTTCTTCAGGCTGTTTTAAAACTTCATCTATATAAGCATTTACGCCATGGGTATAAGCTTCGATGATCGCTACGCCATCTTCATGATAATAATTCATTTCGTCCTGCATATCACCTCTGTATTTAAACAAACGCGTGCCAATATCTCTCTTTAATGCTCTTGACCCAAGCATTTCAGCTACGGTACCGGTAGCTTGCCTTCTCCAAATTTCAAATTGAAAGAGCCGGTCTTTAGCTGCGGCATAACCTTGGGAAAAAAATAAGTCTTCTTGATTTTCTGCATAGATATGATTAATGCCCCATTGATCCCTGAGGATTTCAACGGGAGCCTTAAGTCCAGGAATATTTATTTTTTCTGTTTTTTCAGTTGGAGATGCGCAGGAACCCAATAAGCAGCCAAAGAGGAGTAAAAAATAGGGGTATAATGTTTTCATATCATTTCAAGATAAACTGATCCAACAATAATTTACTTGAACTGGGTTATTTAAATAGTGTAGAATGAGATGAACGGATGCTAATGGGGACATTCGGTGAAATTAAGGGTCCTTTATCCAATATTTACCTTGAGCGTATCCTGTGGCAAGATGTCCTTGATAAGGAGCTCTTCAAAAGCGGTTTCATTTTCTATTTGGGGTAAATGGGCCGATTGATCAATGAAAAATTCTTTTCTATTGGGGAGTAATCTTTGAAGTTTATCTTTGAAATCAGCATATACGACTACCTGATCGGCAACACCCCATATAGTATAGACCGGAAGATTGAAACCATTGATTTTTTGATGAATGGCGTCCATCGTTGTATGATTTTTTCGGGTAGAAATCAAAGCTTGTGCAAACCCTTTGTATTGTTGTAAGGCGGCATATTTTTTGGGCCAATTTGGGAATTGGGTAGGGTCAAAGAAATCATCTAATTGTCCCAAGGCAATTTCTGGATAGCGCGAAATGAATTCAGCGATTTCATCAGTTGAAACCGAAACATCTGTGGTTATTTCAATATCTTCAAAGCTATTGGAAGAAACATAAATCAGTGACTGAACCAGCTGAGGTTGCAGAACGGCAGCTTGGGAAATGATCCGTCCACCATTCGATAAGCCCACCAAATGTGCTTTGGTAATATTGAGGTGATTGAGGAGTTCCAATACTTGATTGGCCATTAAGCGATCTGTGTAATCGGTATCTGGATTGTCTGAAAATCCTCTTCCATAAAGATCGAGGACCACCACGTGAAACCCTTTTTCAATCAGGGCCTCATACGTAGTCTCCCATATATAGGAGGGGACAGAAAAACCATGTACAAGTATCACGGTTGATGTTTGTGAATTTTTATTAGCTTCTTGGTAGTAGGTATAGCCTTCACTCAACTCGACAAAAGAACCTCCTGTACGGGTACTAATTTCAGTTCTGAACGCAGCATCTTTGTTCAGAAATTCATATTTATTTTGAGAGGTTGGGTTACAGGCAATAAGCAAGCAAACAAAGGCGAAAGCTAAAATTCTATTCATTGTGAGAGTATCTATTGAGTACGTTCAAAGATAATGGAACTTTCATCATTCAAATAAAGGGACATATAATACTCATTTTATGGTTAAGGCATACGTATCGAGGAAACCATGAATACTAGAATCTGTCCTTTTCTTGTTGAGCACTATTTTTTCTTTTTTTGCGACCCCTTAACTAACATTTCCAAATAGCTATGAATAGGTTGAATTTAGAATGGTTATGTCAAAATTTATTATTGCTTTACTGCTGAATTTTTCATTTTTGGACTTCTGGGAGGTGAACAAAAGAGCATAGACAAGTATCATTTACTTCACTTTTATAACATCTAAAAAAATTAAGTTATTTAAGATGCACTGCACATCGTTTTTATTTTAGATGATAAAATAACTTGAATTCAAGTATAAAAAATTTATGACAAGTAACTTTTTGTAATAGTTATGGATTTAATATCATATTAGATAAGGTTGAATATGCCATATGGGATGCGTTGGAAATGAGATAATGCTGGAACACTATTTGCTAAAAAAAATAGTCATTTTGATATTCAAAAATTCAATATAGACTCATCTACGAGTAGTGAGTCTACTTAATACGCTAGAATCTGATCTCTTATGCTTCTTGTTCCACTAGAGCCCTGCACGCGCTCCCATGTCATTGATTGAATCCTTTGACAAGGGATTACTCTTTTCAAAGGAGATTAATTTCGGACTTGATGTATATAACCCAGCACAAATACTGCGGGCGCATTCCAATTGAGGCAGACTTCATTAGAGGCATAACTGGGCTGCACGTCTTGGTATGCCTTTGCTGGAAATATAGAGGTATAAGCCACCTCCTGGTGATCTTGACGATCGCCATTAGGGCCTCCAACGATAAAACCAGGAATAGGCATCAGTATCTGATCAGCCCCACTAGGCCGGTGATGAGGAAACCTCACTTTTTTCGAGCCAAAACCTGTCAAAAAGCTATAGCCCGTTGCATTTTTGCCAAAAATATAATCTGTTATTTGTTCGGCACCCATCAAATACTTTTCATCAGCCGTAAGCTGATGTGCCAGACATAAAAGTAGGGCTTGATTGAGAACGTCACTGTTTGACCCCCATTCAAAGGTATTCAATGCGATACGATAGGGGTGATGATTGATGGCCTCTAGCAAGCCGTCGGAGAGTAACAAATGCTCATTTTTAAGTGTCTCATAGAGTTTGGGATCCATGAGTTCTTGATGAATTAATAGCGAAGCGAAGCCCACATTTCTCGTAAAAAATTTCCAGCTGTTGGTCAGTTGGTGTTGATAAGTTTCCTTATTGGATTGGAGGTAGTTTAAATACATTGCCTCTTGGGTAGCAAGATACAATTCTGCTGCCGCCCAATAAAAGTCGTCGGCAAATTGAGCGTCTCCATATTCACCCGTTTTAACATCATCAGGATTGGAAAAGGCCACCTGTGGATTTAATTGAGCCCATTTCCAAGCTTTTTCTGCTGCCTCTAAAGCCTTTTGGGACCAAAGCTCATGTGTGGGTGCCAACAATCGGGCCGCCTGAGCAAGCACAGCGGCAAAATCTAAGCTAGCAGCGGTCCCTTTGCCAATCACGTAGCGATCCAAGTCATAAGCTTCTGGAGAAACAAAGCCACTAAAATTTTTGGCAGTGAGCTTATGAAAGACCCCACCATCGTCATCTTGCATGGTCAGTAACCAATCTAATTCATATTTAAGTTCATCTAAAAGGTCGCTGATCCCATTTCCACTTTCGGGAATATGGAGGGCCTGGTCTGCAACGGCCTGCGGATAGAGCGTACACAACAGCAGCATTTGACCAGTCGACAAGGCACCGTTGACTACATATTTACCATAGTCGCCAGCATCATACCACCCACCTGGGGAAGCCAAGAATCCACTGGTTTTGCCAGAGGAAGGATGATAGAAACATTGGATGTCTGGATGTCCTGCAGCTCGATGAAAGAGGGAATCAAATTCCTTTTCAATGGGAAGGGATGCTCGCTGAAAATAATAGCTTTTGATAGAGGCATGCCAGGCCTCTTGGTAGAGATTGGCCTTGATTTCAAAGGGGTAAGAAGCACCTTCATTCACGATGATCTGATAGCTGCCGGGGACCTCAAAACTGCTGAAATCACCCATATATACCGCTTCACCAGATGGCGACCAAGTGCCATTGGACATTATGCAACCCGTGTAAACCGTTTCCTGCTGGTTATTGATCAATTGAAATTGTGTCGCGGCTGTGTCTGTGAATATAAATTGCTTATTTGATTTTGGATGATATCCAATCTGATTCAATCGGATGTTTTCATTGACCGATTCCTCGAGTTTCGGTGTGCTTGATTGACAACTAAATAGGTAAAGCATCAAAACAAGATGAAGGGTATTTCTCATGTTAAATCCTATTTTTACTATGATTCAAAAGATTAAACGCTTACTTCATGACAACAGGGAGATTACAATTCACTCATTTTCATGTCTTTAATATTATCATCATAAATTCGATCAATGAGGAGCATCCTAGGGTCAATAGCCGCTCTCATCGGTAATGAGTCCACTTCGAACGTGAAATTCATGTGTTCTTGGTCAATCAATACCCTTT
>Ga0206129_10000774_pt1 | contig 47244 bp, 47 predicted proteins | sample Helgoland_Spring_8_FD_148616 | JGI IMG/M metagenome (GOLD analysis project Ga0206129, IMG submission 148616) | Pelagic subsurface seawater microbial communities from Kabeltonne, Helgoland, North Sea - Helgoland_Spring_Bloom_20160502_2 | ecosystem: Environmental > Aquatic > Marine > Epipelagic ...
TTTCCAGTTCACGCTGATAGTACTTAGCCGCTTTATAAAGCTCTCGCTCGGTGACATTGTCCCCTGATAAAGTGACCACAATGGTCGGCTCCGGACTCGGACTGAGTTCATTGACGACAGGCTCTTTGGTCTCTTGGGGAAACTCTGCCTTGGCACGATCAACGGCTTCACGCACCTCTGCGACAATCTGTTTGATATTATCAGCCACCTCAAACTCGGCAGTGATCACCACCAAACTCTCTTGGGCAGTAGCGGTTATTTCTTCCAGGCCATCCAGAGTCTTAAGCTCTTTCTCAATCGGCCGCACAAGCAATCTGGCACCATCCTCAGGGGATATACCATCGTGCCGCACCATAATCATAACCACCGGGAGGGTCACATTAGGATTCAGCTCTACCGGCATAGACAAGCGCGAGCCAGCACCGGCCAGCACAATAAGTATCATTATCGCCAGGGTGGCTCTGGAATGGTCAACTACTAAACTAAGAAATTTCATAAGGGCGTCGAGCTCAGATTACTGCTTGGCACTGTTGGCGGGAAATACGGGCTCAACATGCTCCCCATCGATAATATAATTCTGTCCCACAGTCACCAGTACCACTTCCTCTGGCAGACCTGTTACCCAGATTCCATTGTCAGACTCACCGACGGCGGTCACCAAGTAGGACTCCACAATCTGATTGCTGTCCAGCACTCGAATCACAGTACTGCCCTTATCGTTGAGCAGGATAGTACTGGATGCAACAAGATGCCCTTGCACTGGGGCAATCTGAATATTGAGTTGGGCAGAAATACCAGCCCGCAGAGTCTGATCGGGGTTGTCCATCCTAGCTTCGACTCTATAGCCCTTAGTCATAGGGTTGGCCTGATAAGCCAGATAGGAGATCTTTGCTCCCTGATACTCTTTGCCAGCCACAACTACCATAGCCTCATCGCCAACACTCAGGACGCCAATTTCTGCTCCAGTCACCAACGCCTCAATTTTTAATGGATTGAGTTCAACCACTCTGGCGCAGTGACTTCCAGGCGCAATAAAGTCACCAACCTCAACCGGGCGGTTTTCAACGATGCCATTGAAGGGAGCTTTAATCTGTAGATTTGCAACATCCAGTTGCGCGCGCTTGAGCTGTGCTCTCGCGGTTGCCAAGGTAGTTTTAGCCTGGGATATGGCCAGTTCAGACTGATAACCCCCGGCTTTGAGCTTTAGCGCACCGCGATAAGCTATCTCGGCATTCTCCAGCGCTGCCTGAGCCTGAGTTAGTCTAAGGGGGCGATCTTCGGCATTGAGCTCACAGATACCCTGGCCAGCCGCCACCGGACGCCCTTCCTCAATCAGAGTCGCTGAAATCTTTCCCGATACCTGAGCCAGGACATCGACTGATCTATTTGCCTTGGTTTTAGCCCGCAGCGACAATGTAGGACTGAACGGCTGTTGCTTTGACTGGACTACCTGTACCTTGGTCAGGCTATCGACAGCTTCAACTTCAGTTCCTGTGGAATCCGGGTTGTTCAGCAAGCCAGTACCAAACCAAACCACAATAGCCAGAGCTGCCCATAGGGCGATACGGACATTTTTGTTCAAAGAGACATCCTTTTAACTAATAAAAGTAGGTATTTTAATTGTAGTTAGCATTACGCATAAATACTGGCAGTAGTTTACTCGAATTGACGAACTGCTGTTGGCCTAAATGTAGGCTAATAATCAATATTCACACCAGTATTTTGGCATTCATAAAGCCGATTTGCTGCGGTTTATGCTTTAAATTACTTAACATTTGACTCTGCTTACTGTGACTCAGGCCACATCTAGAGCACTGTTTAGTAGACCAAGTTAGCAGTTCAGCGCGAGACACTTGCAGTGACAATATGCCTGTTGACAATAGGGGTAATTGATTCAAGGAAAGGACTATTCCGGCCCAGATTATGTGCGGAATATTGAGCAACCAAGACAGGATGACTCCCCATGAATAACCATAGCCACAGCCAATATCGAGGACAGAGGAAGGCAGGCACGCAAAATTACTCTTTAATCAGCTTCGCAATAATCGGCGTTATGCTCCTGTGCAACACCGCCAATGCCGAACTGTCACTTAATGGCAGCGCCATATACAAAGATCTGGGCAAGCAGCAGTTTGTCGCCGCCCTGTATCTGGACACCCAGAACAACAATGCCAACAGCATTCAACTCGAGCAGAGTGCCAAGCGCATGGAAGTAAAAATGCTCAACAATTATTCCAAGCGTCGCTGGCTGAATCTGTGGATGCAGAGCATTTCGATCAACAATGACCGAGAGAGCTTTTCAGGCTCAGCCCAGGAAGTGATTGATATGATGCAGGCGCCTAAATCTGCGCCGCAAAAAGGCGATATTATTGAGTACCGGTTTGATCCAAAACAAGGGACTTCAGTGATATTCAATGGTACCGAGCTTATTTCCAACTACCCCGGCGAAGTATTTAATATTTTGCTGCGCACCTGGATCGGCCCTATACCGCCAACGACATTATTTAAAGAACAGCTACTGGGTAATAGCGACGACAGCAGGGCAAAGGCATTGCTTGAGACAGTAAAGCCCCAGCCTAAGAGAATTGCGCTTGCCGCATCATGGATGATTCCACCCAAACCTGTTTTGCCCGCAACACCAGAACCTGCTCCTGAACCAGCTCAAACTAAGGTATTGGCTGAAGTTGAAGAAGTTGCGCCAACACCAGCGCCTGAGCAACAACCAGCTGAATCGACAACCATTGGAGGCGATAAAATTGCGGGGGCTGACGAGTCTGAAGAGGCAGACAGGGCAGAGGGCACAGAACCCTCAGAAGAGCAGGAAGAGGAAGCTATCGACTTTAATGTCGCCGAGGCTCTGGCTCAGCGCGACTATACCCCCCTTGTCGTGGCACAGATATACAAATCAATCAGCTATCCCAATCGCGCAGCAGAGAAGAACCAGCAGGGCACAGTGCGAATTGCTGTCATTATTGATCGCTCGGGCGAGTTGGTGGATACGGTGACCACCCAGGAATCAAAATACAGGCTGCTTAATCAGGCTGCCTTAAAAGCGGTCAAAAAGGCAGCTCCCTTCCCAGAGCTACCTGCAGAGATAAAAGCGGACTCCTTTGAGCTCAATCTGCCCATTACCTTCAGGCTGAAGTAGAGAACAGCGGATTTTACGCATTGAGACTGGTCAAGTTTTGATCAACTGGCTATAATCCGCGTCCTCCACAGTCACGCAATCTAATGGAATCTTTGACATGAGCTACAACGACATACCGGCGGGTAAAGATCTGCCCAACGATATCAATGTAATTATCGAAATCCCAGCCAATCACGACCCGATCAAATATGAAGTAGACAAAGACAGCGACGCGCTTTTTGTTGACCGTTTTGTCGCTACTCCCATGTTCTACCCAGCTAACTACGGTTATGTTCCCCAGACACTTTCAGAAGATGGTGACCCATTGGATGTACTGGTCGTGACTCCCTACCCAGTTGTACCTGGCGCAGTGATTCGCAGCCGCGTAGTTGGTGTTTTAAATATGAGTGATGAATCCGGTATTGATGCCAAACTTTTGGCCGTACCCCACAGCAAACTGACCAAGCTCTATGATCATGTGCAGGAAGCTTCTGATCTGCCTGAATTGTTGATTGCTCAGATCGCTCATTACTTTGAGAACTACAAAGCACTTGAGCCAGGAAAGTGGGTAAAAGTAGAGGGATGGGCTGATGCCGAAGCTGCTCGCGCTGAAGTAACGGCCTCCAGAGAGCGCTATCTGGCCGAGTAATAAGCGGTCCATAAAAAAACCCAGCCTGAGCTGGGTTTTTTTATGCCTGATATTTTTTGACCTCAGTAATTTTCCTGAATATCAGCAAACAACACATCACTGCTCAAGCCATGTTTGCGCAATACATCACCGAGACGCCTCAATGCATCCACCTGTATCTGGCGGACTCGCTCGCGGGTAAGGCCAATCTCGCGGCCCACCTGCTCAAGAGTCTCCTCCTGGTGATTGAGTAGCCCAAAACGCCTGACCAGCACTTCCCGCTGCTTCTCAGGCAATTGTTCAAGCCATTCATTGAGAACCGACATCAGGTTTTCGTCCTCCAGCTGGTACTCGGGACTAAACACATTGTCGTCGGCAATAGTCTCGACCAATGTCTTCTCTTTGTCGGCCACAGGCACATCAATAGAGGAAATACGCTCACTGAGGCTCAGTATCTTAAGCACATCAGCCACGGGCTTGCCCACTTCCTCGGCTATTTCTTCGGGGGTCGGGGCATGATCCAGTCGCTGAGCCAGTTTGCGCGACGCACGCAGATAGACATTGAGCTCTTTGACCACATGCACCGGCAGCCGAATGGTACGGGTCTGATTCATCAGAGCCCGCTCAATGGTCTGCCTGATCCACCAGGTGGCATAGGTCGAGAATCTGTAACCCAGTTCAGGGTCAAATTTTTCCACGGCTCTCATCAAGCCCAGATTGCCCTCCTCGATCAGATCCAGAAGTTCAAGGCCACGGTTGACATAGCGTCTGGAGATTTTAACCACCAACCTCAAATTGCTTTCGATCATCCTGTGCCGCGCAGATTCACTTCCTCGTTGTAATTTACGGGCGTAGAAAACCTCTTCCTCTGCGGTAAGCAGCGGAGCGTAGCCAATTTCTTTTAAGTAAAGACTCGTCGCATCAATGACTTGATGACTTATTTCTACGGTATCTTCCTGACTGTCAGCGGACTGAGCCTGCTGATCTAATATAAACGCTTCATCCATCACGTTTCACATCCTTTTTGCACGATCTTCCATGTATTTAGCAGCCGGTCCTGGCGCTAACCCATTTCCCTACTTCAATCTGTAACTTACTTGCCCCTCGACGTTAAAATTTGTTGTTTTAAAATAACCCCGATTAGAATCAGTCTATATATATAGTTGGATTTACCGGGGAACCATCTTCCCGAATTTCAAAATACAACGTTCCCTTAGACCCTAATTTTGAGATTATTTCCGTATTTTTTACATTTTGTCCCTCTTTTACCATAATTTTTTCATTATTGGCGTAAGCACTAAGAAGGATTTCACTGTGCTTAATGATAACTAGCTTACCATATCCGCGCAAACCATCCCCGACATAGACCACAATTCCGGGGGCTGCCGGGCGCACCATGGACCCGCTAACTGACTTGATACTCAAGCCTTTGCGCAGTTTTTTCGGGTCGTAATCCTCTACCACCCTGCCCTCGACCGGCCACTGCCATTGCAGATTTTTGCTGTAAACCGCGGTTTTTACCGCAGATTGAGCAGGGCTGCTTGTTCTGGAAGCACTTTGCCTTGATCTATTAGATGCCTCGGAGGATGTTCGTGCCCGAGCCACAGGTCTGGCTGAAGAGGTATCAAGCGACAACACCTGGCCGGTTTTTAGCTCATAGGGCGGATATAAGCCGTTGGCAGAACCTAATTCCCTGAAATCGAGATCATAGCGCCAGGCAATAGAATAGAGGGTATCTCCCCGAGCAACCTGATGGGTAACGATGCGAATACTGGGGGGCTGATCGAGGCTGATAACTGGAGCCGAATAGTTAGCACAGCCACCAATCGCGAGACTGAGAAGTAACAATATTGGCAACGCTACTGAACGCAAATCAGACTACCTATGGAGTGTCTTGTTGATATCTGCTTCCAACATATTCCAAACCCAATACTAAAAGCAAGCCAAAGATGGAGGCCAGTATGCAAATGGACGTCAATGGATCCTGATCCACAAGCTCAGCAAACTGGCCGGGCAGTAAATTTTCCGATGCCAGCACAATAGTCTTGCCTGAATGACTGAGAACAGACTCTGTCACCAGCTTCCAGGGCCAGATAATATTCAGGCTGCCCACCAGAAACCCGCACATCAGGGCAATAACCATGGTCTGGTAATTGTCCAGCAACCAGGATAACAGGCGGCTAAAGGCCATCAAACCGAGAATACCGCCGCTGCCAAACACCAGTAAAATATCCAGCTGAACATTGGCAATAGCACCGATAAAAACCGGGTACAGACCCAGCAATACCAGAATAAACGAACCTGATATACCGGGCAAAATCATGGCGCAAAGGGCAATAGTACCAGCAAAAAACATGGTGGTATGGTCACCTTCAAGCGCAGTCGCCGGCGCTATGGACAGACCATAGGCAAGCGCTATACCAAGGACAAACAGGCCCTTATCCACGGCGAGACTGGGCGGGTGCTGGCGCAGCAAATAAATAACTGAACCAACAATCAATCCAGTGAAGAAAGACCACAGGGGCAGAGGGTACTGGGCCAGAAGGTACTGCATAACCTGCGCCAGAGAAAACAGGCTGGTAAAAACACCGGCCAGCAAAACGGCTAAAAAGTTGCCATTGATATGCTGCCAGGCAGCAGCCAAACCCTGATGACGGAGAACCTTCAGCGCCTTAATATTGAGAGATTTGATACTGTTGATCAGTTCAATATAGATTCCACTGATAAAGGCAATGGTGCCACCAGAGACCCCAGGGACAACATCTGCAGCCCCCATAGCGAGCCCTTTTAAAAACAGTAAGAAATGATGTCCAAGATTATTCATACCGGCTCCCCAATAAGGCTGCGTCTAGCGAGACAGTCCACCTAGCAGTGGCACAAATTTAACTTTTTCTACGACTTCTTCATTAAACTCAGCAGAGTCGCCCTGACGCCTGAAGACACGTAAATCCTGGGATACGCCGTTGCCTACAGGAATAACCAGAATCCCGTCTGGAGCCATCTGGCGCAACAGCTCCTCTGGCACAGCCTGGGGCGCCGCCGTGGTGATAATGCCATCATAGGGGGCGTGCTTGTCCCAGCCAAAACTGCCGTCGGAAAGCTCCGCAGTAATATTGCCGAGGCGCAGCTTGCGAAAACGCTCTTTGGCTTTGCGCAACAGAGGCTCAATGCGCTCTACCGTATAGACTTTCTCCACCAACTGAGAAAGGATAGTGGTTTGATAGCCCGATCCTGTGCCAATTTCCAAGACCTTTTTCAGTGGCCCTGCGCTAAGCAGAATCTCAGTCATGCGGGCAACGATATAGGGCTGGGAAAGGGTCTGGGAAAAGCCGATCGGCAGGGCTGTATCCTCATAGGCGCGATGAGATAGGGCCTCATCGAGAAAAATATGTCTGGGGGTCATTCTAATAACATCCAGCACCGGCTGACTGCTAATACCCTGATCGACAAGGCGCTGAATAAGTCTCTCCCGTGTGCGCTGAGAGGTCATACCTATTCCGGCTAGTTCGATCGAGTTCACCTTTTTCTCCTGTGCTGTATTCTGGCTGCGCCAAGATAAAGGGGAGCACAAAATACTGCCAAAATCTGGCTGTGACCCGCTCTATTGCTTGCTCGACAATATATCACAGGGGTCTGTGTTGCGGGCGGAATAATTGCGCTATTTCACGCAGCAAAGCAGTGGCATAACAACCTGCATCCAGCGAAAACTGCAGGCACAACTGCTGCTCTGCGGGCCATTCAGCCGTAAGATTCTGTGGTCGCAGTATCAGATCCCGACGGTCTTGCTTTAACCCCGCATGCTCAAGGGCATAGCACCATGACTGCCATTCAGCCAATACCTCGGATTCAATCTCGGCAACCTGCCGGTTGGCATTGGATCGACCCCGCCCCCACAGCGCTGCAGACTGATCTCCATCGATACCCTCAGCAAGCCCATTAATCTCAATACGCCGCTGCAGCACCAGATTAAATAACCATGAACGGGCTGCGGACAGATAAAGCCCTGTGCCCCTGCGATTGCCTTTGAGCTGATCTCTATCAATCAATGACTGAGCTTCACGGAGATTATTGCCATCATGGCCAAAGCGTTGCTCGGCAAAGTAATTGGGCACCCCCAGCTGGTCAATGGCATGGAGCCGCTGATCAAGCGCCTGCTGACTAAACCCTACATCGCGAAGCAATATGCTAAACCTGTTGCCCTGATGCATACCGCGACGGAGCTTGCGGTGGTGGCGGGCGACCTCAAGAATATCAAAATCCCCATGCTTAAGCTGAGCTATATCCAGATCCTGACCTGGCAGATGCAGGCTGTACCATTGAGTGGTCACCGCAAAACGGTCTTTAAGACCGCAAAAACCTATATCATTGCGCTTGATCCCGGCTAACTCGGCCAACAACCCTGCCACCCACTGGCTATTTTGGTCCCGCTTACGGATATGCAGCAGCAGGTGCTCACCATCGCCACTGGGCTGAAAATCTATAATTTCATCGACTTGGAAATCTTCCGGGCAGCTGCGAAATAATGCCGGGCCCAATGGCTGGCCATGGAGACGGGGTAATTGATGGAAATCGAAATGCTCGCCCTTGATTAGACTAGGCTCCGGCAGACTGCAGAAGTGCCACGGCGTGGCAGGCTACACCTTCTTCACGGCCTGCGAAGCCGAGTTTTTCGGTGGTGGTTGCCTTGATATTAATCTGCCCGATATCACAGCTCAGGTCGGCCGCAAGATTGTCGCGCATGGCCTGCAAATGCGGAGCCATTTTTGGGCGCTGGGCAATAATACTGATATCAGCATTGCCCAGCTGATACCCCTGATCCTTCATGATTGCTGCGACGGCGACCAGCAAGGTCCGGCTGTCACAGCCTGCATAGGCAGGGTCTGTATCGGGAAAGTGCTGGCCAATATCGCCCAGAGCCATAGCCCCGAGCAAACTATCAATCAGCGCGTGAATTAATACATCACCATCTGAATGAGCTATAAATGCGCGCTGATAAGGGATTTTTACCCCACCAAGCACCAGGCCATCGCCCTCACCAAAAGCATGCACATCGTAGCCATGACCTATACGCATTATTCAGTCTCCTGATTTTTCATAATAGCTTCAGCAATGGCCAGATCTTCTCGTCTGGTGATTTTGATATTGTCCTGTCGACCCTCTACAACCATGGCTGACAGGCCCGCATACTCAATTGCTGAAGCCTCGTCAGTGGGAAATTTCTGCTCCTTGAGCATGGCCTTAATGGATGATTTTAACAGGCCAAATCGAAACATCTGCGGTGTTTGCGCGGCGCGGTACTGGGCGCGATTAACGGTACTGACAATACTTTTATCGGCATCAATAATTTTTAAGGTGTCATTGATCGGCGCGGCCAGAATACCACCCACAGGATGGTCGCCAACCTCGGCAATTAATTTACTGATATTTCCCGCTGTGATGCACGGCCTCGCCATATCATGGACCAGCACCCAGTCATTCTCAGCAGCCAGATCTTCAAGAGCCACCAGACCATTGAGTACCGAATGGGCCCGCTGGGCGCCCCCGGCCACCAGACGCACTCGCCATTCAGCTGTGGCCGGAACCTTTGACCAGTAGCCAGAACCCACATCACAGGGTGCAATAATCGCGTTAATCAAGGGCAAACTGAGCAGACGGCTCAGGGTATGCTGCGCAACCAATGTGCCATTGAGATGATGGAATTGTTTAGGGATATCAGCGGCAAAGCGCTGGCCCACACCGGCGGCAGGCACAATGGCCCAGTATTTTGATTGGCTGTCAGTCATGGTTCAACAGACCGTTGTCTTCATCAATAACCAGATAAAACGTCTCACCCTGCTTAATCATACCCAGATCCTTACGCGCTTTTTCTTCGATAGAACCAAGATTGGTCTTTAAGCTTTTTACTTCCTCGGCAATACGTTTATTACGCTCCAGCAACTGCTGATTTTTTGCTTGCTGCTTCTGAAGCTGCGTATCCAACTCTTCTTTGTGAGCAATACTGCCCTCGCCGAACCACAGACGTGTCTGCAGCCCGAGCAAGAGTACAACCAGTATTATCAGCAACCAACGCATATTGTTATTCTATTCGTTTTAGCCGGTTTTGTGCCAATGATCCCTAGGCGTTAAATTCTTCGCGTCCGCGGTAGGGTGCTGCGGCATTGCCCAGCTCGGCTTCAATACGCAGCAGTCTGTTGTACTTGGCAACCCGGTCTGAACGACACAGTGAGCCGGTCTTAATTTGACCAGCTGCTGTTGCCACGGCTAGATCAGCAATGGTGGTATCTTCAGTCTCACCGGAACGGTGGGAAATAACCACGCTGTAGCCTGCCTCTTTGGCCATATTAATGGCATCCAGAGTCTCTGAAAGAGTACCAATCTGATTAAATTTGATCAGAATAGAGTTAGCCACACCCAGCTCAATGCCGCGGCCTAGAATGCTGGTATTGGTCACAAACAGGTCATCCCCAACCAACTGCACTCGGTCACCCAGCTTTTCAGTCTGATATTTCCAGCCATCCCAATCCGACTCATCAAGACCATCTTCGATAGAGATAATTGGATATTGATCGCAGAGTTCTGCCAAAAAGTCACTAAAGCCCTCGGAGCTATAGATTTTACCTTCACCAGACAGGTTGTACTGTCCTTCCTTGTAGAACTCAGAGGCCGCGCAATCCAGGGCCAGAGTCACATCCTCGCCCAACTTGTAGCCTGCAGCTTCTGTGGCTTCTTTGATCACTGCCAGAGCATCGGCATTGGACGATAGATTGGGGGCAAAGCCACCCTCATCGCCAACTGCAGTATTCAGCCCACTGGCACTCAGGACTTTTTTCAATGCATGGAAAATTTCAGCGCCAACCTGCAATGCTTCAGCGAAGCTTTTGGCAGACACTGGCTGCACCATAAATTCCTGGATATCCACATTGTTATCTGCGTGCTCACCACCATTGATGATATTCATCATCGGTACGGGCATGCTGTATTGTCCGGCAGTACCATTTAACTCTGCAATATGAGCATATAAAGGCATACCTTTGTCCTGGGCTGCTGCTTTAGCCGCAGCCAGAGAAACGGCCAGAATGGCATTGGCGCCCAACACTGCTTTGTTATCAGTGCCATCAGCATCAATCATGGCCTTATCCAGCCCGCGCTGGTCAGCAACATCTGCACCCACCAGTAGCGCTTTGATGCTGTCGTTGATATTGGCCACTGCCTTGAGTACACCTTTGCCCAGATAGCGACCTTTGTCACCATCCCGCAATTCGAGCGCTTCCCTTGACCCGGTTGAAGCTCCAGAGGGCGCACAGGCAGTACCCACTATGCCATTGTCCAAAATGACATCAGCCTGAACTGTAGGGTTGCCTCGTGAATCCAAAACTTCGAAAGCTCGAATATCTGCAATGTTACTCATGTACTGGGTACTCCTTTAAAAGGTGGTTGTGAAAACAGGTTTAAAAAAATCTTGTTAGTGAGATAGCCTCGGCTACCTAGACAATGTTGAGTTCTGCCTGGGACTTCATCAGATCATCAAAGGCTTTCATCTGGGCCAAAAAAGGCTCCAGCTTATCCAGTGGCAATGCACTGGGGCCATCACAGCGAGCCTGATCAGGATTCGGGTGAGCCTCGAGAAATAAACCGGCGATACCCACGGCTATTCCGGCGCGACCCAGTTCAGCGACCTGATGACGACGACCGCCCGAGGCAGCTCCCAAAGGATCCCGGCACTGCAATGCATGGGTGACATCAAAAATCAGCGGCAGTCCACCACTGACATCTTTCATGGTTCTAAAGCCGAGCATATCCACAACCAGATTGTCGTAGCCCATACAGGCACCGCGCTCACAGAGCATCACTTTGTCATTGCCACATTCGCGGAATTTATCGACGATATTGCTCATCTGGCCGGGGCTGAGAAACTGCGGTTTTTTTACATTAATCACTGCGCCGGTCGCTGCCATCGCCTTGACCAGGTCAGTCTGGCGGGCGAGAAATGCTGGCAATTGGATCACGTCACAGACTTCCGCCACTGGCGCTGCCTGATCAATTTCATGGACATCTGTGATCAGCGGAATATTAAAGGTGTTTTTAATCTCCTGAAAGATTTTAAGTCCCTCGTCGATACCTGGGCCGCGGAAAGAATGAATTGATGAGCGGTTAGCCTTATCAAATGAGGCCTTGAACACATAGGGAATACCCAGCTTTTGAGTAATCTCGACATAGGCCTCTGCAACCTGCATAGCCATATCCCGAGACTCCAGCACATTCATGCCACCGAAAAGCGCCATGGGTGCGTCATTGGCAACATTGATATCTGCGACCTGTATGCTGACTGACTCCATGATTGATCCTCCTTATTTCTGAGCCTGATAGGCTGTTGCTGCACTGATAAAGCCCTGAAACAACGGATGCCCATCTCTCGGAGTGGAGGTAAACTCAGGGTGGAACTGACTGGCAAAGAACCAAGGGTGGTTCGGCAGTTCAACCGTCTCCACCAATGTCTTATCGAAGGACAGACCACCAATCACCAGCCCAGCCTCTTTGATCTGAGGCAGGAAGTTATTGTTCACTTCATAGCGGTGACGATGGCGCTCTTCAATCTGCTCTGAGCCATAGATTTCATGAGCTTTAGAGCCGGGCATCAGATGACAGACCTGAGCACCCAGGCGCATAGTGCCACCCAGATCAGAGTCTTCAGTGCGGGATTCTTTATTGCCCTCGCTATCAATCCATTCAGCAATCAGCCCGACCACTGGGTAGGCTGTCTGGGGATCAAACTCAGTGCTGTTGGCACCATCCAGACCACACACATTGCGAGCATATTCAATGACCGCAATTTGCATACCCAGGCAGATACCCAAATAGGGGATATTATTCTCACGGGCGGTTTTAACCGCATAGATTTTGCCTTCAGTGCCTCTGGTACCGAATCCACCTGGCACCAGAATGGCATCTGCTCCCTCAATCAGAGAATGATCTGCTTCCAGTCGCTCGGAATCAATATAGCGAATTTTCACTTTAGTCTTGTTGTGAATGCCAGCGTGAATCAATGACTCAGTCAATGATTTGTAGGCGTCCAGCAGTTCCATGTATTTGCCGACCATAGCAATCACAACTTCACCCTGGGAATTGAGCTGATTATCAACCACAGTATCCCATTCCCGGAGGTCAGCCGCTGGCCTATCCAGGTTAAAGCGTTCGACCACATACTGGTCCAGACCCCATTGATGCAGCATGCGAGGCACTTGATAGATAGTCTCGGCGTCCATCACTGGAATAACGGCTCGCTCTTCAACATTGGTAAACAGCGAAATCTTTTTGCGTTGCACTTCTTCGAGCTCGACCTCGGAACGGCACAGCAATACATCTGGCTGCAGGCCGAGGGAGCGCATCTCTTTAACCGAGTGCTGGGTGGGCTTAGTTTTAGTTTCACCAGCCGAGGCAATATAGGGAACCAGGGTCAGATGCAGCAGCAGGGCGCGCTGATGGCCCAGCTCGCCTTTTAGCTGGCGCACTGCCTCAAGAAAAGGCTGTGACTCAATATCACCCACTGTGCCGCCAATTTCGACCACGGCAATATCATGATCACCGGCACCGGCATAGACACGGCGCTTGATTTCATCGGTCACATGGGGAATTACCTGCACCGTGCCGCCAAGGTAATCGCCGCGTCGCTCGCGACGCAATATGGTCTCGTAGACCTGGCCACTGGTAAAGTTGTTGTTTTGGGTCATTTTGGAACGCAGAAAGCGCTCGTAATGGCCCAGATCCAAATCTGTCTCTGCGCCATCCTGAGTCACATAGACTTCACCGTGCTGGTAGGGGCTCATGGTGCCAGGATCAACATTGAGATAGGGGTCGAGCTTGAGGATAGTGACACTAAGACCTCTCGCCTCGAGTACGGCACCCAGCGAAGCCGCTGCAATACCTTTACCCAAAGAAGAAACAACACCGCCAGTAACAAAAATAAAACGCGTCATAATGACCCTGCAACGATCGCAAAAAGAGTGGAAAAATGTATCTCTGGAAGTGGTGTTGGCCAAGATTTTGATCTAATTTTGGCCGGCGCCCATCCTACTCAAGATGGGGTAGCAGATTACCAGAAAGGTGGTAGCTATTCTACTGCGATCTACAAAGAGTTGACCTGCCAATGGATTTTTTTGCCCCGCTGTTGAGGTGCTGCCTGCCAACCCTCGCAAATCCAGAAATCACCCACCGCAACCAGAGTTTCACCCATGTATAGCAATGGCATTCTGTCCCGCCACCAGGGCTCTACCTCATACTCCAGCAGCAATTTCTTGAGGCTGTTGGAATGGCCTCGGCCCACCGGTCTGCAGCGCTCGCCACCACGACGATAGCGCACGGTTAAGAGCTGACCCTGAGGGATTAATAGCCCAGCGCCATCAACATCTTCAGCAACCAGACTGCTGCCATCAGCTAACTCGAGCGGTTCCTCTGCACTCCACCAACAATCCAGCGCCTTGTTGCTGTCGCAGCAGGGTTCTGAATGAGGCTGCTCTGAATGACACTCTACAGACCCATTGCGCAACAGGTACAATCTGTTGCGAAAGCGTCGCCAGCGGGTTGACTGCCAAACCACCTCGGGCTCGCCGTCCTCTCGAGCGCCGACCACAGAGTCTTTTATCTGGGCGATTATTGTTTTGTTCGGTTTGGCCAAATTATTGACGCCGGGCCAGTGATGGAGGATATTTCTCTGTCTCAAATCATTCAGTTTTAATAGCTGATTAACACAGATAGACCAGCCAGCCCGCTCCTCTCGCCCTGCCAGCCTCGCAAAATCTTCTTCAGCCAGCACAGCAGCCAGCTGCTCCGACTCAGAGCTGAGCTCTGCGGATAGACCGATAGATTGACGGTAATCAGGCCAACGCTGGGCAATAGCCGGCACTACCTGATTGCGCAAATAGTTGCGGTCAAATTTATCATCGGCATTACTCTCATCCTCACACCAAGTGAGCTTTTGCGTCAGGGCATAATCCTTTAGCTGGGCTTTGCTGGTAGACAACAGAGGGCGAATAAGCTGACCACGACCCAGCACTCTCTGCTCCGGCATGCCGGACAGCCCCTTAGCACCAGAACCACGCAGCATCTGGTACAGAAATGTTTCAACCTGATCGTCAGCATGATGACCCAGCAAAAGCAAACCATCTTTTTGCAGCAGTCCCTCGAAAACAGCATATCTGGCATGGCGAGCGGCAGCCTCAATACCTTCACCCGCAGGAGTAACCTCAACCGTTTCACAATGTAACTGCACGCCCAGGGAGCGGCAGCAATCCTCAGCCTGAGCCTGCCACTGATCTGCATTGGCCGACAGGCCATGATTGACGTGCACTGCACATAGTCGCCCGGGAGATACTGTCGCCACTAGCAACTGCAACAGCACCGTCGAATCCAGACCACCGCTCAGTGCCACCAGGATCTGTGGTGCAGTGTTGAGTTGTTGCTGCCAAGCCGAAAATACTGCACTGGGCTCAAGGCTGTCGCTGGTGAGTGTAGCCTTAGTCATTATCTTGGCCTAAATCCTGGCCTAAATCCTGAGAGTAATCTTCATAAGCAGAAGCCTGGCTCCAGCGCTCGGAACTCTCCTGACTCTCTTGACCACCCTGACTATCATGCTCGGCCCCCTCGGTGCTGTAGCGTTGAAATTGATGTCTGGTCAGCAATGTACAATTTTCTGTCGAAGGATCAAATGTGATCAATACATCTCCCCGTGCCAGCTGGCGGTGCACCTGGGCGACTTTATTGTCCATGCCAGCTTCTTGAGCCCCATAATCCGTGCCCTCACGAAGTATGAATTCCTCAATAATGGCGTTTAGAACCTCAGCGCTGAGCCGGTCAATCGGAATTTCAATCACTGGGCGGGCTTCCTGAAGCGCAACGTCATACGATCACTCTCGCCAATAGCTAGGTATTGCTCGCGGTCAACATCTCCCAAAGCTAAATTTGGCGGTAGCGTCCAAACGCCTTTAGGATGCTTGGTCGTATCCAAAGGGTTGGCATTAATCTCTGACGAGGCCTCCAATACAAATCCAGCTCGCTGGGCAATCTCAATCACATAACCCTGAGTGACATAACCACTTTTGATCATAGTGTCACGATCGGTTCCCGGTTTCGCTCGATGCTCAACCACCCCCAATACACCGCCCGGCTTCAATGCTTTAAAAAATAAACCAAATGCCGCGGCGTCATTATTTGAACCCATCCAGTTATGCACATTTCTAAAGGTCAGCACAGCATCAGCAGTATTATTTGCGGTGGTCAGCAACTGGGCATTGGCTTCGAAAACATGCATCTCAACATTGTTGTAACGAGCAGGATTTGCTGCCAGCATTTTTTTGTAATTAGTCAGTGAGCGGCGAAAATAACTACTCTTTGTCTCGGGGTTAGCATGGGCTGCATATAATGTCCCCTTGATTCGATCAGCTAATACTTCGGTATACCACCCGCCGCCGGGGCTAATTTCTACCACTGTCATATCTTCACTGATAGCGAAAAAGTCCAGAGTCTCAATCGGATGGCGATACTGATCTCGCGCGATATTGTCAGGATTGCGCCCACTATCAGCCTGGGTAGCGGCCAAAAAGAAAACTGATGCCAATAAAACGGCCCTAATCATTAACTTCATCTCTCGTATCCTTTTATTTTTACCGTTATGAAAACAGGGTATGGAAACATAGCGCGGCGCACCGATACTCGTTGGTCAGCCTATAACAGAGCGACTATTTAATGCGATAATACAGGGCTAGACGGTGAAACAAAAAATTATGCTTAATATAGTCCTGTACCAACCAGAGATCCCCCCAAATACTGGCAATATTATTCGCCTGTGTGCCAATACTGGATTCAAATTGCACCTGATCGAACCATTGGGTTTTGATCTGGATGATAAAAAACTGCGCCGTGCCGGTCTCGACTACCGGGAGTTTCAGTCACTGCAGGTCCATGCCAGCTGGGCAACTTACAGAGCTCAGGCCGGCAGCGGGACTATTTATGCACTCAGCACCAAAGGAACCAGCTGTTATTCCGCAGTACAGTATAAGCCCGGTGATAGCCTGTTGTTTGGCCCCGAAACCAGAGGCCTGCCAGAGGGTATTCGCAATGAGGCCGGTCCAGATAAGGTACTGCGCCTGCCCATGCAGAAGGATAGCCGCAGCCTCAATCTGTCCAACACTGTCTCCATTGTGGCCTATGAAGCCTGGCGCCAACTGGGCTTCCAGGGTAGCCTGCAAACTCAGGATGATCGTGCATTATGAGCATAGAAATTGGGTTGTTTTACGGCAGCTCCACCTGCTATACCGAAATGGCCGCAGAAAAGATTCGCGACAGCATCAACCGCCTGAGTGGCCGCGAGCTGGTGATACTGCACAATATTGCCTCTGACCCGATTGAACTCATGGCAGATTATCAATATTTAATTCTCGGCATTCCCACCTGGGACTATGGCGAACTGCAGGAAGACTGGGAATCCCACTGGGATGCCATCGATAACCTTGACCTCAGTCAGTCGCAGGTTGCTGTCTATGGTCTTGGTGATCAGATCGGCTATCCGGAATGGTTTCAGGATGCCCTGGGCTATCTCTGGGCAAAAGTGGTCAATCTGGGTGCCAGTGCCGTGGGTGCTTGGCCCAATAAGGGGTATCAATTTGAGGCGTCGAAAGCGCTGACTGAAGATGGCCAGTTTTTTGTTGGCTTGCCCCTCGATGATGAAAACCAGCTGGATCTCACAGATGACTATATCGAAAAATGGTCGCAGCAGATTCTGCAAGAGTTTGGACTGCTCTAGGATGGCCCATAACCATGCCTAATCCCTGGCATCTCAACGGGAACCCAACCGGCAGGTCAACCCGGGAAATCGCTATTCTCGGCGCCGGTATTGCCGGTTGCACTGCCGCTGCTGCTCTGGCCAAGCGCGGGTTTAAGGTCAGTATTGTTGATCGTCACCAATCTGCTGGCTGCGAAGCCTCAGGCAATAGTCAGGGTATCGTCTATCCAAAGTTATCTCCGCGGGATGATTTTTTGCCGCGCATTAATCTGGCCGCAATCAAGTGGGCAGCTGATTACTACAGCCCTTTCTGGCAGCAGGGTCTTGGCAGCCAATGCGGTATTGTTGTGCTGCCAGAAAATGACAGAGCTCAGGCTGACTTTAACTTGATTGGAGAGCAGTTTAGTCAGCAGCCCGATCTGGTCCAGCTGTGCAATAACCAGCAACTCTGCCAGCTGTCAGGCATTACTCTGCAAGCTGAAACAGGCTTGTATTTTCCCGCGCTAGGCTGGCTGCCTCCGGCGCAGATATGCCAGCAACTATTGGCCCAGCATCAGATACCGGTGATTCAGGCTGATGTAGACCGGATTGTGCATGCAGATGGCCGCTGGAGCCTGATAGGGGCTGATGGTGAATGTTGTTTTGCCAGTGAAAGCCTGGTGATTGCCAATGCCTATGGCTGCGAGCAATTTGAACAAACCAGATTTTTGCCTGTGACTCAGTTGCGCGGGCAAATTAGTGAACTACAGGCCAATGCATCAACCTGCGCCCTTAAAACCGTTATCTGTGGCGCTGGCTATATCACCCCTGAACACAATGGTCAGCACAGCTTTGGGGCAACCTATAATAAGGGGGTTTTTACCACTCAGGTACGCCGCGAAGATCATCAGGTAAATCTCGATCACATGTCTGCCACAGACATGGGCCTGGCTAGCGCCATAGGACCGCAAGATGTGGATATTATGGCCGGGCGCGCCAACTATAGATGCACCACTAAAGATTACCTGCCAATTGTTGGGGCCGTGCCTGATGTACCACAGCTGATGGAAGACTACGCCATTCTGCGCAACGATGCCCGAGCCCGGGTATCAACGCCTGGCAGCTATCTGCCCAACCTCTATATCAATTGCGGCATGGGTTCGCGGGGGCTCAGTTACGCGCCTTTAACAGCTGAGATTTTAGCCTGTGACATTGCCGGAGAAACCTCTGGCCTGGAGCAGGACTTGCGTCTGGCCATGCATCCGGCGCGATTTATTATTAGAGATCTAAAAAAGAAACGTATTTGATCAACAGCCTACCTACCTGGCCTCAAGGCCCTGCCGATACATATCAGCACTGGCTTCGGGCTCACCCAAAATATCCAGCACCTGGGCTAACTCAAGATAGATTTGAGGGCGGGGATCAATTGTAATAGCAGTACTCAGATAGTCCCTGGCCTTGCCCATAAATTCCAGACGCCTGCAGATGCGGCCCAGAGCCAACAGCAGGTCGGCATCTTCACTGTGGCTGGGTAGCCATTTCTCGGCCATCGCCAACTGTTTTTCCGGGGTGGCAATCGGCAATGTACCAAACCGCTCTATAAGATCTGGATGCCAATGGTTGTTGAGAGTCTTGCTGAGCAATGGCAGCAGCTTGTCCGTGGCCTCGATTTGGGCCAGTGCATCGGCAAAGGGTGCAACTAACTCTGGCGTCTTGCGCAGGGCCTTGGGCACCAGCTCCCACAGTTCGGCCAGTTGATTGTACTGTTCGGTTTTATTTAAATCTGAGCTGGCAACGAAGTCAGTGAACAAACCTGAATAAACCTCTATTTCCACAGCGGGACCCTGCTTGGGCAGAGCTCCATAATGCTTAAAATCCCTAAGTAGCTTCTGGGCTGAGTTCCAGTCGCGCTGCACAGAGTAAATATCCATCAGCTGCCGTAAAACCCCCGTATCAGTGGGTCTGTCGCGATGCAGAGTCTGCACTAGCCGCAATGCCTGAGGGAGCTGTTGGTTGCGCACCAGCAGTTCAATCTCTGCCTTGATTGCGGCTGTTTCGGCTTTTGGGTGGCTGTCTTTTAGGCGCTGCAAGAGTTCATTGGCTCTGTCAATGTCCCGATTATTGGCCGCTGCCTGGGCAGCAAATAATAAATTCACCTGCGACATAGATGACAGTTGTGCCGAGCTTGCGAGCATTTCGCTGGCTTTGGGCCAATCCTGATCCGCATATAGCAGCAGCCCCTGAGCGGTTTTACCAAGCTGTTTGGCATTGCGCCGGGAATTCCACCAGCGGCTAAATCCCCCTGCGGAGATCACCCATCGAGTTATGAGCAATAACCACAGCAGTACAAAGGTAATTAGGATTAAAAGCAATCCGGCAACCCACAGACTCATCTCTACGCTAGTATTGGCAAAACCAATCAGCACATAGCCTGTCCCATTCTGCATAAGCCACACCAATGTGGCACCAACCAGCAATGCCAGCACTAATACCAGCAATAGCTTTCTCATGGCTGTGCCTCCTCAGTACTGATGGTAAGTTGACTGCTGTGTCGCTGTTGCACCAGCGCCTCAAGGGCTGAGACTGAGTCTTGAATCTGAGGTAATTGCCGTACTATCCGGGTCTGGGCAAGCTTATCCAGCCGTTGTTGCAGAGCCTGCACCTGCTCACCTGACTGAAAGTGCTGGCCAAGATCACTGGCTATCTGATCTAGGCAATAACTATAAATATTCTGCTGTCCGCGCAGCACTGCAGTCTGAGTCTGCTGAAATAGCACAGCAAGATTGTGCCGCACAACGGCCTGGTCGCCGGGCAGCATCAGGGGAGCAACGGGCCGGTCATGCTGGCGAATTCGCACCAGCTGGCTGAGGCTTTCACCGAGATAGTCGAGCAATGTAGAAGTAGAAACTTCTTTGGACTCTGAATCATCAATGACCTCCTCTGGTGTGGAAACCAGCTTGATCATTGGCAGCTGCTCAATATTGTCCGCCAGTGCCACCAGCTCAAGAAAAACACCTTCTATATCCACATTAACCGCTTGCCCCACAGCATTGAGATCTCTGGCTAATATATCTCGCACCTTATCAAGGTCTGCATTTTCCATGGGGCGCAAAATAGCTTCGGCATCTTCTAACAGGGCCAGTGGGATTTTATTGCTATGCTCGATTTGCAGGCGCCTGCTGGCTAGACGAGTCAGGTGCAAAGCTTCTGCGAGCATCAGATCTTCAGGGGTGGTCGAACTGAGCTCCAGAAGCTGTTTGCCCTGGGCTTCGACAATCCTGCGCAAATTAGCCACATGTTTATCCAACTCTGTCAGGGCCTGCGCCTGTTCCATCAGCTGCGCATCATGGCGATTATCGTTTTTCTGCAGGGCTCCAATAGCATCAGACAAATCTGTGAGCTGAACCTGAATGCCTTTTCTGTCGTGCTGCCAGTAAAACTGTGCTGCCAGAACAGCGGCAATCAACAAAGCTGTAACAATCAGCCAGCCAAATACTTTGGCAAGTGGCCATTTCCGCTTGGATTGCTGACTGGAGGGCTGGGGCTTTGCGGCCTTGCTCTGCTCGGCGGTTTCTTGCTTGGCTGTCGGTTTGGTTTTCTCGGTCACAATCTGCCCTCTACTTGCTGACTCTTTAATAGCAAAAGCTTAGCTTATTTTGTGTTGCTGGCAAATGTCTTTTCAGGTTACACCAGCGCCAGTTGCACAGCCCTGAACATAGACTCAGGCAGAGCATTATCGGCCACTGATATATGGTTGTAGCCCAATTCACGGCCCATTGCAGCAACCCGCTCACTAGGCACAACCAGGCGCGCATCACTAGCGGCGGCTGGCCCCATGGCCTGCAGCAATTCCCCACTGTGAGCAACCAGACACAGATACTGTTGCGATTGAGCCTGAGCCAGACTGAGGGGATCAACAACCCGTAGATACAGATCACAGTAACTGACTGTTGCTCCCCTGCTGATCAAAGTATCAGCCAATGTGGTGCGGCCACCAGCGCCGCGGAAGATAATCACAGATTGATTGTCCAAACTTTGCAGCTGCGGCATTTCCTCCAGCAGCCCTTCGGTATTTTGCTGGTGCTCGGGGCAGAGTACAGTGCAGCCGTAATCGCGAAGTATTTCACCAGTCTGCTGACCCACGGCAAACATCTGCACATCGGGCAACATGGGCCAGTATTGATCCAGCCATTGAATCCCCTGCTCGGCGGCATTGGCGCTAATAAAAATAGCATGATCAAACTGGGCAAACTGGAGTATTAGCTCTCTGATGTGCTCAACTTCATCTGCGGGCTCTGTCACCGGCACAATGCGCATAATCGGGTTGTAGCTATAGCTGATGCCGGCTCTGTGCAAAAGCTGTAGAAAAGCATCCTGTTCGCGCAGTGGCCGAACCACCAGCACCGACTTGTTGGCTGGGGGATTAGCTGCCATATACCTCAGCCAAAATTTCACCTGCGCCTGCCGCGATTAACGTCTCAGCCAATTGCACGCCTAGCTGCTCTGCGTTTTCGACCTGACCACAAATCTCCGCGCGCAATATATTGGTGCCGTCGACACTGCCCACCAGACCGCGCAGAAGCAGATTTTGACCATCGGCATTCAGTTCAGCAAAACAGGCGATAGGCACCTGACAGCCCCCCTGCAGATGACGGTTAACTGCCCGTTCAGCCAGCACACAATGGGCTGTATCAATATGATGCAACGGTGCCAGCAGGTCGCGAACAGCCTGGCTATCACTGCGACATTCAATACCAACAGCGCCCTGCCCTCCTGCAGGCAGAGATAATTCTGCCGCCAGACGACTGCTGATTCTGTGTTCCATCTGCAAGCGAATCAGTCCTGCACTGGCAAGAATAATACCGTCGTACTCACCACTATCCAGCTTGCCCAGTCTGGTGTTGACATTGCCCCGCAGCTCTTTGATTTGCAGGGTCGGAAATCTGGCCTGAATCTGCGACTGGCGACGGAGGCTGGAGGTGCCTACTATGGCGCCATCTGGCAGCTGCTCAATCGTTTGATAATTATTCGACACAAAGGCATCCAATGGGTCCTCGCGCTCGCAGATTACTGCCAACTCAAGACCTTCGGGAAATTCCATAGGGACATCTTTCATTGAGTGCACAGCAATATCTGCCCTGCCTTCAAGCATGGCCACCTCAAGCTCTTTCACAAACAAGCCTTTGCCGCCAACTTTTGATAATGGAGTATCCAGCAATATGTCGCCTTTGGTACTCATAGGCAACAGCTCAACTTCAAGTCCAGGATGACAGGCAATCAACTGCGCCTTGACATATTCTGCCTGCCAGAGCGCCAGAGCGCTTTTTCTTGTCGCTATACGAAGGGTTTGAGTCACGGATAAAACCTGCTGCTAAATATTTCCCGCCATTATCAACCATTTGGCGGTCTTTGTCAGAGCAGCGGCATTAATTGACGCAAATAGGATACCCGGCGGCGACTCACTGTGGGCCGCGAATCCAATCCTTTAATAACCACCGTCATATGATCGTCGACAGGCTCAAGTTTATCGATGGCACTGATTGCCACCAATGCATTGCGATGAATCTTAACAAACAGCCCGCTAAACTCAGTCATTAAACTCTTAAGAGAATCATTGATCGTTACTGTACGGCCCGGCAAATGGGCCATCACATATTTATGCGCGGCACGGAACAACAAAACTTCGGCTACCGAAATCTTTTCTATACCTTGATAAGAATAAACATAAAGGTGAGTTCGCGGCGCACCACTGGCTTCTCTGCGGCGCTTGTGGACCATTCGACAGGCACCGAGAATCGATGCGACCATATCCTCGGAGTTGATCAGGCGCATGTTGAATGAGTCTTTTCTGGATATGACTTCAGGCATGGGATTGAAGCCATCAAAGGAAGGACAAAATATCAACACAGGCATCAAATCCATCTGATGCACCAAGTCAGTAATCCAAACCTTATCCATGTTGGAAACCGACAGATTTATAATCAGGATATCCGGGGGCGACTGCCGAGAAACCACCAAGGCATCAGCACCAGTGGAGGCAATCCCCAAAACCTCGATATTCTTCATTGTTGCCAGCAGGTGTTCAATGCGGATACCGGCCAACAGCTCGTTATCGACAATCAATACCCTGATCATAGTCATCCATTCCATTTGGCCATATTTCTTCCTTAGAGCTTATTATGGTCGCTGGAGGCGGTAACTTCTACCCACCAACCCCCAGTATTAGCTATAATTCCTCCCGCCATCACTAACTGAGCAACCCCAGATGAACAACTCCGATAAAAAACCACCTGCCGATAAAACCAACCAAGCCTGGGGCGGCCGTTTTAATGAGCCTGTTGATACATTTGTCGCTCGATTTACTGCATCAGTTGGTTTTGATCACAGGCTGGCACAACAAGATATTCAGGGCTCATTGGCCCATGCAAAAATGCTTAACAGTGCCGGAGTGCTCACCGCGGAAGAATTAGAACTTATCAACAGCGGCTTGAAGCAGATCGCAGCAGAAATTGAGGCTGGTAATTTTAACTGGTCAATTGCTCTGGAAGATGTGCATATGAATATTGAGGCTGCACTGACGGAACGCATCGGCATTGTAGGCAAGAAATTACATACCGGGCGATCGAGAAATGATCAGGTTGCCACAGATATCCGCCTCTGGTTGCGAGACCAGATTGACGCCATCAAACCAATGTTTAGCAAGCTACAGGAAGGCATGATTGCACTTGCCGCCGCGGAAGCAGATACTATTATGCCAGGGTTTACCCACCTTCAAACTGCCCAGCCAGTGACCTTTGGTCATCACCTGCTGGCCTGGAATGAAATGCTGGAAAGAGATTACGGTCGTCTGCTGGACTGCCGCGCCAGACTTAATCAGAGCCCATTGGGTGCCGCGGCTCTGGCAGGTACAACCTATCCGATAAATCGCGAATTTACCGCCTCTGAACTGGGCTTTACCAAGCCTACAGAAAACTCTCTGGACTCTGTCAGCGATCGCGATTTCGCCATAGAATTCTGCGCCTTCGCCAGTATTCTGATGACTCATATGTCGCGCATGTCGGAAGAGCTGGTGTTGTGGACCTCGGCTCAGTTTCAGTTTGTTAATCTGCCCGACCGCTTCTGCACTGGCTCGTCGATTATGCCGCAGAAGAAAAACCCCGATGTACCGGAACTGGTGCGCGGCAAGACTGGTCGTGTAAACGGCTACCTTATCGCGCTATTAACCTTGATGAAGTCTCAGCCTCTGGCCTACAACAAAGATAATCAGGAAGACAAAGAGCCGCTATTTGACACGGTTGATACAGTCAGTGACTGCCTGCGCGCCTTTGGCGATATGATCCCGGCGATCGAGACCAACAAGGCCTCTATGTACGAAGCTGCGCGCCGTGGATTCTCTACGGCAACAGATTTGGCAGACTACCTGGTGGGCAAAGGTATCGCCTTCCGTGACTCCCATGAAATTGTCGGAAAATCCGTGGCCTATGGTATCGCTGAAAATAAAGATCTGTCAGAGATGGGCCTTGAAGAGCTACAGCAGTTCTCTGAGCAAATCACCGAAGATGTTTTTGATGTACTGACTCTGGAAGGCTCAGTTGCGGCGCGCAACCATATTGGCGGCACCTCACCAGATCAGGTAAGAGCTGCCGCTGACCGGGCTCTGCAGCACGTTAGAAGTCGAAGCTAACCTGCTCTCCAGACTGCACAGTACAGGCCTCGGCAAGCATGGTGGATAACGGCTCTGCGGTTACCGTATTGCGCCAAGCTAGATCTTCAGCCCCATCCTCTGCCTGCAGGCGAAAGTGAAACCCCCCGGAGCGGGCGGCCAACCATATTTCACCCATGGCTGGCTGGCGGGACAATATGATCTGCGAGCCATTGGCCTCACAGGTAATTGTCAGCATTCCGGCGCTGTTTTCGTAATCTAAATCTGCACCGCTGTGGTCTATGCTCTCCTCTATGGAGAACATTAACTCATCAACGATCTGGTTAAACTCGGCTTCATTCATTGTCTGGCTTCCAAATATTGTCGGTGCAGTATAATTGTTTGGTCGTGATCTGCCAGTGCCGCTATACTTAGAGCTTTTGCGGTGGTTCTTTATGCTTCGCCAACTTACCCAGTTCTTTTTAACTGCAGTGCTGCTCGGCGGCCTTATCAGCTGTGGCAATACAGGTGATCTGTATCTCCCCCAGGACGAGACAGCGACTCAACAATCAAATACAGAAAATACAGAATCTCAGTAAATTATGCACAGTACAGTTACCAGAAATAATCACAGCCTGTTCATGGAAGGCGTGGCACTGAATGATATAGCCGATCAATTTGGTACCCCCTGCTATGTCTATAGCAAAGACGCGCTCAGCCAGAACTTTATGGCCTATAAGAATGCCCTTGGCGACAGGAATCATTTGATCTGTTACGCAGTGAAGTCAAACTCTAATATTGCTGTGCTGCAAACTCTGGCTAATCTGGGTGCCGGTTTTGATATTGTCTCTGTTGGCGAGCTGGAGAGAGTGCTATTGGCCGGTGGTGATCCTAGCAAAATCGTTTTTTCCGGGGTGGCTAAAACCGCTGGGGAAATGGCTCGCGCGCTGCGGCTGGGCATTCATTGTTTTAATGTGGAATCAGAGGCCGAGCTCGAACTATTAAATATCACTGCAGCTGAGCAGAATTTGATTGCCCCAGTGTCCATGCGAGTTAATCCGGATGTTGATGCCAAAACCCACCCCTATATCTCAACCGGGTTAAAAGAGAATAAATTTGGTATTGATATTAATCTGGCACCAGAGATCTACCAACGTGCGGCACAGATGGATAATATCAATCTAGTGGGCGTGGATTACCATATTGGCTCCCAGCTAACCGATATCAAGCCCTTTATTGATGCCATGGATCGCCTGCTGCTACTGGTCGATCAGCTCAACAATGCCGGCATCCAGCTGCAGCATATAGATATTGGTGGCGGTCTTGGCGTGCGCTACCAAAATGAAGATGCTCCCTCAGTTGCTGACTATATGGCCAAACTGCTGCCCCGCCTTGAGGGCAGGCATGAGACCCTGGTGATGGAACCGGGGCGCTCTTTGACAGCCAATGCAGGTGTGCTGCTAATGCAGGTACAGTTTATTAAGAGCAATGGCGCCAAGAATTTCGCCATTGTAGATGCGGCTATGAACGATATGCTGCGTCCGGCTCTTTATCAGGCCTGGATGGATATTCAACCTCTGGGGCTTAACGCTCGGGCAGAAGAAAAATCCTATGATGTTGTAGGCCCTGTCTGCGAGACTGGCGATTTTCTGGCTAAGGATCGATCCATGGCTATCGCCGCCGGCGACCGGCTCTGCCTTTTTTCTGCCGGCGCCTACGGCTTTGTCATGAGTTCCAACTATAATAGTCGTCCCAGGGCGGCAGAAATTATGGTGGATGGCGATCAGTCCTATGTTATCCGCGCCCGCGAAACCATTGCAGATCTCACCCTGGGCGAGCAGCTGTTGCCCGATAGTAACTAGGTCTAACCATATATGTTGATGAAATTTACCAAAATGCATGGCTTAGGCAACGACTTCGTTGTTATTGATGCTGTGACTCAAAATGTCCGTGTAACCGGGTCGATGGTTCGACGTCTGGCCAACCGCACTTTGGGTATTGGTTGTGATCAAGTATTGGTTATTGAGCCACCGACAGAGGAAGATATAGACTTCAACTACCGTATCTTTAATCAGGATGGCGGCGAAGTGGAGCAGTGCGGCAATGGAGCTCGATGCCTGGCTCGCTATGTTTATGATCGCCAGCTAACCGGCAAAAATCCGATTCTGGTTAAAACCAAAAATCGCGTTATGACCATGCATCTGGAAGCCAATAAACTAGTCAGGGTCGATATGGGCATCCCCCAGCTGGATCCGGCACAGATCCCCTTTCAAGCTGAGGGGCCAGCTGCTCGTTATGACATTGACGTAGCTGGTGAAACATATCAAGTGGCGGCAGTCTCCATGGGCAACCCCCATACTCTGCTGCAGGTCGACGATGTGGATACTGCACCAGTCGAAACCCTGGGGCCAGCACTTGAATGTCACAGCAGATTCCCCAATCGAGTGAATGTGGGTTTTATGCAAATTGTCGATCGCAATACCATTAAGTTGCGGGTGTTTGAGCGCGGCGTCGGTGAAACTCAGGCTTGCGGGTCTGGGGCCTGTGCTGCAGCAGTAGCAGCTATACAGCAGGAACTGGTAGACTCTTCGGTAACTGTTCAGCTCAGTGGCGGTGACCTGAACATCCAATGGCAGGGGGAAAATAAACCCCTTTTAATGACTGGGCCAGCAGTCAGTGTTTTTCATGGGCGGGTACGAATATGAGCGAAGAACAGCAGATTGATTCCAGGGAAGAGATCGTAAGAGAATTTCTTAGCCAGAACCCGGAGTTTCTGGACGACAATCCAGATATTCTGGAAATGCTTGAGCTGCCCCATAATACCGGTAGCGCCGTGTCTCTGGTGGAACGTCAGGTAGGTATTATGCGCGACCGCAATAAAGAAATGCGCGGCCGCCTCGACAATATGCTGACAACAGCCCATGACAATGACCTGCTATTTGAAAAAACCAAGCGTCTGGTGCTGAATTTACTGGAAGCCAAAAATCTACCCGCCATGGTAGAGACTCTCTATGACAGTCTCGGCAAAGATTTTGCCATTAGCTATTACAGCCTGATATTGCTGGGCGACAAAAAAAAATTACCAAAAACCATGGCTCGGGTTGCCAGTATTGAAAAGGCCAATGAACAGGTCAATACATTGCTTAGCTCTAACCGTGCGGTGTGCGGTGTGCTGCGTGAGGAAGAGATGACTTTTCTGTTTGGGGAAAAGGGGCTGCAGGTTGGTTCTGTGGCCGCCGTGCCACTGCGCTATAACAATCTCTACGGCATTCTCGCCGTGGGCAATGCCGACCCCAACTTCTACAAAAGCAGCATGGGAACATTATTTTTAAGCTATATCGCTGAAGTGTTAAACCGGATTCTGCCTGCGCACCTAAAATAACCCACCGGCATCAATTAGCGGCCAGTTGGGCGCTTCTTCTTGGCAGCTCCCGATGATTTCTTCTTGGCGCCAGCCTTACCTCGCTTGGAGGCTGTTTTACCTTTGGCAGTTTTCTTTTTTGCTGCGGATTTACCACGACTCTTACGCTTTTTCTCGTGCTCAGAGGCCAACTCAGCCGCCCTGGCCGAGACCTTCACTTTCTTGCCAGGTTTGTTACCTTTGTCCATAACTTTGGCTGGGGAGTTATCCGCCAATTCAAAGTCGATTTTGCGCTCTTCCAGATTAACCCGCACCACATTGACTTGCAGTTTTTGACCCAGACGGAATATTCGCCCGGTGCGCTCTCCCACCATGCGGTGATGTGACGCCTCGTGATAATAATAATCTTTCGGCAACCCGGTGACATGGATCAAGCCCTCAACATAGAGATCGTCGAGCATCACAAACAACCCAAACCCGGTTACAGCACTGACCACACCGGCATACTGCTCACCAACATGATCCATCAGATATTCACATTTTAGCCAGTTGACCACATCTCTGGTGGCCTCATCAGCACGGCGCTCAGTGACTGATAAATGCTCACCGACTTCAGCCAGGCGGCCCAATTCATACGGATAAATAATCTGAGTATCGAGCACAGCTGCGCCTTCAACACGGCGCACACCAGATACCTTTTTCTTGCTTCTAATCAGACTGCGAATCGCTCTGTGTACCAGCAAATCCGCGTAGCGTCGAATAGGTGAGGTGAAATGACTATAGGCTTCAAAGGCAAGACCAAAATGTCCGAGGTTCTCAGGCTGATACATAGCCTGACTCATTGAACGCAGCATGACGGACTGAATCACTGTAGCATCATCGCGACCTTTAACTGCGCGCAGTACGCGCTGATAGTCCTCAGGCTGTGGATCATCACCTCCCCCAAGGCCAATTCCAAGCTCACCGAGAAAATCTCGTACCGACGCCAGGCGCTCTTCACTGGGCCCCTCATGGACTCGATAGAGTGCAGGAATTTTAGCTTTTTCAAGGAATTGCGCTGAACAGACATTGGCGCAGAGCATACATTCTTCAATCAGCCGGTGAGCTTCGGTGCGGTCTACTGGAATAATCTGACTGATCTTGCGCTGACTATCAAACAGAATACGGGTTTCCTGACTGTCAAAGTCAATGGCACCGCGCTTGGCTCTGCGCCTGTGCAGTACCTTGTAGAGATCGTGCAACGCATCAACCTGGGGCAGTATGGCGGCGAACTGCTTGCGCACACCGGAGGTCTCCTGCTGCTCTTTGTCAGCAAGAATGTGGGCAACCTGAGTGTAGGTCATTCTGGCGTGAGAATGCATCACTGCTTCGTAAAACTGATAGCGGCCAATCTCCCCTTCAGGGCTAATCTGCATTTCACAGACCATGCATAGTCGATCTTCAGCCGGATTCAACGAACAGAGCCCGTTGGACAATTTCTCCGGTAGCATGGGCACCACATGATTGGGGAAATATACCGAATTGCCCCGCTCAAACGCCTCTGCATCCAGAGCAGAGCCCACAGTGACATAATGGGAGACATCTGCAATGGCGACAATTAGTCTCCAGCCACCACGGGGCTTGGGTTCACAGTAAACCGCATCATCAAAGTCCCGGGCATCTTCCCCGTCAATGGTAATGAGTGGAGTATCTCTCAAATCTACACGCAGTTCTTTATCCTGTACCTGATCGGGAATCGCCGCAGTTTCAGCGATCACCTCGTCATTCCACTGGTGCGGGATACCATAGTTGCGGATCGACATATCGATCTCCAGCCCTGGATCCAGATGCTCACCCAGCACCTCGGCAATATGACCCATTGGCAGGCTATTCCTGGATGGGGGCTCAACAATATCGACCACCACAATCTGACCAGACTCGGCTTTAAGCAGTCGATCTGCGGGAATCAAAATATCTTGGCTGATACGGGGGTTGTCCGGGCGCACAAAACTGATACCACTCTCCAGGAAATAGCGCCCAACCAGCTGTGTGGTCTTGCGCTCAACCACATCCACAAGGCTGCCATCGGGCCGGCCGCGCCGATCCCATCCCGCTATCCTCACCAACACGATATCGCCATCAAAGACACGACGCATCTGGGCGCTGGAGAGGTAAATATCCTGACCCTCACTGAGCAGAGGTGAGACAAAGCCATAGCCCTCCGGGTGGCCAATCACTCGGCCTTTAACCAGGTTGAGCTTATCCAGAGTGCCGTAGCCACCGCGACGGTTGCGCGCTACCTGCCCATCTCGCTCCATGGCCCTCAGGCGCCTGCGCATTGCCTCAAGCTGGTCATCATCATTGAGATTCAGTGCCACACAAATCTCTTCATGGGTCAGAGGCCCAACACTCTCGCTTAGATAATCGAGAACAAACTCACGACTGGGAATAGGCCGAGAATAATTGGCAGCTTCACGGCTGGCAAAGGGATCTGATGACTTGGATTTTTTAGACATATTTTCCGGGGAGGCTATTGCTTTGAGACAGTCTATGGCCTATTGAGGCGGGAGTACAACTAATTATCGCTGGCGCTGCCGACAGGGCTGAGATACGTGCCGGCCCAATAAATACCGCCCATAAAAAAAGCCTCGAATAATCGAGGCTTAGGATTGCTTGGGGTTGCTGCACTAAATCTAAAGATTGACTCGCGCCGTCCGTGGCGCACGACTTCCAAGTCGTCTATACCGCACAACTGGTAGCAAACGAAATCTAACAACTGATGTACCGAGCGCCTGTCCTTTGTAGTCAACTCCCTGTCGACTGTGCTCTGCAAACATCCTGTTTATCAGTGTTACCTTCTTACAGCAGTGTAGGTCTGTGTATTTTTACCAGTAAAGTCCCTGTTAAAGCTTCATGCCAAGGAGTCAATGCTAGAGTGTAAGTTACGGCATTAAATGAAAGAAAGAAATTACACTGACGAGTTAGTACTTAAGTATTAGTTAGCTGAGGGTCTGAAAAACCTGGCTAAGCGTCAAAAAAGTCACTGATATGCTGGCGAATAAAGGCAACTTTTTTGAGGTTTTCATCCACATCCAATGTGCCGTAAGTCGCTCTAAACTCAAGCACTAACTCCCGCAGCTCCGACATGCCATAAAGCCCGCAAAGCCCCATAAGATCGTGGATTATCTGACGCAGACTGCTGCGCTCGGAGGAGCTTAACTGCTGCTCAAGCTTGTCCAGATTTTCATAGAGTGCAGATTTTAGCTCTTCCACAGGAATGACCGAGGCAAGCAACCCTCCCTCGCTCTCCTCGAGGACGGTTCTCTGGTCGCTGAGGGCTTCCAGAATGGCATTGACCAGGTCTATTTCATTGATTGGTTTGGGCTGTACCGTCAATGCTCCGGCAGACAGCATTCTCTGCTGTTCCGCCTGGGTGATATCTGCGGTCAAGCCGATAATGGGCGGGCTCTCTCCAGACTGCTGCATAATACTTTCGCAGGCGGTAACCCCATCCACCACGGGCATATGTAGATCCATCAACACCACATCCACATGTAACTTATCAGCTATCTCAATTGCCTCTAAACCATTGTTGGCAACCATGCAGGTGGCGCCATAGCCCTTGAGCAATCTAACAATCAATTTTTGATTAAAGGGATTATCTTCAGCCAGCAAAATTGTCAGCCCGGACAGGACTTGCTGAGAAATCGCCAACTGCCCTGCTTCAACAGCAGCTTCCTGGTCAGCATCTGCAGCTGCCAGACAGCAGGTGAAGCTTATATTAGAGCCCTTGGCTTCCGAACTATCAATGCTCACATCACCACCCATTCGCTGGGCGAGACGCTTACTGATCGAGAGCCCCAGACCAGTTCCACCAAAGCGGCGATTAATCGATGTATCCTCTTGAGCGAATGGATCAAACAGGCTGCCAATCTTATCCTGAGCAATCCCTTTTCCTGAGTCTGCTACCAAACATCGTAAGTTGACGGCCCCTGCTTCAATGGATAGACAAGAAATTTTTACACTGACAAATCCGCTGTCAGTAAATTTAATCGCATTGCTAATAAGGTTGCTCATGATCTGGGACAACCGCACCGGGTCACCGCTCAATTTAGTGGGCACATTCGGATCAATCTCATAGGAGAACTCTAAATGCTTTTCCTCGGCTCGAGGTCGGTGAATGGCAATAAGGTCTGCGACCCATTCAATCAGATCAAAGTTGATATTCTCCAGAGTAAAGCCGCCGGAATGGGCTTTGGAAAACTCCAGAATATCGTCAATCATTGTCAGTAGCATGGTCGAAGAACGTTCGATTACGCGCCTGTGCTCATCGCGCTTACTGTCATCAGACTCTGAAGACAATAACTTAGAAAACCCGATCACTGCGGTCAATGGGGTGCGCAGTTCATGACTCATTCTGGCAAGGAACTGATCCTGAGCTTCCATGGCCTCTTCCAGCTCTATCAGAGTAATCTGTAACTGTGCGGTAGCTCGGGCAATTTCGCTCTGCATACGCACATTGGACTGGCGCACACTGGTGGCCAGCTGGTTGATGCCATAGGCAAGTTTACGCAACTCCAACGGCCCGTCCTCTGCACTTAATGAGTCCAGGTTGCCCGCTTCCATCAACTCAACAACCTGAGTCAAATCGTCGAGAGGTCTGGAAATACTGCGGCCAATGCGCATAGATAACCAGGCCGACATCAATAGTGCCATGGAGATAACCAGCAGGGCTGCAAAAATTGCGTCCCGCTGTTTCTGCAACAGCGCCTGATCATTAAAAGCCAGCACTACCCAGCCAAGAGTTTCTGTCTCAGCCCTGGCAGACTCTTCATAATCATTCACGGTATTCAACTGTATGACAATTGTTGAGTAAAAATACCAGTTGCCGTCCTTTAAAAGGGGCTGACCTCTGGTCAATGTATCAGGCAAAGCTTGGGGCGAAAGGTCCATCTCACCTATCACAAAGCTCTTATTGTCTTTTACGTTATAAAAAACCACCCCAGACACAGACGGTACATCCAGCACAGCATAACCAAGTGCTTCAAGCATGTCCTGATTAACTGAGTAGAGAGCAAACTCCGCATTGGAGGCTATCTGATTGGCCACAACTCTGCCAGTGTTGTGCAGGTTGTCCAATAATTCCGCGCGCTGGCTTGAAATCATGTACCAACCCAATACTAAACTCAGCAGTGTAAGTGGTATTAAGCCAGTAACCAATAGTCTGGTATGAATGCTGTTTAGATGACGTTTGAATCTCACCCTACTCCGCCCCTAACCAATCTAGATAGTATTGCTTGGGTTTTAAATCGACTCCCAAGTAGGCTGCAACAGAGCTATTAAACTCAATAGAAAAGTAGACTGGCCTATGTCTGCCCCCATTGTCGGAAATGCCTTTCCCCTCAATAATCAAGTCGGCTGTTTGACGTCCTACATTTTCCGGCGATGAATAAATGGCAGCTAAAGCGCCACCATTGAGATAGGCCTTTGAGTAAGCAATCACGGGTACTCTGTATCTATAGCTTAATTGTAGTATCCATTTGGCTGTAGCAATATTAATCAACCGGCTATCAGGTACTGGAATAAAAATATCACTCTTTTTAATCACCGGTTCAATAATAAGAATGGGATTCTCAGTGGCTGAAACTTTAATGATCTCAGAAACCATGCCCGCCTTTTTTACCTGACTAGACAACATACCGGCGTTTTGATGAGACGCAGGGCCTAACATTAAGCCGGCACTCCTAGCCTCTGGTATTAGGGCTTTAGCCAATTTGATACTGCGTTGGACCGGTTGGTCTAAACAGATCAGGGACACGCCAGCCGAAAACGCTGCTTTGGTAGATCCATAGTGTTTTTCTGCCAGAGAAGCAAAAGCACTATCAGTAATCAGAGAGGCAATCACCTGTACGGTGGGATTGAGGCTCATCACCTGTGCCGCTGCACCAGCTCCAACAGTGACAATGATATCAGCTGTAACTAGAGCATTCTCAATATCATTAATGGCGCTTTGATGAATTTCGCTGAACGAATAATGATTGTTAAACAACGCAGCCTGCACCCCTGCAACCACTTTTTGGTAGGGTTCCGAAGTACGACTAACAACAAAGCTCACATGAGTAGGCTCTGCAACTGGATGAGCAAAGGTCTGATTAGAAACCGAAAATAATAACAACAGAACAATCCCTTGAACTTTAATCAAGTGATAGATCCCGGTCATGTTTCGGAGTGACTTCATATCAAGCCTAAGGTGCTGTTAACTAGCTTTAAGAGGTCTTGTGACTCTCATAGTTAAAAGTCCAGTTGCATACCAAGGATAACTCTGGTTTTGAACTGATTGTAAAAATAGCGTTCACGATATTGGTCCCCCAAATTCTGTACTGTCAGGGATAGCTGGGCGTGAGTATTCTTAACTTGCCAACTTTTAGCCGCCTTTAAATCCAGTCGGGCATAGCTTGCATTATCCTCATCAACACGATGATAAATTGTCGATTGGTAATTGAGCATTGCGCTCAGGCTAAGATCGTTTTCAGTAACATAATTGACTAAAACAGAACCAAGATGCCTTGGGTTAGTATTACTTTCCTGCCTTAATTCTATAGGCGGCGTCAACCTGTAAATGCTGATCTGAGAAAGATCTACAAAACTATAATTAGCATGCACAAGGAATCGCTGGCTCGGCCTATATTGCACTTGCCATTCCAAACCATAGATATCCGCGTAATCGGTATTATCACGAACATTTAGCTGACCATTGTAATCCGCATACGGTTCCCTACGCTCACCAATAACTGAAGACATACTCTCTCGAAACAGGCGCACATCGACATTCAGACTATCCTGGAAGAAAGATCCCAAATAGCCAATCTCCGAACTTAGCAGTCTTTCAGCATCAATGTCATCAGCCGACACTACGCCCGCGTCAAGTACCAGGTTTTCGTCATAGCGCACAAATGTTGCCTGATTGCTTTCCAGCAATGTTGGCGCTCTGTAGCCTTGGTTAAAAGCTAGTCTCAATGTTTGGTTGTGAGCAAAGTGATAATTAGCTGCGAGGCGAAAGGAATTGAGATCCTCATGATCGTCCCTGACTTCGCTAACAAAACCACCATTAAAGACAAGATTGTCTGCTGCATTCCATTCAAGGTTGATACAACCGCGATAAGAACTTTCACTAGCGGTATCATCCATATCGAAAAGGTCATTGCTGCGCACTTTATCCCGCCTTGCACCAGCACAATAGACTCCGCGAATATTATCCCAGACTCTGAATGTACCCCTGAATTCGACATCCCAGCGCTCTGATAACGCCTCACTCTGAGGTTCAATAATCAGCTTATCCGGCAATAGCGACAGTGCATCTCTCATCGGCCCCTCTGGAAAGAGAGTCAATGCTTGATAAAAGGTAAGTGGATCCTGCTCATCGGCAACATTAAATCTGTTATGGTAAAAAACAAACTCATATTTGCTGCCGTCGGAGTTGATGCGCGACCAATTCAGATGCTGGTAATCGTAATCAATTTCCCGCTGGACATAGTCCTGTTTACCAATACCAATATCACTGTTATTAATACCAAACTGCAATTCCACCGAATCTTTTGCATTCGGTGTCCATAGCCCCCTAAATCCAAAAGTTACAGCTTCGGCATCATCATCAAGAGAAACCGAGCGCAGAGAGCCCTTGTACATCCCGGAAAAATCATCAAACCCGTCATTAGATCTGTAACGCAAAGTTGTTCGATGATTTATCTCTCCCAGCTTGCCAGAATAGGCAACTGAGCCATTGCGAATACCATCGTTGCCAATTTGGCTGCGCATACTAAATCCACTGTCCAGCAATGGCGACTTGGTCACTATATTGATAGATGCCAGAAACGCATTGCTGCCATCAGCAGGAGCATTAGCACCTCTAACCACTTCTATATAGTCAATATCTTGCAATTCAACACCCAGGGTTGTCCATTGCACTGAGGAATAAATTGACTCATAGACAGATCGCCCATCAACTTTTACCTCAAGGCGTCGCGGGTTTGAGTCCCCAAGAGCATGGTAGGTAACACCTGGATAATTAGCATTGATATAGTAAACACGAAATCCCGGTACTAACCGAAATAGATCCACCACATCGACGGCTGCAGAAGCTTCAATAGTCCGACGATCAATAATAGTTACAGCAGCTGGACTTTCATCTATCCGTTGCTCCAAGTGAGTTACACTGGAAACCAGATGCAACTCTGTAAAAAGATCATCCTCAGTGATCACTGAGGAAGCAACTGAGATATTGGCTACCGCAAAAAGGCATAGCGGCAAAGAGAAAAGTTGGTGACTATTAAACATATTTATTATTCCAGATTATTGTTTTTGTATATCCTGAGATTTACTGAGCCCCAGTTTCTGTCCCAAGATGCCAGCCTGAGTTCGATTACTTAAGACCAGTGCCCTCAGCATTGCACTGACGTGTACCTTGACTGTATTTTCAGAAAGATCGAGCTCCCGCGCGATTTGCTTGTTTGAACACCCATGAGTAATCAGTGTCAAGATATCCATTTGCCGATGTGTAATCAGCCCGGAAATAATTTCAATGTCCGCGCCAGAATCAACTTCATCAATCACCTTGGCCACTTCTGGCATCGACTCAATCAATGATTGCGGCACATAGCGCTCACCCACAAGCGCTTTTGAAATAGCCTCAAAAAGAGCATCTTTAGGTGCTGACTTGGTCACAAAGCCGGCAACACCAAAATCTAGACATTTGCGAATGTGGGCCGGATTTTCGGAAGCAGATAAAACGATCAACGGCAGTTCAGGGTAGCTCTTACAGAGCATCTCTATAAAAGTAAACCCGCCGGCACCCCCCGGCATAAAGAGATCAACAATGGCTAGATCTATTGTGTTCTGGGCCAGAATGGTTAGCGCACTGTCACCATGATTGGTGGTGGTTACTTCAATACCATCAAACTCTTCGAGCAAAGTCGCTTTAAGCCCAACGCAGACGAACGCATGATCATCAACAATAAGAATATGCATTATTTCATTCCTCGAGGTCACTTCAGATGTACATGTCCCATGTTAGCTATCAGAGCCCCCTATGAGTCAGTTTGCGCTTTTATAGGACAACACACGACATGACAGAGTTTAGTATGCATTGAAGCATAACAAACTCAAAGGATTTATGCGCTAGCACTGACCAAAGCACGAAAAGACCTATCGCGACTGTGGAGAACACCCTGGAACCAGACTAAAGTTCTAAGTCAGATTAGATCCAACCTAAATCCCACTCTATGCTTTAAATTAATGGATCCTTATCCGAGGCTTTAGTCTGAGCAACCAACAATACTTTTTTGGCCCCATCAATTCTGCTCAGGCATTTTAAATTGAGGCCCAGATTAAAAATAAAAAAGGCGACCCTATGGATCGCCTTTTCGTTAACTAGAAAGAGCTAGAGCTTAACCCAGCTTTTCCTTGATACGTGCAGATCGACCTGAACGCTCACGCAAGTAATACAGCTTGGCGCGACGAACAGCACCGCGACGCTTCACTTCAATGCTGTCAACCAGCGGACTGTAGGTCTGGAAGGTACGCTCTACGCCGATACCATTTGAGATTTTACGCACGGTAAACGCTGAGTTCAGCTGGCGGTTTCGCTTGGCGATAACCACACCCTCAAAGGCCTGAAGACGCTCGCGAGTGCCCTCTTTAACTTTAACCTGAACGACAACTGTATCACCTGGGCTAAAATCCGGGATTTCTTTGCTCATCTGCTCTTTTTCAATCGCAGCAATAATCGATGTTTTGTTGCTCATTTCATGCTCCTCAATTTTCATTGGTTGGTGGCGTGCCACCTGATTTAGAGCTCTGTACAGAGAGGATGAACATTATCCTTTGTCATCATCTGCCAGCGCATTACTCACATCCCTAAGTAGGGCCTGTTGCTCTTTATTGAGCTCCAAGCGGTCCATCAATTCCGGTCTTCGCTGTTGGGTTCGCGCTAATGATTGCTGCAAACGCCAACGTCTTATTTTTTCGTGATTGCCAGATAACAGTACTTCTGGCACTTCCTGACCCTGATAATTTTCTGGACGCGTATAGTGCGGGCAGTCCAGCAGGCCTTCGGCAAAGGAATCCTGACCTGCAGAATCACCATGCCCCAATGCACCGGGCAACTGCCGTATCAGTGCATCTATCAGCACCATCGCAGGAAGCTCCCCGCCGCTGAGGACATAATCCCCAATGGACCATTCATCATCGACTTCAGCCTCAATCAACCGCTCGTCGATTCCCTCATAACGTCCAGCAATCAAAATAATCGACTGCTGAGTGGCAAAATCATTTACTGCCGCCTGATTCAAAACCTTACCCTGGGGGGATAAATACACCACCAAAGTCTCCGAATCTGTCCATTGCCTGGCATCTGCGATGGCCCTACGCAGAGGCTCTATCATCATTACCATGCCTGGTCCGCCCCCATAGGGCCGATCGTCGACCGTCTGATGGCGATCTTCGGTGTAATCTCTCGGGTTAAAACTGGCTAGCTCCAGCAACCCTTGCTTAACCGCCCGGCCACTAATACCGTAGTCAGTTACTGCGTTAAACATTTCCGGGAACAGGCTGATCAATGCTATTTTCATTCATCTTACCTCTCTGCTCCGCATTACCTTCCTAAAACGCTGGATCCCAAATCACATCAATGGTCTGGGTCTGCAGATCTATATTGCTCACAAACTGCTCTGCGTAGGGGATTAACCGCTCTTCGCGATCGATGCTTTCAGCATCACCCCCTATCACCAACACATCATTAGCACCGGTTGCCAGCAACGACTTTACAACACCTAAACGGGTTGTCTGCCCCTCGAAATGACTGATTACTGCCATTCCTACTAGTTGATGCCAATAAAAATCATCTGAGCTCAACCCGGGCAATTCTGTCTTGGCGACTAAAATATCCTGCTGACACCATGCTCTGGCCAGATCTCGATCATCGACACCTTTGATATGCACAACCAGAGCTTCGCCATGACGCTTCCAGTCATCGACAACCAGCTGCTGTCGACCCTGCGCTGTATCAATCCACCAGGGTTGGTAGTCAAATACTGCCTCTACCTGCTCGGTGTAGGAGAAAACTTTTACCCATCCGCGCACACCAAATACTGCTGTAATCCGCCCTACTACAAGTGTGTCCAAAGAACGACTCCCGGGCTGCAGAACCTATTAAGCTGCTACTTTCGCAGCCTCTTTAAGCAGTGCTGATACACGATCACTAACCTGTGCGCCTTGACCCTGCCAGTATGTGGCACGCTCAAGATCTACACGCAAACGCTCTTCAGCACCGCGAGCAACTGGGTTAAAAAAGCCAATACGCTCGATATAGCGAGCATCGCGTGCATTGCGCGAATCGGACACTGTGATGTGGTAAAAGGGGCGTTTCTTAGCGCCACCACGAGCCAATCTAATTGTTACCATGTACTAAAATCCTGTGTTCAAGCGGCATAATTGCCAAGCCTGATGCTAGTTAACTGCCTTCTTAGTCTTCACTTTAATGTGTGCCACGCAAACATTGCGGGACCCCCACGAAAGGCGCGGTATATTACGTCAAAAGGGATTGAAAGGAAACTACTTTTACAGCTATTTAACAGCGCTTCAGACCAACTAAATTCCAACCCGGAAGCAATGTTGGCTACGCCTAGAGTTTAGGGAAGCCCCCCGGTGGTAATCCGCCACCTGGAGGCGCCATGCCGCCCATGCCGCGCATCATGTTTTGCATGCCTTTGCCCTTCATTTTCTTCATCATTTTGCTCATCTGCTTATGCTGTTTGAGCAGGCGATTAAGATCTTGAATACTAGTACCAGAGCCATTGGTAATGCGTCTTTTGCGTGAACCGTTGAGAATATCCGGATTGGCACGCTCCTTGGGTGTCATGGAATCAATAATGCACTCCATGCGACCAAATTGGCTGGTGACATCATTCTGCTGGGCCATTTGCGCCATATTGCCCATTCCGGGCAACTTATCCATCAAACCGGCCATGCCACCCATATTTTTCATCTGCTGCAGCTGTTCTCGCAGATCTTCCAGGTCAAAGCCCTTACCTTTAATAACCTTTTTCGCCAATCGCTCGGCTTTTTGCTTATCGACCTTGCGTTCAACCTCTTCGATCAGGCTGAGCACATCACCCATACCCAATATGCGTGAGGCAATACGCTCAGGATGAAAGGGCTCCAGAGCATCAGTTTTTTCACCCACACCAAGGAATTTGATCGGCTTGCCAGTAATATGGCGCACGGAAAGCGCTGCGCCGCCGCGGGCATCACCATCGACCTTGGTTAAAACAACACCGGTGAGAGGCAGCGCCTCATTAAATGCTTTGGCGGTATTGACCGCATCCTGACCAATCATCGCATCGATAACAAACAATGTTTCAACCGGCCCGGCCGCTCCATGGACCTGTTTTATCTCATCCATCATCTCTTCATCGACGGCCAGACGACCAGCGGTATCCACAATCAGCACATCGGCAAACTGCTTCTTCGCTGCACTGACAGCGCTATTAACAATATCCACAGGCTTCTGACCGGCATCACTGGGGAAGAACTCAGCACCGACTTCGCCAGCTAGGGTTTTTAGCTGCTGAATCGCTGCAGGTCGGTAAACGTCCGCAGACACCACCATAACTTTTTTCTTTTCTCGCTCTTTGAGATATTTCGCCAGTTTAGCTGCTGAAGTAGTCTTACCTGCACCCTGCAAGCCGGCCATTAAGATCACCGCTGGAGGCTGAGTTGCCAGATTGAGGGACTCATTCTTTTCCCCCATCACGTTTTCCAGTTCTGCCTGAACAATTTTCAGGAACTGCTGGCCGGGATTCAGGCTGCTGCTGACCTCAGTACCCACTGCACGAACCTTGACCTGCTCGACAAAATCTTTGACAACTGGCAGGGCAACATCAGCCTCAAGCAGTGCCATACGGACTTCACGAAGGGTTCCCTGTATATTTTTTTCACTTAGACTCGCCTTGCCCGAGATTTTTTTCAAACTCTGGGACAGACGATCAGTCAAACTTTCAAACATAGCCATGCAATTAATATCCAGCGGTGGAATTTAGGCCTTTAGTATAACAATAATTTTGCCTTGCTCTTCACCCTGTGTGCTGAATATGACACACTCTGGTGAAACAAAAGGTGATTTGAATAAGATGACAGGGTCAATACTTGGATTTGCGGCAACTGCTGTCTATCTGGCGGTCTGGGTTTACCACCTGGCACAGGTACGCAGGGATCCGCAGTTTAACCACTGGTCTCTTCAGGCCGCGGCGGCAGTGACTATTGGCTTGCATGGTGCAACTCTGGTTGGCCTGCTCTTTATTGATGGCGGCCTGGATCTCAGCTTACTGAAGGTTTTCGCCCTCTCGGCTCTGGTTATCAATAGTCTGGTCTGGATTAGCGGCATTAAAAAGCCACTCCATAGTCTGTATCTGTTTTTATTCCCTATTTCGGCTGTCAGTCTTACCGCAGCGATATTGAGCCTAAACAGCACGCCTGTTTTGCTGGAGTCGTTCAATATACAGGCTCATATCCTAATATCCATTCTGGCCTATAGCCTGCTGGCCATCGCGGCACTGCAGGCTCTGCTTGTGGGATATCAGGACTGGCAGCTCAAACACAAGCATCAGAACCAGCTGATGCGCGCCCTGCCTCCACTACAGACCATGGAAATACTGCTATTTGAACTGATCTGGGCCGGGCAGATCCTGCTGACATTGTCACTGATCAGCGGATTTCTGTTTTACGATGACTTCTTTGCACAAAAGCTGGTGCACAAAGTCGTGTTCAGTCTACTGTCTTGGGTTGTCTACAGCACCCTACTCTGGGGTCGGCATGCTCGCGGCTGGCGGGGTATCAAAGCTATCCGTTGGACCTGGGCCGGTTTTAGCGCCATGTTACTGGGCTTTATTGGCAGTAAATTCGTGCTTGAATTTGTTCTTTCATGATCAAAAGCCAGTTGCTAAAAACCGAAATTTAATCCAACATATCCGGCCATAACTTCAGAGGTCCACATTCTTGGACGATTCTCACCCGTTAATGCTGTGGTTAGCATTATTTGTTCTGCTTATTCTATCTGCTTTCTTTTCTGGTTCTGAAACCGGCATGATGTCGCTCAACCGCTATCGTTTGCGTCACCAGCGCAAAAAAAGCTCCGGAGCGCGGCGGGCTGCCAAGTTATTGGCCATGCCTGACCGGTTGATTGGACTTATTTTGATTGGCAATAACGCGGTCAATATTCTCGCCGCAATTATCGCCAATATGCTCGCCATACTCTATGTTGGTGAAGCCGCAGCACCCTGGGTAGCCACAGCATCGCTGACTATCACCGTATTGGTTTTTTCTGAGGTTACTCCGAAGACCATCGCTGCACAAAATCCAGAGTGGTTTGCCTTTAAGGCCAGCCATATCCTTAAACCATTGCTGCAATTACTGTCACCATTGGTGTGGATGGTAAACAAGCTAACCAATGCAGTGATCTCTATGCTTGGCTTTGATCCCAACAAGGATCGCGACGACGGCCTGGATACAGAGGAGCTAAAGTCTCTTGTGGATATCTCTGCGCATAAAATTTCGGATAGCAATCAGGGAATGCTAAAGGCTATTCTCGATCTGGAATCAGTGACGGTGGAAGATATTATGATCCCGCGCAATGAGATCAACGGACTCAATATCGAAGCCAGTATTGAAGAGTTGATGAATAGTATTGTCTCATCTGAATACACTCGCCAGCCTCTATATGAAGGTGACGTCAATAATATTGTTGGTATCTTCCATGCGCGCAAGGCCAATCACCTGCTGCGCTCAGAAAAAGTGACTCACAATGCAATCAAGCGCTTTTCTGAAACCCCGTACTTTATTCCCGAAAGTACGACATTAACCAATCAGCTACTGAACTTTAAAAAGGCTCGTCGCCGTTTTGCTGTGGTCGTGGATGAATATGGAGAGGTGCAGGGGTTGGTCACTCTGGAAGATATTCTCGAAGAGATAGTCGGTGACTTCACCACCAATACCGCCGACGAGATTGAAGAGGTTATACGTAGGGATGATGGCAGCTATCTGATTCATGGAGCAGCCACAATTCGCGAGATAAACAAGGCAACGGGCTGGGAGCTACCCAAAGACGGCCCTAAAACCCTGAATGGCCTAGCCCTTGAGCAACTGGAAAGTATTCCAGATGCCAATGTCAGTTTTACGATTAACGGTTATCGATTTGAGACAGAACAGATCAATGAGACTGTGATCAAACAGTTTGCGGTTACGCGCATAAAGAAGAAAAAAGTAGAGGAAGAATAGCCAACCCAAGCCTATGGGTTGACCCTGCCGCCTCGCTCACCGCAGAGTACCAGGACATCTTGGCGCTGATCATTGTTCAGATAGCGCCAATCCTGAATCTCTTTCGCGGTCCGATAGCAACCCACGCAGACATCCTCATCATTGAGTGTGCAGATTGATGTACAGGGTGATGTCACGGCCTGATCTGTCATTAGCGCTTTACCTCAACCAGCTCAGTCATCATTTTCTGCCCTTTCTCTACATAATGAGCTGCGGAGCCGAGTAAAAACTGTCTGGTCTGCTCGTCATTCTCGCGCACCACTTTTCCTGGAGAACCTACTACCAGAGAGCCATCCGGAATCACCGCACCGGCCTTGACCAAAGTATTGGCGCCGATAATGCAGTCTGCACCCACTTTAGCACCATCGAGAATAACTGCATTGATGCCTACCAAAGTGCGATCACCTACCTCCAGGCAATGGATCATGGCATTGTGTCCAACAGTCACATCATTACCAATAATCAAGGGCTGGCCCGGATCACAGTGGAGTACAGCGCCATCCTGAATATTGCTGCGCTCACCCACTTCAATAAGATCACAGTCACCTCGAATCACTGTATTGAACCAAACGCTAGAACCCTCTTTAAGAACCACTTTACCCATCACATCCGCGCTGTCGGCGACAAATGCGGTCTCATGTATGTCTGGGCAATCTTCTCCAATTCGGTAAATCATCACTGTCCTCGTTGTCTTAATTTATTAATGCGCTGGTCGCTGGGGTATTCAAGCTCAATGCCTGCATCCAATGTGGCGTTAATCATATCGACCAATACTTTTAGGGTGAACCCCCAGATCTTAAACTCGTTATACGCAAGATAAGGGAATCTGAGCGCACCATGCTCATTTTTAATTTCAAAATACTGATACTGATTTATATCCAGTAACAGCCTTACAGGTAGATCAAATATAGCAGCAATTTCACTGGGGTCCGCCACCAATTGCAATGGACTTTCAACCAGGCCGACATAGGGCGTAACCAGCAGATTGCGCCTCTTGGGAGATGCCTCGGGCAATGTTGCCACAGGAGTCACCAGACGCGGCACCAGACCGATCTCCTCATGGGCCTCTCTAAGGGCTGTATCCAACAGATGATTATCTACCGCATCCCACATTCCTCCGGGAAAGGCGACCTCACCCGCATGATTCTTGAGATGATTGGCGCGCTGAGTCAACACAACTTGAGGGTTCCCGGGATCACCATGCAACGCCACTAGAACAGCCGCAGTTAAACTATGGTCTTCGGGGTTGGGCGATACTCTTGTGAGAGGAAATTTTTTTAACTGATTTATAATGGTTTCAAGCATTTGTGCATTATACTCGGCTCTTACATTTTTCTGAGCTTTTCATGAATTTTTGTTCTGACTGCGGCAATGCCGTTATAAAAAAAATACCTCAGGGGGACAACCGTGAGCGACATGTTTGCGGCAACTGTGAGCTAATCCACTACCAAAACCCAAAAGTGATTGCCGGGGTGTTGCCCGTGTTTGGCGATCAGGTGCTGCTGTGCAAACGCTCTATTGAGCCCCGCCATGGTTTTTGGACTCTACCTGCAGGCTTTCTCGAGAATGGCGAGTCCTCACTCGAAGGTGCTCTGCGGGAATGTGAAGAGGAGGCCAATGCGACTGTAGTTAACCCTGAGCTATATGCCCTATTCGATATTCCCCAGATTAATCAGGTCTATGTTTTTTACCGCGCTGAGTTGATGGAGCCCGTATTTGGCCCCAGCTCGGAATCCTCTGAAGTGGCACTGTTTGACGAACAGGATATCCCCTGGTCAGAGCTAGCTTTCCCTGTGGTCGAACTGGCTATAGATCATTTCCTCAAAGATCGGATAAAAGGTGAGTTTCTGGTCAAGCATGAACAGGTACAACGTCCCTGGCGCAGCCGTCGGAGCCCCAGCACCTAGAAATACAGTTGCAGGGCAACGTAATAGCCATCAAAGGTGGCGTCAGACTGCAGCTCATCGAGGTCATTCAGATCAATCACCATGGATCTGTAACCCAGCACAATGCCTGCATCCATAGCGGGCAAAATATCAAAGCTATAACTTAGCTCAGCCGACCAGTCCACCAACCTGAATTCGTCCACATTTATCCAGTTTGCCGCCACATCCGCGTGCCAGCCAGTGCCGGGTAATCCCAGTCCTGCCTTGCCATAGAGCAATGGTACAGTGGCATCGAGAACCATGCTCTGCTGTTGGGTTGCGCCGATCAAGCTGGCTTCACCATCAAACAGTCGCGCGGTAATGCCGAGATCCAGATCAACAACATTGTCCAGCACCTCATAGTAAAGCGTCGCATCGGTATGACTCAGGTCGAGACTAATCTCTGCTTGCTCCGCAACCACAAATGGATTGCCATCAAGATCAGTACCGGCGCTGATCAATCCATTGCCGGACCAGTTCATGTCACTGTGCTGCAGCCGGATATTAGGTAAAACTGGCACTTGGTGCTCGAGCGCAATATAGGCGAACTGGTTGGCTTCCTGCTCCAGATTAAGGGTTGAATTCAGGTCAATATCAGTGCGGCCAATGCTGCCCTCGGGCTCAACCTGCCAGGAGCCAGCGCCAATGGAAAGACCAATGAAATCTGCAAACGCAGTGACTGGAGTTATAACTGGGGTTAGGAGTATGGCCAATGCCACAATCTTGTGAAGAGTTTTCATAGTTCGTCCCTGATTAGAAAATTGCTGGTGCATCATAACTAACAGTTAGATATTAAAATGTGACTAACTTCCCCCAACCAGCACTAGCTGGTTATCAGTCTATTTGTTTCCAACATAAAAAAACCCCGCGGTTTGAACCGCGGGGTTAAGAGATAACAGGAAAGCTGCTACTGCTTACAGGGCAGCGGCATTTTCCGACAGGTACTCAGCGACACCGGCAGTGGTGTCTTTCATCCCTTTGTCTCCACGGTTCCAGCCCGCAGGACAAACTTCACCATGCTCCTCGTGGAAGCTTAGGGCATCTACCATGCGCAGCATCTCATCGACATTGCGACCCAGCGGCAGATCATTGACCACCTGATGGCGAACCATACCCTGCTCGTCGATCAGGAATGAACCACGGAAAGCGACGCCATCGGCCGGATGCTCAACATCATAGGCCTGACAGATTTCATGCTTAACATCAGCAACCAATGTATAGCGCACTGGACCAATGCCGCCATCGTTGATTGCTGTGTTGCGCCATGCGTTATGGGAGAACTGGGAATCAATTGATACGCCAATCACTTCCACACCACGGCTTTGGAAGTCTTCAAAGCGGTGATCAAAGGCGATCAACTCTGAAGGACATACAAAAGTGAAGTCCAGAGGGTAAAAGAAAATAACTGCTTTCTTACCCGCGATGGCTTCGCTGAGATTAAAACTATCTACAATTTCGCCGCT
>Ga0206129_10000778_pt1 | contig 47117 bp, 39 predicted proteins | sample Helgoland_Spring_8_FD_148616 | JGI IMG/M metagenome (GOLD analysis project Ga0206129, IMG submission 148616) | Pelagic subsurface seawater microbial communities from Kabeltonne, Helgoland, North Sea - Helgoland_Spring_Bloom_20160502_2 | ecosystem: Environmental > Aquatic > Marine > Epipelagic ...
CGATAATCTCGACTTGCGGATTGAGGTCTTCCTTGTGCTCGATCACGACAGTCGCGATACGGCCAGTGGACTCGTCGAGCTCGCGCTTCACGGTGACCCCAGGGATCATTTCGTGGTAGCCGATACGACCAGCCTTCTCGGATAGAATTGGAATATTGTGCGGATCCCACATGGCGAGGATGTCGCCCTTCTTGATCGAACCACCATCAGCGACGGTCAGAACCGAACCAACGATAATCTTGTAGACTTCGATTTCGCGATCGTCTTCATCAAGAATCTGGACGGAGCCAGTCTTGTTGAGCACGATGTTTGCGCCATCTGCAGTCTGCACGATGCGGAGGCCACGGTATTTAACCTTACCACCGACGCGGATCTTAATTTCAGGATTCTTGAGCACACCACTCGCGATACCACCGATGTGGAATGTTCGCATCGTCAGCTGTGTGCCGGGCTCACCAATCGACTGAGCGGCGATAATACCAACTGCAGAACCACGTTCAACCATGGCGTTAGTCGCCGGGTTGATACCGTATTCGAGTGCCGTGATACCAACCTTCTTACGAGTGGTGAGTGAAGAAAGAACCTTCACTCGCTCGATGCCCAGATCTTCGATCTGCTTAGCAGCTGCCTCGGTGATGAGCTCACCGTTCTTGACGAGGATCTCATCAGGGCTCAGTGGGTTCTTAATATCGTTCGATGAGCAACGCCCTTCGATACGATCGTAAAGACTGACAATCTCGTCGTCACCTTCGTAGATCGCATGCTTCCAGACACCGTCACGATTGCCATCATCATACTCTTCAATGATACAATCCATCGCGACGTCACAGAGCTTACGAGTGAGGTAACCAGCATCCGCGGTCTTAAGAGCGGTATCGGCCAGACCCTTACGAGCACCGTGAGTGGAGATGAAGTATTCGAGAACGGATAGACCTTCACGGAAAGACGAGAGAATCGGACGTTCGATAATTTCACCAGATGGCTTGGCCATCAAACCACGAGTTCCGCATAACTGACGAACCTGCTGTTTGTTACCACGAGCACCTGAATCCATCATCAAGTAAACCGGATTTACCGAGTCTTTACCGCCGTTGCTCTTCAATTCCTCGAATACAGCCTTAGCGATTTCGTCTGTGCAACCTGTCCAGATATCAATGATCTTATTGTAACGCTCACCCTCAGTGATGATACCCTTGCCATATTGGCCTTCGACTTCGTCGATACGCTTACGAGACGCAGCAACAATTGCTGGCTTGGTTGGCGGGATGATCATGTCATCGATACCGATGGAGACACCCGCACGAGTCGCAACCTTGAAGCCGACGTCCTTAAGGATGTCGAGCGTCTCAACAGTGCGAACGCGGCCGACAGTCTTGTAAGTCTGAAGAATCAAATCACCCAACTTGCTCTTAGGCACTGGGAAGTTAATGAAACCAAGCTCGTTTGGCCAGATGGTGTTGAAGACCACACGACCGATCGTGGTGCGGATAATCTTCTTGGTGGTGTTACCGTAAGGTGTTTCCTCTTTACCAAAGTCAGGATTGATGTAGTTGATCCAATCATGATCCTTAAACGCACCATCTGCGACGGCGGTTTCCACTTCGTCAGAGCTGACGAGCATGGACAGACGCTTGCCTTCGACTGGCTTAACCGGCGGGTCAAGCGTCAGGAAGTAAGAACCTAGGACGATGTCCTGCGACGGAGTCAGAATCGGCTTACCACTCGAAGGTGAGAAGATATTGTGCGTCGCCATCATGAGAGTCTTCGCTTCCATAACTGCCTCGAGTGATAGAGGAACGTGGACCGCCATTTGGTCACCATCGAAGTCAGCGTTATAAGCTGTGCAAACGAGTGGGTGAACACGAATCGCATTACCTTCAATCAACACAGGCTCGAAGGCTTGAATCGAAAGACGGTGCAAAGTAGGCGCACGATTCAACAGAACCGGATGTCCCTTTGTGACTTCTTCAAGAATATCCCAAACTTCTGGAGACTGCTTCTCGATCATCTTACGCGCACCACGAACGGTGTGCACGAAGCCGAGCTCTTTGAGGCGGCGGATGATGAATGGCTCGAAAAGAACGAGTGCCATCTTCTTAGGAAGACCACACTGGCTGAGCTTCAGCGTAGGACCAGAAACAATCACCGAACGACCGGAGTAATCAACGCGCTTACCGAGCAGATTCTGACGGAAGCGACCTTGCTTACCTTTAAGCATGTCAGAGAGTGACTTCAGTGGGCGGTTACCCGCACCAGTGACTGCACGACCGTGACGGCCATTATCGAACAGGGCATCCACAGCTTCTTGCAGCATGCGCTTCTCATTATTAATGATCACGTCTGGAGTCTTCAGTTGAAGCAGGTTCTTCAGACGATTGTTACGGTTGATCACACGACGGTAAAGGTCGTTCAAATCGGATGTCGCGAAACGGCCACCTTCAAGCGGCACCAACGGACGAAGATCTGGTGGAATGACAGGCAGGACTTCGAGAACCATCCACTCAGGACGAGTGCCGGACTCCATGAAGCCTTGAATTGTCTTCAGACGCTTGGAGAGCTTCTTCTTGATCTGCTTCGAACGAGTTGCGTGCATTTGCTCGTGGAGCTCTGCAACTGTGGACTCTAGTTCAACGCGTGCCAGCGCATCGCGCACACCAGCCGCACCCATCTTCGCGACGAAGGAATCATCACCATACTCATCTTGAGCTTGGAGATACTCCTGCTCGGTTAGGAGCTGACGCTCTTCGAGTGGAGTCTTGCCCGGATCGATCACGAGATAGTTCTCGTAATAGATGACGCGCTCAAGATTACGTGCTGTGATGTCAAGGAGAAGGCCGAGACGACTCGGCATGCTCTTCAAGAACCAGATATGAGAGACAGGAACGGCGAGTTCGATATGGCCCATGCGGTCGCGACGAACGCGAGACACGGTCACTTCGACACCACAACGGTCGCAGATCACACCCTTATATTTGATACGCTTGTATTTACCACAAGCGCACTCGTAGTCACGCACAGGGCCGAAGATGCGCTGGCAGAAAAGACCACCTGGCTCCGGCTTAAATGTACGGTAATTAATCGTCTCGGGATTCTTCACCTCACCGCGGGACCATTCACGAATGGCCTCGGGGGAAGCGACAGAGATGCCGACTTGATCAAAGGACTTGGTGGCTTCATAGCCAAGAATGTCGCGTGCTACTTCAGTGCTCATTAATAAAAACCTTTTTTGAAATTTGCGTTTAAACGATACTCTTAGCAGGACGCATCAAGCACAGTGCTGGATGTGAACTTACCGTCGGAGCTGAGACGAACGTCAAGACAGAGACTCTGAATTTCCTTCATCAAAACGTTGAACGATTGAGGCGTGCCGGCATGCAAGCTATTGTCACCCTTAACGAGTGATTCATAGATGCGTGTTCGACCTGCAACATCATCGGATTTAACAGTGAGGAGCTCCTGCAATGTGTATGCAGCGCCATAGGCCTCAAGTGCCCAAACTTCCATCTCCCCGAAACGCTGACCACCATACTGTGCCTTACCACCGAGCGGTTGCTGGGTAATGAGGGAGTAAGGACCAACCGCACGAGCGTGGATCTTGGATGACACAAGGTGATTGAGCTTCAACATATACATGTATCCAACCACAACCTCTTGAGCGAGTGGCTCACCGGACTGACCATCGAAGAGAACACTCTTACCAGTCGTCGGTAGGCCTGCTTCGTCGAGATACTCACGGACACGTGATTCACTAATGCCGTCGAACACTGGAGTCGCCACCTTGATGCCGAGCTTCTTACAAGCCCAACCGAGGTGAGTCTCGAGGACCTGTCCAACATTCATTCGAGAAGGAACACCAAGTGGGTTCAAGCAGATCTCAACTGGAGTGCCGTCTGGCAAGTGTGGCATGTCTTCTTCAGGAACAACCTTAGCGACAACACCCTTATTACCGTGACGACCAGCCATCTTATCGCCGACCTGCATCTTACATTTCTTAGCAATGTAGACCTTAACACTCTTCACAACGCCTTGATCTGCATCTTCACCAGACTCAACACCGGTGATCTTACGCTCACGGTCGTAGTCGAGCTCGTCGAACTTACCTTGGTAGTTGCTGACGATCTCCATGATCTTGATCTTCACCGGTGAAGGATCGATCTCGATATGCTTGGAGACAGCTGCAAGACGACGAAGTAATGTCTTCGTGATCTTACGATTCGCAGGAATGATGATTTCGTCTGTATCGCCATTCTTGACATCCAGAGGAATCTTTTCCCCCAATAGAATATTAGAAAGCGCTTCAGTCAGATCTTCACGGAGCTTATCACTCTGCGAGCGATACTCTTCGTTGATCTTCTTAACCTGACGACGGCGATCAGAAGCGGAAAGCTCTTCTGGCTCACCATCGACACGGGCCGAAACCTTTACGTCCATGATGATCCCGCGAACGCCTGATGGCACCACGAGTGAAGAATCCTTCACGTCAGCGGCCTTCTCACCGAAAATCGCGCGCAGCAGTTTTTCTTCTGGAGCGAGCTCAGTTTCAGACTTTGGAGTGATCTTACCGACGAGAATATCGCCAGGCTTCACTTCCGCACCGACACGAATGACACCGTCGTGGTTGAGGTCCTTAAGAGCCTCTTCACCCACATTAGGAATATCGCGTGTAATTTCTTCAGGTCCAAGCTTCGTATCACGGGCTGTGACTTCAAACTCGTCCACGTGGATCGAGGTGAAGATGTCGTCCTTAACGATCTTCTCGGAGATAAGAATCGCATCCTCGAAGTTATAACCATTCCACGGCATGAACGCCACGAGAATGTTACGGCCGATTGCAAGCTCACCGTTATCAGTGGACGCACCGTCCGCGATCACGTCGCCTTTCTTAACGGGTTGGCCTTTGGCGACAATTGGCTTCTGATTGAAGCAAGTGCCGGCATTCGAGCGCATGAACTTACGAAGGTTGTAGACGAAGATGCCTTTCTTCGCATCTGTAACCAACTCCTTCATTTTCGGAATTTCACCATCCGAAGTCAGCACGATGTGGTTGGCGTCAACTGAAGCAATAATTCCGTCGATGTCTGCGATTTCGACTGTCTTCGAGTCGATCGCAACACGGCTTTCAATACCGGTGCCAACAAATGGCGCCTCCGATTGAAGCAATGGCACACCTTGACGTTGCATATTCGACCCCATGAGCGCGCGATTCGCATCATCGTGCTCGAGGAAGGGAATGATACCCGCAGCAACCGAGATCAGCTGCTTTGGAGACACGTCCATGTAGTTCACGTCTTTACCTTCAACTTCGAGCACCTCATCACGCTTACGGCATGTGACGCGGCCAACGAGATTGCTCTTGTCGTCGAGTTCGGAATTCGCCTGCGCAATCATGTGCGGCTCTTCCTGGTCAGCGTTCAGGTATTCGACTTCATCAGTTACGTGACCATTCACAACCTTACGGTATGGAGTTTCAATGAAACCAAATTCATTGATGGTGGAGTAAAGTGATAGCGAGTTAATCAGACCGATGTTCGGCCCTTCCGGTGTTTCAATCGGGCAAATACGACCGTAGTGAGACGGGTGAACGTCACGCACTTCGAAACCGGCACGCTCACGATTCAAACCACCGGGTCCGAGAGCGGATAGACGGCGTTTGTGTGTGAGCTCAGCAAGCGGATTAATTTGGTCCATGAACTGAGAGAGCTGACTACGCGCAAAGAAATCGCGGATAACAGTGCTCAAAGCTTTCGGATTGATCAGCTTCTGCGGAGAGATCGAGTCAACACTTTGATCATAAAGTGTCATACGCTCTTTAACGAGACGCTCTGTGCGAGCCAGGCCGACACGACATTGGTTAGCAAGAAGCTCTCCCACGGTGCGCACACGACGACTGCCCAAGTGGTCAATGTCGTCGAGCATTCCATCGCCGCGCTTAAGACGCGTGAGATACTTAGTCGCTTCAACTACGTCTTCAGCGCTAATCACGCGGAAGTCCAAATCGGTGTCCATCGCAAGCTTCTGATTGAGCTTGTAACGACCCACGCGACCCAAGTCATAACGACGTGGATCTTGAAAGAGACGCTTGAGCAATGCCTTGGCATTTGCAGTTGTGGGGGGCTCACCCGGGCGAAGTCGCTTGTAGATATCCTTAAGCGCTTCTTCTTCGTTTTGAGTGGGGTCCTTCTTGAGGCAGCGGATGATGGCACCATCATCAACTGTTGTGTCGATCGTAGTGACCTTCTTCAACCCAGCCTTCTGGAATGAGCGAACGATCGTCTTAGTGAGCGGTTCAAACGCACGTGCAAGCACGACGCCCTTATCCGCATCAACGATGTCTTCGGTGAGCACAAGATTCGAAACTGAGTCACGCTTCAACGCTTCAGCGACTGTGATTTCATCCAACTCGTAGAAAAGATTTAGAATGTCTGCATCAGAACTGTAGCCCATCGCACGCAGCAGCGTGGTGAGCAGAAACTTACGACGACGACGACGACGATCGAGGTAAACATACAGAAGATCGTTCTGATCGAACTGTACTTCGAGCCAGGTGCCACGGTCTGGAATAATACGGAAGGCATGCAGTACCTTGCCGCTGGTGTGTACGCTCTCTTCGAAAGCGATACCAGGCGAACGGTGGAGTTGGCTAACAATAACGCGCTCGGCGCCGTTAATGATGAATGAACCGCGCTCGGAGATCATCGGCAATTCGCCCATGTAGATCTCTTCGTCCTTGATGTGGTCTTCTTCGCGGAGGCGAAGCTTCACATACAATGAGACAGAGTAAGTAACACCCTCGCGGATCGCTTCGATCTCCGTTTCGCGTGGAGGTGTTGCAGTGTAGCTGACATATTCGAGATGGCAGCGACTGTCATAACTCTCAATGGGAAACACCTCGGAAAATACGGCTTCGAGGCCCACTTGTTTACGTTGCGTAGGAGCCAGATCCATTTGAAGGAATTCCGTAAAGGAATCGATCTGATTTTCAATCAGATTGGGTGGCTGGATAACTTCCTTGAGCTTACCGAAATTAATGCGTTTTGACATAGTGCGGATGTCCGATGACGGTTAAAAAGAGTGTGAGACTAACATGTGCCGACCTAGGGGCGGCTAAAAGACAAAAACAGCTAAGCGAGGCTCACCCGATTTGGATGAGCTCGCCTAACTGTGAAAATTGTGGGCTATTGAATATGAGCTGGAATGGGTATCCGATTACTTTAATTCGACCTTAGCGCCTGCAGCTTCGAGCTTCTTCTTGATCTCTTCTGCTTCGTCCTTAGTTGCACCTTCCTTAACAGGCTTAGGTGCACCTTCAACGAGGTCCTTAGCTTCCTTCAGACCGAGGCCTGTGATAGCGCGGACTTCCTTAATCGAAGCGATCTTGTTGTCGCCAGGAGCTACGAAGATGACGTCAAATTCGTCTTTTTCTTCAACAGCTTCTGCAGCAGCAGCACCGCCTGCAGCGGCAACAGCGACAGGAGCAGCAGCGCTTACGCCCCACTTCTCTTCGAGTGTTTTAACGAGATCTGCCACTTCAAGCACTGTTTGTGCTGAGAGGAAATCGATTACTTGTTCTTTTGTGATATCTGCCATGATGTTATACCTTTCAATTGGTTAGCACCCCAAGTGTTGGGATATTTAAGAGGGGAAATCCTCCTAACCGGATTATTTTGGTTATTTTAAGGCCGCCCATCCAAGGGATGGACGACCAGAAATTGATTTGAGGACTACTCGCCGTCTTTTTCGGCCTTGGCCTGGAGAGTGTAGAGTAGGCTTTGCGGAACAGCATTGAGGACGCGGACGAATCCGGTCGCAGGCTGCGTAAGAAGTCCAAGGAGTTGAGCCCGGAGCGATTCGAGTCCTGGAAGTTTCGCCAATACTGCGATCTCCTCCTTGGTGAGTGCCTTCTCGTTAAGGATACCGGCTTTAACGTCGATCTTTTCCTTTTTCTTGAAGAATGCACCAATTACCTTAGCGACTCCGGATGGGTTTTCACCACCGACGATGATCGCAGTTTGACCAGTCAAGTGCTCACTGAGATCAGGGAGTGCCTTGGCTGCGGCTGCGACACCGAAAATGCTGTTTTTAACGACGTGGAACTCAGCGTTGTGCTCTGCAAGAGAGGCACGCAGTTCTGCGATTTCTTCCACGGTAATACGCTCGTAATTAGCGAGGTAAACGTAATCGGACTTGTCGAGGTGTTGGTTCACCTCTTCAACGAGATATTGCTTTTCTGGTCTCATGTGATGTCAGTCTCCCTTAGCTCTTGTTATAAGATGCAGCGTCAACGCTGATCCCGGGGCTCATAGTCGAGCTCAATGCGAGCGACTTGATGAACTTGCCAGCGGCGCCTTGAGGACGTGCGGCATTGAGGGCATTGATAGCCGCCTCTGCATTGTCCACGATTTGCTCTGGGGTGAAGGAGCGCTTGCCCACGACGATGGCGACGTTTGCAGTCTTATCCATCTTGAATTCAACGCGGCCAGCTTTCACTAGCTTGATGCCTTCCGCAACGTCGTCAGTCACAGTACCGGACTTTGGATTCGGCATAAGACCACGAGGTCCAAGCACACGAGCCACCTTACGGACACTCTTCATCGCACTGGTTGTGGAGATCGCGACATCGAAGTCTGTCCATCCACCGATTACCTTCTCGATAAGATCATCGAAGCCGGCTTCGTCCGCGCCCGCTGCAATAGCTTCTTCAGGATTTTCGGTGAATACGATTACGCGAACAGTCTTACCGCTGCCGTGAGGAAGCTGAAGAGTGCCGCGCACCATTTGATCACTCTTGCGAGGATCGACCGTAAGATTTGCGTACAGCTCAACGGTTTCGTCGAACTTCGCCTTCGGTAGTTTGTTTAGTAACGCAGACGCTTCTGCGACCGGATAGGTCTTCTCCAAGTCAACCATTTCGGCTGATTGGCGATAGCGCTTGCTTCCCTTGATTTGCTGGGTGGCCATAGTAGTTATATTGTGTGGTTAAAAATTAGCCCGCGACCTCAAGACCCATCGAACGGGCAGTGCCGGCGATAATCTTGAAAGCAGCGTCCTCATCGGATGCATTCAGATCGTTCTTTTTGATCTCAATGATTTCGAGGATTTGCTTGCGTGTAACCGTACCGACTTTGTCGCGGTTTGGTACGCCCGATCCTTTTGCGATACCGGCAGCCTTCTTAAGAAGAACAGCTGCTGGTGGAGATTTCAGGATGAAACTGAAGGAGCGATCGGCGTAGACTGTGATGACAACAGGGAGGATCATGCCTGCCTGGTCTTTAGTCTTCGCGTTATACTCCTTACAGAAGCCCATGATGTTTACACCCTGCGCACCGAGAGCTGGACCAACCGGAGGGGCTGGGTTAGCTGCACCTGCTGGCAGTTGTAAGCGAATTTGTCCTATTACTTTTTTAGACATGGCTGTTTAGCTTTCTTCTGTTCTCTGGACTTGCCAGTATTCAAGTTCAACAGGCGTGAATCGCCCGAAAATAGATACGGAAACCTTTAATTTACCCTTGTCAGGGTCGATTTCCTCGATTTTGCCAACTAGGTTCATGAATGGACCATCGTTGACCTTAACCATTTCACCGATCTCATATTCGATCTTGGGCTTTTCTTTGCCTTCGGCTTCCTGGACTTGATTGATAATGCGCTCGATCTCGCTCTGCTTGAGAGGATTCGGGCGGTCACCACCAACAAAATTAATGATGCCATGGCCTTCACGAACGAAATACCAAGGCTTTTGCAATAAATTGCCGTCATCATCATACAGGCGCATATTAACAAAAATATAGCCTGGGTAGAATTTACGCGTAATGGTCTTTTTCTTGCCGCTCTTTACCTCCGAAACCGTCTCGGTAGGCATGAGCACTTCAAAGACATAGTCCTCCATCTCTTCGATCGCGATGAACTTATCGAGATACTTCTTAGCCTTACCCTCTTGATTAGAAAGAGTTTGAACAGCGAACCAATTGGGGCCTGAAAATGAATTAGACATATTTACGTCTGGATCTTAAAAAATTAAAGTTGCCTGAAATCGATATTGATTTGGCGACGTGCTACTGAACCCAAGAGGTTAACAGATCGACACCATTCATGAGCGAAAAGTCGGTCAGCGCGATAAAGGAGCCAAGGATTGCAGTCGCGATAAGCACGACGATTGTCGAATCTCGCAATTCAGTCTTGCTCGGCCAAGTGGCTTTTTTGAGCTCGGTCATCGTCTCCTTGTAAAAAAGACGAATGCTTGTGAATGGATTTTTCATTTGATGTAAAAATGGCAGGAGAGGAGGGACTTGAACCCACAACTTACGGTTTTGGAGACCGTTGCTCTACCAATTGAACTACTCTCCTGTGGTTTTTCAACTATAGTGCTGTTTAAGACAGTAAAGCCGAGAGCCCCTTTAGAGCCCTCGGCGGAAACTGGAATCGGTCTGGCTTAGATTATTTAATAACCTCAGTCACACGTCCGGCACCGATGGTACGGCCACCTTCGCGAATCGCGAAACGTTGACCTGCTTCCATCGCGATCTTCTTACCAAGCTCAATAGTAACGGTAAGATTATCACCAGGCATGACCATCTCAACACCCTCTGGGCACTTGATGATACCAGTGACATCGGCAGTGCCGAAGAAGAACTGCGGACGGTAGCCGTCGAAGAATGGTGTATGACGGCCGCCTTCTTCCTTAGTCAGGACATATAGCTCAGCCAGACCAGTCGTGTGCGGTGTAATTGAACCCGGCTTAGCGATCACGTGACCACGCTCGATAGATTCTTTATCAACACCACGAAGGAGGATACCAACATTGTCGCCTGCTTGACCTTGATCGAGTTGCTTGCGGAACATTTCAACACCTGTAACAGTTGTCTTCATTGTATCACCAAGACCGACGATTTCGATTTCTTCGCCAACCTTAACAACACCACGCTCGATACGACCTGTAGCAACTGTTCCACGACCTGTGATCGAGAAAACGTCTTCAACAGACATAAGGAGTGGCTTATCTGTTTCACGAAGAGGCTCAGCAACATCATTGTCGATCGCATCCATGAGTGCTGTGATCGCTTCAGCGCCACCAGGCTTACCTTCAAGAGCTGCAGTCGCAGAACCGCGCACGATCGTGATATCATCACCTGGGTAGTCGTACTTAGAAAGGAGGTCACGGACTTCCATCTCAACGAGCTCAAGAAGCTCTTCGTCGTCAAGCAGGTCGACTTTATTAAGCCATACCACAATAGTAGGAACACCAATCTGCTGAGCAAGAAGGATGTGCTCACGAGTCTGTGGCATTGGGCCATCAGAAGCAGAAACAACCAAGATTGCGCCGTCCATTTGAGCAGCACCTGTGATCATGTTCTTAACGAAGTCAGCGTGACCTGGGCAGTCAACGTGTGCGTAGTGACGCTTTTCTGTTTCGTATTCAACGTGTGCAACAGCAATCGTGACAGTTTTTGTCGCGTCACGAACTGTGCCGCCCTTTGCGATGTCCGCATAAGACTTGAACTCAGCAAGGCCCTTGTCTGCTTGAACCTTGAGAATCGCAGTCGTTGTAGTTGTTTTACCGTGGTCAATGTGGCCAATAGTGCCGACGTTGACGTGTGGTTTAGTTCTTTCGAATGTTTCCTTAGCCATGATTGATGTGATTTAGTGTTAAGAGATTGTGATTATGTTTATACTGGAGCCCTCGAGCGGAATCGAACCGCCGACCTCATCCTTACCAAGGATGCGCTCTACCACTGAGCTACAAGGGCGCACTAGCAAAGACTATGAAAAGAGCTATTCCATCTCCCACACGGACAGCGTGGAAAATGAAAGTCCGCGAAAATGCTCCCCACTACTAGACCCGTCAACACTTAATTCAAAAAAAACGGCACTACTTTTAAACCCCTCATTTACAGGCATTTCGCCCACTGAAAAGCCGCAAAAAGCCGTTCGCCAGTAGATAGGTCATCGCCGCGATCAGAATTACTGACGGCCCACTCGGCAGATCCAGCGAAAAGCTCAGCCCCAAGCCGACAAAAACGAAGGCAATATTGAGCACGATCGCCACAAATAGCATGCGCCATAGGCTCCGCGCTCCGATTGCCGCAATTGCTGGAGGCAGTGTCAGCAGTGCGATCACAAGGACAATCCCAACAAACGAGACCATAATTACCACCGTCAGCGCCGTCAGCATCAGCAGCAACACGTAGACCCAATCCGCACGCACCCCTCGAAGCGACGCATACTCGGCGTCAAAACACACCGCAATGATCTGCCGGTGCCAAATCGCCAGAATCCCCAAAATCAACGCGCCCACGCCGCCTGCGATCCAAAGATCCGCGGTCGTCACTAGTAAGATATCACCAAAGAAATACGCCATCGGGTCTACATAGCCCGGCGTTCGCGCTATAAACAGCAGGCCAACCGCCATCCCCGTCACCCAAATAGAACCAATCAACGCATCCTCACGCTGCCGCGATCGCAACGACACCCAGCCGATCAAGCCCGCAGCGATTAATGCCACCAGCAGCGCCCCCAGCATCGGGTGCAACCACTCCCAACCAAACACAGCCCGACAATATAGCGCCACACCGATGCCACCCAGCGCCGAGTGTGCAATCGCCGCCGCTAGATAACTAATACGCCGCGCCACCACAAAGGTGCCCACAGCGCCGAGCGGGATGCTACCAATCAGCCCCAAAAACAGCGCATAGCGTAAGAACGCCAAATCAGGATTCCACAATGCCTTAAAGAACTCACCCATGATGATGCCCCCCATGACTATCCAGATGCTCATGATCATGCTGCACCATGCGCACCTCAAACCCGTACAGCTGCCGCAAGCGATCATCCGTCAACTCAGTCGTCGGATGCACATGCACGCAGCGATTCACGCAGACCACCTTCGGTACCGAACGCGACACAAAGGCCAAATCATGCGACACCGTCACCAGGGTCAAATCCTCCTTCAGCGCCTTTAAGCTGTTCAACAAGCGTTCCTCCGCAGCCACATCGACGTGCGCGGTCGGCTCATCCAGCAATAGTACATCCACTTCCGCTGCCAACGCCCGCGCGATCAACACCGCCTGGCGTTGCCCTCCCGAAAGTACTGCAAACGAGTCCTGCGCTCTATCTGCCAAGCCCATCTGCTCCAGTGCCTCCAGCGCTCGCGACGTATCCCTGCGATTAGCAAAGCCAAAAGTGCTCCGCTCCAACCGCCCCATCAGCACCACGTCGAGCACCGTAACCGGAAACAGCGGGTCAAAATCAATATGCTGCGGCACATACCCCACCCGCGAACGCGAGCGCTTCGGCGTATCGCCGAGCAAGTGCACCCTGCCCTTATCTGGCTGCAACAGCCCCAGCATCAGCTTCAACAATGTCGACTTACCGCCACCATTCGGGCCCACCACACAAACCGACTCCCCTTTATATATGTCGAAGTCGGCATCCTCGACCACCAGCGAGCGCCCGTAGCTAAAAGAAACCCCCTCAAAGCAGATCACCGGCTCTCCCGAATGCGACTCACAGCCACAGTTCGTATGCGCACCACAATTACTCATCGCGCAAAGCCCTCCTCCAGTGCATCCGCAATTCTTGTCATCCCAATTATATATTCTACAGGCAATACATTCAACTCAACCACATCGAGGTCCAGCGCATCCGCTAAAATCGTCGCCGTCGTGCGCCCGAACTCAGGCTGTGTGAAAATCGCTCCGACCTGCGACTCACGCGCCTGACCAATCAAATCCGCGACTCGCCCAGCCGACGGTGCCGCACCAGATTCCTCGATCGACAGCTGCACTAAACCATAGCGCTCGGCAAAATGCCCCAGCGCTGGATGGTTAATAAAAAACGCCCGCCCCGCATACGGCGCCAACTGCGCACGAATCGCGGCATCCAGCTCAACCAAGTCCGCAATCAACGCATCCGCATTCAGACGAAACACCGCCGCTGAATCGGGTTGCACTTCGATCAGCACGTCGTGCATCTGCTCGACCACTGCGATCATCCGCACTGGATCCATCCAAATATGCGGATCGTTCTCGCCATGGCCATGGTGTCCGTGGGCGCACGCCGAATGATCATGATGCTCCAGAACCTCGCCACCTGTTTGCACCAGCTGCACACCCGTCATCGACGAGCGCATTCGCTTAAACAGCGCCCCTTCGATCGGCATGCCGATGCCAAAATACACATCTGCCTGCGCCAACTGGGCCATCTGCGCCACACTCGGGGCATACATCTCGGGGCTCTGCCCAGGACGCACCAGTACCTCAGCCGTCACCATATCTCCACCGACCCGCTCCACAAAATACTTCTGCGGCAGCACCGTGCTCCACACGGCAATGGCGCCCCCCTCCGATCGCTCCTCCTGCCCACACGCAACGCAAAGCATCGCAGCCACGATGGCAACGAGACCAAAAAAGAAAGATTTGCTCCACTGAATCTGCATAACAAATAAGAACCCGAACAATCACCCATGACACTCAAGCCCCCATCGACAATAACAAAACTGCCACCCCTAAGTATTGCTGGCGTGCTAGCGCTGCATCAACAGGGAAATTATAGACTGCCTAAGGACGGCTTCGGCGATTTCGGCTGAACTACTGTCCCAACCCGAATGCTGCATGCACCACACGTGTCGCCTCTTCTGCATCTGTTGGATCGATGCCCACTGATATCTTAATTTCAGAGGTGCTAACCAGCTGAATATTGATACTCGCACCAGCCAGTGCATCGAAAAGCTGCGCTGCGACCCCAGAGTGCGAGCGCATGCCGACGCCGACCACAGAGACCTTAGCAATATCGTTGGCTTCAAATAGTTTGCCGCTGGCTTCGTCTGGGAATGATTCTTTCACGACCTTTTCGGCACGGTAAATATCCTCACGCGGCACGGTAAACGTCATGTTTGCCTTACCCTCGCGACCGATATTCTGCACGATCATATCGACACTGATATCTGCATCGGCCAAGGCTTTGAAAAGCTTGGCAGCGGTGCCGGGACGATCCGGCAAATCACTGGCAACGATCTTTGCCTGGTTTTTATCAAGTGCGACACCGCTCACGACGACGTCTTCCATAGAGGCTGCTTCTTCTTTCACGATAGTTCCCGGGTTGTTGTTAAAACTGGAGCGGACTTCAAATATGACATTAAACTTTTGCGCAAATTCGACGGCGCGATTTTGCATGACTTTCGAACCGCTGCTGGCGAGTTCGAGCATTTCCTCGTAGGAGATCTCGTCGAGCTTGGTTGCATCCGGAACGAGACGCGGATCTGCGGTGTACACCCCATCCACATCGGTGCAAATCTGGCAAAGGTCGGCGTTCAGCGCCGCCGCGATCGCAATCGCACTGAGATCAGAGCCACCCCGACCTAGCGTGGTAATCTGGCCATCAGCCGAGTGACCTTGAAAGCCAGCCAAGATGACGACCTTACCCGCATCGAGCTGGGCTTGAATATCGCCACCCGAAATGCTGGTGATGCGGGCACGTGTGTGTGCGGGGTCCGTCAAGATGCCTGCCTGCGCTCCGGTGCGAGACACCGCTGGCACATCTAAAGCATGCAGCGCCATCGCAGTTAGAGCGATCGTCTCTTGCTCACCGACGGTGAGAAGCATGTCCATCTCACGCTCGTTTGGTGTCGGGTTGAGCGCCTTGGCACGAGCGATGAGATCATTGGTCACCCCCGAGCGAGCGGAAACGACGACGATGACTTGGTTGCCAGCGTCACGTGTTTCCTTAACCCGACGGGCCACATTCTTGATGCGATCGACATCGCCAACCGATGTGCCGCCATATTTTTGAACGATGAGTGCCATTTTTTGAAAAGCTAAAAAATCTGAAAGTAAAGAGAGAGCCGAAGCGAATACTAGGTATCGCAAGTTTCAAGACCAGACTTACAGAAGGCAAAGAGAATACCTCCCAACCAAAGACACCGACCTCGGGCGATTCACAGTAAGTCCTTATCGACCGTCATCTGATCAACCGCAGCTGACTGACTCGATCCGCCATCCCCCTTGCTCTCATTGGAACCATTCATCCTAGACCGCAGGCCACGCTCCAGACTTTGAAATTCATCCAATAGCTTGTTTGAAGTAGCATACCGAGCCATCTCCTTACCGTCTACATCGAGGACAAAGACCACGACACCCGCCTTACTGTCACCAGACTTTCTGCTATACTTATAGCCATACGAAGATTTGTATTCATATTCAGTATGAGAAATCGCTTTCGAAACGCTGGTTTCCACTGGCTCGGAAAACGATATCTTCTTAGAAATTCGACCACAATCGACCTCGTCTTCTGAGATGATAAAATACTCAATCATCAGGCTGGTCTCAAAATAAGACGACGAGCGCAGGCTCATCTCAAAATAGCTCATTTTCTGAATCTTCTTTTCCTCCCTAGAATAAGTATAATATCCCGAAGTAGAATCTCGATCAGTGTCCGTCGAGGTCTTCGTCCGACTTACCACCTCCAGCGAAATCGCCGCGGTCTTAGCCATGCTCTCATTAAGCTCAGCCCAACATTCCTTCGATAACGTATCAGGTCTAATTTTCAACTTTTGATACGCACCCACACGGCGCACTGATAAGTGCACTCCATCATAAAAAAGCTGATCCACGACGATCTCTCGCCCCTTCGTATCGACTAAAGACCACGTCTCGCCATATAAACACTGGCCGAAGCAGTATAAGGTCCCGATTAATAAAATCAGCCATCTCATCAGGCAAATATATAAAACAACGTAACCAATGAGAGGCAATGCGTAAAATTAACCCCCTCCGCGTCTGCTTAATCGCTGGGCTCGAAGATGCGCAAACTCACTGGCGCGGCAACAACTACGCTTTCAGCAGTCAGCGCCGCCTTTGCAGCTGCCACTGCAGTCTCGTTGCTTTCATGCGTGGTCAGCATAATTAAAGCGGTGCCATCGGCCAACTCCTTCTGATTAACCGTCGCAAAACTGATATGGTGCGCGGCCAGAATATTTGAAATCTTCGCTAGCACGCCTTCTTCGTCTTTCACATGAACGCGTAAATAATAGCGCCCGGCGAGATCCGCAGGAACCGCCAGCTCGAGTCCATCTGCAAGTTGACGGTAAACTTCCTCATCCTCTTCCGAAATCACTGGCTTCGGCGCACCTTGAATCATAAAGACCGCATCGGCGATATCACTAATCACAGAGCTAGATGTCGCATCCTGCCCAGCACCACGACCAATCAGCACCGTTGTGCCGACCACATCGCCCGTCACACTGACGCCATTATAGACCTCATCCACACCCGCGATTACCTCGCTTTTCGCGATCAACGCTGGGTGCAGGCGCACAGACAATTTGTTCGCCTCAAAGTCGCGCGCAATCACCGCCAGCAGCTTGATTTTATAGCCAAGCTGGCCAGCGATTTCGATGTCTGTGCCGGAGACTTCACGGATACCTTCACAAATAATCTCATCGAGCTTCACCCACTTACCATGCGCGAGGTAGGCGAGGATCACTGCCTTGTGAGCTGCATCGATACCATCGAGGTCAAGTGCTTCATCCGCCTCAACATAGCCGAGCTGTCGCGCATCACCGAGCGTCTCCTCAAAACTTAGCCCCTCACGCTCCATGCGTGTGAGGATGTAGTTGGACGTGCCGTTGAGGATACCGAAAATCAGCTTAAAACGATTTGCCACCAGTGCCTCGCGAATGGTCTTGATGATTGGAATACCACCTGCAACCGATGCCTCGTAAAAATAGTGTCCCCCATTTTCATTCGCAATTTTGAACAACTCTTCGCCATGCTCACAAACCAGTGCCTTATTCGCAGTCACCACGACCTTACCCTGCTTGAGCGCACGGCGGGTTAGTTCGAGCGCCTCGTCAGTGCCGCCCATCATCTCGCAGACGATATCGATCTCGGGATTGTCCACGACTCGCGTCGGATCGGTCGAATAGCACTCCGCTGGCACCGACACCTCACGCGGCTTCGATGCATTCTTCACCACCACTTCAGTAATATCGAGCTGAGCGCCAAGGCGAAACTCCAGAGCTTGGCGGTTCTTCTCGATATTTTTCCAGACGCCTTGGCCGACGACGCCGAAACCAAGAAGACCGATGCGAATGATGCGTTTTTGAGACATATGAAGAATGGCAGTGAGAAAAATAGTGAAAGTGACGATGCGCGAGTTGCGCGGAGATGGTGATCCGTCTGCGGTTTGCCCCGCAGGGGTGACTGACGTAGCACGATAGTGCGAAGATGGTAAACCGAAGGTTTGCCATGAGTGAAGCGAAGGGTGAGTGAACTGGGTGCCCTTTGGGCAAGTGAAAGAACAACTGGGTGCCCTTTGGGCAAGTGAAGGAACAAAGTGCCGCAACTAGCCTGAGCAACTCGATGCGCACAATCCGGCATGCACGAAATGATTCAGACAATATAAGGCCTGATAAGTTTCAAGGGTGAAACAGACATTGTTACACCATTGATACATTAAAGCTGCTGCAGCTCCTCGACTCGCACTCGCTGTTCCCCATCGGAATCAAGCAAGAAGTAGACCGAACCCAACCCCAATTCCACACGTACAACGACGATGCCGTGTCCTTTAACTACAAACGAGCCGTCCTCTGCGGTAAAAGCCGCTCCGAGTAGATGCTCCGAGACATCCATAATTAGGGTATTCGCATACATAGCGACATAGGCATCCCAATCAGCCGGCTCTACCGGCGTCGATGCTGACCCCGCTTGCGCTTGGAGGACGCGATTCTTCGCATCGACATGCGCTTGAGCCAATTCGACATACGAATTGTAGTGCTGTTGCAATGCTTTCAACCAATCCAGCGTCACACCAATCTGCCGATAGCCCTCTTCATCCACCTCATTTGACTCCTTAATCAGCGCCTTATTATCGACTTTCATCTTGCCTGCGATAAAGGTCAGGCCACGCTCCAAGTTATCCCAATTGATCGAGGCGAACAGATATTGATATTCCTTAAAAAGTTCAGGGTCGCTCTGGAACTTTCGCAACCGATTATTGCCTAGATCGACATCTTCAACACGAATAGGTGGGAACTGCCCACCCAAGGCGCTCATCGCCGCCTCAAGTTGCAGCGCATCGGCAGGCGACAGACCTTCAATCGCACTCAATTCAGCTGGGTGTTCAACGTGCCCAGTGATCTTCTGCTCAAACAGCTCGCGCTGGCGCAAGAGACGCCCTCGCGCGGCATCGCTTAAGGTTGAGACGATCAGTACCTCTGCGGCCCTCGTACTCTCTGGTGGCAAGCCATCGAAGCGCAAGATACCAGACGTCCTCAACACAGGCTTCGCGACCTCAACTTCCGGCAGTACTGCGGCCTTCTGTTTCGACGGAGCATCCGAACACCCACCTAAGAGAAATAGAAAAACGAAACTAGCGGAAAGAGAAGTAAGACGAAACAACATAACACCATGCATAAAAACTAACCTGCCGAAGCGCGTCAACCACTTGCGCCAGCTCGCTACTTCTTGAAACTATTTTCCGTACCCCGAAGCATGCGGGAAATATTTGAGCGGTGGCGTAACACAATTAGCACGCCGAGCACAACGCCCAGGGTCAAACGCGGATCTCCAGAGCCATACAGCCAATAAGCACTGACTGGCAAACTCACTGCAAACAGGATCGAAGCAATCGCGACCATACGGATAGTAAAATAAATCGCAGCCCAAGCGGCCACCCCGATCAATAAGACAATCGGCATAATCGCCACCAATCCACCCATGGTGGTGGCGACACCCTTGCCGCCTTTAAATTTCAAAAAGACCGAGAAACTGTGCCCGATAATCGAAGCGATCAGACCAATGATACCAAGCTTCAACCCTAGATCTCCCCCAAAAACGAACATCGGCCAACCAGCTGCAATAGCTCCTTTAAGCGCATCACAGGCAAAGACGATATTGCCATATTTCGACCCAAGCGCGCGCGTCACATTCGTGGCACCAGGATTGCCACTGCCATACTTCAAAATATCGACGCCCTGACTGCGGGCGACGATCACGGCAAAACTAATGGCGCCGAGCAGATAGCCGACGATGGAAACGATCGCGATGGTGAGACTAGTCATATTTTATAAGCGCTTTGGTGTATTCGTGATGTAATAGAGTGAGGGCGACCCGCCCTCCATTGCTTGACGTGGGCGAATGGCCCACACTCCGACAACTATGCATTGGGCTTTACGCCAGGACGACACGTATCTGGAAGTTAACAGCAAAACCCGAAAGTCAGACTGCATAAAAAAGCCGTAGAGGGCGCGATGGCAACAGAGAATCAATCCCAGCGTCCGGCGCGCACTCTACGGCTTAAAAGGATTCGTTAGAGACGGATCACGCGATACTTGTCGATCGCAGTATGTTCCGCGATCTTCTTTGCCGCGGCCTCAGACGGTACACTATCCAACTCAAAGACGCTGACTGCGAAGCCTTCGCCCTGATCGCGACTGAGCGACATATTGGCGATATTCACATTGTCTTCGCCGAGCGTGACCCCGATGAAACCGACAATACCGGGGACGTCCTTGTTCTTCAACACGAGCAGTGTCGCATCAGTACTGACCTCGACACTGTGGCCGTCGATCGTGACGATGCGCGGGCTCTGGTTTTTACCAACCAATGTACCGCCAATCGTGCGCGTCTTGCCGCTCTTGCTGGTGACTTGAACTTCGACGAGTTCAGTAAACTCGGCGTGCGCAGAGCTCTTCACTTGCTCGGTCTCGATACCAAGGCGCGCGATTTTCTTTGGCGCGTTGACGTCGTTGACGTTATCGGAAATCTCGCGCAAGTAGCCGCGTTGAATCGCGTAGCTGAGTGGCAAGGTGTCGAGCTCAGTGATCTTTCCAAAGTAGCGAATCGTGATCTTCTCGACGCCTTCGGGCGCAAGCTGCTGAGAAAATGTGCCGAGCTTCTCACCAAGCGTGAGGTAGGGCGCGATCTGTGCCAGTGCCTTCGGGTCGAGTGATGGCATATTAAGCGCATTGCGGACCATCTCACCCTTGAGGGCTTCGATCATTTGCTTGGCCACGTCGATGCCGACGTTCTCCTGAGCTTCCTGTGTGGAAGCGCCAAGGTGCGGCGTGAGCACTAAATTGTCGATCTGACGGAGTGGGCTATCTGCGGCTGGCGGCTCGTCTTCGTAAACGTCAAGTCCAGCAGCTGCCACTTTACCCGAATTCAGTGCTTCGATCAGCGCTGCCTCGTCGATGATACCACCACGTGCGCAATTGAAGACGCGAACGCCATCTTTCATGCGGCTAAATGCATCTGCATTCAGCATGTGCTTGGTATCCGCAGTGAGCGGCATGTGGGTCGTGATGTAGTCGGCATTTTCAATCACTTGGTCGAGTGTCGAGAGTGTCACGCCGAGAGCCTTGGCACGGGACTCTGTCAAATAAGGGTCATACCCCAAAACAGTCATATTAAAGGCTTGTGCCCGCTTGGCAACTTCGGCCCCGATGCGGCCCATTCCAAGTACGCCGAGCGTCTTACCATTGAGCTCAGAACCCGTGTAAAGTTTACGATCCCAGCGACCCGCCGTCATACTAGCGGACGCTTGCACGATCGGACGCGTACCAGCGAGCATGTGCGTGAACGTAAGCTCCGCAGTGGCCAGCGTGTTACCCGTCGGCGTATTCATTACAATCACGCCCGCGTCTGTGGCCGCTTCGATGTCGATATTGTCGACGCCGACACCCGCACGACCGACAACTTTAAGCTTCGGCGCAGCAGCGACAACCTCAGCAGTCACTCGCGTGTCGGAACGCAATGCAATTGCATCAACGTCCTTAACGATTTCAAGGAGCTGCTCAGGAGTGGAGCCATAAGCCTCGATTACTTCAAAACCTTCTTCAGATTTGAACAAATCAACACCAATGGGAGAGATACGGTCTGCGACTAGAATTTTCATAGCAAAGCGGAGCAGTAAATTTCACCGACACCGAATTGCAACGAAAAGAAGCACTTCAGCGCATCTTCTTTTTAGCTAAGCCGATTGTAGCCTCATTAACTGCCACATATTTCTCATTGAATCGCCCAAGAACATCTGCGAATCAGCGCTTATATAAAGATTCGAACAGTAAGGCAATCGCGTACAATTAAAGTCACTAAAAGTCGCAATTCACGTTGTCAGGAGCCCTTAACCGCTTAATATTTAAACTTGTTATGAGTCGTATTCCAAAGCCTATTCTTTATGTTAAAGCTGACTGCCCATGGTGCCAGCAAGCACTCTCCTTCTTTAACTCACAAGGCGTCGATCTCGATCTGCGCGAGGTGACCGAAAATGCAAAAGATATGGACGCGATGGTCTCCATCAGCGGGCAGACCAATGCACCGACCTTTGAATATGGCGAATTTGTCGTAGCAGACTTTTCGGTCGATGAATTCTTGGCCGAACTCAACGAGTTTCCCGAAGTTCGCCACAACCTCGGCATCAGCGACAGCGAGAACTAGGCTGCTGAGCGCCACATCGGTGTAACTCTCTGCAAAAATACGCAAATACACAGCGCCCTACTTTAGGTTCATCGTCGACTAGTGAGTAAAGGAGGGAGGGCGACTCGCCCTCCTTTGCAGCCACACAAGGTCAATGAGGGCGACTCGCCCTCATTTGCTCCCACACAGGATCAATGTGGGCGAGTCGCCCACACTCCTATCGCGATCAATCGCCTATCCCTAAAAGCACACTTGCAATCTTGATGGACTAGGAAGGCCAAACGATGCATGCTAAGGAGAAACCGAATGAGTGCCGGCGAACGCCGAAAGGTCCTCGGCCCCAAGAGACTCGCTGCGCCAATTCGCGGAAAAACACTGGACTTAAACTGACGTGACGGCAGGCAACGCGCCAAGTAAGAGATTAGAATTGCCCCCTTCAAGCATAACGACACCTTTACTGCCGTCTCATGAAGTCTCTTATATATACTAACGAATTCCCTCCCCACATTTACGGCGGCGCCGGTGTCCATGTGGACTACCTCACCCGCGAACTGTCTAAGTTAATCGACGTCGACGTGCGTTGCTTCGGCGATCAAGACGTCACAGGGCCAACGCTAACCGCCAAAGGCTACCAAGTTGATAAGAGCGGCTACACCTGCCCAGAGAAATTGCACAGCGTGTTCGCCTGCCTCCAACAAGGTCTCGACTTCAACGCCGATGGCAACGATGCCGACGTCGTGCACTGCCACACTTGGTACACACACATGGCTGGCATCCTCACCAAACTCAACTACGGCATCCCGCTCGTCGTAACCGCGCACTCACTAGAGCCGCTGCGCCCGTGGAAGCGCGAACAGCTCGGCGGTGGCTATGACTGCAGCAGCTGGGTCGAAAAGACCGCGATTGAAATGGCCGACGCGGTGGTCTGCGTATCTGAAGGCACCAAGGCCGACGTGATGCAGCACTTTAACGTCGATCCCGCTAAACTACACATCATCTACAACGGCATCGATCCGACCGAATATTACAAGCAAGACGCGACCGAAGCACTCGATCGCTTCGGTATCGACAAAGACCAACCTTACTTGCTGTTCGTCGGTCGTATCACCCGCCAAAAAGGCATCATTCATCTCGTCGAAGCGATCAAGCACATGCACCCGGGCTACCAGGTCGTGCTCTGTGCCGGCGCACCCGACACCCCCGAAATCGCTGCGGAAATGCAGGCTGCTGTCGAAGCCGCCAAGCAAGAGCGCGACGGTATTTTCTGGATCGACGAAATGGTCGACAAGCCAACCGTCATCAAACTCTATTCTGGCGCTGCCGTTTTCTGTTGCCCGTCCGTTTACGAGCCTTTCGGTATTATCAATCTCGAAGCCATGGCTTGCGAAACGCCCGTCGTCGGCTCAGCCGTCGGCGGCATCCCCGAAGTCGTCGTGCATGATGAGACCGGTTACCTCGTGCCACTCGCACAGAGCCACGAAAGCCCCTTCAGTCCGCTCAATCCTGAAGCCTTCGCCAAGGACCTTGCCCACCAAGTCAACCGACTGATGGAAAATCCAGAACGGCGCGAGGCATTCGGCCGGGCTGGCCGCCAACGCGCGATCGAGCACTTTAGCTGGAGCTCCATCGCCCAGCAAACTCAGGCGCTCTACCAAGACCTGATTCAACAGAAATAGCCTCCGTGCAAGTCAAACCTTTCCACCTTCTTGCCTTCCCACTTTCTCACCTTTCCACTTTCTCTCCTTATAATGAGTTCGCTTAAAAAGTTCAACGGCCGCAATCGCGTCATTATCGATACCCTAAGCCCTGCACTCGAAGCAGAGAAATATCCACTCAAACGCGTCATCGGCGACGCTCAAGAGTTCCGCGTTCACGCTTTTACCGACAGTCACGACATCATTACCGTCGATTTCTGCCACCGCCGTAAAGGCGCGAAAGAATGGATCAAAAATTCGATGCATGAAGCCGGCAACGACGAGTGGACGTACAATTTTCAACCATGGGAAATCGGGCTGTATGAATATTGCGTGACATCTGCCGTCGATCACTTTGGCTCATGGCGACACGGCTTCGCCCGCAAGCTCGAGGACGGCCAATCAGCCGACGTCGAGTTAGCTATCGGCGGCGACATCGTGCTCGAAGCGGCCAAGCGCGCGAAGGGCGAGGATAAAGTCCGTCTTAAAGAATTTGGTAACACTCTCAAGGATTCCGATCGCATCGACCGTGAACGCATCGACGCCGCGCACAGCGAAGAATTACGTGGACTCGTCTCCCGTTGCTTCGACGCTAAACTGGCCACACAGTCGCCGATCCACCTACTCATGGTCGAGCGCAAGCTAGCTGCTTTTAGCACGTGGTATGAATACTTTCCGCGCTCGTGCGGACCAGATGCCGAAACCCACGGCACCTTTGAAGACGCGAAAAGCCGCCTGCTCGAAATCGATCGCATGGGCTTTAACATCGTCTACTTCCCGCCAATCCACCCGATCGGCCAAGCCTTCCGCAAGGGCAAGAACAACACGCTGACTCCATCAGACAGCGACGTTGGCAGCCCCTGGGCAATCGGCGCACAATCCGGCGGGCACAAAGACATCTTGGCCGAACTCGGCAGTCTAGATGATTTCAAATCATTCATCGCCGCCGCCGCGGACTACGAAATCGAGGTCGCAATGGACATCGCCTTCCAATGCTCCCCCGAGCACCCGTGGGTCAAAGAGCACCCGCAATGGTTTAAATGGCGCCCCGACGGCACCTGCCAATACGCGGAGAACCCACCCAAGAAATATCAAGACATCGTGCCGATCAATTTCGAGAGCGACGATTGGGAAAACCTTTGGAAGGAACTGAAGTCCGTATTTGATTACTGGATTGAGGCAGGCGTTAAAGTCTTCCGCGTCGACAACCCGCACACAAAATCCTTCTCATTTTGGAACTGGTGTATTCTAGAGATCAAAACCGCGCACCCTGAAGTCATTTTTCTCGCGGAAGCCTTCACTCGCCCGAAGCGCAAATACAATTTAGCCAAGGCGGGCTTCACTCACGGCTACACCTATTTCACCTGGCGCAACACGCCCTCTGAGATGCGTGAATACCTCACCGAGCTCACCACCTCAGAGACCAAGGATTACTTCTGGCCCAACTTCTGGCCCAATACACCCGACATCCTGCACGACGACCTACAGGTCAATAGCCGCGCCGCTTATTTAGGCCGCTACGTGCTAGCAGCGACGCTTTCATCCAATATCGGCATCTATGGCCCCGCTTATGAGTTGATGGACTTTGAGCCTTATCCCGGCAAAGAGGAATACAACCACAGCGAGAAATACGAGCTCAAGCAGTGGGACTGGGATCAACAAGGCAATCTCAAGGGGGAGATCGCTCGGATCAATGCGATCCGCAATAACCACCCCGCGCTACAGCGCACCTTCAATCTGCTCTTTGCCGACTCCGACAACTCACACTTCCTCTGCTATCTCAAGCAGAGCTGCGATGGCTCGGATCAAATTCTGGTCGTCGTCAATATGGACTGGGAAAACACGCAAAGCGGCTTTATTAATCTACCGCTCGACCAACTGGGTATCGGCGAATACGACGGCTTCACCGTTCGCGACCTCTATGATCCCTATGAAGCCGAGTACACCTGGCAAGGCTCGCGCAATTTCATCAAGATCAACCCACACGTGCGCCCCGCGCATATCTTTAAGATCCGTAAGCTCTAGGCAAACCCGCACCAACGGATCAAACATTTACCAAGCCTCGGCGTTCACGCGCCGAGGCTTTTCTGTGAGCAGGGATCGCCAGACTCAATCTGGCACCTTACCTATCAGCATAGGTGCTCCCGCAACAAAGAGCCAATACGGAGATTGGCGATCCAAGCAGACTCATCGACGAACAATTTTATAGTAGCTCTACCCCACCGTATCAGTTTAGCGTCCGTCGCAATGAATATACCGATCCTTTACGTAAAATCTGGCTGCCCATGGTGCACAGAAGCCCTCAGCTTCTTCAGCGCAAATAACATTCGCCTCGAAACCCGCGAAGTGCGCAGCAACAAAGCCTTCATGGAGCAAATGGTGAAGCACAGCAGCCAAACCAAAACCCCCACCTTTGTGCACGGCAAATTCGTCGTCGCCGATTTCGACATCGGCGAGTTCAAAGCCGCGCTCAATCAAGCGCCCGCCGTCAAGGCGCAGCTCGGGCTGTAGGAGCCGAGCCCCTGGGATCGCCAGACTCCTGTCTGGCACTTTTCTGCACGCACGCGAACAGCCAATGCGGAGAGTGGCGCTCCCAACATAAAAAAAGCGCCGTCCCTTTCGAGACGACGCTTTTTCCAAACAACAAACTAATAAAAAATCTAACAAAGATTATATAGAGATAGACGGGCCAGCAGCCTAAACGTTCAAAATACTTTCAATTTTTTTGAATTAAATTTAAGGCACACATCACCAAAACTCACAAGTCGCTACAGTTCAGTATACTTGACACTTCGACCGCGGGCTTTCTCGACCGGATATTTCTCTGCATTACGCAGCATTTTCGCCTCAATAATCGCCGCAATGTCAATTCCTGTGACATTCGCGAACTCGATCGCGAAGATAAACACGTCCGCCAACTCCTCCTCTACCTTCGCACGCAGCTTGGTCACTTCGACATCGGTATGTGATTGCTCAGGACTCTGCCAGAGGAAGTGCTCCATCAACTCGGCGGCCTCCGCCGAAATCGCCATCGACAAGTTCTTTGGGCTGTGGAATTGCTCCCAATCTCGCTCCTTGGCGAAAGCTAGCACACGATCTTTGATTTCCTGCAGGCGAGTTTCAGCGTCATTCATAGCTAAACTGAGTAGTCACTCCGGCGCCACAATCAAGGCCCGAAATCAAAGCACAGCCCAGCAAGGATCCCCAGACTCCCGCTTAGCGCTCTTCGGCACGCAAGCAAACAGCCAAATAAGCGAAGGTTGATCTTCCTGCCCGACCATCAGCAGCGCGGCACAAAGAGCGAAAGCGGATCGATGGTTTCATCAACACTCCGTTTACAATGCGTCGGGCCCTGTTATCTTTATAGCAAGAACCGCCCGACATGACTGCCCTGACAGATTGGATACAACGCAACGAGCAACTGCTACAGCTGCTCGGCAGCCTATCACTACTACTGATGGCACTTACCCTCGTCGCACTCGCACTCGTGGTGGTCACACTGCCTGAAGACTACTTCACTCGCGATCATCGAGCTCCCGCCAGCCTCACGCACCCACATCCATTGCCATGGCGAGGGCTTGCACTGCTCAAAAATCTACTCGGCATCCTCTTCATCCTGGTCGGCATTACTCTGCTGGTCCTACCTGGGCAAGGCGCACTCACGATCCTGATCGGCCTGACAATGACGAATTTCCCCGGCAAATATCGGCTCGAACGGCGCATGATGCGCCAACGCGCGGTCAACAAGACGCTCAATCAAATCCGCAAACTGGCCAGCAAACCGCCGCTGGAAGTGCCGCTGCCAAACGGCACCACAACTCAGTAACACGACGACCATTTAATCGCGGGATAAACCCGCTCGCTACGCAATCTGTCGCGACTGAGATCACGCCAGTAGGTACCCGACGCAGAGCGACCTCCTCTACCCTAGCACGACCACTGCGATCGAGAAATAGATCAGCAAGCCGAGCACATCCATCACTGAGGTAATCAGCGGACTACTCGCGGCTGCGGGGTCGACATTTAAGCGACTCAGCACAAACGGCAGCAAGGCACCGAAGCTATTCGCCACGAACACAATCGCAATCATACTCAGTCCGACGATCCATGCGATGTGACTATCTCCGCCATACAGCTGGCTAACGACACCGGCGATCACCGCCATTGCAACGCCAAGCAGCGCACCGACCAAGAGCTCTTTGCCAACCGCCATCACCCAATCACTTAACTCGAGGTCACCGGTGGCAATTGCTCGCACCATTAATGTGGCAGATTGTGCGCCGCAGTTACCCCCACTAGCGATCACCAGCGGCATGAACAGCGCCAGAGTAATGAACTCCATCACATACGCTTCGTAGCTAGAGATTACACTTGCGGAGATTAAATTAACAAAAATCAGCACCAGCAACCAGCCGATACGCTTACGAAAGAGCTGCGCTGGCGAAGCCACACTGTAGCGCGTCTCCAAGGGCGCAACCGCTGCACCCTTCTGAATATCTTCCGTGGCTTCTTCTTCGGCCACGTCCAAGATATCATCTACCGTCACGATCCCGAGCAACACACCCTCCGAATCGACCACTGGCAAGGCATTGACGTCGTAACGCTGAATCATCTCCACCGCCACTTCGCGGTCGTCATACGCTGAGATACTCACGCAATTATAGTTCAACATCTCCTGAATCAGCGCAGCCGGCTCCGTCATGATCAGGCGCCGCATACGTACGATATCCACCAATTTCCCGCTAGCATCCGTCACGTAGAGGATGTTGAAAATCTCAGAGTCGCGGCCAAATTTGCGGATATGTGCCAGCGCCTGCTCACAAGGCCACTCAGCACGAATACTGAGATAATCTGGCGTCATCAAACGGCCGACACTCTCTTCTGGATAACCCAATAATTGGCGAGACTCGGCCAAATCCTCGGGGCTCAACAGGTCCATCAGGCGCCGAGTCACCGTCGCAGGCAGCTCTTCAAGCATCGCCGTTCTGTCATCGGGACTCAGGTCGGCCAACAGCGCACGCGTATCCGCATCGGTCAACGCGGCCAAGACCTCATCCTGATCCTCAGGCTCAAAATAGGCAAATACATCAGCGGCACGCTCACGCGGCAATGCACGAAAGACCAGTACTTGATGGGGCTTGTCCAGTCGCAGTATCAAATCACCGACTTCTGGAATAGCCCAGGATGTCAAAGACTTCGAAAGCGCCTTCAATTGGCCATTTTCAACGAGTGCCTCGACCTCCGAGTCTGTAACTGTGTTTTCTTCTCGCATCCAACCTTAGGTAATAGAACTCCCACCTGCAGAGTAAAGCAGCGAAAATCTCAACAGCCTATTTTTTCACCGCCCGCTCACAGCCATATTGCTCCAATAAATCAGCCACCAAGCTCGGCAAATGCGATAAATGAGCCCCCGCACCCGCAGACGCTACCGCACAAGACACGTAGCCGATATTATCGTTGGTCGGTAAATACAAGCTGCGCTCTTCCAGCCATTGATTCAACACGAGCAACCCCTCCATCCAGTCGCGTAGCGAGAAATCACTCTCATCGACCTGTTCCAGCAAGGCGGGCAGCAAGTCATCTGCACTTTTGAAATGTGCATCTAAATAGGCGAGCACACTGGGTGAATCTGCAAACTGCTCCCAACCCTTGCTTGTCTCAAATTCTGACATTTAGCGAGTTATGTAAGGTAAAGACGCCGGAGACAAATTGATTTCGCGGATTGCCATCGATTAAATCGGTCCACCACGCGATTTCTAGCGCTTGAGTCTTGCTCATCGCCCATTCAGCCCTTGGCTGTAAGACATTATGCGCCCGATCCGCACAGCTGCCAGAGCTCTTATTGTCTTAGAAGGCAAACTACTCGCCATTAAAATGCGCGATCAGTCCGGCGTATTCTACATTCTGCCTGGCGGCGGCCAGCGCCATGGCGAGACCTTGAGCGAATGCCTCCGACGTGAATGCCTCGAAGAGATTGGCACCGATGTCGATGTCGCTGAACTCCTCTATGTGCGTGAATACATCGGTAAGAATCATGAGTTCCACCACACCCATCGCAATTTCCATCAAGTCGAAAGCGTGTTTCGCTGTTCACTGCCGAATCCCGACGGCATCGGCCCTGGCACCGAGCACGACAAGAAGCAAATCGGCGTCGAGTGGATCCCACTGGAAGAACTAGACGACCGCCGCTTCCTGCCAGAGGTGATCAAACCCTTTTTTACCAACGATGGCTTCGAACCGAGCTCGAATTATTTAGGCGATGTGAATTGAGTGCGAGCCATTCAATTGATGTGAGCAACTGCAACAGCATGCAAGTGAGGAGGTAACTTCCGCTTGCCGACTTTTAACACCTTCCCACGTTTCAACCTTTCCACCTTCCCACTTTTTCAACCTTTCCACCTTGCCACTCCAAATTGAGCGTCTACCGCCGAATCTTCAGTAAAAAGAATCAGAGCATGATGCACCCCGATGACCGACGACGTGTCGATTGGGTGAGCCCGCTCTGCATGCTGCTGCTGTGTGCCATCAGCATTCTGTTTATCTATTCGGCGCAATATACCCACGGCGGCGACGACTGGAAAAAACAGCTCTTTTGGGTTACGCTCGGCCTAGGCACTTATGGCGTGGTGTCGCTGATTAACTATAAGATTTTCCTTGGTTACGCGCATTTGATCTACGGGGTAGGCATTTGCGGCCTGCTGTTGGCCACCAAGCTAAGCCCCATTAGCGTCGAAATGATGGGTGCGCGGCGCTGGATAGACATCGGCATTACCATCATTCAGCCAACCGAAGGGGCCAAAATCGGCACCTTGATCATGGCTGCCAGTATTTTAGCGCGTTCAGAGCTAGGATCGGTGCGAGACTCGCTACTAGTGCTGGTAAAAGTGGCTGTGGTATTTTTAGTCCCAATGTTATTGATTTTTCTGCAGCCTGACCTAGGATCCTCGCTTGTCTTCCCTCCAATGATTTTCGCCCTGCTATATGTCTCCCGTTTGTCGGAGAAGTTTTTTGTGAGCGCTTTTGCTCTATTTGCCGTCGCCGTCAGCGTCCTCGGCTTGGACATTTACGCCTACAGCCAGCACCTAGAGCAGGTTCGCGCAATCGAACGCACTGCAGCCACACCCCCTTCTCAAGAGTATCATTCACTCTTACCAATTCACAATTATCAACGAAACCGGATCTTAACCTTCGTCGCTCCCGACGTAGTCGATCCGGAAGGCACCGGCGCAAGCTGGAACGCCAAACAAGCAAAAATATCCGCCGCCACAGGTGGAGTCGCCGGAAAAGGCCTGTTCAAAGGAACACAGGCACAACTCGGCTACCTCCCTCAAGCGGTGGCTCACAACGACTTTATTTTCTCCGTTATTGCGGAGGAAACAGGCTTTCTTGGAAGCGCGTTCGTCGTCGGACTCTTTTGTCTGATGGTCGCCAACGGCATACGTATTGCCGGACTCGCAAGAGATCGATTTGGAATGCAACTGGCCATCGGCGTCAGTGTGCTGTTCCTCGTCCACTTCTTCATCAACATTGGCATGACTATCGGCATTACTCCGATTACAGGACTCCCGCTTCCGTTTTTAAGTTACGGAGGTTCCTTTGTTCTGAGCTGTTTTATTCTGCAAGGATTAGTGCAAAGTGTATATCGTTACAGAAAGGATCATACATGATCCCGACAACGATCCACACACCCACATCAACCTGCAGCAGCTACCAGAGCACGGGATCCCCAATTAAACCAGGGACACCCAAAACCAATGCCAGATTCAACTACTGAAAATTCCGATTCACAATACACTGAAGAACTCACTTCTGCTCCAAAAGAAAAGAAGACAGAGCGAATTGATCACAAAGAACTCAAAGACGACGCCGCAAAACGAGCAAAGAAACAGCCCTTGGTGACTCGCATCATCAAAGCGATTAAGAATGAAAAAAAGTCTTACTCCGAGCTGATCATTAACTCCGAGCCGCTCGAAAAACGCGTCGCCCTGCTTAAGGACGGCGTGCTTGAGAAATTTGAAGTCGAACGCACTGGGGAAGCCCGCGAAGTGGGCGCTATCTTCAAAGGTCGTATCCAAAATCTCGAAGCGGGCCTCAAAGCTGCGTTCGTCGACATCGGCGAGCCCAAGAATGCCTTCCTGCACTACTGGGACATCCTTCCAGCTGCCAACGACAGCGGCATCGAGATCGTGCGCGACAACAAAACCGCCAAGCAGCGCAAACGCGAGAGCGAGAAGGTTTCGGTTAAGGATATTCCGAAGCTCTACCCCATCGGCAGCGAGATTATCGTGCAAATCACCAAGGGCCAAATCGGCACCAAGGGGCCACGCACCACTACAAATATCGCCCTGCCTGGCCGTTTCTTAGTACTCATGCCGCACGCCGGCACACTCGGCATCTCTCGTAAGATCGACGACCGTAAAGAGCGCAGTCGCCTCAAGGGCATCCTCCGCGACCTCACCATGCCGGAAGGGATGGGCCTAATCATCCGCACTGCGGGCGAAGGCAAAAAAGCACGCTTCTTTATCCGTGACTTACACATCCTGCTCAAACGCTGGGAAGTCATCAACCAACGCATGGACGCGACCAACAAACCAGGCTGCCTTTACGTCGAGCCAGATATCGTCGGCCGTACTGTGCGCGACTTCCTCACCGAAGATATCGACCGTGTCATGGTTGATAAGAAGCAGGATTATGAGGATATTATTGCCGAAGTGACGACTATTTCGCCTCGTTCGAAGTCCAAAATCCATATTTTCGAGGAAGACATCCCCGTCTTCGAACGCTTTAATATTGAGCGTCAAATTGAACAGACCTACATGCGCTGTGTGCCACTCCCAGGTGGTGGCGAGATTGTGATTGAAGAAACTGAAGCGTTGATCTCGGTCGACGTGAACACAGGATCACACAAGAACAAGACCAAGAAGGACGGCAAAGACTTCATTACACAGGTGAACCTCGAAGCGGCCACCGAGATCGCACGCCAACTACGCCTGCGTAACATCGGCGGGCTCATCATTCTCGACTTCATCGACATGAAGGCGAAGAAGGATCGCAACGCCGTGTTCAACCGTATGCGCCGTGAAATGGAGCACGACAAGGCGAAGAATCACATCCTCGCGATTTCAACCCTCGGCATCATGCAAATGACTCGCCAGCGCCATTCCGAGAGCCACTCCAGCGGCATCTACACCGACTGCCCGTATTGCCACGGTCGCGGCTCGGTCAAATCGTCCCGTACCATGAGTGTGGAGATTCAGCGGCGCATCATTAGCATCATCCGCCACATCCGTGCACGCGACGGCCATGACAAGGAAATCAATCTTCGTGTACTGCTCAACCCGTCCAACCTGGAACGCCTGCGCAACGAAGACGAAGATCTATTACTCGGCATCGAGGAATCTTATGGCGCACGTCTATCATTCCGCGCCGATCCGATTTATCACGTCGAAAACTTCAAAATCCTCGACGTTGAAACTGGGCAGGAACAGCGCTAGCCTTTCCAATGCCGAACGTCGACTAATGAGAACACTCAAAATCTGACGTTCGGCACAGGATTTGCATTTACGCAGTCAATGAAGATTCTCGCTGCATTCGATAAGTTCAAAGACTCCATGACGGCAGTCGCGGCATGCGCAGCGGCTACTGCTGGTGCACGCCAAGCGCTAGGTAGTGCTGCGCACATCACTCAAGCACCACTGACCGATGGCGGCGAAGGCTTTTGTAGTATTTTAACAAATGCCGCCAATGGCTGCATTCAGACACACACCGTCTGCGGCCCACTTGGAGCCGATCTCGAAGCGCCCTTAGGCTGGGTCAACGGCACGGCATTGCCCACTGCGGTGCGTGAGCGACTCGACCTTCCTCTAGGCAAGGTCGCGATCATCGAAATGGCCGCTGCTGCAGGCCTCGAACAAGTGCCTGCCGATCGCCGCCACCCAAAACGGTGCACCACTTACGGAGTGGGTGAACTGATTCGTATCGCCGTCGCAGAAGGTGCGGATGCGATTCTACTCGGTATCGGTGGCAGTGCCACCAGCGACCTCGGCCTCGGCCTATTGCAAGCACTAGGCTTACAGTTTATCGGCCCAAACGGTCACATCATCGAACGTATCTTCCCTGCCAACTGGTCGCAGGTCACCCGCATCTCAGGCAGCCTCGGAATCGTTACACCGCCAATTTTCATCGCGTGCGATGTCGACAATCCACTGCTCGGTCCACGCGGAGCCGCCGCAGTCTATGGCCCCCAGAAAGGCTTACTCGCAGACGAACTGGATAGCTTCGAGGCCGAGTCCGCACGGATCGCCTCGATGCTCTGCGCATACTTCAAACAATCTGAAGCACTCCGCGAATCGCCGGGTAGCGGCGCGGCGGGAGGCATAGGCTTTGGCCTGAATGTGGCCTGCGGCAGCCAATACATTGCGGGGTTCGAACTCGTCAGCAGCTGGCTCGACCTAGAAAGCAAGATTGCTGCTGCCGATCTAATCCTCACCGGAGAGGGCAAGATCGACCTCAGCTCACTTAACGGCAAAGGTCCCTACGCACTCGCAATCGCGGCCAACCTCGCGCACAAACCAATTATACTCTTAGCGGGTTGCATCGAAGCGCCAGCAGCCGAGCAACTGCATCGAGAGTTCCCCCATTGCAGCACCGCTGCCATTACTCCAGCAGGCTGCCCACTCCCACGGGCACTCGCAGAAGGCCCAGACAATTTGCAAAATAAAACCGCGCAAGTCCTGCAGCAACAGACTCAACAATGACCATTGAAGAGAATGAATTAAGAGAGACGAGAACGCGCCGCATCCGCAGGGTCAAGCGATGGCTTAGGCTTTTGCCTCGGCGCACCAACATTCATCGCTACCCGATCCTCTGGCGCTTTTCCGCAGGTGCCCGCAAACGCACCTATCTCTGGAGCTTTCGGGTCGAGAACGTAGTTCCCGCAATCTACGCAGGCTTCATCCTCGCACTCATGCCACTCTACGGCATTCAGATCCCGATCGCACTTTGCTTTGCCGTGTTTCTGCGGGCAAATCTGCCGATTCTTGTCGGGTTACAACTACTCTCTAACCCATTAACGATATTGCCGTTCTGGTATGCCGCCTATCAAGTCGGCAGCAACGTGCTCCGCGTCGTCAGCATTGAAACACCGCCACTCGGCCAAAACGATGTTAAAGCCATTGTTGATAATTTCACAAATGGTGAATGGAGCAGCAATATTGAACCCCTACTAGCCACCTTCAGCATTATGTGCCTCGGTGGCATCGTCATCGGTCTCTTTTTCGGCCTAATCTCTAGCTTTGCCTATCGCTTCACAGCCAAAAGAACCGCCGCAAGCTACGCACTTTTGATTCAAAAAATTCATGACCGTAAAGCGCGTAAATCAGATCCTCCTTCCGACCCCGACTCCCATGCTTAAATTCCTTCGTCTCCTCTCGATCACTCTCCTAGCAAGCTGCGCCCTCATCGCGCAAGCAGACCGTATCAGCCTCGGCATCGACACACTGCAACAATCTGGGTTTCGCGCCATCGCAGGCAAGCGAGTCGGGCTGCTTACCCATCCAGCTGGAGTCAACCGCGATGGAGTTAGCAGCATCGACGTGCTGCGCCGCGCGCAAAATGTGAAACTCGTTGCACTATTTGGTCCAGAGCACGGCATCTATGGCAACGAAAAGGCAAACGTGCCAGTCGACAACAAGATCGACCCACGCACCCAGCTTCCCGTCTATTCGCTGTATGGCAAATACCGCAAACCATCCGCTGAGATGCTGCGCGGGCTCGATGCCCTTATTATCGATCTCCAGGACGTCGGTGTGCGCTCTTACACTTACGTCAGTTGCATGCGCTATGCAATGGAAGCCTGCTTTGAAAATGGCGTCGAAGTCGTCGTGCTCGATCGCCCGAACCCACTCGGCGGCCTGAAAGTTGACGGCCCTCCACTCGACCGAAAATGGCGCAGTTACGTCGGAGCCTTCCACGTGCCCTACGTCCATGGCTTCACCATCGGTGAGCTCGCGCAAATCGCGAAGTATACCTCTGGCAGCATGGACGTGAGTAACAAAGTGCGCCAACAAGGGAAACTCACCGTAATCAAGATGCGTGGCTGGCGACGCGACATGCTGTGGCCACAGACTGGGCTCAAATGGGTGCCGACTTCGCCTTACATTCCTGACCTCTCAGCCGTCCTCGGCTATGCAATGACAGGACTCGGGGCGCAAGTCGGAGGCTTCTCGCATGGCATCGGTACACCCTATCCATTTCGCTTACTTCGCTACAAAGGGAAATCCGCACTTCAAGTACAACAAGCACTCAGCGCGCTGCGTATCCCTGGCCTAAGCTTTCGCATCCTCCGCACCAAAACCAAATCTGGCGCAAGCGTCGAAGGCGTCTATGTGAGTGTCAGCGATTGGGCCAAAGTGCACCCTACCGAAATTAGTTTTTATATGATGCAACTCACCGCCGCATGGACGTCAGGCAATCCCTTCGCCAACGCAAAGAACCCCGCTTTATTTAATAAGCACGTCGGCAGCACGGCGTGGTGGGACGAAATTAGCCAACGTGGTGCGCAGGCCAGAACCAAAGACTTCGTACGTAAATGGACCGCGCAGGCACAAGCCTTCCAACGCAGCCACATGCAATTTCGCCTCTACTAGCTTGTTCAGGATTCTCAGGATCTCGCGTCAACTGAGTCATCGCAACTGGCACCCTTCAGTAAGGAGAGGAAATAGCCGATAATCAGAAGTACCAGGAATGCCGCACACGATGCGGAAAAGACTGGCGAATGAACTACCTCATTCTTGTGGATAAAACAAAATCCGATCATGCACTAAAAAAGCAAAATCGAGTTTTCCATCGCCGGTCAAATCCGCAATCACCACTTCGCGCGGTTCCACATTGCTTCCCGTGCGCCCTTGGTAATGTAAGTTCTGCTCAAACACTTCCCAGAACATCTGGCTCTGCCAATCGAGTTCTTCCTTCACGAGAATCTCCAGTACATGGCTCTGGCCATCCACCGCGAGTAAATCGAAGCGACCATCTTGATTAAAGTCAGCTCCCTCGACATAACTATAATGCACGTCTTCAAGATTTGTCTCGAAGCTTTCCTCAACTAATCGCGTCCACACATCTGCCTGTGCAGGCAAACGCCAGAAGCGATCTTCTCCTGCAAAAATAAACTCCGTCGCACCTTTAGTCTCTTCTAATTGATGCCACTCACTTAAATTGATCTTCCCCGCATCAACCGTTGTGCGATAACGAAAGACACCATCCTGATCACGCTCAAGCAATTGAAATTCCCCAGCAGCCGACACATAGAAAAATAACTGCTGCACCTCGCCGTCTGCATACAATGGGATCACAGCCGACACCACATCGTCACCGCGCAGTGCATTGAATTGATCCACCATTTCGAGCATATCATCCTTCACTCGCAGCGCACGTGCATAGCCAGATCGACCGACAACAAGCTCATTGCTCCCATTACCATCGACATCAAACACACTGACCTGCGCAGGCTGTATGTCTTTCAGCAAACTCTCACGAATCGTCGATGCCTGTGCCACTTCCTTGAGCACTACGCCATCCACCTCTTCTGAAAATAATAATACAGGTGCCTCACGCGGCACAAAGATCATCAACCCACTGCGGTTGCCTTCAAACACCGCCACTTCACGAATCTCGAACGGCTTGCGTTTCACCCCAGTCAGCACAGTGCGGGAAAGTACGACCCAGCTTGAATCCGTATTTTTCCGATTCTCAGGTCGAGCCAACGTTAATGCCATCTCGCCCTTCGATTCACTGACCAATGCCAACTCATCATAGCCATCACCATCCAGATCCACCGCTTCACAGACCAATGGTTCTCCATCTCCAATCAAAAGTTGCCGCGGAAACGAGAGTCGACCACCCCGATCCATCTGGCTCAGTCCAATCGTCTTCTCACCTGCGCTCACAACCACTACAGCAGCTCGATCTTCTTTAAAAAAGAGCCCGCTGGCGATCGAGGATATTTCCGAAAACGACGGAAACGTTTGAGGCGAATCAAAATGTCCCGACTTTTTCAAGAACAACACCAACTCCGCACCGGCAGGATTTGCGACCAACAAGTCCTCTTGCCCGTCGCCATTCAAATCACCGAGTGCATAGCTCGCAGCCATACGACCCTTTTTGAAGATCGGATAAATCTCCGGTTGCGCGGCGGAAAACCCGCTGACCTCCTGAGCCGCCTGCGCCTGTGTCAGGCGGAAGAACTCCACCCCACCACTGCGCGAATCAACCGAGCAAAAAGATAACCCCGCACCTTCGGCTTGCGGCATCGCTCGCACTCTACGCACGGGCCGCTCAAAAACAAATCGTCGCTCAGGTCCAAATCCACCATCACTCAGCTGCTCTCGTAGTGCCAGTGACTGGTCTCCATTCGCTGAAATATAGAGCACATCCTTGCACCCATCACCCGTCACATCTTCCAGCAATAAATTAAATGGATTCTCTCCCGTCACATAATACACCGCCGCCTCACCGAGATGGCCATGTGAATCCTGCCGAAAAACTCGGAGCGCATCGGCAGACACGACGACCAACTCCGCACTCCCATCGCCATCCACATCTGTAATCCGAACGGTGCCCGTCCATCCCAGCGCCTCGAAATCGTCAAACACATGCGTATCCGTCCATTGCCCCGCTGCATTTTGATAGCGTACAGTCAATGGCACCTCACGGGCAGTATACGCCAGATCATCTCGCCCATCGCCATTCAAATCGCCCACCGACAAGTCAAATACTGGGAAGCCAATCGTAATTGATTCACTCTCGAAACGAGCATCCTCAAGCGGCGCCTCCCAACGATTACGATTCAAACGTGTCTTCCCGCTCGTGTTCGGCGCATCTTCTGCCAACTGATACAATATCTCGATCTGGGCGGTATCATTGTTGATCACGATTAAATCACTCAACTCATCCTGGTTCACATCACTGACATTCAGCGCACGCGTGCTCCAATCCAACTTCAGCACCTCTGGCCCTGAGAACGAAAACGGCGCTACTTCTGCACATGCCAGCGCACAAGTCATCAACCCACCAGCTACATAAAAAGCGCAGCGCATCACATCTCGGAAACATCCCCATCGATTCAAATCAGCACTCATTTTTTGTCCTCACTTTTGATAATTAATGTGCGGCCAAAAAAACCATCCGCCGCTTCATTCAACTCAGAGATCATGCGGTAGGCAGTATCCAGGCCAGACGGAATTTTCGCCTTACTCATATCCTCCATCAAACCACTCAACTCAGCCACTTGTAGCAGCGACTCAAACAATGGCTCAACCATCAGTTCCGCATTTACAAAAGATCGCGTCACCGCATTCGGGCGTTCAATACGCTCAAATAATTCCTCGGTCTCAGCACTCTGCCACAACCCCTCATCCCCCTCACTCATCCGGGTCAGCACTTTATGCAGTAAGCCCAACTCGCCGACATTCACGATCAAGCTCGACCTTAAAATCACATAGCTAACAGTACCTGCATCCTCCATATCCGGCTCGCCCGAATCCCTGATTGTATAAATGGTCTGCCCTTCATACATCTGCTCTTCAATCATCGCGCGTAAGCTAGGAGCCAGGTCCTTAAAGGCTTCGATCCCTTGCGCCAGTGCTTGCGCGTCTTTCACCTCAATCACGAAAAGTTGCTGTGGCTCTACGATCTCAGAGTCGTCCAGATGTGCCTCAGGTAAAACCGACAGACTAACAGTCTGGGAGCCGATGTTGTCGATTAGCGCTGCACGTAAATCGACACCCGTCTTCGCCTTCGCGATCTGCAGCTGCATATCAATCAACGGCGACAATGTCGGACTAGCAGAAGTCAGCAATCTTTCGAGATTTGCAAGCATCACACTACAGTCGAAGGTCGAAATCGAGCTACTCAAGGCCCCCTCTGCCACATAGCGGGCCTCAGGAAGTGCAGTATTTGCGTAGCTCATCAGGGTCAAGAAGCCCAACTTCTCACGATAGATTAATCCATAATGCGACAGCATCCCAGCATCAATCAAATCAAAATCGACATACAAGGCCTGCAGTGATTCCAGCGACAACGCACTATCCAAACTCTGCGCAGTCACCCCAAACATCGCCAATTTATTCACCGCAGAATGCTCAATTAATGCGCGATTCAAAGTCGGCATCAACTGCTCCAAATTCGCATACACTCCAAAATCACCACGTCCGCCTTCTTCTCGAGAACGTTGATACGCCGCGGAGTCTGCGATCGGCGCACTGGCACCTTCCTTAATCGACTCAACTGCCGCACGTAAACGACTCTCGGGAACCGCAAGCACCACGATTCCATCCACAAACGCGTACCCATCTTCAATATAAGTAGCTACGCCATCAAAAGTCTCATCGAAATAGAGCGTTTCTCCCATAAACGACTCCTCAATCATCTCATGCTCAACCACCGGATTGATCGCCTGATGCGCCGCCATATTACGCTCAAATTGAATCTGCATCAGTGTATCTAGTCGTGCGGCATCTCCGGAAAACTCAGCCATCAACACCATTTCTTGGCGCTCTGCCTGCCCCAGCGCTTGCTCTGATAGGTTATAAAATGCCAAACTCGCCTGACCCGGAAATAGCTCAAACAACTCATCATAGCTCAGACCAAACACATCCTCCATCACCTCAGTAAAACCAGAAGGTTCATCAGCACTGCCGCCATCTTCAAGCGTATCGTCGCCCTTTATCGCATCGAAAAATGCGAGCAGCTCTTCGTCTTCGAATAATGCTGCGATCGGATGCGTCGCCCACTGCGCACGCGTTTCGGAAAGACTGCGTACTGTGCAGAAAAACTCGGCATCCTCGCCGACGATGTCCTGAAAAGGCACCGCAGATGCCGCAGCCCCCGAGACGCACGCACATACAAAAGATAACAATAATTTATTCATACTTAAAATCTCTATTTACTGCTCACTCTCACCAATTTTAGGCGGACTCAAATAACGAAAGCCTGTATTCGGATTGCGTGGATCAAATGCATACGCATCTCGGTTGTCTAAAAATGACTTTACTACAGCTGAAGAAATTGAGAAGCCCAAGCCCTCAGCTCCTACAGCCGCAATCTTCATATTATTTACGCCCACCACTTCACCACTCAGGTTGAACAACGGACCACCAGAATTCCCAGGATTGATTTGAGTCGTCGTCTGCAAATAAAGACGCCCCCCGATCACACGATTCGCGACACTAATAATCCCCTCCGAAACGGTCCGATCCAGCCCTAGTGGGCTACCAATCGCAAACACAGTCTGCCCTTCACGAACTCGGCCAGACCCAGCAGCTAAGGTGACGCTGCGGAAGACCTCTTCCGACTCTGGTTCAATCTTTAACAAAGCTAAATCTAACTCCGCGCTGGTTGCCACGATCCGCACATTATTGTACGTCACCTTCGAAAGCTCGCGTTCACCCTCTCTGAAAATTGTCACCGAGATACGATGTTCGCCGGCGATCACATGGTCATTCGTCACCACATAGCCATCCTCATGAATCACAAATCCAGAGCCTAGGCCCGTCGGTGTTTGTACCAGAGCCACGGCCTCGCCCAACTGATCGACCCACTTCAAAATCGGCTGATCACCACGATCCGCCGCGACGCGGTAGAGTGTGTCTTCAACCAAAGCCGCCGCGACCGCGCCAGTGACTGAATCGACCTCACCCAGACTTACGACCGCATCCTTCGGCACGGCAACTACATTAAAGCCCAAATCCACATAATATACCTCCGGACGCTCCAACACGATAGCACCGCGAATACCACTACCATCCTTCAATTCAATCGAATGAATTCCATGTAACGAAGTTAAAGCAAGGGCAAGAAAAGACAATAAGCCAACTTTTTGCATCCCAGTAGATAAACCAATCAGCCAAGCGCTGACCACAAAATAAGCATAAAAGAAACCGCAATGAGCTTAATTTCGGCTGATCGTCCATTACTGGGGAAGTCTCGATTGAAACGACTGGCCGCGATAGGAGTGTGGGCGACTCGCCCACATGCATCCTGTGTGACTGCAAAGGAGGGCGACTCGCCCACATTTATCCTGTATGGCTGCAAAGGAGGGCGAGTCGCCCACATTCATCCTGTGTGGCTGCAAAAGAGGGCGAGTCGCCCTCCCTCCTTTCTCACTAGTCGACGATGAATTAATTCCTCACGCGATATGCAGCCACGCCGCAAATTCAATCCCATTTCGGCATATCAATCCGAATACGCTTTCGTGCACGGAAATAGTGCAGATCCTTAAAACCTTTCTCTCGAAGCATCGGTTGAATCGTATCGAAGAACTGCCCCACGGAATTCGGCCGATGCGAATCAGATCCAATCGTTAGCTTCACGCCCATCTCACTGGCCCAATCAAGAATCAAAGGCTCGGGGTGCACCTCAAAGTCGCCCTTAGTCAGGCCGCTGGTATTGACCTCCATGCAGATGTCTTCATCGACCACGGCCTGCAGGAAATCACGGATCACGTCCTCATGCTCAGCAGCCTTGAACTCACTCACTACTCCGTAGGTGCGTATCACATCGGGATGCGACATACTATCATAGCGACCCGACTGCGCACCATCCTTGAGGTGGCGAAAGTAACTATCGATTCGCATCGCATCGTCATTGACCTTGTTTTTTTTCAACCACGTTAAATAGCTCCGGCACTGCGCGTGCAGCGATCCGAGTACAAAGTCCCACTCATATTCAGCGAGGATTTCATCCATTGGCTCCATCTCCGCTTCGTCTGGATACACTTCTGCTTCGATCCCACAAAGCACCTCAACACCAAGTGGCTTGGCCTTTTCAGCGGTGTCGTGAACTAAGCTGCGGTATTGATCGAGTTGATCACGGTGCATGCGAATTCCCGCCTGACCAAATGCCTCCCATTCCATCGGGATGTGGCAAGTGATTGTCATCACATCAATGCCCTGCTCCATCGCGACCATCGCATATTCAATCGGCGCACCGATTGCGTGGCCGCAAAGAGTGGTGTGCATATGTGAGTCAACACGCATAGTGGAGAGAGCAGCGGGATCGCCTATGGAGCTAAACGAGCGGACGCCCATTGATCGGCATCATCGAGTCGATACATAAAACGATCATGCAACCGCCCGCCGCCGCCTTGCCAAAATTCAAAGGTCTCAGGCACAATGCGATAACCGCCCCAGTGATCTGGCAGCGGCACTTCGCCATCGGCAAACTTTCGCTTCATCTGGTCGAGCTTAGCTTCCAAAATTTGCCGCGATGATATTACTTGGCTCTGCGGCGAACTCCATGCTCCGAGACGACTCGCAAACGGGCGGGAGACAAAATATTTCAAGGCCTCGACTTTCGAGACGCGCTCGACGCGACCGGTTATGTTGACTTGGCGCTGCAGTGGCAGCCAAAGGAAATTCACTGATACCCGCGGATTCGATTCCAACTCGATTGCCTTACGACTCTCGTAGTTGGTGTAAAATACTAGCCCCTCTTTAGAAAACCCTTTCAATAACACCACACGCGTGGAGGGTTGCCCATTTGCAGCTACCGTGGCGAGACACATGGCATTGGGCTCATTGACCTCACACTCCTCGGCTTGCCTAAACCACTGCTCAAACTGGTCAAACGGATCTGCCACTAAGTCCGCCGCTCGTAGCGCATGCTTGGTGTAGTCTGCTCTAAGCTCGGAAAGATGATCCATATTGGGAGTGGGAAGGTGAGAACTTATTAAAGTGGGAAAGTGAACATAAAAAGCCGACGACTGACTTTATTACCTTCGAACCTTCACACTTTCAAACACTTTAAAGTTCCGCCAAATAGCGCTCAGCCTCGATTGCCGCTTGGCAACCCATGCCCGCAGCAGTGATCGCTTGGCGATACACATGGTCGACGCAATCGCCCGCAGCAAAGAAACCGTCATGCTCTGTCTTTACCTGACTACCGAGGTTCGGCACGATGTAGCCGTCGCTATCACGCTCCAGCACACCTTCGACGAAATCAGTATTCGGGATGTGCCCAATCGCGACAAAGACGCCCTTGCAAGGAATCTCACGCTCTTCGCCAGACTTGGCATCTTTCACGCGAATCGCACGGGTAAAGCCCTTTTCGTCGGCCAGAATTTCTTGCGGCAAGGAGTTCCACGCCATCTCGATCTTCGGATGCGAAGTCGCACGGTCGGCCATGATCTGCGACGCACGTAGCTCATCGCGGCGATGGACCAAAGTCACCTTCGTGCAAAAACGAGTCAAGAACAGCGCTTCCTCAGCAGCGGAATCGCCACCTCCGACTACCACGACTTCCATGTCGCGGTAGAACGCACCATCGCAAGTTGCACAAGTTGTCACGCCCTTGCCGCCAAACATTTCCTGCTCGCCGGGAACACCGATAAAGCGTGGGCGCGCACCAGTTGCGACGATCACGGTCTTGGCTTCGTAGACTGTATCCCCAGCGTAAAGCTTCTTCACTGCGCCATCCATCTCGATCTTATCGACCTTAGCATGCTCGTAGCGCGCACCGAATTTAGCGGCTTGCTTGCGCAAGTTGTCCATCATGGTGTAACCATCGATTCCTTCAGGGAAACCCGGGAAATTCTCAACCTCCGAAGTCGTGGTGAGTTGCCCACCTGGTTGGGTGCCTTCGAGCACCAGCGGCTTCAATTGAGCACGGCCCGTGTAGATAGCTGCAGTGAGTCCGGCACAACCGGTTCCTAAAATGATGACGTCTTCCATGGTGATTTGACTAAAAGTGGGGTTTGAATTTCCTAAAGCTACGAGACGATGGAGCCGCCCGCTTTATTCTCAAGAACTTTCGAATCAGAAAAATCAAGCCGCTAAATCGCACCCCTGAACAGCACGAACTTGCCCCCGAGCTCATTTTCAGCCTTTCAGAGTTTCAGTTTTTCCGCATCTTCGCAGTCATGCAACTGATCGACAGCCACTGCCACTTACTCGGCTTCAAGGACAAAGGCGAACTCGAGCCTGCGCTGGAGCGTGCCGCAGCAGCTGGCGTACAACGCTTTATCACCGTCGGCACTTCACCGAAAGACTGGGTGCCCTACCGCGAAATGCATGCGGCCTACGCGGGACGGATCGACTACACTGTCGGTCTACACCCCTGCTACGTCGATGCCGAGTGGCACCACGATGTCAGCCAAATTTCCACCTTCTTCATGCCGCCGCACGGCCCCGTCGCACTTGGGGAGATTGGCCTGGATTATTTTCACCTGCCGAAAGATCCAATTCAAGCAGGCGAAACCATGATCTATCAAGAAGAAGCCTTTCGCCAGCAGCTCATGCTTGCCAGCGAGTTCGACTGCCCCGTGATCATCCATAGCCGCAATGCCTTCGACGATAGCCTGCGGATGATTGATGAGTCTGGCATCGATTGGTCACGGATCGTATTCCACTGCTTCACTTACGGCCCCAACGAAATCGCCCAAGTCAACCAACGTGGTGGACGCGCTTCCTTCACCGGAGTGGTCACTTATAAAAATGCCCCCGACATCCGCGAAGCCCTGCGCACCCAAGGCATCGAGCGATTGATGCTGGAGACCGATTGCCCCTATCTTACCCCCGAGCCGCATCGTGGTAAACCGAACGAGCCCGCTTACCTGGCTGATATCGCTAAACGTTGCGCCGAAGCCCTCGCGATAACTCCTGACGAGTTGGCCGCACGCACCACCAACAATACAACGGTCTTTTTTAACCTATGCTAACCCTCTGTATGCGCTGGATCTCCCGAATTTTACTCACGATCGCCTTTATCGTCTTAGCCACGGTCGCGGTGCTGCCCCACGCAGACACGATTCGCAACGAGTGGCACCATCTGCGCGAGACCTGGGAGATCGTGCGTAGCCGCGCACCGAGCCAGCTAGCACCAGCGGTCGAACCGCGCAACTCGCCGAGCAAATCCGACCGTGGTCGCACCGTACTCAAGCCAACGTCAGTAGACCCAACGGTTATCCCGAAGTCGGCAGCCGACAATGACCCCTTTCTTGTCGAAGCGCGCCGCCGCGCCCAAGATGACCCCGAGTCGGCCATGGCTTGGCTACAAGTTCAATCTCTCAGCCAAGACAGCCTACGAGGGATGCTGGAAATCGTTGCCGTCTGGGCCGCGGAAGATTCCGAAAGCGCCCTGCTCTGGCTAGAGTCTAACGCCCAAGGCCTCGCCCGCCACACCACGATTCAAAGCGGGATGGAACTCTGGGCTCAACAGGATCCGACTGCCGCTGCGGCATGGATTGACGGCATGGCCAACGACGGCAGTAAAGTCACCGCCGCTAAAGCACTCGCCGCCAACTGGGCAGGCCAAAACCCGGATGAAGCCTCACAATGGGTCGAACAACTACCTGCGGGCAGCCTGCGAAACGATGCTGCCGGTGCCCTCGTCGAGTCGTGGGCCGCCACCGCCCCTGAAGCCGCTGCAATTTGGGCGCTCACCGAGGCTGAGTTCAATAGCAACACAGAACTGCTCAATCTTAGCATGCAGCACTACACCAAAGCCAACCCAGCCGAGGCCGAGCAATTCCTGCGCAGTGTCAACGAAGCCTATGAGGCCCCCGCGGCAATTGAAACCTACGTTCGCACTCGCGCTCAAACCAACCCGATGGATGCGATGGAGTGGCAAACCCAACTCCCGCAGACCGATCCTCTCAACAATCCCAAAAACTCGGAAGTCATCATGCAAGAATGGAGCCGCACCGACTCGGTTGCTGCCTCCACTTGGCTCAATGATGCCGCAGCTGGCAATCAGCGCGATGCCGCGATTGTAGGTTTTACCACCACGATGCTTGACTTCGAACCAGAAGCCGCCGCCGCATGGAGCAACACTATCTCAGAGCCGAACCAACGCGTTGAACAGCTCAATCGCGCCATTCTCAGTTGGAGCGCTAGTCAGCCCCAACAAGCACTACAATGGGTGCAAGAAGCGGAGCTCGAAGCCGATCTGCGCAATGCCCTAGCCAACCAAATCGGCGCGGACTAAAAATTCCACTGAAGCAACCGTGCCACGTAAGTTGACC
>Ga0206129_10000781_pt1 | contig 47080 bp, 44 predicted proteins | sample Helgoland_Spring_8_FD_148616 | JGI IMG/M metagenome (GOLD analysis project Ga0206129, IMG submission 148616) | Pelagic subsurface seawater microbial communities from Kabeltonne, Helgoland, North Sea - Helgoland_Spring_Bloom_20160502_2 | ecosystem: Environmental > Aquatic > Marine > Epipelagic ...
CGATGCAAAAAACCAGGTGGAAAACCGTCTTTTTTCCCCAATTGGGGTGGTCCAATTGCAAAAGTGAACCAAGTCGTCTGCGGCGATAGTGAGCCCACATTCTTCATTGATTTCTCGCGTCGTTGCGATTCTTGCTGCCTCGTGTTCCGTGGAGTACCCATCCATCTCGGCCTGATCTATGGCCCCGCCGGGGAAAACCCAAGCCCCGCCCGCAAATGCCAACTTTGCATTGCGTCGCAACAACAGCACCTCTATACCCACAGATGAATCGCGCAACAAAACAGCAGTTGCCGCCGGCCTCACAGGGACAGGTTCATCCATCTTCAACTCCACTCTTATGACCTTAAATTGAACGCAAGGCACACGGCGAAAAACCTCTACCCATATACAGGAAAGCGAGCACAGGTAGCCAGCACCTTCGCTTTAACGGCAGGAATAATTGTTTCAGACGTACCGTTCTCAAGACTATCCAATATGTCACACATCCAATGGGTTAGATCAACTGTCTCTTTGATGCCAAATCCACGAGTAGTTATAGCAGGTGTACCGACACGCAGGCCAGATGTTACAAAAGGCGAGCGCGGATCATTTGGCACCGCATTTTTGTTAACGGTAATAAAGGCATCTCCCATGGCTCTATCCGCGTCAGCGCCGGTGTAATCCTTACCGATTAAGCTAACTAACATCAGGTGATTTTCAGTTCCATTGGAAACAATATCAATACCACGCTCCATGAACGTCGCTGCCATCGCCTTAGCATTGGCCACAACTTGCTTCTGATAAGTGACAAAGTCTTCACTCGCAGCTTCTTTGAACGCCACCGCTTTAGCGGCAATTACGTGGCAAAGTGGACCACCCTGGCTACCGGGAAAAACTGCAGAATTGCACTTTTTGGCAATGGCTTCATCGTTAGTCAAGATGATGCCGCCGCGAGGACCTCTTAGAGTCTTGTGAGTGGTTGATGTCACCACATGGGCGTGAGGAATTGGGCTGGGATACACGCCCGCTGCAATCAAGCCTGAGACATGGGCCATGTCAACAAGTAAGTAAGCGTTTACGTTGTCAGCTATCTCCCTAAACCTAGCCCAATCCATAATACCAGAATAAGCAGAAAATCCTGCGATAATCATGGCCGGTTTATGTTCCAGCGCCAGCGCCTCTACCTGATCATAGTCAATCAGGCCTGTGTCCGCATCGAGCCCATATTGCACTGGATTATAGAGCTTGCCAGAAAAGTTTGGCTTGGCGCCATGAGTCAAATGACCGCCATCTGCCAAACTCATACCAAGAACAGTGTCACCGCCCTTTAAGAGAGCTAAAAATACCGCGCTATTGGCTTGAGACCCCGAGTGAGGCTGTACGTTGGCGTATTTGGCATCGTACAAACTTTTCAATCGCTCGATGGCTAATTCTTCAGCCACATCAACATACTCACATCCACCGTAGTAACGCTTGCCGGCATAGCCCTCAGCGTACTTATTTGTCATCTTACCTCCTTGCGCTTCCATTACCGCATAGCTGGTATAGTTCTCCGATGCGATAAGCTCAATGTGCTGTTCTTGGCGCTGGTCTTCCAATTGCATAGCCTGCCATAGCTCGAGATCGGCCGTCTCGATAGTGTGATTTTTCTCAAACATGGTGCGTCGTATTCCTGGATGTGAAGGTTGCTTAAAAAGTATTGCAAGTTTACATGAATTACTGCCGACCTGACAGGCAAACCCGCGGGTTTCATACTGTTATTTTTATCTGTTGGATCTATTTCTCAAACACCGCCAAAGACTCAATATGTGCGGTGTGAGGAAACATATCCATCACCCCCGCTGAGTTGAGTTTATAGCCAGCTTCAGCCAATAGCTTTGCATCTCTGATCATTGTTGCCGAATGGCATGAAATATAGATAATTTGTTTGGCATCCGAGGCAGCCACCCAAGACATAACACCACCGGCTCCGCTGCGTGGAGGGTCGAGAATAATTAAATCAATGGCAGCTTTATTGCTTACAATATTACGTAATCCATCGCTTTTAGTAAGATCCGACACAACAAAATCAATATTGGTAATCCCATTGTTGTGCGCATTGACTTTTGCAGCCTCCACCAATTCAGCTAACCCCTCCACACCCACTACTCGACCAAAATATTTGGCCAATGGCAAAGTTAAGTTGCCCGAGCCACAAAATAGATCGATGGCCAGCCCATCGAATGAGGGTTTTAGCAAATTCACAACTTGCTTGATCATCCTTCGATTGATATCACTGTTGACTTGAATAAATTGACCGGGTTCAAAAAGAATATCTAGATTATCAATAAGGGTATACGACAACCGATCACTGCCTTCGTCTAGACGGCGGTATGGGGCCATAGTAGAGCTTTTCCACCAAAGTTGAACATCACCAGCAAATTGTGAGAGTTTACCTAGCAACATCTCAGTCTCTATTGCAGACAAGCTCCGATTAGCCGAGATTGCAATGGCCGTCTGATCATCACCAGCAACTAACTCCATCTCAAATAATTTAATAGTGTCTAATGTGGCCAAAATAGAAGGCATTTTGGCTAAAAAAATATCCAAACACGGCACCAAAACCAAGCAGCTACCTACTGGCTCTATGCGGTTACTCTTTTGGGTTCTAAAGCCGAGTAACACTTTATTATGTCTGATTTGCTGAACCGCCAATCGAGCCCGCCTTCGGTAACCCCACTGATCGCCCTTTATGGGCTCAAGAACTATATCAGGGTGCATGTTTGAACGACGTAAAGCATCGACAAGCTGGGTCTGTTTGTGCTCGATCTGTCGGTCATGATCAAGATGTTGTAAATTGCAGCCACCGCAACGAGAGAAATATTGACACGCCGGTTCCCGCCTAAAAGGTGACGGTGAAATTATCTCGACGACACGACCCTCACCAAAGTTACGCTTCTCAATTGTTGTGCTAAAACTAATATCTTCTCCGGGCAACCCCCCGTCGACAAAATACGCTTTACCATCGACACGTCCAACTCCGCGGCCATCGTGGAGTAAGTCGCTAATTTCGCATTTTTGCACCGGTCTGCCTGACATATATTACGCCTGCGGATTATTCGTGTGTTTTGCTCTAGCTTTCTTAGTGGTGCAGTCTAACTGATTAATTTGCTTTGGGAAGTGGCGAGGCCTATTACCAGTCAATGGATTTGCCTGCCCAGTCAAGAAAAGACAACTGTCCATCTACGGACGCATGATTCATAATTTCGGTTAACTGTTTGGCAACGAACGACGGCGTAAATAGCTTATCTTCAGCAACGCGCTTTTGAAATGGTTTAGATAAGTTTGTGTCAGTGGTGCCTGGGTGGAACGCAATTAATTTGACATTCTTCGCACGTCGGGAATATTCAATAGCCGCAGTTTTCATCACCATGTTCAGTGCCGACTTGGAAGCTCGGTAAGCGTACCAGCCACCCAATTTGTTATCACCGATACTGCCTACTCTGGCACTCAGAGCGATCAAGATGCAGTTGTTTTGACCTTTGACAAAATCGAACAATAGTTTTAGCCAGAGCGACGGAATGACTACATTACTGTGCAGTACGAACTGCATACTAGTCTCATTGATATCTTCCAGACGCTTTTCAGGTTGAATATCTCCCTGATGAAGAACACCATGACAAATGCATACTCGGCTGAACTGTCCTTTATATGGAGACAATTGCAATACAGTGTCGGTCATCGACACCTCATTATATCGACATTGAATCCAGAGTATCTTAGTTCTTGAAGCGCCCCATTCTATATTCTCAGGCTTTGGCTGCCGGCTGACTGCAATAATCTTATCTAGTCGAGGATCCTCCAATAATTCTCTCACCAAGGCCAAGCCAATTCCCCCAGAAGCACCCAGCACCAACGCGCAATTAAGACTGTCTTCTTTCACTTGGGCTGGCCTCCCGTATCACAGCTGTCACAGCGAGGTTGCCCTGTTAGCAAAGAGGAAAATCTATGCCTGTGTTTAGCAAAAAATATATAGGCATAATCGGCGATCTGTTTGATTACTGGCCATCGCAGGGGAGCAACCCAGTGTCTTTTGCCCACCAGACTCCATGCGCGATAGGTTACATCGAGGGCATAAATCATCTCGCCACCGGCCAATTCACCATGCAAAATTTGGTCAGCTTCTAGCTTGTCCACGTAGGGAAATCGTCGATTGAAGTCGGGGGCGTTGATATCTTCGTAGGCAATGTTTTGCTCTGTGTCTAAACTCTGCAGATGGCGCATTTCTCTGGCGCAAAGCGGGCAACCACCATCGTAAAATATAGTTAACTCTTTCATCTAAAGATATTCCATCCCAATAAAAAATAGCACAAGAACATGGAGTGAAACGACAGCGACGGTGAGGTTTCGGCGAAGACGCCAATAACTGAGCTCATCTCGTCCAGCGAAACGCTCCACAAATAAGACCGACCCATACCCTACCGCCAGTAAGACTAGCGCAAGCAGCGTCATCACTTGAGAGACATGGGTTAGTAGCAGTGAAAACCAAGCAGAAAGACAGACGACGTTGCTGAATAGCAGCATACTGCTGGACAATTTGTCGACACTCGCAGAGTTAATGCGTCCCCACAAGGTACCAGAGACAAAGCTTAGAATAACAACACTGTAGGAAACAAAAACATAGGGGGCGTAAAAGCCAGCCAACGAAGCAGATTGACTGCCTAGACCAAAAACAGCAGCATTGCCTAACACCAACGCGCTAGTCAAAAATGGCAACAACCCCAAATACCCTAGACCATAGGCCACTCTAGCTGACGCGGGTAGTGAAGAATCATTTAGTGCCATAATCGAAAATCTATAATTTTACTATGGTCAATACGTCAGCCATACCACCGGCGGATCCATCCATGACCTGTTCAAAGATAATCTAGAGGTTATTGTGACGATGGATCCATCATTGAGATCAACTCGTATCCTCGGTACTCAATGTTTAAAGGCAGTCCATCCCAGTGATTAACGTCGGTATAATGCTGTTTTCCAACGACTTGCGGATTGAGGATAATGCGACGTTGCTGCATGCCTGCTCTCAGGTAGACAAACTCATCTGCCTTTACTGTGACGACTCTTTTCACCCATCCATATCGTTACGAACTCCGGAGTCGCCATCACAGCTGCGGCAGAATTTCCTTTATCAATCACTCGAATCTCTGGATAAAAGCTTAGCTGTCTACCAACAACACCTTGTGGTGCGAAAACAGCCACAAACCGATGCCCTAGCTGAAATAATTACCCAGCATAACGTTACTCACGTTTTCAGCAGTCGCAATGCTGGCTGGTATGAGAATTATCAATGGTCGCTTTTAAGATCACGCTATCCGATGATTCACTTTGAACAACAGGACAGTCACACACTGTTCAGACAATCTCAGCTACCCTTTGAGTTGCACAATTTGCCTGAGAGTTTTTCTAAATTTCGCCGGCAAATTGAAAAAAAATTGTGCATTAATCCCCCAGAGGGAAAACCAAGCAAGATGCCTGCGGCATTGCCAATACCGAGATCAGAGAAACTGAACCTCAGCATACAGAGCGATAGCACTGCTCTTTTCAGGGGAGGCGAAGATGCAGGAAAACGGCATTTAGATAAATATTTTGCATCAGAGTTACCCAGCACATACAAAAAAACCAGGAATGGGTTAGATGGCATGGATTATTCCACCAAGTTTTCTCCCTGGTTGAGCAATGGTAGTCTATCAGTCAACTCAGTAATGGCGGCGCTTAACCACTACGAAGGTAAAAAAGGTGCTAATGATTCCACCTATTGGATTTTCTTCGAATTACTTTGGCGAGAATATTTTCAGTGGTATGCCCATCACCACAAAAGCCGACTGTACGGTTTTGGTGGGATCAACAATCGGCAACCCAAAACCAGTTTTTATCCGCAACGTTTCCAAAAGTGGTGTCACGGCACTACTCCATTTCCGCTAGTTAATGCACTAATGAATCAGTTGCGGGCCACTGGGTATATGTCAAATCGCGGTCGACAATTGGTGGCCAGCTGTTTTGTGCATGAGTTAAATCTTGATTGGCGCTATGGCGCTCGCTTCTTTGAAAAACATCTTATCGATTACGATCTCGCTTCAAACTGGGGCAATTGGCAGTATCTGGCGGGCGTTGGCGCAGATCCAAGGGGTCACAGAAAATTTGATTTATCAAAACAAGCTGAGATATATGATTCCGAAGGGAAGTTTACTCAAGCATGGGATGGTTTTGGCAAAGGCGATCATCTCGATTCAACCGATGCGGCAGATTGGCCAGTCTAGATTAAAGTCTCTCACTTCGAGACAAATCGATTTTTCACTTAACTAAAAGTCGCTGCTCCCGGAGTCCCACAGGCAGGGACGAAGCCGAGCGATTTAACACTAAACCCGGGGGTTGTCGTGTTAAAAAACGCTCATATAAGAAGTGTAGACTCGGGATTTGTTGCACTTTAGTAAAAAAAAAGATAAATTCAACGAATCAGTTACGCATAAAGCGTCCCATAACAATAGTAACTGAACTACGTGGTGCGGCTGGCTCGCGTTCCGTTAGGCTCGCTTGCACTTGACAAAAAAGTGATTGAGAAGGGTTTTACAATGACAGATAATCTATCGTCCGGCGATTACGTCGGCATGTCCTTTTGGTTAATTTCTATGGCGCTAGTCGCTGCCACTGCTTTCTTCTTTGTTGAACGTGACCGTGTCGCGGGCAAATGGAAGACATCATTGACAGTTTCTGGTTTGGTAACGTTGATTGCCGCCGTTCACTACTTCTACATGCGCGATGTGTGGGTTGCAACAGGCACTTCACCCACGGAATTTCGTTACATCGACTGGCTACTGACGGTTCCTCTGCTAATGGTTGAATTCTATTTAATCATGTCAGCGGTAGGCAAAGTTCCAGGGCGTGTATTCTGGAACCTATTAGTCGGTACTACTGTAATGCTGATCTTCGGCTATATGGGCGAAACAGGCATGATGGGTGTCGGGCTAGCCTTCGTTCTGTCGATGGCAGCATGGTTCTACGTGATCTGGTACATCATGAAAGGTGAAGCTAGTCAGGTTAATGCCAGCCTAGCCAATGCAAATGTTCAGAAAGCCTACAAGACAATGACCTTCTTGGTCACCGTCGGCTGGGCAATCTATCCCCTGGGATACTTCATGGGATACCTAGGTGGTGGTGCCGATGCCGGTACTATGAACCTGATCTACAACTTGGCTGACTTTTGGAATAAGATTGGCTTCGGTGTAGTGATCTGGGCAGCGGCAGTAGCTGATTCGGAGTAAATTGTTCGAATTACGAAGAAGAGCCGGGATACCCGGCTCTTCTTATGCTGCAGCAGAAAGTTCTAGTTTCGGTGCGAGAAAGTTAACTTAACGCCAACCGAGCAAAAATAAAAATGAAGGGTACACTCTATGTCCCCAACTGATTCATTCCAAAAGGGGTTAGCCGGACTATCAGAATTTGATAGCCTCATGTTAGACGAAATACCTCATCCAACTAACGGCTTGCATGAGGCAGCTCGCTATCATTTTCAAAATCCGGGAAAATACTTTAGAGCGCGTCTAGCACTTCGATCCGGTCAAGCACTCAATCTAGCATTACAAGATTCTCTGCATTGGGCAGCCTCCTGCGAGCTGCTGCACAACGCATCTTTGATACACGATGATATTAGCGATGCCAGTACCAAAAGACGTGGACAAGCCAGCATCAACGAACGCTTTGGGCAAGATACAGCGCTTTGTCTAGGTGATTGGATGGTCGCCAAGGCATTCGAATTGGCTGCGCGGAATATATCTCACGGTGGACAACTGGCGGCGCTTTTGGCCCGCGCAATGCAAGACACCTGTAGCGGGCAGACTTCCGACATTAACCAACGTAAGATCGCAGAGCTCCAAGAATGGCAACAAATTGCCAAGAACAAGACCGCACCACTGCTCATCGCTCCGTTGTTGGGCATAGCAATCTGCGCTAATGAAAAGTTTGCTGCTGATAACCTAAAGCAACTAGTGGAATACTGTGGCTTGGCTTATCAAGGGCACAACGATATCGACGATATAGTGCCATCGAGCCACTTCTCCAGCGATCTCAATGGACGTAAACCTAATCTGGTGATCAGCCTATATTCCAATTTGGAGACCACCAAGGTCTCGGCATTTCAGAAATGGTATGGTTCTGAAGATATCTCGAGTACGAAAGAATGGCAAAAACGTATCGCATCCAGTGATGCCATCACTCAGGCTAACGAACTGGTGGACTATTGGTTATCTCAGGCTGAGCGACTGGTTCCCCTTATGCCTGTTCAGTTACAATCAGTGGTAGGTGATCTGGTCACCTCAGTAAAACGACCAATCACTGACGAATTCTCGGGTCAATTAGCCTAATTTAGCCAATAAGATCAGTTATGGAAAATCTACAGTCGCGACAAGTACTTGCGCGGCATGGAAAGTCTTTTTACTGGGCAAGCTTTTTCCTTGGCCCAAAACTGGCAAACCGTGCGGCCAGACTCTATGAATTTTGCCGATTTGTAGACGACTTGGCTGATGGCGATTTACCCCATAGACAACTGTCTCTCGAAGAAATTTTCGCTGGACTAAAACCAGAGCCACAGATGGCAGGTTCGCGCACACTTGCAGAGCTTGATGATTTCTTACAACTCTCAGAAGAAAACCATATCCCCCTCATTGCTGCACAAGAACTTTTGCATGGTATGCTCCAAGACCAAACGCCCGCCGCGTTTACCAGCGAGAGAGAACTTCTTCGCTACTGTCATGCCGTAGCTGGTACCGTTGGTCTTATGATGTGTCGTGTTCTCAACTGTAAACATGACAGAGCTGACAGTTTCGCTATTGATTTGGGTATCGCTATGCAACTCACCAACATCTCCCGAGATGTATTAGAGGATGCGAAAATGGGGCGCCGCTACCTGCCCTCAGATTGGTTGCCAGACAACCTTACCGTGGATGATATAGCCACAGCTAAAGCCTCTGCCCATGAGCCTGTAGCCATTGCCATTGAGCGTTTGCTGACATTGTCAGAGGACTATTACCGAAGTGCACTACTAGGTATACGATTACTGCCATTTCGAAGTCGACTTGCCATTGCTATCGCACTGCGCGTGTATCGTCAGATTGGGTGGGTTTTACAACGCAACAACTTAGCCTGGTGGCGTGGTAGAGTTATGGTGAGTAAACCGGAGAAGGTGCTGTTATCTATTCGCGGGCTAGGTGAGCTTATTCCTTTGAAAGTACCGTCCCACAAACGAGATCTTCATAAAGATTTAGGGGGCTTAGCAGGTGTCAAATGAAACCAATACTCCCCTAAACATTGATATTGCCATTATTGGCGGAGGCAGCGCTGGTATGACCTTGGCAAGGGAACTCTCCGCCCAAGAGAAACCGCCAGTAACGGTGGTCTTCGAGCCAAAGACACCACGTCAGAGAGACTGTTGCTGGAGCCTTTGGGCGACGGAAAAACAACGACAACAACTTGAAAAATCGACCAAAGGTGCTTGGCAACAGTGGCGACTGGTCTGTAATAAAGAAGAATTAATTTTAACGAGCCACAACTATGCATACACCTGCCTAAGTTCGGCCGCCTTCCTGAAGAGCTGCGAGGACAGTCTAACTGATCCAGTCAAATTGAAACGCGTCAGTGTCAACCAGATATCTGATGAGGGTTTAGTTGATGCTGGCGACTTGCACTACAGAGCAAGCCATGTTTTCGATAGTCGACCCAGCAGCACAGATGATGGTTTGAAACAACACTTTCTCGGATGGGAAGTAATAACCGAGCGGCCTATCGCTGAGCCTGAGATAGCTACACTGATGGATTTTCGCGTCGACCAATCAAGGGGACTGCACTTCATCTATGTGTTACCGTTTTCGGCAACCCATTTGATGATTGAATCCACCATGATTTCGTCCACGACTGAAGACAAAATTTGGTATCGCCAAGCAATCGAGCAATGGCTGCAAAAAAAGCATATCAAGATCAAAGAATTGATTCGAGAAGAAGTGGGCGTTATCTCTATGCAATCTCAGTCGCTTTCAGAAAGTGAGAAAGCACAGACTATAACTGCAATTGGCGCCGCCAGTGGTGCAGTTCGGCTGTCATCTGGCTATGCCTTTAGTACTATCCAAGCGCAAATGACCAGACTTGCCGAGAATATCTCTGTGGGGAACCCGCTGCACAAACCTCAGCAACCCAGATTCCTCAATTTTATGGATAAAATATTCAATGCTGTGTTGATCTCGAGGCCAGATCTGGCGGTGAGCATATTCATGCGCACGGCAAAAGCATTAAACGGCGATGAATTCTCGCGATTTATGCTTGGATCAGCGGGCACCTTAGAGTGGCTAAAGGTCATCTTAGCAATGCCAAAATGGCCCTTTATCAAACAACTCATGTCGGTGTTGAAAAATGACAAGTCTTGACTACGTCGCCATGGCTGCTGTCATTATACTCGGCGTCCCCCACGGGGGGCTTGACGGTGCCGTGGCACGGCGAATTGGCTGGCCGACTACAGCGAGTGCATGGCTGTCATTCCATCTGAGCTATATCGCACTTGCCGCAGCAGTTGCCGTTTTTTGGTGGTGGTTCCCAAGCGTCAGTTTGGGCCTTTTCTTACTGATCTCCGGGCTCCATTTCGGTCTCAATGACAGCAGGCATCTACAATCTTCAGATAGAAATTGTGCTCTTCCTATCGCAGCACATGGCGGTTTAGCCGCTATTGCCATTCCAGGATTCCAATCTGAGGCAGTACTTCCAATGTTCACTTTGCTAGCCGGAGAAGCCGGAGCGGAAACACTCAGTCAGTTGATAGATTTCGCTCTATTTCCGTATCTACTGGTAGTCATCATCTTTGCCGCCAAAAGTATTAAAGAAGAACAGTGGCGACTCTCTGTGGTAACTCTATTTATATTTCTTGCATTGGCCTATGTGCTGCCTCCTCTGATCAGCTTCGCACTCTACTTTTGCCTATGGCACAGTCGAATTCACATGTTTCGTACCTGGCAGTCAATTGCCTCGCCTGATCGTCTCAGAAGTCTTCTCGAGGCACTTATTTACAGCGTTGCGGCATGGTCAGTGGCTGCGCTCATTTACTGGTTCTTTTCCATGGAGCTAGACAGCGCCTTGTTGCAGTTAACGTTTATCGGTTTAGCCGCGCTAACAGTCCCACACATGCTACTGGTTGACTTAGCTGAATCAAAGACCAAGGGAAGTTCACTATGAGTGATATACGCCAGCGCAAAGATGATCATATTTCCTTAGCATTGCAAGCGGAGCATCAGGGCACTGCAGTATCGACTTTTGATAATGTATGTTTTGAACACAACGGTCTTCCGGAACTTGCGCTGGACCAAATTGATACCCACACCAAATTTTTGGGGAATACCGTATCTTGTCCAATAATCATCGGCGCAATGACCGGTGGATGCGACAATGGAGAGCGAATTAATCGGCACCTCGCCGAGGCTGCAGAACATACCAAAATACCCATGGCATTGGGATCTCAACGAGCATCATTGGAAATGGGTTTACCGCAAAATATCCGGCAATGGGCGCCTACCGCAGTGATACTGGGAAATCTTGGCGCCACTCAGCTACATCAGCATGGCCTTGATCTAGCAAAGCTGGCCATAGAAGCCGCATCAGCGAATGCTTTAGTCATTCATCTAAACCCTCTACAAGAACTCATCCAACCCAACGGAGATCGAGACTGGCGCTTTATCTTAGATGCTATTCACCGCTGCTGTGAGGCTGTTACTGTACCCATTATTGTTAAAGAAGTTGGATTCGGCATTGGTCCCAGCACAGCTAAAAAATTGTTAGAGGCAGGCGTCTACTGGATTGAAGTTGCCGGGCGAGGCGGCACCAGCTGGGCAAGCATTGAGATGGCAAGAAATTTAAATCCCCATGAGCAACAAGTTGCTGCACCATTTTTAAACTGGGGCATGGATACAGTCACCTTATTACAACAGCTCAATGGGCTGGGGAACAACATTAATCTCATCGGTTCGGGAGGGGTTCGGCACGGACTGGATATTGCGCGATGCATTAGACTTGGCGCCAAAATGACAGCCTTAGCGCAACCTTTTCTCGCTCCAGCATTGGATTCTACCGAGCAAGTAATTGACAAAATCACTATGCTGTCTGAACAGTTGCGTTGGGCAATGTTCCTTACTGGCAGTCCTGATCTGAACTCTCTGCACACTGCACCGCTAATGACAAAGTAATCACCTTCAAAAGGGATGCATTACCGCCATAAATAGACTAACTGAGCAGTCACAGGTTGTAATATCTAGAATATATCAAGCCGATTAAAGAAAACTACTAGACCAAGGGCAAACCTTGGGCATAAACTAGCGGTCGGAATAATGATTCCGATTACAGAGTTTCGCACTGCGACCTTACAGTGTTACAAGATTGAATGCAAATAATTATCATTTGTATTCAAAACAAAGTCAACTACTTTAACAAAAACCATACCAAACAACTCGCTGCAAGAGAGGTAGACAACAGATGAGTGACAATACCGAAGGCAAATGCCCCGTTATGCACGGTGGCTTAACGAGCAATAGCTCGAGCGGTACCAGCAACAAAGACTGGTGGCCCAACCAGCTTAATTTGAGCATTCTTCATCAACATGACCAAAAATCAAATCCTATGGATGATGACTTTGATTACGCTGAAGAATTTAAAAAGCTTGACTACGCAGCGCTTAAAAAAGATCTCAATGATCTTATGACTGACTCCCAAGACTGGTGGCCAGCAGACTATGGGCACTATGGCCCCTTTTTCATTCGCATGACCTGGCACGCCGCGGGGACCTATAGAACGGGCGACGGACGTGGCGGCGGCGGCACTGGTGCTCAGCGTTTTGCCCCTCTTAATAGTTGGCCAGATAACGGCAATCTCGATAAAGCGCGTCGCCTACTTTGGCCAATTAAGCAAAAGTATGGCAATCAAATAAGTTGGGCAGATTTGCTAATTCTCGCTGGCAATGTGGCGATCGAGTCGATGGGTGGAAAGACCTTTGGTTTTGGTGGCGGACGTCCTGACATTTGGGCGCCAGAGGAAGATATCTACTGGGGTGTTGAAGAAGAATGGTTAGACAACAAGCGTTATTCTGGTGAACGTGATCTCGAAAACCCACTGGCGGCCGTGCAGATGGGTCTCATCTACGTCAACCCGGAAGGACCCGACGGCAATCCCGATCCTCTAAAAAGTGCCTTTGACGTGCGAGATACTTTTGGACGCATGGCCATGAATGACGAAGAAACGGTGGCCCTCGTGGCCGGTGGTCATACCTTTGGTAAGGCTCACGGTGCTGGAGACGCCGCCTTGGTCGGCGTAGAACCCGAGGGTGGCCCCATAGAGGACATGGGCTTTGGCTGGAAGAGCTCCTACGCATCTGGTCATGGCAGCGACACCATCACCAGTGGTTTTGAAGGTGCTTGGACTGCCAATCCCACCCAGTGGGACAATGGTTACTTCGACTTACTCTTCGGTTATGAGTGGGAGTTGGTTAAATCCCCTGCCGGTGCTCACCAGTGGCATCCGATTAACCCTGCAGAAAAGGACATGGCGCCCGATGCAGAGGATTCATCTAAGAAAGTCACTACGTTTATGACCACCGCTGACATGGCCATGCGTGAAGATCCAGCCTATCGCAAAATCTCCAAGCGTTTCCATGAGAATCCTGATCAGTTCGCCGATGCCTTTGCTCGCGCCTGGTTTAAGTTGCTGCACAGAGATATGGGGCCCATTGATCGCTATCTTGGACCCGAAGTGCCTGCCGAAGAGCTGATATGGCAAGATCGCGTGACCAAAGGCAATGCGGACTACGACGTCGCCGCGGTGAAGGCCAAGATTGCTGCCAGCGGATTGAGCACTCAAGAAATGGTAGAAACCGCTTGGGCCAGTGCCTCTACATATCGTGGGTCAGATATGCGTGGTGGTGCCAATGGCGCACGTATTCGACTTGCACCGCAAAAAGATTGGCAAGCAAATAAACCCGATCAATTAGCCAAAGTACTGTCAGTGCTGGAACCAATCGCGTCTGAAACAGGCGCCTCTGTGGCCGATGTGATTGTGCTTGCCGGTAATGTTGCTATCGAACAAGCATCAGGTGCTGAGGTACCTTTTACGCCGGGTCGCGGTGATGCATCCCAGGAGCAAACCGATGTTGAATCATTTGAGGTTCTTGAACCTGTAGCCGATGGCTTCCGCAACTACTTGCAGAAGATGTTCAGCGTTAGCGCCGAAGAAATGCTCTTAGACAAAGCTCAGTTGCTCGGTTTAGCTGCCGCGGAAATGACTGTTTTGGTGGGTGGTCTACGATCTCTGGGCGTCAGCTCAGACAATCGCGGCGTTTTCACTGATAACACTGACGTATTGGACAATGACTTCTTTGTGAATCTGTTAGATATGGGTGTTGCATGGGAAGCCACTGGCGGAAATAGCTATCAGGGTACAGATCGCGCAACTGGTGAGAAAGTTAGAACTGCATCACGGGTGGATCTAGCGTTTGGTTCTAACTCTCAGTTGCGAGCTATTTGTGAAGTTTATGCCTCAGCTGATGCCAGTGAAAAATTCCAACGCGACTTTATTGCCGCATGGAACAAGGTGATGAACGCGGATCGTTTTGATGTAGCGTAAAAGCACATCACCGGCATAACCATAAAGGGGTCTGAATTTATCAGGCCCCTTTTTTTGGTTTTTTTAGAGGAGAAATATGGTCAAAAGTGTCGCAGAAAGAGCCCTGTAAACGTGCAGTCAGTTACAAATTCAATCAGCCCTGACGGACTGTTAGAACCTACTTACGCTCTATTAACTGCTTTAATTCTGCTATTTGATTCTGCAGGTCACGTAAAGTGGGATCGCCTGAGGCCTCAGCCTGTGCATGTCGCTCACGCTGATGCTCTTCCTCAATGACATTGACTACGATGCCTATGATCATGTTAAGAAAAGCGAAGGCGGTAAAGAAGATAAAGCTGACATAAAAAGCCCAACTCATTTTATATACCGCCATTGTTTCGTACATCACATCCGTCCAGTCCTCGAATGTCATTACCCGAAAAAGCGTCAACAAACTAACGGCAATATCACCCCAGAGGTCCGGATTAATGGCAGCAAAAAAAGTGGAGCCCACAGCGGCGTATATGTAGAAAATAATTTAATGACCCACAAAAACTCCAATAATTTAGGGAGTGAGTGAGTTAAAACACAGTAATACTGTAGCAATGCGTGGAATTTGATAAACCACTTACAGTTACAAAATCGGGAGTTTTTGTAAACAACTCAAGAATTGCTCGTAAATTCGATGGATTTATAGGGGTTTTAGCTATTTTGTAAAGGTTCGTATTTGTGTAGAAGCTAAAAGTAATTTTCCCGTAAATTCACCTGCAATTAGTAGCCTATTATTGTAACTAGTTTATAGCCTATTCTAGTGACAGAGCTGAAATCGCTTTTTCGCATATTGCAAGATGGGTTCCATTCCAAGGCGCTGGAAGAGCGGCGGTCCAAAACTCTTTAAACTCCCTTTCCTCTTCTTGGCCAGACGGAATATATAGATCACGGTTATGTATCGCATCACAGGCAAGAGCACAAAAAACTCTTTGATGAGCATCGGGAAACCCAATTTCATCGCGCGATGGAAGGTTATCTACTCCCATGAATTTTGCAAGGCTCTTTGCATCTAAACTTTTTCGTCTAATGGTTTGCGCTAGCTCAGGCTCTAAAACGAAAATTGCGATCGCACAAAGTGCAATCACAGAGTAAGTATAATTTTGCGTGCCTCCTAAAGCCCCACCACTCTGTAATGTTACATATATGTCGATATGGCGAACCAACGTTTCTATTTCGCGGAGTGATACATTATTAACTCTAATGATCTGCTCTATAAGTTTAATATAGCCACTCTGGTTGAGGTTCTCTCCAAGCAAACGACTATTATTTTGAATTAGGGCTTGAAAGTGTTTCAAGGACGCATTTAATGATTCATTACTGGGTCCTGGAACAATGTCTGGGAGATTAAAACTATATTTTATAAACTTGTCCAGATAGCGCTGAGCATCATGCTGACCATAGCAGTGGTCAATAGATGCTCTCAGCTGCTTAGTGTTAGTAAATAGAATAAATTTGACGTTGGGTACACCAAACACATGCTTTATTGTCTCCAGCATTTTAACTGCATAGTCGGGCCTGCAACGGTCAAGTTCATCTACAAATATGATCATCGGTTTTTCCTTAGCCAAGCCACATAAATGGTTTCGCAGGCTAAGTAAATTTTCTTCAGCATCTTCTTGGTCTTTCAGTAAGCTCTCCGCTGTGGCATCAATCGCAGCATTTGTGCCCGATTTCAGTGCATCATTAAGGCTGTCCGCTACTTCCCCCGGGTCTTGTCTTAGTACGTGAGAGACAAGCGCTTTTCCAACGATCTTTACCCCTTCCCTGATAACAGGTAAGGCCTTAGATCTAAGTTCCGTTTTCTGATCATCAGGTACCTCCGCAACCACGGCAGCTAAAACAGTGAGCAAGGGCTCATCAACATGATCCGCTTTGAATGCATCGATGTAGATGATATGTTTGTCATCACTATTGATTAAATTCTTCAGCTTGTGGCAAAACTCAGTCTTCCCTGATCCCCATCCACCATCAAGTACCATAGGAGATACATCTATGTCGGATTCCAAAAGGGTGATAATTTTCTCTGCAATTGGCTTGCGATTAAAATCATCTCTATCGTCAAAGGTAAGTGTTGATATGTCCGTACTATCCATAAACTATTCCATTAGTTAATTATTAGATTCCTTACGAAAGCAAAGTTTACGGGTATTTTGCCCGTTGGAGCTAATTTTTAGGATCCTCATTACTCTCAAGAGCGCGAAAATACTCACGGATTAGTATGCCGCAGAATTCTCCATGCTCGATCCTTTGAGCTGTCCCATAACCACCTTCTTCATAGCACTGCATTTGCTCCGCTAAATGGTCCTGAGGTGCAGCCCCCGGCTTCATTTCCCATTTGCAGCCTAGTTTATTCCCCAATTGAATTCGTTTTTCAACAATACAGGATGCAAATAGGCGGACATGACTGGAAGGAAGATGTTTGAATTCTGGAAATTCGCGAATTTCCAGAATTGCCTCTCCCATAATTTGGTTTCGGCCATAATCCCAATCGGACTGCTGTGCCGTAGCAACTGTTGTTAGAAGAGATAATAATAGCATTAGCTGTATTTTCATTCGTTCGTCCTTTAATTGCTAACATGTGTATATTGCGTCTTTACTCTGGCTGCCCGGTTTAACAGATTATTCATCTTTCATAATGTGTCTGCTAGTTTTCATAGTGTGGCTGCTTGCTCCAGCCAACTGAAGCTAAAGCCTTAGTTATTTCCTCAAATTCTCCATCCATGGATAAAACTTTCATCTTACACATAATCTTGCAGAACCCTTGGTCATCAAAGATCACGCGTTCCACTATTGCCCCTTCTATGCCTTCCGGTTGAAACTCCATACCAATGGCTGGAGTCACTATAAATTTGCAACTCTTTGCGTACATATCGAAGTGCAGAGGGCGCTCTTCTCCCATCTAGTCCTTTTCTGTTTGATAAGTTTCCACCCAAAGTTCAACAGCAAACGAAACAGACTTATTTAGTACTGCTCTGAGTAAGAAGTAGTAACCTAATATGAGGCCTGCAATAAGCCCATTATCCAAATCCATGTTATTTCTCTCCCGACAATGACTAACAAAAAGGTAATGCTGAAATTATTCATTCTCATATAGTGTCACTAAAACCTACGTATTTAAGTTTTTTGCAATAGAGCTAAAATGACGGAAAACTGGTTCGTCTGGTATACCAACTTCTGTAGTTACTTCTATTTCAGAGAGTGTTTTTACATTTTCTAAAATTTGGTCTAAATCTTTTTCCTGATATATATATTTAAAACTAAATGAACCAGGGAAGTCATTTTGGGCTCTTGAGCGTATTCTTTTCAAATCACCATAAGATTTTCCTCTAGAATACTCATTCACTTTTTGATCGATAAGCCTGTCTTTCACATTTTTATGAGCTTGACCAAAACTTACAGACGCTTTGTGCTATAAGGCGACGTTGAGATTGAATGTTTTCAACGATCACTTTGTACGTATTGCAGCCCGTCAGTTATCGGCACTTTGGTCAGGGTGTTTGGACAAATACTGGGCAGCGAGTTTGCTCATCTCTTTATAGTCATGCCCAACATTTGGGTTTATAACCAATCTCCAATTAAAAATTGATTCGGAATTTTTGGCTGTTTGCTTCCCAATTTCATAGAAGGTTTTTCCCCTGTCAAGTCGGTGCGTTCCGTATTTATCTAGTTGGTCGTTTCTTACCAAATGCCCTCTAGTTTCAAATTCATTGTCGTCTTCGCCTAAAAAAACGATAAGGTGCTTTGAGAAACTCTTTTTGATTGTATTCAGGCTGAACGGAGCTTCAATTAAACCGTACGGAAAAGATTCTGTTATATCGGTTGTAGTGTACCAACCAGCATTCGACGCGAATATGTTATTTGCTTGTATTAGATAACCAGAGAGCACACAACGATGAAGGATTTGCCCTCCAGCGGAGTGACCAAATGCCTCATATTTCTGCGTTGACAGCTTCAGCTCTTTCTTAACGAAAGCGAAAAGACTATCGAAATCATTGCATAGCCAAGTAGACGAATCGCGATTGGTTTTAAAATCAGCAATTGCAGTTTTTGACGCGTTAATTTTTACATCATGAATCATATTTACGAGGTTGTAGTTCCAGAAACGAGGGTAGTCTTCATCCGAATAACTGGGAGAAATAATAATCCAGCTATTTTTTTTTGAGGCTTCAATCCAAGCATCTCTGTAGTTCCATCCATTTCTTCCCGCTCCGGGTAAGACAAATATAATTTTTGAATCACTTTTTAATTTGGCTGGCAGATAGTAGTAGACTTCAATTGGCCTTCGGGCTGTTTCTTCAAACAAGAATTTTCCACTACCGATTTCAATGTTGTTTGCGCTGACCGAGAAAGATGAACACCAAACCGTAAGGTAAAAACAGAGTTTAATCATGCGAGGCGACCCCTCTCGAAAACGCAGTGGGTGAAAGAGAAAAGTGGCGTACGAAAGCTCGACGAAAACTATCGTAACTATTGAAACCTACTTTACGGCTTACCTGTTCAACGCTGATGTTTTCTCTGCCCAGTAAATCCCTTGCGTAGTTTAGTTTTAACTTTTTAAAAAAATGACTTGGTGTGCAATCTAAGTGCAACTTAAAAAGCCTCGATACCTGTCTTTCACTCAGTCCAATGTAATTAGCCATTTCATTAACGGAAATTGTTTTATCAATTTGTTGGTTCAGCCGATCAATCAAAGGTGATAGCCGCAAGCTCTCAGCAGACTGAACTTGCAAAATGTCGGAAAATTGATTCTGCGAGCCTGAGCGCTGAACGTAAACAACTAGCTCCTTTGCTACTTTGACCGCGATTGCATTACCGTGATCTTCTCTGATAATTGCTAGTGCCAAATCAACACCGGATAATACGCCTGCCGATGTCCATTTGTTTCCACTTTTGACATAAAGTGGCTCACTAAAAACACTAATATCGGGGTTTTTTAGGGACAGTTCTGTACAATACCTCCAATGAGATGTCATCGCTAAATCTTTGTTAGGAAAAAGCTTTGCCAATACGAACGCGCCAGTACATATACTCATGACTCGCTTTGCGCTTTTTGCCAGAGATTGAAGTTGCTTCAATTGGCGCACAGACAGGCGAAGCGTTCGCATACCAGCGCCACCGCATATAATCAAATCATCAAATGTAAATTCGTTGTCTAAACTCACATCTGGATAAATCAATTGGCCGTGAGACGTGCTCACTTTCGATTTAGTTAGTCCAAGTATTTTCGAATCATATGCATTAGCGACGAAGCTATTTGTTTCCATGAATGCATCTAATGGTCCGAACAAGTCTAATGCTTGAAACCCGTCCGCAACAAAAAAAAGTAATCTTCTAGTCATAACTATCTCCTTTTGCTGAATTGTATCTCATGTAGGAAAGTCAGTTATTACATAAATACGACACAAAAAGACATTTTTTGAAAGCTTGGGAATGATTTGATGGAAGAAAAATCTTGGGTTCACTCAACCGCAAGAAAAGACTAATTAAAATTCTCGATGGAAAAAATCGACAGTCCGTTCCTTGTCTGAAGCAGATCGTCAATAAACAAGAGCCGAATGTCTGCAATTCGCTCTTTGCCGTCTGTAGAGATAGGTCTAAACCTATGGACTCAAAGTGTCTGATCAGATGTAAGCTACTACAAAAAAACATGTTAACACCAAGCGACTTTGTCGTATGTTAATTACCAAGCGATTCTGTCGTAATCGATGATTATGTCAAAGTCACTCGGTAATGAGACTGACACAAATCCATTGGTCATCCAGATACTACAACTTTGAAGCTTACTCACAATAACCCATCTAAGATATTCGTCGGAATATTTGGATAAACACTCGTTTGCTCGTATTCATAACCTAACATTTTGCTTCTTCTTTCGACGATCTTAAGTATCATTTCCGCATATTTAGGATTGGCGGACAATTTAGTAATTTCTGACTTAGTGCATGCTCCTTTAAGTTCACTTTCTTCTTCCGTTACTTTATTTTGGGGCTTTTGGCTTTCTTGCCATTGAGTCCAAAGTTGTTGCTCAAGGTAATCTAATTTAGCGAGTTCTCTCGCTTTAAGTTCATTCAAATCTAGCCTCGCATGTTCTAACCAATTCTGCCTAACTTTTGCCAGATCATACTTAACCATGTCTATACTCAATCCTAGCTTATCTGCAATATCAGACATGGTGAAACCTTGTAAATATAGCTCTGTTGCCTGAGCGCTATTTAGTGCTATTTCTGTTTTATTGCGTTTTGGTGCTGCCAAAGTGGACTCCTAGGGGGACTTCTATTTATCCCAATTGTTGTGCGATTTGCTGTACCACTATCTTTAAAGCTAAGTGAAATAGTGTGTTTGTGTGGTACAGGTCTAAAATAGATATAAAATTTTACTGTACCGACCTAAACCAATAATTTATATATGTTTTTTTTGAGTGGGTTAGGTGGTATAGCTAATCTAAGTTAGTTGAAGATATCCTGTGCGCTTAAATTCAATATTCCAGCGAAATTTTCTCTCATGACTTTGATATCGGGCAATTCATAATACTTTCCAGTTGCTCTATCTGACCTGCCCAAGCTGGGTCCGGCAATCATGGTCATTAGTTTTCCTAATTGACTTCTAGCAGCGCTAAGTTTTACTCGTATATCTCTGTTTTCACACCAAGAATGATAGTCATTTATAACTTTTGATGCCTCGACACGAGCGGTTTTTGCAAAACCTTTGGAGTCAATAAGTTGTTCATAGATATACTGTTGAGCATCATTCAAAGACTGTAGTTTTTGATCGATGAGTGCTGATGTTGACGGTGGCTGAAATGGATTAAAGCCAGTCAAATCTATATGAGATAAATAATGGAGCAGTTTTGGCGCGCCGCCATCGTCAATCCATTTATAGAGAGCTCTAAAATAATCAGTATCCTGAGCCTTAACTGCGTTGGGTTCCAAAACTAAATAACGGCGCTCTCGTGTACCCGCCGATATAACATGTTCTCGATTACTAGCGAAAATAACTCGAGCATAGTTGGGTATTGATACTGCTTCTAAACCTTTTTTCTCCATTTGAACGGTCGACTCGCTAATAAAGGCTTTTAGTTTATCGGCAGTCGCCGTTGAAGTGAGGTCTACCTCATCGGCAAAAATCAATAATTTGTTTGTTACAGCGCTATTGAATTGTCCCGTTATATGTCTATCACCATTTATGTGAATTCCTTGTGCTCCAAATAGCTGAAGAAGAGGTTTCATCATTGTGCCTTTTCCTGCTCCCTCAACTGATTTCATTACAATAGCGACATTCGGTTTTTCTTGAGGCTTTTGTACGATATGAGCGAAGTATTGAACTATATACTCATACGCTCGCTGATCCTTGTCACAAATGATGTCTCGAAGGTGAGTTAAATAGTGAGTGCAATCCCCTTCAACAGGGATGATGTTTGGCTTTATATATGTATTGAAAAATCCGTGGGGACATATTTCTTCGTCTGGAAAAGAACCAACGCCATTTAGTTTCTTATTTTTACCTGCCCACCGTGTCCAAGCTCTGCCAGCGTTCATACCTGCGATAGTAGGTAAATCACTGGTGTAATGCGCGAACTCAATCATCGACATGAAAATATGAGTTTGACCCAATACCTCATTTGCTGTTAGGAAGGCTACTTTGTTTTTGCCTCCATATAATACGTGTGAGTTATGCTTATTCATTTCCTGTAACCGTTCTAATTCTTCGTCGGTTAGTTCCTTGCCATTGGCTAAACAGTTATAGTTTTGCATCGTGAATGGCCTCTATTTTATCCAATAATTCAAGCTGCTCGAATAAGTCGGTCATTCTGTCGATGTCGCTGATTACAAGCTGACCACGCTCCTTATCATTCAGAGACTCCCTAAAGTGCTTTAATTTTTCTAGTTGATTATTTGGTTTATCAGATAGTGTTTTTGATTGGACTGTGTCTTGCCCCCTAAACATAAAGTAGACTTTACATATAGGATCTGGGTTTATTAGATAAACCAAACAGGCTCGCTCGCCCAGCTTTACAGCTCGTCTAACTTCATAGCCATAGTTGGATTGTCCCGCGTTCGTCATTTAATAGTTAGATCCTCGACTTTGTTGCTTGTCAGGCTTAGATTATTTGCTAATTTGTGCTAACTCAACTCAACCCATGAACACCAGAGGGTTGCATAAAGCGAACAATGAGGTTGATGTAACGATGCACCAGAGTGTGACTCAATGTGTCACTCTGGCTTACATCACCACTGTATATACAAAAAAAACCCCTGCAACTACAGGGGTTTAATTATTTGTATGGCGGTAAGAGAGGGATTCGAACCCTCGAAACGCTACAAACTTTTACACACTTTCCAGGCGTGCTCTTTGCATCGAGCCATGCTACTGCATGTCCTCTGAGAACTCCGATCTGCGGGGCATACCTGAACATCTGATAATGAGTGCTGGCGGATTAAATGATGTCGCCTGTTATCTCGAAAGATTTAAATAGTAGTTAATGATAATTTCCTTGTCTCAGAAATAACAAAGGCTCCGTCTAAGGGAGCCTTCGCCAAGAGCTATGAGAGGCATCTTGGAATCAGAACGTCATTACCGGGCACTGCCTCGACCCCTAAAGGTTACGTGATGTCATGTGAAAACATGTCTGCTGCATCATTTTTTAAGTATACAAAAAAAGATAGCTAAACCTAAACTGAAGTCTTATCGATTATCTAAACAGACTACGTTATCTTTAAATTAATAGAAAGCGGATTAACTTATGTACGTCTGCTTAATCTGTTTTTCTCCTAAATTCACCCATTAACTTTGTATGATTTAGCAAAACTCGCTTAAAACATACAACACGAATACTACAATTACTCAAAAAATGGGAAAAAAAGCGATTTTCATTACCGAAATTACTCAAAAAATGGGGAAAAATCGATTTTTCGCCCGAATTAGACTGAAAAAATAAAGTTATCCACAATATTTGATTAATCTTTAACCAAATTAAACCAAAATCATGACAAAATAGCTAAATAACGTGGTAATGTGTAACATTAACGTGGTAACGCTCACACCTAACGTGATGATGTGTAAACCTATCGTGGTAATTCATGGGAAATACCTTTTTAAGCTATTGAAATATATAGATTTCTCCTATATTTCTTATTATCTTAAGCCTTAATATATTTTTACATTTTCTCCCTTTTGATGGATTAGAGCGGGCAAAATGTGAAATTAAGCCCTTATCGAGCCTATTTTCAGCCTAATCTTATATTCCGTTACCGATTTTACTCATAAAATTCCAAGATAAAATCGTCATCAGTGGTATTAGCGATTTTCAAACCAAAGTGAGCTGGCCTTGCGCCTAGTTGCTATATCTTTACTGACAATTGAAAATCAAACAATGCCATGCTGAATTTAGTCCCGGACCTTTCTCCAAAATTCATAGTCTGAAAAGCAACGTTTATATCTGCCTCCCGTCAGTACCCATTTTTTTATATTGCGGATTAACTGATGACATCTTGTGGCTCATTATTTAGGAAATATGAGTGACAAACTACTTTGATATGAATTCATGAAAGACTAGACATGTCTGCAACTGTGTTCAACCCAAAGGTGCTATGAAAAATCTGCCACTGTTTGGATTTGCAGAACAGGCCGTCTGAATATAACGGTGCCCCCGCAAAATATCCGATATCTCATTAAGCCTGTGGTACTAAAGATGGGGAAAGGTCAATCAATACGAGCGCATCGTTGTGTAAACAAGGATTTCCAAGCCTTTATGTGCCACTAGGTTCAACAACTTAAGCGATGTGCCTTTTGGCGACTTTTCACCTTGCTCCCAAGACTTAACCGTTGAAGGACTGGTATTTAAATACGCTGCAAACAAACTTTGGCTCACATGAGCATTTTCTCTAATCGCTTTAATCTGAGCCGCGTCATAATGCTCAATTTCTGGCAAGCAGAGTGCGTCGAATTCACGCAGGGTTTGCACGTTCATTACTCCGGCATCCGTTAAGCCTTTTGCCGTTTCATGCATAACATCTAAAATACTTTTACTCATCATTATTTACCTCAATAAGTTCATCTGTAACACCATCTCTATTTAATCTTAAAAAATAACAGCTAGTAATTTTTACCACCTCAAAAAACACTTTATCTATTATAATCCATAACTTAACTTCCCTCTCCGCGTAATCCTTCAAGTACAATGCGGATTTTTTCTTCGGACGAATAACACTTGCGGGTGGCGCGACGAATGTCACGCACAGTTTTTTCAGCACTGGATTTTTTAGTCATCGTCATTTCCTCTGCGAGTAAACGATGAACCAAAACGCTCTCTTAATCAATTGACCAATTTAGTCCAACTAGTGTTGACGGGATACACTTTGAAATCTATCACTCTTAAACATGCGCTTGAGGTGGTTTGATTAAGGACTCTGCCGGAATACCCAAGCCCTCATGCAGCTTCCAGATCATTTTTAGCGTGAGCGAGCGTTTGTGATTGAGAATTTCATAGACTCGGTTGCTTTTTCCAATCATGGGTTCGAGGTCTTTCACTGTTAATCCTTTACGTTCCATCTCAAACTTAATGGCTTCAACAGGATCAGGCAGTTCCATAGGAAAATGCTTGGCCTCATAAGCTTCGATAAGCGTGACCATGACATCCAGCTTTTCGCCTTCAGGTGTGTCAGGGCTAGCCATCATCAGGCTTTCAATTTCTTTTAATGCCGCTCGGTAATCGGTATCAGTTTTAATCGGTTTGATGTCCATAATTTTTCCTCCGGCAATTAAATAGTTTGGACATCTTTAGTGTACTTTATACTCTTACTAATCCCTAAGATTTTGATATTGCAAGAAAAATGGATGGTAAGACTTTTCAACTTTTTTTACCCCTAAATCCCGTCACATTTTGGCTGTTTTTGACAAGTCTTAGTGTTGTTAACTCTAATTCAATACTGGCATTAATGATAGCTAGTTTACGGAATTGTGACTCCAGCTCTGCAACTCTGTCTTTTAATTCTTTGCTCTTTGCTTGTTCAGTCTTTAGGTCCAGAGATGCCTGAGCACGACTGGATAGTTTGAACTTGAGTAGCATAAATGGTTTGATCATTCATGTGTTCTGAGCTCCTTTTGAAGTCAAGGAGGTATGGTTTCACTCATCTAGCATACTAACTTTAACAATTAATTTTGGAACAGTTAAAGGGGCACCGTGTTTCTGCTAATCGCAAATGGATCCTCAAGCTCTGTTAAGTCACTATCAAAATACATTGATGAACCGTGGAATATAACTTTATCTCTATCTAAATTAGGTTGAGATAATAGCTCCATTAATGAGTAACCACTGCGGCCGGTGACCAAATTTATTGACGAACCAGTCGAGAAGCCTGATTGCGCCCATAAATTTGCAATATTATCTAACTCAAGAATTCTTTTAGCCTTACGTCTGCTTGGTTGGTCATCGCCTGACATCCAATTATGAACAGTTTTTCTCCCAGACCTCAGGACTTTAGCTAAATCTTCATTTGTTAATGAGAAGGTAGATTTGATCAGGTTAAGCTTTTCGCTAAAATCAACTTTAATCTGCGTGCACTCTCTATTCATTTCTCTCATCTTTTATCTATGTTGACAGGGATCAATATAGGCTCCTCGAGCTTCGTCTTCATACCAGCAGAAAGTAAAGATATTGTTCCCACACTTTGGTTGAAAATGTTAATTATTATTAAACAAGCTCTCTTTTAGTACCATTGTCAGCCTCAAGCTCAGGAATAGACCTTGAAAGATCTCTAGCATTTTCAGGGGATCTTAGTAAGTATGTAGTTTCCCTCATGGCGTTATAATCTTCCAACGACATGATCACAACAGGATCGTCACTTTTACGTGTAATTATTATTGGTGCGCGATCGTTGCAAACATTTTTCATTGTACTTGCTAAATTTGCTCTCGCGGCAGTGTAACTTATAGCATCCATATGTATTCCCAAAGTGTTCAAGTACGTTAATTAGTACAGATAGGCTAAAGCCTCGGTAACTTTCACTGTTTGTTCGATATTTTCCTTTTTTATTTGGATGTATCGCCATAATGAGAGCTCCTCTTTAGCTCCTTCAGTGGAAGAGGCTGCAGACCAGCTACCATCCTTTTAAAAGACGGCATCTTTGATGATTCAATTAGATCAATCGACACTGAGCCATTTGGATTAATCCAATAACCCCTAAGGATGCCCAATTTTTTGGGTTTCTTGTGTGAGCCAAACAACAATTTATTAAATGCATTGTCTTTCATCTTAGCTGACTCCTTGACCATATGATATTAATCAAATACCGCAATATTTGGTCAATAAGTGTATAACTAATTAAGATCACTAACACTTATGAGCCAATACCACAGTTAAGCACATTGATGCTCTAAATAACCCCTAACCGTTTCGATGCCATTGTAATCTGACAGCATGACCTCAATAGGCGGTTTGCCATTGAACAAATGGTTGTCATTTGGTGATGACAGCCAAGTGTCGACTGAATCTGAATTCTCAAATAAGGTTTCAAGACATTTAAAAATACCGAGCAACTGCGAGATTCGAAGCAGCGCATCTTCGTTTAAAAACTCCGATCCATTCTCTGCGTTAGCAGCCGCTTTTAGCTCCAAAAATTGATTTTCACTAGAAAGCCCTAACAGCACAGAAATCTGATGATCTGGTAGTTTCCACAGTGCAGCTATTTTTACCACAGTCTGAAAGCTGATTTGCTGATCTTGGAAATTAGACTTCATATTAGGTTGGTTTTTCGCCTCTCAGTCTCTAAATACCTTGAGTCTATATAACATTCTGGACAAAATCTACTCATTGAGAGTATTCTATCAAAATACAAAAAAGCTAGCTTTATCAATAGTTTAAATATATCAAGGATACTATAGTAAATGAGCAAAAACATTAAATGACGATATCACGAGAACCATTTCCGAGCATATGCTTGTTTGAACTATATGTCGCCGGTTGCATTTGTAAAACAGGTAGCTTAAGTTACCAACTTACGATCAAGCGAGTGGAACTAATGAGAAAGTCAGGCTTATTTAAGGTCATAATTTCGTTATTTGTTACATCATGTGTACATGACAGCATAAGTTGACCCTTTGGCCATTTTATGGTGTTTTAGGTCAGCTAATCTGGCCAGGTTGGTTGCTTTGATATCGTTGTAATCCCCCCATTTTAAGTAGCAGCTATTCAGAGAAAACTTATGCTGCCTCCAGTAGCTGCAGGACGGTATGCCGCCAATCGCTTTATGAGTGCGTTCTGGTCAGCCTCTGATGGTGTCCAGTCCCTGGCCATTTCCTCATCGAAGAAATCTTGTGGCAACGCCACTGGTTGGTAACGTTGCCGTTGGGTCAGGAACTTTTCATTGGCCGTCATTCATCAGTATCTATGCAGGCACCAACGGTCTTGCGTGTTCCAGTTTTTCAGCCAACATTTCATTGTGCTTAGCCAGCCACATGTCATTCATGAATTGGAGATTAAGCCAAAATTCCGGCGTAGTTCCGAGAACCTTCGCCAGCAAAAAAGCTGTTTCAGCAGTTACCCCACGCCGACCACGACACAACTCATTGACGGTCTTGCGGCCTACACCCATTGCTTTTGCCAATTCGCCTTGGGTGACCCCTAATGGCTCTAGGAATTCTTCTTTGAGCATAGTGCCCACGCCTGTAGGTTGATGAGCGGGAATTTTCAGTGCTTCAACCATGATTTCACCTCTTACTTGTATGTATGGGGATCCAAATAGAGCCCCTTTGCTTCGCCAGTATCTCATTGGAATATCAAGCGACATTGTTTATTCACCCGGATCGAACACCAATCCTTAAGCTTACCTTCCAAATGCTCAAATCGGTTGCCCGGTGGCACTCGTAAATCCTGTTCGCCTTTGGCGGCATGGATAATATTGAGCTTACTCTTTAGAGCACTCTCTATGGTGCTAGGGATGTTGGACGACTTAACACCAAAGAAGTAATAGTCATCCAACCACTGATCCTGGAACGTCTTGATCATGATTAATTGTAGCCTGTATCGCTACATGTTACATGCTAATTTTATCAAATGGTTATACACGTGTCTCATTAGTCAGAAATTCATATTTGTGAAACATTGAATAGTTGACAGTATATGGAACACTTTTTGTAATTTCCGGCCAACTTATGGTGTCAAATCCGGCCACTTTATACTTTCATGTACACATGCTACCTAAAAGATAGTTCAGTATTTTTCTCGTCATGCCTTTACATAATTTTTGTTCATCATATCTATAAAAGGAAAGAGGCACTTAAAAAGTGTAAAGGTAGGATAAAGCGGCTAAGAGTCATATGAAAAGCGGGATATTGCTCATTAATGACATTTACAAAACTTTTGTTGTACAGAAATAATAAACATCATCAATACTACATAGCCGAGCTGAGGTAGCGCTTTAATGAGTGAATTAAGCAACATGCGCAACTCCGGAATAATCGAGATCATGCGCAAAACACGAAAAATTCTCACCAGACGGCCTAAAAGCGCCAGTTCACTATCTTCCACAGGGATTAAACTAACCACGACAATGAGAGTATCGAATACATTCCAGCCGGCACGGAAAAATTGCTTCTTATGCGGCTCTCCAATAAAACGGACAATGATCTCAACCAGAAAAACAATTGTTATCACCCAATCTAACACGGCCATCACGGACACCAACAACGGTGGCAATTCGTAGGTGCGAATGCCAATGGTGATGGCAGAAAATACAATCACCCCAATAACGAATAACTCGAACAATTTGTTGCTACGTAGGCGAAAGAAAGCGGCTTGGAGTGCACTTGAAGAACTGATCTTGGGCGCTGTCATAATAGAGTCACGAAATAATCTTTAAACGTGGCAATGATGCAGATCCACTGAAAAAAACACAAGCTATGAAACCTAATAAAGTGTCGATGATGACAGCAGATGCAGCAGTTAGGTCAAGAGAATCTTAGAAACCAGCTGACAAGATCAAGCACAACCCGGGCAGAACTTAACAAGTGGCACCTGAGGTGGTCCACTGGTATGAACAGGTGCAGGTATGACTGCCTCGAAGACCACTTTTTGCGGGTGGGAGCTTGCCTTAGACAGCATAGATTCAGCCACTGGCTGATCGTTATCAACGCCAAGACTAACTTGCGTATCTGCTACCTTGCCAAACACTGCAGCATTACCGACCAGACTGGGCGCAAAAGAAGCCTGAGGTTTTACCAAGGAGGCATTTGAATTAATCCGAGTGTTTTCAGCGGTGGTGAATTGATTCATTGACGCTTGCATTCTGTCTATTATTTCATTCATCTTAGACGTCACAAGATTCGCTTGAGAGAGGGTATATGCGCTTCTCGACAACTGCAGCATCAACGATTTTTCCACATCTGCTTTAACCAGACCATTACTGAATGTTGGACTTTCGGAATCTAATGAAGAGACCGACCCCAAGTTTTGATTAGAGCTTAAGGGTGTTACGGTAGTCGCAGTCGCAACGGATGATGGCTCGACCCTGATCGGCCGCTGAGTCTCTTGTAGACTCGTTCTACTGACCAAAAGTCTTGTTAAATCTGAATTGAAGTTAATCATATTATTATCTTTAGGGCATTTACAAAAGAAGCCCACCGCTATTAGACCCCTAGTAGTGCAATATCGACAGTATCCACAAATACTTTAATCGTGCCATGAATTTTATCACTCATCAGTCAAGACTAAATGCACTTGGTCTTATATTAAATTCAAAACTACCAAAGTTCTAGTTTGCTATGGCTTGGTTTAATCTTGTCGCCAATATTTGTCCTTTAATAGGCGTTTATAGAGTTTTCCCGTGGGATGTCGGGGTAACTCTGGGTCAAAATCAATGGACCTAGGGCACTTTATGTCGGCCAATTGTTCTCGGCAAAAACCAATTAATTCTTGCTCCAACTCGGGACCCGCACAATCCCATTGAACCGGTTGAACCACCGCTTTTACCTCTTCCCCAAACTCACTATTTGGCACTCCAAAGACAGCCACATCGGCCACTGCAGGGTGCATTATTATTCTATTTTCAGCCTCCTGAGGGTAAATATTTACACCACCAGAGATAATCATAAAAGCCTTGCGATCAGTTAAATATAAGAAACCGTCTTCATCTAAACGACCAATATCGCCGAGTGTGGTCCATCCGTTGGGATGCTTGGAGGACTGCGTTTTATCCGCATCATTGTGATATTCAAAAGTAGGTCCATCAGCAAAGAATATGGTACCAGATTCACCAACAGCTACTTCATTGCCAACATCGTCACAAATATGTATAACACCCACCAATGCCCTACCCACACTGCCCCTATGAGACAACCACTCAGCAGAATCAATGGCACAGAAACCATTGCCCTCAGAACCGGCATAATATTCGTGAATTACCGGCCCCCACCAATCAATCATTCTTTGTTTGACCTCTACTGGGCAAGGCGCAGCAGCATGTATTGCTGTTTGAAGTGATGAGATATCGCAATGTAATCGAACTGATTCTGGTAACTTGAGCATTTTAATAAACATAGTGGGCACCCACTGGCTATGGGTGATCTTATAGCTCTCAATTAATTGCAGTGCTTGCTCTGCATCAAAATCTTCCATGACTACACTGGTGCCACCAAAAAGGAGATTTACCATGTTATATCTGAGCGGGGCGGCATGATACAGAGGCGCCGGCGAGAGATAGACAGTTTCGCCACTGAACCCGTAGAGCCCTTTGGCCAGCATCACCAACGCCGATGACTCTTCACCCACAGCGATATCGGGCAGCGGAATTTTCACACCTTTAGGTTGGCCTGTGGTGCCAGACGAGTAGAGCATATCAACACCACATGCTTCATCGTCAACAGGCCGTTTAACCATGCGATCACGCAATGTCTCATAGGACTTATAGTCCGGCACAGTGCCATCTACCATAAGTTTGTGTTCCACTGCCGGCATCTGCTTCAACATGTCTTCAGCTAACGCTGCCTTCGCTTTAGAGCCTATAAACAACCGAGCGCCACAATCATTGACAATGTAAGCCGCCTCAGCCACCGTCAAGCGTGAACTAATCGCCGTGTAAAAAAGTCCGGAGCGCGCTGCTGCATTACAAATTTCAAGGAACCTCGCATTGTTTTCCATCAATATCGCGATGTGATCTCCCGTCTGCAAGCCCAAGGATCGAAATAATTGCGATCCCTGACAAGAGCGCTCATCCAATTGTTGATAGGTAACGATTTCACCACTGTTTGCCATAATGTAGGCAGGTTTATTCGGATGTTGTTGTGCAAGATTACCAAGATGCATAACTTACCTCCATTTAGCGAAACACCAAAAATTTTGCAGCGCTTTAAAACTACGATCAACAAACATTACTCTAAAAATTAAACCACGACTCACTCTGTCCTTACAAATAATACCATTGAAACCGAGTATTTTTTGTCGACATTAGACAATGTTTTCGCTACTGTCTAGCCGAAATAAAAATCTTATGGAGACTCATGTTGACCAATGTTATTACTTCCGTTGTCGCGGGTGTTGGGCAAATCACCTTAAACCGCCCGGCGGCACTTAATGCCCTGACATTAGATATGGTCAGAGATATTTCCAGCGCACTGCTGGAATGGAAAGATGATGACACGATTGAGGCCGTAGCCATACGGGGAAGCAATAAACAGGGGCCCTTTGGAGCGTTCTGCGCCGGTGGTGACATTCGTTTCTTTCACCGAGCCGGCATCGCCGAAGACGCCGATCTAGAGGCTTTTTTCACAGAAGAATATCGACTCAACCATCTGATATTTAGTTACCCAAAACCTTACATTGCTTTTATGGATGGCATCGTGATGGGTGGAGGTATGGGTATTTCCCAGGGTGCTTCACTGCGACTGGTGACCGAGCGCACCAAAATAGCCATGCCAGAGACTAATATTGGTCTTTTCCCTGATGTGGGCGGTGGCTATTTTTTGCCCAAATGCCCTGGCTACAGCGGTGAATACTTGGGGCTGACAGGAAAAGTCCTCAGTGGCACTGAAGCATTAGCCGCCAATTTGGCTGACCGCGCGGTGAGCAGTGACAACTTGAGTGATTTGTGGGATAGCCTCACCAATAACGAAATGATGACAGTGGAACAACGTATCAGCAGACTGCACAGCGTCATCGATGAGGTACAGCTAACAGAGGACGACCAGTGGTTAAACGCCGACATAGATAGGGCATTCAATCAGGATTCTCCCGCCGCTATATTGACCACTTTGGAGCAAATAAATACAGCTTGGGCAGCAGAAACATTGGCTCTAATCAACAAGCGCTCGCCACTCATGTTGCATGTATCTCTTCGACAGATTCAGTTGGGAAGAAACATGACTCTGGCAGACGAATTACGACTCGAGCGCACCTTGGTCAGACACTGTTTCTATACTCATCATTTAGCGCGAACCGGCGCACAAACCGATACTGTAGAGGGAATAAGAGCATTAGTCATCGATAAAGATCATAGTCCGCAGTGGAACCCCCCGCGTATTGATGAAGTAACGTCTAATATGGTGGATCCCTTTTTTGTCAGCCCGTGGACTAAAGAGGAGCATCCACTGGCCGATCTTCAATAGGTTTACGATGCAAATATTCCTTTCTTTAGAGACTGACAATGAGTAACGAACGTCACTCAGCAGTCATTATTGGCGCCGGTTTTGGCGGCTTGTCTTTGGGCATACGGCTGCAGAGTCTCGGCTTTAATACCACCATTGTTGAAAAACTCGATGGCCCCGGTGGCCGCGCTTATGTTAAAGAGGTCAATGGCTTCACCTTTGACATGGGTCCAACAGTCATCACCGTGCCTCACTTTATAGAGGAACTGTTTGCTCTAGAGAGAGATATTGATAATCTACAAAAACCCGACTTTCCAGAAAATATAGTCAGTGGCGAGCCCACCGTAAATAGCGCAACAGCCGCCTACGCCAATATTGTCCCCATCAAACCTTTTTACCGAATATATTTTGACGACAAAAGTTACTTTGATTATGACGGTGACCCAACTCATACTCGCGAGCAGATTCGACGCATTGCACCGGAAGATCTTGCGGGTTATGAGCGCTTTCACCACGACGCAGAGGCAATTTTTAAGCGCGGTTTTCTTGAGCTGGGCTACACCTTTTTCAACGACATCAGCAGTATGCTAAAGGTGCTTCCGGATCTCCTTAAATTGGACGCGGTGAGGAGTCTATTCTCTTTTACCAGTCGCTATTTCAGCAGCCACAAACTGCGTCAAGTGTTCAGTTTCGAAACGCTTCTCATCGGCGGTAATCCTCTGGCGGTGCCGGCTATCTATGCCATGATTCACTTTGTTGAAAAAACCTGGGGCGTCCATTATGTAATGGGTGGAACGGGTGCTTTGGTCAAGGGTATGGTGGAAAAATTTGAAGAAATGGGTGGTTCCATCTGTTACCAAAGCGAAGTGGCGAGCATCGATATTATCGAGAGATCAAGTTTACTCAGCAAACCCAAGGTCAACGGTATCACCTTGGCCAGTGGCGAGACGCTCGATGCCTCAATCATCATCAGCAATGCTGACTATGCGCACACACACCTCAAGCTAATCGACTCGAAACACCGTCGCTGGAACCCTAACTGGCGAATAAAAAATATGCACTATTCGATGTCTCTTTTAGTGGTCTATTTCGGTTTCAAAGACCCAGGAAATATTGATTTGAGGCATCATAATATTATTTTAGGTCCTCGCTACGAAGAGCTGTTGACCGACATTTTCAAACGAAAAATTTTAGCCAGTGACTTCAGCCAGTATTTGCATATTCCCACCATAACAGACCCATCTCTGGCACCAGAGGGCCACCATGCTGCCTATACCCTGATCCCAGTGCCGCACAATGGAAGCAAAATTGACTGGACTGTTGAAGGGCCCAGACTAACCAATAAGGTTTTGTGCTTTTTAGATGAAGAAGGTTACATACCTGATCTTATGAAAAATCTTGTGCACCAAGAATTTATTACACCAGATTATTTTGAAACCACGTTAAATAGTCATCTAGGCAATAGCTTTGGTGTTGAGCCAAGACTTACCCAGTCTGCCTTTTTCCGCCCTCACAATCGTTCAGAAGACATATCAGGTCTCTACCTTGTGGGCGCTAGCTCACAGCCCGGTGCCGGCACACCCAGCGTAATGATGTCGGCAAAAATGACCGCCAGAGCCATCGCCGACGATTTTTCTAATGACATCGCAGATTGGCGCAGAGGATAAATCGTGTCGTTTCATTTACTTGAGGAGTCGATTACCTGTCCTTTTTGTTGGGAGGTGATAACGCTATTGATCGACCCTTCCGAATCACAGACCTACACTGAAGATTGTTTCGTTTGCTGTCGACCCATTCTCGTGGAGACCTCTATCTCTGGGGATGACGTGCAAATTCGTGTCACCCAAGAGGACCTCGGCTTTTAACTGACCCAATTCACCCCTTCCCATTTGAAGAAAAATCCGTTTGAATAGAGGCCATAAATAAGAGAACTGGGTGCAATGTGGGGTGTAATCAAATGAAGTTTCTCTGGCCTATTTTCTTTTTGTTGTTCACCAGTTGCGCTGAACAAAATAATTCATTGCCGAGGCCAGTTGAGGGCAGTCCTTACATTTTGTATTCTGGCGGCGATATTATCACCATGAGTGATGACTCCCAACCCAGCTATGCCGAGGCGGTGGTCACCGAAAAAGACACCATAGTATTTGTCGGTGATTTACATACAGCCACCACACGGTTTCCCAGCGCAGAGCCACATAATCTCAATGGCCGCACCATGATGCCCGGATTCATTGAGCCCCATGTTCACCCCTCTCTCGCCGCTACTATATTACCCAATAAAATTATCGCACCCTATGATTGGAACCTGCCTCAGGGCGTCAGCAAAGGCGTGCAAAGCCAGGCTGAGTACGTTGAACAATTGCGCCAAGCGATCCATGAGTTCCCTGATAAAAACGACCTTTTCTTTACTTGGGGCTATCACCAACTCTGGCATGGTGAACTTTCTCGAAGCCTACTCAACGATATTTCCCAAGCACAGCCCATCGCCGTCATTCATCGTTCATTTCACGAAGTTTATCTCAATAATGCCGCGCTAAAACTTCTCGATGTAACTGAGGAAGAATTTTCCTCTCATCCGCAGGTGGATTGGACAAAAGGCCACTTTTACGAAGGCGGATGGATGGCACTGGCACCTAAGATGGCCCCTTTGTTAACAAAGCCCGAGCGATATCTCAGCGGCTTAATGCTGATGACCCAACTGATAAGAAAAAATGGTATCACCACCATAGCTGAACCCGGGTTCCCCAATATTAATCTCGACGGTGAATACCAACTGCTTCGCGCCGAAATGAGCAAGCAACCACCCTACGACGTCTACCTCATCCCCAACGGCGGTTATCTGGCGAAAACTCTAGGAGGCAATACAAAAGCCAGTCAATTCATAACAACCCTACAACAGCGAAATACTGACAATATTCATTTCTTAACTGACCAAGTAAAGCTGTTTTCCGACGGTGCCATTTACTCTCAAGCGATGAAAATGAAACAGCCCTATTCCGACGGACATGAAGGTGAATGGATGACGCCACCCGACATTCTGCGCCAACAAATAAGCCATTATTGGAATGAAGGCTTTAAAATACATATGCACGCTAATGGCGATAAAGGTATTCAACAGGTGCTGGACTTTGTCAACACGGATAACCAGCAGACGCCGAGAGATAATCACGGTTTCACCTTGCATCACATGGGTTATTTTACCGACGCCATGGCTGAGCAGATCGCACAGCTCAATGTGGAAGCTTCGGTGAATCCCTATTATTTGTGGGCGCTCTCGGACAAGTATGCTGAACAAGGTTTGGGCGAAAAACGTGCAACTAACTTAGTGGCGATAAATTCACTGGCACGGCGAAAAATTAATACCTCCTACCACTCGGACTTCGCCATGGCGCCCATGGAACCACTCACATTGGCTTGGACAGCAATCAATCGAGTTACCTCTGGTGGCAATCCTGTGTCACAGGATCAACGTGTCAATGCGTACACAGCAATGAAAGCAATTACTATTTCTGCGGCAAAAACTCTTAATTTGGCCCATAAAATAGGCTCTATTGAGTTCGGAAAAACTGCGAATTTTGTTCTTTTGGATAAAAATCCACTCAAAATTGAGCCGATTAAAATAAAAGATATTAAGGTGCTTGCCACCGTATACAAAGGTCAGTTTCATATTAATAAATCAACTAACTTAAAACCAATACTTGATGAGAATGGTTTTTAAATTATTAATTTCATTACCTTTTCTTGATTATTTAAAACCGTCCTGCAATATAAAATCACCCACTATAACCATTGGTGAATAGTCAATATTAGAGTGATCCAGTCACCAATATGACACCATCTCAGAAAATCTATCAACCAATTCGTCCTTCTTGCCGTACGTCATTATTCAAGCTACATCGAGAAAAATCTAATTATTTGATGTCAGCGTTTGCCAATAATGGAAGGAGCAAGATATGAAATTAACCAAATTTATTAGCATAGCTTTTGCAAGTTTAGTTTTTTTGCAGGGCTGCGGCAGTGGTTCTAGCGACGACGCAGTAACACCTGAACCAACACCAACACCGGAACCACAAAGCATCGTTGACGTTGCCGTTGCCAATGGTAGCTTCACTACCCTGGTCACTGCGCTTGAAACCACTGGGCTAGATGCCACGCTGAGCGACTTGGACAGTGAGTTCACTGTGTTTGCCCCCACAGATGATGCCTTTGACCTATTGGGTCAAGAAACAATCGACGCACTTTTGGCCGACACCGAAACGCTCACTGATATTTTGACGTACCATGTTATCGATGGTGAAGTGGACTCCTCCGCTGCAATTTCCAGCGCCGGCTCAACCGTTGCAATGGTAAACGGCGACTCAGTGGGCTTGTCCCTTGACGGCGAAAGCCTTTTAGTCAACACAGTAACTGTCACTCTCGTAGATGTTGAGGCAGACAATGGCATCATTCATGTAATTGATGCTGTATTACTACCACCAGCAGATCGCGGCGAACCTACCGCCAATATTGTCGACACCGCTATCTCAGCAGGTGGCTTCGAAACGTTGGTCGCGACACTGCAGGCTACGGGCTTAGATGCTGTTTTGGCAGATGACACTCAGTCATTTACTGTGTTTGCACCCACCGATGATGCCTTCGCGATGATCGATCCAGAAACCATTGATTTACTTTTGGAGAACACCGACATACTGAGCGAAATATTGCTGCAACATGTGGTGTCTGGCGAGGTAGATTCGGTAACTGCTTACACGCTGAACGGCAGTACCGCGCCTACAGTTGCGGAGGTCGACATACCAGTTGCCATCAATACCGAATCCGACACCCTAACATTTGGTGGTGCCACCGTTGAAGTCACCGACATTTACACCACCAACGGTATTATCCATGTTATTGACACGGTGGTAATAGCCGACGTAGCGCTGCCAACACCAGCAGCATCTATTGTTGATGTGGCTGTAGCCAATGGCAGCTTCACAACTCTGGTGGCCGCCCTTCAAGCCACCGGTCTCGATACCGTTCTTGATGACGCAGACAGCACCTTTACCGTATTTGCACCAACTGACGATGCCTTTGCCCTACTCGGTCAAGACACCATTGATGCCTTGCTTGCCGACACGGACACACTAACTGACATTCTGCTGTACCACGTGATCAGCGATGCGGAAATACTCGCAGACACCGCCATTACAGTGGCACAGTCTGCCGACAACAAGGTGGCGATGACTAACGGCAAGCAGATCGCCCTGTCTCTCCCCGACAGCACGCTTTATGTCAACAAAGCGGCGGTTTCTCTCACCGATGTGATGGCAGACAATGGCGTCATTCATGTGATAGACCAGGTTATCTCTGTGCCGCCAACGAAAACTGACTCTACACAAACGATCGTGGACATCGCCGTAGGAAACGAAGATTTCTCGACGCTTGTTGCAGCGTTAACAGCGGCAGACTTAGTCACCACATTGAGTGATGAGGACGCAACCTTTACCGTCTTTGCCCCCACCAATGTCGCCTTCGACAAGATAGAAGACTCTACACTGGATGGACTGCTGGCTGACACAGCGACTCTGACGGATATTCTCCTAAAGCATGTCGTGCCCGAGGCAGAGATTGATTCTGTATCGGCCTTCGCCGCTAATGGCGGCGCAGTGACGTCCATTGGCAATGATGCCCTCAATGTCAGCTTGGTAGATTTCACTCAAACCAGCAATGGAGATACTGATGAAGTTGCCTACGACAGCGCAAATCAGAGGCTAGTGGGTGGAACAAACTCTACCAACCCAGGGATGACTCTCTATGTCTTCGACAGCGATTTAGGGTCTGCAGGAAGCACCTGTAACGACGGCTGTGCGGAGAGCTGGCCACCGGTAGCGGTAACCGATGGTGAAGTTGATAACATAGCTGGTCTGGGTTTGATCACTCGTGATGACGGCAGCTCACAAGCCGCCTACAAAGGCCGGCCACTGTACTTCTATTCTGGCGACAGCGCTGCCGGAGATACTAACGGCGAAGCAGTCAGCGGCTGGTGGTCAGTAAATCAAGAGCAGGTCGCCCTTCAGGTTCAGGGCTCGAACGTGACCACTGTGGATATCTATGCCAGTAACGGCGTGCTTCATGTAATCGACACAGTGATTACGGCTGCGGAAAAAGTGACATCCACAGAAACTATCGCAGTGTCCGTGGCAGCAAACAACAATGGCTCAGGCAATGTTTATGTTATCGATGGTGTGCAGAAAAAGTCACTGAATCTTGAAGTCGGCACCACCTACACCATTACTCACCCCTCTGGGCACCCACTGCTGTTCTCTGAAACAGAAGATGGGTCCCACAACGGCGGATCGGAGTATACCGAGGGAGTCAATTCCTCAGCATCTGGCACCACCATCATTGAGGTGACCGATGCTACTCCAACCACACTTTACTATTACTGTAGCCTTCACGCAGGAATGGGTGGTCAAGCACGATAATCGCCTGTAAAAAAATTGATCCACTTTTTAAGGCCCCTGACTTCAGGGGCCTTTTTTTATTTAAAAGCGTAGACCATGACCATAGCTGAACACTGGCGCAAGAGAGTCATCCGGCAGATCCTCTTTTTGCTCTATCACTGCCTCCATGGACGAAGGTATCTCAAACGGCAACTTACCCTGAGGACTGAACTGTCCAAATAGCATGTCAAATAAAACTGCGTCGTAGACACCAAAAGTGCCCACCAGACTATGACTGATCTGATTCAACTCAGTCAGGATGGCTGGACGATTGAGGTCCACCACCACCACAAGCTTAGCCACTTTACTGTAGGCCGATGCCTTGTCTAAAACTGCCGCATCAAATGCAAGATTACTGTCCGGTAAAATACCACTGAGCATTTGATCAATTAGCTCGTCCGATCCCGGCGCCTGGTTGCCATTAAATATGGTCGGCAGATACATGATAACCACCTCTGCCTGCTCTGCGCTCTCTACCAGTTCTGCCTGAGGCGGCGCCTGTTGCTTGTCAAGGCCATCAACAAATATCTTTGTCCCTGCTTTCAGCGGCAACACAGGATTAACCTCTCCCTTATTGCTCAGCAGAACCAACGACTTTCTCTGTGCCTCTAGCCCCGCAGCCACATACTCTGGAGTTTTCACTCGCGATAGCACCTTCTGTTCGTCAATTAAAGACTGTTCAAACAAACCCAAGTCAAACTTATTTCTCAGAATACGGCGGACAGATTCATCAATCCGCGCGCGTTCAATCTCTCCATCTCGCACCAGGGCAATCAGATGCTCAGGATCACTCTCGCCACCGTACTGATCAACACCGGCTTCGATGGTCTTTTTGTAGCGCTCGGGCACTGATAAATCTTCCACACCCCAGGCGCGGCTGGCGACAATACCCCAGTCCGTGCAGACCACCCCAGTAAAACCCAGTTGGTCACGCAGAAGATCGGTGAGAATCATCTTGTTGTAGCCCATGGCGACGTCTTCATCGGTCTGACCCACAGGTACACCGTAATAGGGCATGATCACACGGAGACCATTGGCGATAGCCTTTTTAAAGGGCTCCACGTGATAATCGAAGTTATCACCGGGATAGACTTGCCGCGCACCGCTGGGCAGATGGGCATCCAAGCCAAACTCCTGGGGTCCACCCCCAGGAAAATGTTTCACCATGGTCATAACGCTGTTGTCTGTCAGCTCAGCACCCTGAAAACCTAACATATAGGCATTCGTCATCTCAGAGGACAACTGCGCATTGGATCCGAAGGTGCCAAAATTCCTCGCCCAGCGTGGCTCTGTGGCCAAATCTGCCATGGGATGAAGCGCAGTGTGCAACCCCACTGCCCTGTATTCAGCAGAGGCAATCTCTCCAAATCGACGCACTAATTCAATATCTCGGGCGGCGGCAAAACCGAGTTGCGACGGCCAACCCGAAAACCCCTCCACAGAAAAAGCAGCAATGCCACCACTGGCCGCCTCGTGAAGTGGATCTGAACTAAAGGTAAGAGGAATGCCGAGCCGAGTTCTGGCAGCAACTTTTTGCAACCGATTGAGTTTTGTCGCGATTTGGCTCGGCGTTGGCGCGCCATAAAAGTTAAAATGGGAGATATGCTTATCGACAATATCAACTTCTTCTAGCCCCGAACGACCCATGGCTGCATGAAACACCAGTAAATCAGCATTGGGCTCTATGGTGATGGCCGGATGCATCATCTGCCCGACTTTTTCTTCCAGCGTCATTTGGCTGAGTAAGTCTTGCACTCGGTCAGCGGTTGATGCCCGCGAATTTTCATAGACATCAAGCCGACCATTCTTGTTGAGATCAACGTATTTAATGCCATCGGCTTCCAGTGTTTTAGGCTTTTCATTGAGCGCCAACTGTATACGGGCATTATCAAAGGGTTTGTATAAGGTATTGACCACAAAGAGTATGACGATCACCAGCGTCGCCAACAGGGTATACAGTGAGTATTTAATGATTTTCATATCTCTGATATCCGTTAAAGAGCCCTTTAACACTGCTCGTGAGTTTTATCACTAAAGCTTTGCACAGTGAGAATTTGAAGTCCAGCTAGAGAGTAGGTCTGCCAATGGGGTCAGCATGATCTCTGTGGTTACTGATGGGGCAATCTGCGGCTTAAAGATTATGGTTTTCTTGATTAAAACATTCGCGATTGACTTAGATTAAATCATTCAGCGCCTGAACATGGGATAGGAATGAGTGAGGCGACACGGCGTAGTATGATCATACCAATCTCGTCAACTAACCCTAAATACCAACTCAATGCGCCGAGTCCGATTAATCACACCGAAAAGTCTTTTGGTGAACGGATAGGTTGAGCCGACCAAGGTTATACAAACAATAGTGAGCAATTTAGTTTTTCTTAAACAGATGGCCATAGGGCTGGGTGGCTCTGAGGGTTTTATGGTGATCGCGCAAACGAATGTCATAGCGACCGCGATAGTCCCGCTTGGCCCGGGCAATCTGGTCGACACGAACAATGCAGCCTCGGCTTATTCGCCAAAACACGTCGGGATCAAGCTTGGCCTCCAAATCGGTAAGTGACTGTCTAATAACATAGGTTTTGTGGGACGTGACAACATCGACATACTTGAGATCTGCTTGAAAATAAATCACATCTTGCACGGCAATAAGTTCCGTCACATCATCGGTGCCAACTCGCAACCAGTGTAAAAATCTGTCCTTGGCCGGCGATAGACTGTCAATCAGCGCAGCGAGGTCACCCTGAGCCACAGGTTGGCGTTGTTTTAAACGGTCTATAGTTTCTCGCAGTCGATCCTCAGCTATGGGCTTGAGCAGGTAATCCACTGCTGACTGTTTGAATGCATCCACGGCGTATTGATCAAAGGCAGTGACAAAAACCACCTTGCAATCCACAGGAAGTTTTTCCGCCACCGCCAGGCCATTTAATCCAGGCATTTTAATATCTAAAAAGACAACATCGGGCTTTGCATCATGTGCCAGAGTCACAGCCTCTAAACCGTTGTATGCTGTGCCAACCACCTCCAATTCTGGCCACAGTTTTTCTAATTTAGCGATTAAATAGTCAACCAGATGAGGTTCATCATCGACAATGAGCGCCCTTGTCATGGTTGCTCCTCCCTGGGAATGGTGAGAATAGCTGTGACACCAGAGTCGCTATTTTCTCTTATGTCCAAACCACCTCTGCCTCCATAGATGGACGCCAATCGCTGCCGTATGTTTGCTATTCCCACACCGGCGCCTGAAGAGGTTTCGGGTTGTCTATTTGGATCAATACCAACTCCAGTATCAACCACCGTTACCACAATGTTGTCATCCTCTGCGTCGAGTGAAATACAAATGGACCCACCGGATATTGAGGGTTCAATACCATGCTTAATGGCGTTTTCAACCAGCGGTTGAATAAGAAGTGATGGCACAGTGACCTGCTCAAGGTCATGGTGGGTTTCAAATTGATCTGTCACGATTTGATAACTGAGGCGCTCACCCAATCGCATGCCATGTAATTCTAAATAAATTTTAATCAACCAAAGCTCGTCGGCCAGGGAGCTGGACTTGCCTTTTGAGCGGTCAAATTTGACCCGCAGCAGTTCAGTAAAATTGATTAAACTCTTTTCTGCCAGCAGAGGATCAACAGTAATCAAACTGGTAATGTTGGACAGGGTATTAAAGAGAAAATGGGGCTCAATTTGCGATTGCAATAACTGTATTTTTGTCTCGAGCAACTTTGCTTCCTGCCTTAACTGATTGGCCTCGAACTCGAGAAGTTGTTGATTTTGCTCATTCAAGCGTACTTGGGTGACAAAGAAAGAGCCTCCGACAACAGCAAAAAATAAACTGAAGAGCAGCACCTCACTGGCAAAGGGGTCGAAAAACAATACCGACATATCACCACTGATTAACGCACCGCCCAAGCACATGCCCAACAGGAGACCGATGATGCTTTGCACCAGTCCCAATAAATAGCCGGTGGTTTGTTGTGGAAAAATTCGATCAAAAACAACGAAGGTTAACTGGATAGACCAGCCAATAGACAGAGACACAACAACTGCTTGAGTGTAGTTGGGCGCCAAACCTTGTCTTATCACCAGCACCCCGATGAGAAGACAAAACAAGGTATTGAGTGAGAATATCTGCAGATTGCGCTTCCAAAGCATAGTCAACATTAGCCCTCAACAAACTTTCCGTGCAAACCCAGTGGTAAGGCATAGGGTAAGGTAGCCTGCGCAATAGGTCCAGCATCCACAGAATTAATATCAAACACATTGAGAAGCGTTGCTTGCTTTACCCAATCGTGAACGGTGCCCAACAACCAACCATCAGTTTCCGCCCTACTTCCCGGTTTGGCAACAAATAAATGCTCTTCCGGGATCTGACTATCAGCATATCGGTAAAACTGTCTCTCTCCGGATTCAAGATTAGCGACGGAGACCTCATTGAGGCCACTGTGAGAGAGGGGTGAACGCTTCGCTGTATCACCGGCAAGCATCACAATGCGCCTGTGCTGTTGGCAGCTGACGCGGGGATCAATAGCTGGAAACTCGACAGACACATTTGCTGACCACAACGCAGTTTCTGAGACTGTCCAGTTTTTTGTATTAATGGTGTATTCATACAACTGACCGGCATTATCCGCCGCATTGACCCAATCACCGCGCATGATATCCCTGAAATCCTTACTCATAATATTAGGGGATGTGTAGCGCACACCCTGAAAACGTATTGTGCCACGGCGATCCTCCCAGGCATTGCTAAAATGAAAAACCCACTGCGCCGGTAAATCTAACCACTTTTGCACACTGAAATCTTGCTTGCTAATGACAACCACTCGCGTTGCTTGGTGGGCATTCCACTGATGTCGATCAATAAAAGCACCCTGCGCTCGGGTTTCATAATGGAAAGGGGGCAACAGTAAAATGATATGTTTGTCCGTTACCACAAAGTCATGGGGCATTGTCATGGGGTCAACCTTAACTTTGCCCGCTTTGACTAATTTCCCAGTGGCATCGATGTGCCACAGCACCAGCAAACCGGCACTGGAGAGGTAGCCAAAATTCCACAGCGTGCCATCGGCCTCAACCCTTGGATGAGCTGAAAAAGGCACTCCGCGCATGTTGTCGGAAAAAGCATAGATGCCCTTTGTGTCTAAATTATCAGTATCCATTTCCCACGCCGACCCGGCCTCCCAGAGCGCCAGTAGTTTACCGTGATGGGGCAACACACTGATATTTCCCACATTTACCGCATCGGGGCTAGTCACAGCTGCTGGATTTGGTGGCACTGTGCCAAATGTCGGGTAAAGTGCTCTCCGCGCTGCAGATTCTGCGATATATTTCTCCGTGGCAATCATTTTCGCCTGATGGGTTACGCCCTCATCACTGATACGAAAGGCTTGCAGCATGCCATCGCCATCAAACCAGTGTTGGTAGCGAAAGGATCCTATTTCATGTTGCGCGGGGCCATTGCGATACAGAGTACCTCTCAACTCAGCGGGCCACACACCCGAGATCTTTGCCTGACTGCTGTAACTGTGTTGCTTCACCGACTGGTAAGCACTCAACCAGGGGCGTTGTTGCAGAGCCCGATGAAACTGATGGTAGTAAGAGTCTGCACTGTCTATGCTCAGCGCCCTGCCCAATCCCGACAGTGGAAATGCCATCAGACCCGCTCCGGCAGTTAATAATTGACGACGATCAATGGACATAGCGCTGCTCCTATAAATCGAGATTAATGGTTTGCTGGCGATCGCCGTTGAGCTGGAACTTGATATCGTCCCACATTGGTGGGCCAAAATTACCCTTGGCATTATTAGAAAATCCGTAGGGTTCATTGGGCATACCGACAAAGTTGGTGTCCAGTTGATTATTGCTGTTCACATCGTGCATAACGCGAATGCCATAGTATCCGTCAGGCAAGTCACTAACGATGAAGCTGCCTGATAAAGCCTCTGCCGTGGCACGAACACTCATGATAGACGCCGCCTCACCGGTGTATTGTTCAGCACTGGAGAACACCTGAAAAGCGATGTACCCTTCATCTGTTGACAGATCTTCGATACTGATGGTCAAGTTCCCGGCCCGTGAATCCGCCCCTAGGAAGATACATAGCAACACAAAATAGCGATTAATCTCTTGTCTCATTGGACTATTTCCTCTTTTATCTACATAAAAACCTGCTTCTGGAAACAATCATAATGAACCCAAAATCTGCCACAACCAGCGTGCGACCGAACTGTACCAGGACGCATAAAGGGGCATACAGCGGTATTAATCGGTAACGGAGATATATTGTCCTGGAAGAACTTGCGCGTAAATAGGCAGTGCTGGCATTATCAGCGCTAGAGGTTACACAACTACTCGTCGGTCTCTCTGACGTCTTCGTGCGTATGATTGGTATAATAACAATGTCAAGTGGGCTTCCTATGACTGGACTGAATCTAACAACTCTACGCCTTACTGCGATTATTTTTTCTATTTGTCTCACCGGCTGTGCCGAGAAATTTATTGCCAGTGATTATCGCGAGATAAACGAAAAATACGATGTGGTGATAGAGCGCGACCATCTTGGCATCCCCCACATTTTGGGCGAGCGCGACGTGGATGCCGCCTTTGGCTTCGCCTACGCGCAAGCTGAAGACAACTGGCAAATTATTCATGACACTATTCCCTTTTACCGCGGAACCAATGCCGCCATCAATGGCCAAGATGCAGCCGCAGTGGATTTCCTGATCAAATGGCTGGGAATCTGGGAAACAGTCGATGAAAAATATCACAGTGATCTAAGCCCAGAAACCATCGCCTGGATAGAAGCTTTTGTTGATGGAATCAACTATTACGCCGCCCTGCACCCACAGCAAACTGATTCAAATCTGTTTCCCATCACCGGTAAAGACGTGGTCGCCGGCTATATGCTCCGACACCTGCTGTTCTACGGCTTTGATGGGCCGATTAAGGAATTGTTTGAACAGCAGAGTCAACCACCTGTCAGCAGTGCCGCTAACGCCAGCGATAAAAAAGTCGATCTGCATGCTGCTGGGGTTCTGTGGAATGGTCTGCCGGTGGGTTCTAACGCCATCGCCGTGGCACCGCCCTTCACGGTGGATGGCGCCACTCGGCTGGCGATCAATTCGCACCAACCCACCACCGGGCCTGTGGCCTGGTACGAGGCTCATATTCAGAGCAATGAGGGCCTCAATATCATGGGTGGATTATTCCCCAGCAGTGCCACCATCGGCGTTGGTTTCACTGAGAATCTGGCGTGGGGGGCCACTGTTAATAAGCCCGATCTGGTGGATGTCTATGCTCTGGACATGGATCCAGAGGACCCCATGAAATACAAA
>Ga0206129_10000797_pt1 | contig 46391 bp, 32 predicted proteins | sample Helgoland_Spring_8_FD_148616 | JGI IMG/M metagenome (GOLD analysis project Ga0206129, IMG submission 148616) | Pelagic subsurface seawater microbial communities from Kabeltonne, Helgoland, North Sea - Helgoland_Spring_Bloom_20160502_2 | ecosystem: Environmental > Aquatic > Marine > Epipelagic ...
CTTATTGAGAACGAACACTCATTACTTCGGCCAGCGCGTTCAAATGCGTGACACCTGTTTTTATTCATTAGCCGCTTAAAATGAACAACCTACAGAAACTCAAACAGTCCTTAACTGGACACTAGTGCCAAGATATATGAAGCATAATCGGATGATGAACATGACTCTAGTCGGAGTTACCCTTGCACTCGCTGGCAACGCGATTGCAGACTCGATTGAACCTACTTGGGAATCCCTTGCTGCACACTACGAGGTGCCCGAGTGGTTTGTGGATGGGAAGCTCGGAGTATGGTTCCACTGGGGAATACCATCTTCGATTCAGAACGGTCGGCCGCACGACGGTTCGCACTACGGTGCGTGGATGTATGGGACGGAGGGACAACTGAGTGCCTCGAAACACCCTGAAGCGGTTCAAAAGCTGACCGACTGGCACGACCAGACCTATGGCCCTCATGCCGAGTTTGGTTACGAAGATTTGGTGCCGATGTTTACGGCTGACAACTGGGACCCAGATGCACTGGTGAAAACGGTCAAGGACGTCGGTGCGCGGTTCATCATGCCAGTGGCGACGCATCACGATAATTTTGATATGTATGATTCATTCCATTCATGGAACTCGGTCGAAATGGGGCCGAAACGCGACACGCTTCAGGAGTGGAAAGCCGCCGCGCAAAAGCATGGCCTCAAATTTGGTGTCTCGACGCATTTATATTGGTCGCCGCGCTTCTTTAACAGTGCTCGTCAATTCCAGCAGTCTGGCACGCTAGCGGGAGAGCTGTTTAACATGGATTATTCGCCTAAAACGTATTCGAGCGATGACGCTTGGAACGAGCATTGGTATCAGCGTTGTTGGGAGATTATTGAAAAATATGATCCTGATATGTTTAATAATGATTCGCCTTATCCGAATCTTCAGAGCGGGAAAGGGCTTGGGTTGAAGCTGTTCACCGAATATGTGAACAAGGATCTTAACGAAAATGGCGGGAAGCAGGACGTCGTACTCTCTTTCAAAGACTCCAAAAAGAACAAGCAGGCGTTTACCTACAATATGGAGCGCGGCAGCGCGGCAAACATTGAGCCTGAGCCGTGGATGTGGGCGACGGATCTATCTGGCACATGGTTCTACCGCGATGGTGCCACGAACCGTATGCCGATTCCGGTGATGATTGGCAATGCGATCGACTCAATTAGTAAGAATGGCGTGGTGATGCTCAATATCGCTCTCACAGGCGACGGTCTCATCCCTGACAATCAGATGGAGTATCTCAATGCGTTCCGCGATCTGCTGCGAGTCAACGGCGAGGCTATTTACGGCAGTCGCCCGTGGAAGGTCTTTGGCGAAGGTCCAGTTGTGATCAAGCACGGACGAGGGAATGAAAATCATGCCTCTTATAGTCAGACGGACATCCGTTTCACCACAAAAGACGGCGACCTCTATGCATTCGTGCTGGTGCCACCGACTGAAGATATCTTGATCAAGACACTCGCGACCGGGGGTGCACTTGAAGCTCCAGTCAAAGGAGTCTCGATGTTGAGCAGCAAGGAAACCATTATGTGGAAGCAAATTAAGGAAGGTCTGCACATCCAGTTGCCCAAGGCATTGCCAGATACTTTGGCAGTTGGCTTTAAAATCTACTTTTAAGTAAGCTATGTCGGTCACAGTTCTACAAACCTGCTGCTGGATAAAAAATACATGAAAAAACAATTAGCCCTATTGGCTGTCGGCCTGTTAGCAGTCATCGCGTCTTCCTTAGTCGCAAAGGTTTCTCAGCCGAATGTCATCTTTATCCTGTCGGACGATCAACGTTTTGACTCGATGGGTATTACGGGGAACACGATCACGGAAACGCCACATCTCGATCGCTTGGCTCAGGAGGGTGTCTTTTTTTCTAAAGCCTATGTCACGAGTCCGATTTGCGGACCGAGCCGAGCCAACATCTTCACCTCGCAGTGGGAGCGTAAAAACCGTATCGGTTTTACCAGCGTATCGAATAACTATGTGTCGCAGGAGGCTTTTGATAATAGCTTTTTGATGCAAATGAAGCAGGCCGGCTATTCGACTGCTTTTATCGGTAAGCATCATACGACGATTGTTGACCGCGGTAATACACCACTTCATCAGGGGATCGATTTTTGTTATTATGGTAAGGGGCATCTCGGGTTCTATCCCGCTAAAAAACATAAGCAGTTTCGGAATTTAAAGACTCAGTCGCAAACCGAAGGTTTATTTGAGGCTTTTCAGGCTTATTTAAAACCAGGGAATGATTACGACTATTTTTATGAGGATGCCCATGCATCAATCAAAGATCAGTTGCAGCCACGTGATCCGGAAAAGCCTTTCTGTGCATGGATCAATTTAAATCTACCGCATCAATCAAGCTTCGGTGGAATGGGCTCTAAGCCAGAAGATCCTGAGTTTTACTCGACGTTGTATGAGGATCGTCAGGACGACTTTATCATCCCTGAAGGCTATCCGAATAATCTCACATTACCGAGTCATGTGATCACCAGCGAAGAGCAACCTGGGTATTATCGTTTCAGCGAAAAATCATTGCGACGCTCGCTATTGTCAACGTCTCGCGCGGTCTATGGTATCGACCAGTTGGTCGGAAATCTTCGAGCGATGCTTGAGGATATGCATCTCGCTGAGAATACCATCATCGTTGTCTTCTCGGACAACGGCTTGCTCTACGGGGAGCATGGATTGGGCGGGAAGACGATGCTTTACGAAGAATCTGTGCATGTGCCTTTGATTGTCTATTCACCGTTTCTGTCGAACGCGAAGCGCGGAGTGCAACGCACCGATCTGGTGGTCGGTCAGGACATTCCAGCGACATTACTGGACATGGTCGGTATTGATGTGCCGAATACCTATCAGGGGGTGAGTATGCTGCCACTGATGGAAGGGCAGGAGGTCGATTGGCGTCAGGATGTATTCCTTGAGAATTTATTCACCGATCAAGGCTATGCGCGGCAGGACTCTGTTCGTAGTGAGCGCTATAAATACATTCGCTACTATAGTAAAGAGGCGGATCGTAAACAGTATCTACCTGATGGTATCGCAGGTGAAGCGCCGATATATGAGGAACTTTTCGACCTAGAGGCGGATCCTAAGGAGCAGCGCAATTTAGCGAGTAACCCTGAATTCGCCTCCATCTTACAAGCGCAACGTGCACGCTGTGACGAGCTAGTCACAGAACTGAAATTCTAAAATAAACTCAAAATTCTATGAATAAAATTAAACAAACACTTGTCGCGGGCTTATTATTAGCCTCCTGCATTCCGTTGGTTCAAGCCGAGACGGCGCAGCCACCTGTGGTGAGCCTGTCGAAACCAAATATCATTATTTTCTACGTCGATGATCTCGGTTGGCAGGATATCCAGATTAACGATGTGGATGCGCCCTGTCCTTACGAGACGCCGAACATGGTGAAACTTGCCGCGTCCGGAATGAATTTCCCTCAAGGCTATTCGCCGGCGCCTACGTGTTCGCCATCGCGTGCTGCGATTAACACGGGCCAGCACCCCGCTAAGACACGCTTCACGCACGTCACGTTGGATGATCGCAAAAAAGGCAAGAGCACTGAGCGCCTCATGGCTCCTTATTTAGAGTTACAATTGGATCGTAATTTGCTGACGAGCGCTGATGCATTGAAGGCGAATGGCTACCGCACCGGGCATTCAGGCAAATGGCATATTGGCCTGACTCCAGCGAGTTATGGTTTTGAAACAGTCAATGAGACTCGCGGCATTCATCGTAGTGTGCCGGATCGCACCAAAGATTTTGCGACGACGAACGATCCTAAATTCCCTTTGAGTGTTGAGAAATATCCGCCTTACAGCGTAAAGAAGCCGAATGGTATCTCGTATCCTTATGATGAGGTGACGGGGTCAGCGATTGAGTTCATGCAACAGAGTAAGGACGAGCCGTTCTTCCTCAATCTCTGCCACTGGATGGTCCACTGGCCGATGCTGACGCGTAATGGTGAATTGTTAGAGTATTACTGCGATAAATTTGCTCAGCCTTTTCCGCCTAAGGTCGGTGACATGACCTTGCCAAGTCAGCAGAATCCTTACTTCGCATCCATGGTGACCAGCGTGGACTGGAGCCTCGGACGGATCGTGGATTTCCTGGAGAAGACCGACGACCCACGTAGCCCTGGCAAGAAACTCATCGAGACGACTTATATCTTCTTTAGCTCAGACAACGGCGGCGCCGAGCAGCGTGGGCCAGAAGTGCTTTCGGATAATGCGCCGCTGAAATATGGTAAGGGTCATACAGAAGGCGGCGGCGTTCGCGTGCCACTCGTGATTACAGGGCCAGGCATTGCTGCTGGCAGCGAGTTTGATGGAATGATCAATCAGCTCGATTTCTTCCCGACGTTCCTGTCGTTGACTGACTCCAAGATCGCCCCGAGTGATTTTGCCGAGCTCAGTGGTTTGGACATTTCTCCAGTATTACACGGCAAGGGCTCTCAAGTGCTCGACGCAGACGGCAACGAGCGTGAATTTCTATTTTGGCATTTTCCGCATGGTTCAGGCTGGAAGTCCGCGATTCGCAGCGGCGATTATAAGCTCCATAAACGCTACGAATCGGATGACACCGAACTGTATCGGCTCTATCAGGACGGTCAGCGCAACGATTTCGAAGAGGCAAATGACTTAGCCAAGAATCCTGAATATGCCTCTGTGGTTCAGCGACTGAGCGGACTGCTCGAAGAAGCGCTCGTTGCCACGAATGCAGAACTGCCTTACCTGAACCCAAACTACGCAGACAACACAAAACTTGCTGCTAAGATTGGCAAACAATCGTTCAAGGAATCAACGCGTAATGCACGGCTCACAGTCATACCGAGTGGCCCGATGGTAAAGGAAGCATCTGTGATTTATTGTGAAGCGCCAGTGGTGGGTAACACGAAGAAAAAGAGGCATACCGGCGAAGGTGAAGTGACAACGGAGTTTATCCCCGGGATGCGTCTTCCGGCCACTGTTAGCGCAGATGGTTTTAAGGTGAGTGCGGTGATCCCCGGAAATATCGCCGGCTACTGTTTCATGCTGATCGATGCGAATGGGTTCATCCAATTCAGCGACGTCGCGGCTGCGAAGTAGTGTCAATTAGACCATTCAACTTATGAGACATAGAAATTTCTTATCGTGCTTAATGGCGGGCACACTGGCTGCCTTGCTTCCCCTATCATTGTTTGCGGGAGCTGCCTCTGCTGAAGAGGGGCGCCCTGAAAAACCGAATGTATTATTGCTGTTGACGGATGATCTAGGCTGGCAGGACGTGAAGTGTTACGACATTGACGAGCCTTCCCCTTATGAGACTCCTAATATCGATGCACTGGCAGAGAAGGGTGTGATGTTTTGGCAAGGATACTCGCCCGCGCCAACTTGCGCGCCGAGCCGTGGTGCCATCATGAGCGGTACACATCCAGCCCGTTCGCAGTATACGCATGTGGTCGGTGGCATGCCTCCCGGAGCGCTTCATAAAACAGGGCATCGCATGATGCCGCCCTGGTATAGCGGGCGCTATCCGGCTGGATCAGTTGCGCTTCCGGAGGCACTCAAAAGCAACGGCTATACGACGGGACATAGCGGCAAGTGGCATTTGGCCAAGAAGCATAGTTCCTTTCCTCAGCCAGGGGATATGGGGTTCGATTGGTCGCGTAGTACCCCAGGCACAACTGCTAGAATGAAGCCACATCGTTTGACTGGGTTTGCAACTGACAAGCCGAACGATCCGTTCCGTCTCGATGAAAACGGATTCGCCACGCATCAGCTCAGTATCGATGCGCTTACCTTTGTAAAAGAACACAAAGACAAGCCATTCTTTCTCTTTTATGCCACGAAACTGGTGCACACGCCGATCCATACGCGTAGCGAACGTCTACTGAAAAAATACTGCAAAAAGCTCGGTGTGGAGCTGCCGGAAAAACCGCAGGAGTGGAAAGGTGAGGGACAGACCAATCCCTTTTACTGCGCTATGGTAGAAGAGCTCGATTACTACGTGGGTCAGATGTTCGATTATCTTGAGACCACCGAAGACCCACGCTGGCCAGGGCATATGTTGAGCGAAAATACTTATATCATTTTTACCTCCGACAATGGCGGCATGGAAAGGATGCCTGGCGATAATATCACAGACAACTACCCACTGGATCGCGGTAAGATTTCCGCGATGGAGGGCGGAACCCGCGTTCCACTCATTATCACTGGTCCCGGTATCGATGCAGGTGTGGAGTCGGATGTGGTGATCAACGGTCTCGACTTCTACCCGACTATTCTTACGCTGACGGGCACCCCAGTCCCCGCAGGGAAAAAGTTTGACGGTTGCGACATTTCCAAGCTCCTGAAGGAAGACCCCACCGATTCAGGACTGGTAAAAGTAGACGACGGTTCAGTGCGCGACAGCATGCTGTGGCATTTTCCGAATTCTATAGCGTTGGAGAGTACGATTCGAATTGGCGACTACAAGCTGGTGCGTAACTACGATCACGTTGACAATGCATATGTAACCGAGTTGGAACTCTATCGACTGTATCAAACCAAAAATGGCAAGCAAGTACGCGTAGACATCGAGGAGGCTAACAATCTAGCTGGCGCAATGCCGAAAAAAGCGAAATCCATGAATGCGAAGTTGAGCGGGCGACTGACCGAAATGAAGGCCAGCTATCCTTACTATAATCCCCATTTTAAAGATGCGCTTGCGAATAAAGAAACAGTTCCTTCGATTCAGTCTTTTGCGAAAAACGGCGATGTTGTTGAATTTTTCTATCAAGAAAATGGAGCGAAGGTTGTCCGTGCTCAGTTGATTTATACATTGAACGGTGGAGGGAAAGTCTTCGATGAGGAGTGGTTTCGTAAGCCGGCAAGTCTGATGCCTAGTAGCAAGATTTCGGCCACGTTGCCAAAAGGAACCACCCATTATGTGATCAACCTAATCGACGAGAACAACTTCCTCGTTAGTTATCCCGATGTGGACAAAGCGACTCGCAACAAGAATGCTTCGCCTACGGCGTTGTCTGTCAAGTAATAGATGGAATGTCTGAATGCGGGATCAATCATTACGCATTAAAATGAGCCTCTAGATCTTCTTTAATAGTATGAAAATTAAGGGATGCCTGTCAGTTTTTTTTCATGGCAACTGTCGCGATGGCTTTTTTTCGGACCTGCGTTAATCTGCGATTAGATTTTTGCCACATAAAGTCAGCTATTACCATTCGAGCAGCCCAGTGTCTTGGCCGCTCGCAAGAAACGCCTGAAAAACTGCGCTCTATCCCTTAAATGCGGGATATACGTGGACGCGATCAATTGATACTATTTAGTATAACTGGGAATCTCACTCCTTCTGACTTTTAGAAACTAAATATGATGAAATCGAAATACGTATTAGCTGCCGTGCTGGCTGTGGGACTCTTGTCTCAAGCGGCAGGGGCAGTTCAAGAATCCAACTTTGTGAAATCGCTGGTTCCAGGGCCTTTCATTCTACCTTCCGAGCCAGGCACATGGACCTGGGGGATGGCGCCGATCTATGACGAAGCGGGGCAGGTGCACATCTTTAATTCCATCATCGATAAGAAGGGGAGTTGGACGACACACAGTAAGATTGCGCATTGGGTCGCTAATCAGCCAGAGGGGCCTTACACGCTTCTAGGCGATGTGTTCGTGAGTGACGAAGCCAGCTATCATAACCCACAAATTTCTAAAGTAGGGGATACCTACGTATTAGTATTTCTGCTGAATCGTCATCAAGACGTAAATGGCTCGAAGCAAGAGGTGGGAATCGCCACCGCGAAGTCGTTAATGGGGCCGTGGACTGAGAGTCCACACAATCCGATTCTGAAAGCGACGGATCAGAATGGAGAGCATGCCTCGAACCCAACTTTCGTTGTTGCTCCGGATGGGCAATGCCGAATCTATTTCAAGACTATGACGCAGCAGAATGGTGAGATCTATCGTGAGATTTCATTGGCGACTAGCGACAACATCGAAGGCCCGTATGAGGTCTATGCAGACAATCCGCTCATTTCGTATGCGGAGCAGCAGATCGACATCGAAGATCCCTATGCATTTTACTACAGCGGTATGTATTACATGATCCTTGAGGATCGGATGAATGTTAAAGGCATGTTGGAAGGCACCCATACTGGCAAGCCACGGCATGGCGGCATGCGCCCCGGCTTGATCTATCAATCGAAGGACGGCATCGATTGGGGCATCCCGAAAGTCGGCTATCTGACCAATGAGATTTACTTCGGCCACGAACTGGCGCGCAGTGAGCGCCCCAGTATTCTGTGGAAAGACGGCAAGCCCGATTACCTCTACCTCGCGTGTCATGATGAGGATTCAACCGCTGGCTACATCCTCAAGATTGATGGATGGGAAGGCGAGTGATACTAAAATATTTAAATACTATGATTAAAAAAATAATTAAACTCGGCAGTATTCTGTTTGCTGCATCTCTGGCACAGGTGGTGCATGCTGAACCTGAACGTCCAAATATTGTCGTCTTTTTGGCGGATGATATGGGATGGGGGGATGCCAGTTGCTACGGAAGTGACAAAATAGTTAGTCCGAACATCGACATGCTGGCATCACAAGGCGTGCGCTTCACACAAGCCTATGCGGCCTGTGGCGTTTGCTCTCCATCGCGCTCAGCAATTCTCACGGGACGCACACCGTATCGGAATGGAGTGTGGGAGCACTTGTCTGGTAAAGGCCCTGCTCATTTACGAGCCTCTGAGATTACCTATCCAAAGCTACTTCAGCAGGCGGGTTATACGACCTGCCATGTCGGCAAGTGGCATCTCAACTCCAAGCAGCAATTCAACAACCCAGACTATCCTCAGCCGAGCGATCATGGTTATGACTATTGGATGAGCACGCATAATAATGCCAGCCCGAGCCACAAGAATCCTGATAACTTCATCCGCAACGGTGAGCCAGTTGGCCCCGTGAATGCCTATTCAGCACCATTCGTTGCCGAAGAGGCGATTCATTGGCTGAAGGATATTCGTGATCCCGCGAAGCCATTCGTGCTCTCCATTTGGGTGCATGAGCCGCATCTGCCAATTGCGACGGATGAGCCATTCTTAGCGCATTACGGTAAAGATCCTAAGGCGAAGTATTACGGAAATATCACTCAATTAGACTTTGCGCTTGGGCAAGTCATGGATGAGTTGGAGGAGCAGGGGCTCGCAGATAATACACTCTTCATCTTTACTTCAGACAATGGCCCTGAAGGGAGGAATGATTCTCGCGGAGGTTCGACTGGCGGCCTGAGTGGTCGCAAGCGCGATGACCTTGAAGGCGGTATCCGTGTCCCAGGTATTGTGCGTTGGCCAGGGCATATCGAGCCTGGAACAGTCAGTTCGATTCCAGTGATCGGTTCAGATGTTTTCACGACGGTGTTGGAGGCGGCGGGCGTGCCGATCCCCACAGACCGCACGATTGATGGTGCGAGTATGATGCCTGCGTTTTCTGGTCAGCCAGTGATACGCACAGTGCCGCTATTTTGGCGGACGCATGTTTCTGATCCAGCTTGCCGAGTCGCGGTGCGCGTGGGAGATTGGAAGTTAGTTGCCAACGATGCGATGGATCAATTTCAACTTTTTAATATCGAGCAAGACCCAACGGAGGCCAACAACTTGGCTGGAACGATGCCAGAGAAGCTTGACGAATTAAAGAAGACCATGTTCGAAGTTTGGGAAGATGTGCAATCTGAAGGCCCGAGCGAGTGGTGGCTTGAGGTTAAAAGAAAGCCCAAAGGGCCGAACGGCACCTTACCTTACTAAAGGTATTCGAATACTATGATTAAGCATCTAATTAAACTTGGCAGTATCTTGACTGCTGCATCTCTGGCACTGGGTGGTGCATGCTGAACTAATATAGTCGTTATGCTCGCCGACTACATGAGCTCGAGGCGACTCCGCTACCTTTGGGTATACCGAGCATCCAGTCGCCAAACCTCGGCAAGCTTAAGAGATACTCGGCGCCACTGGTTGCCGATCAGGCAATGCAGTGCTAGAAAGACTTGCGTGACCCTAAGTAGCCCTTTGTGTTTCCGTTTGGTTTAACAAACCGCACAAACCGATTGCCACCGACAATAAGTTTTCCTTACTCTATCCAAATGAAAATGAGAGAGATGCAACTTACTTTGGTAATATCAGTCAGCTCGATTTCGCCTTGGACAAAAGACAAACCCCTCGACCTCAAAGTCAGGAGGAGGGGCTTGTAGCACTACTGATACTGGGTTGTGCCAGTAGGTAATTGGGTTAACCTTTCAGGCTAATGAATGGGGACTTGCGGATGATGCGACTTATTCAGCAGTTTTGATGCTGATGATCTTTTGATCTTCGACTGGTTTGTCGCCAGCGCCTTTTTTCACGCCTTCGAGCGCATCAACGACATCCATGCCGTTGACGACTTCACCAAAAATAGTGTGGCGCATGTTGAGCCAAGGAGTTGCGACGGTAGTAATGAAGAACTGGCTGCCGTTGGTGCCTGGACCTGCATTTGCCATTGCCAATAGACCCGGGCGGTCAAAGGAGTGTGAGCTGACACACTCGTCTTCAAAGTTTTTGCCCCAGATCGACTCGCCACCCCGGCCAGTGCCAGTTGGGTCGCCACCTTGAATCATGAACTCCTCGATAATACGGTGAAAAATGATGCCGTTGTAGTAGCCGTTTTTGGCGTGAGTACGGAAGTTTTCGCAAGTTTTAGGTGCGATATCGTCGAACAGCTTGAATTCGATACTGCCCTGTGTGGTTTCGATAATGAGATTTTCTGACATAATTATTTGATGTTTACGTGTTTTGATAAAACTTTGGCTAGTAGGTTGGCTTCCGCGCTCAGGCGCAACCGAATTTTCTGTCCGATTCGACTTAGATGAATCTACCAGCGCCTTCGGGGAAGTAGGCAGCGTCGCCTTCGAGTCCGAGTGTGAGAGTGATATTGAGGAAGGTGAGTTCGCCCATCGAATGACAGAGCATAAAGCGATGGTCGTTGTGCATTTGCGCCAGTTCTTTGCGTAACTGGTAAGTCTTTTCAGTACTGGAAATTTGATCGGCGCACATGCAGTTGCGCAAGTGCTGCATACGGTGCAGTGCAAATTTCAGGCGTCGTCGTATTAAAGAGCGCTCTTCGCGTTGATATTGTTGACTCGTCTCTAGATTGATCAGGTCGGTGCAGAGCTTGACCACCGGCAGGTTGTTTTTGAAAAACTGCGGTAAGTAGAGGCTGCGGCGGCCCTCGTAGCTTTGTTGGTCGAAGTCGATCGCGCGCACACGGTATTGGTTTTGCTCAAAGTCAGGAGTCACTTCCACCACATAGTTATAGGCGCGCATGTCGCCGAGCAGGCGCACGAAGCAGCGCTCGTTAAATTTAATGAACTCCTTGGCAAGGCGGACTTCGTGCAAGTCGGAACGCGGCAGGTAGTCGCGAATGAAGTCGTCGCCGGGCACGCCGATAATGTGCTCCTCGATCAAGGTGTCGCCATGGACCAGAAAGTTGATATGATTCGGAGAGAGTAGCTCTTCGAGTTCAAGCCCGTAGACACGCGACGCATCGGCTTTTTTGACGTAGAAATAGTCGTGGTTATCGTTGTATTGATTCACAATGCGTACGCGCATTGGTTTGGTATTACCGAAGGTACAAAAATCGACGCGATCAATGTAGAGATTGCCTAGGATCGATTCGTCGCCACCCGAGCGGAGCTGGACGTAGATGCGTTTCAAGCCTTCATAGACATCACGGCCGAATTGTTGCTCATAGATCAAAGTCTGCCATAGCGTGTCGTTGCCCTCCTTGTTGATCAGCGGAAAGGAGTCGTCGTATTTGAGTAAATCTTCGTAGCTAACGGGTAGCTCTAGGCTGCGGTGGAAGATGCTGAGGTATTCTCGGAAGAGGTTGTTAATTGGGAAGAATTGCTTTCGCTGTTGGGTGACGGCTGGCTGCATGTGTCAGAAGATCGAAGATTCAGCCGCGAAGGTCGAACCTGAAAGGAGTCGGGGCGTGATTTTCCCTTAATTGGCTGAAAAATAGTTCATTTTAGTGTTGATCGAAGGGGGAGAGTGGATGTCTTCTGTCGGTGGCCGGGTCCTATGCAATGTTGGACAGGTTGACCTCGTCAGATCCGGAAGGAAGCAGCGAACACCTAATCCTCATGTGCCGTAGGGTGCCTGGCCACTTTTGTGTCTGCAGATATGAATTGGCTCGAATCCGGAGCTATCTTCAGTCTCACTTTACTGGATTTTCGAAAAGAGCAAAGTTCTTGAAAAAGCCCCTTGCAACTTCCCCCAAATCAGAGCTTTTTTTAAAGCCTCAATGGAAAAAGGTTATCAAGTAATCGCACGCCGCTGGCGCCCTAAACAGTTTGATGAACTGGTGGGGCAGGATCATATCGTGCGCACCCTACGCAATGCGATTGATACTAAGCGTATTGCACATGCCTATTTGTTTGTCGGGCCACGCGGCACGGGTAAAACCAGCACCGCGCGCTTGTTTGCTAAAGCGCTCAACGCTGAAGGCGGACCGAGTGCTACCCCTGACAACGAATCCGAGATCAGCCAAGCCATCATGGGTGGTTCCTGCATGGATGTGATCGAGATCGATGGTGCTTCGAACAACAGCGTCGATCAAGTACGTGAACTGCGCGACGACTGTCAATACGCGCCAACGCAGTGCACCTACAAAATCTACATCATTGATGAAGTACACATGCTCTCGACTGCTGCGTTTAATGCGCTGCTTAAGACACTCGAAGAACCTCCTGAGCACGTTAAATTTTTCTTCGCAACGACCGAAGCGCATAAAGTGTTGCCGACCATCGTCTCACGTTGCCAGCGTTTTGAATTTCGACCAATTTCGGACAACGTCATTGCTGATAAGCTAACCGAGATTTCAAAGGCTGAAGGTATCGAAGTCGAAGCTGAGGCCATTGCATCAATTGCCCGTCTCGCCAATGGCGGCATGCGTGATGCGCAGTCGATTCTCGATCAAATGATTTCATTCTGCGGCAGTAAAATCGCCGATAGCGACGTGCTCGATGTGTATGGCTTGGTTTCAGGTGAGCGTATTGCCGAACTCGCTAAAGCGCTCGGTTCGCTTGATTATCCCGCGATCATTGCCGCGGTCGATATCTATGCTGAAGAAGGGCGCGATTTATTCCGTATTTTGCAGGATCTCGAAGTGTATGTCCGCGAAGCACTTCTAGACGCGATTCAGAACGGTGGTTCCAGCGATCAACTCGGCGTCGCACTGACGACCGAGTCGATTATGCGTATGCTCGATGCTTTGAATCGTGGCGAAGCATCGGTACAACGCGGACTGTCAGAAAAAGTAAATTTTGAGGTGGTGCTATTGAAAGCAGCCGAAGAGTCCCGCTCGCGTGCGATCGACAGCTTGATCAAGCAATTGGCAGGCGCAGGGGCGACGCTACCCGAAAAAAAAAAGCCCTAGTCCCGTCAACGCCTGAGGCGATCGAGGTCGAAGCGACACTGGTTGTTGATACACCAGTAAAAGTAGCACTGGATGCGCCGGACAGTGTGGTCGATGCATTGCTCGATGTGGAGCTACCAGAGGTGGATCCAGAGCACGCAGCAATGGATGCTGCCGCAGATCTACAGGCCCAAGAGTCGGCTGGGAGTTTTTCTACAGTAAAGGCAGCACCAGCAGTCGTACACTCTGGTGAGTCACTCATAACCGAAGAGGTCGCGGCAGCGCGCATCGGTGCTGAAATTATGGCAGCCTTGGCAGCTAAATTCAACGGCAGTCTCACAGAGATTCGCTATCCGGATGAGGACGATATGCTGTTTTAGCAGAGCTACTTGCACTTCGCGGGAATAAATGCAGCATGAGTGCTATCTTATTTTTCTAATGAACCACATATCCCGCACCACTATCTCCATTACTGCCCTGCTTACTTTGATTGTGGGGGGCTTTTTAATTCAATTCAGCATGGCCGACGAACCAAATACTCTTCCCGAATCAATTGATGAAACTGTGAGCGAATGTGCGAGCGCCTGTGGGCTGCCTTCGCATGTGGATCTAGGCGGTGATCGCTTTCCGGTCTTACGCAGCGATGCCGAGTGGCAAGAGCGCCTGACGGACATTCAGTATGAGGTCGCCCGTAAACAAGGCACCGAGCGGCCCTTTGCCAATCCATACAACGACAATAAGGAGACTGGGTTGTATCGCTGTGTCGGCTGTGATACGCCGCTTTTCAGTAGCACCACAAAGTTTGATTCTGGCACCGGTTGGCCGAGCTTCTTTACGCCAATTGATAAACGCACAATAGCTGAAACGCGTGACGTCAGCTATGGCATGACCCGCATCGAAGTGCATTGCGCGGTCTGCGGTTCGCATCAAGGCCACGTTTTTTCCGACGGCCCCGAGCCGACGGGGCTGCGCTATTGCATCAACTCCGCATCACTAAATTTTGAAGCAGCAGCGTCTGCCGAAGCGATCAAAAAGTTGGTTGAGGTATGGTATAGCGAAGCGAAATAGTAGCTCATATTTCGAGCTCTCGGCATTGTTCACTTTTTAGTTATGGATGGGATGCCGACCGGTACGTATGGCTTCGCGCATCACTGGAGTTTGCGCCATCGCAAGGTACCTTTGAATTGGATGCAGGTCGATGAGTACCTCGGCCTGACTCATGCGCTGTGGAATACTGCCTCGGCTAGTTCGCCCTTGGATTGTGGTGAGAGCTGTCCATGCTCTATCTCTGAATGAATACGCATTTGAAATCGATGATTCTGAGCTCCACCGGAGCCACTGAGCTGATTGAGCTGGGCGTGATCCAGAGTCTTTGGAGCGGCTATGGTTCGATTGTGCGTTATGGGTTGAAGGGCGGGTCTGCGGAGAGTGTGGTCGTCAAACATGTGTCGCTGCCGGCGGCAGTGGCGCACCCACGGGGGTGGAATACGGATCTGTCGCATCAACGTAAGTTGAAGTCCTACGAAGTGGAGGCGGCCTGGTATCGTGACTGGAGTGCGCGTTGTGGGCCGGGTTGCCGGGTGCCGAAGTGCTTGGCGCTGGAGTCGGTGCGGCACGAGTCGATCATGGTATTAGAGGATCTGGATGCGTCGGGGTTTGCGTTGCGGCGCACGACCGTGGGTGAGACTGAGTTGCACGCCTGTTTGTCGTGGTTGGCGCATTTCCACGCGACTTTTATGGGGGCCGAGCCGAGGGGCGTGTGGGAGCAGGGCACGTATTGGCATTTGGATACACGGCCGGATGAGCTGGCGATCTTAGCGAAGGAAGACCCGGCATTGAAAGACGCGGCAGTTGCGATCGATCAAAAGCTTAGGGCTAGTCCATATCAGACGCTGGTGCATGGCGATGCCAAGCTGGCGAACTTTTGTTTTTCAGAAGATGGCGCGTCGGTGGCGGCGGTGGATTTTCAGTATGTAGGAGCAGGGTGTGGGATGAAGGACGTCGCCTACCTTGTCGGCAGTTGTCTCGACGAAATGGCGTGCGAGCGGGAGGAGTCTGCGCTGTTGGAGCTGTATTTCGGTGTCTTGCGTGGTGCATTAACGGCCCAAGGAACTAACCTCGATCTGGATGCCTTGGAGCGTGATTGGCGGTCGCTTTATCCAGTGGCATGGACGGACTTTCATCGCTTTCTAAAAGGCTGGAGCCCGGGGCATTGGAAGATCAATGGCTACAGCGAGCGCTTAGCGCGTGAAGTGCTTGCCAGTTTACAGGATGCTGCACGATGCGATTAAGCGCGGAAGATTTGATCCAGCTCGTTGGGTGCGCGGCGACGGCAGTGAAGGAGGCAGGCGTCTTGATTGCTCAGTACGATGGTCGTGAGGTTCTGGTACAGCACAAGGCCGGCGGCGAGAGTCTCGCCTCGCAGGTGGTGACGGAGGTGGATGAGCTGAGTCAGGCGATTATCCTGAAACACTTGCTGCCGACCTGTGCGGCCTACGATCTCGCACTGCTGACTGAAGAGCAGCCAGATGATGGCAGTCGTTTAGAAAAAGATGCATTCTGGTGTATTGATCCGCTCGATGGGACTTTGCCATTTACGGAATCGATCCCCGGTTATGCGGTTTCGATTGCCCTAGTCGCTCGCGATGGTACGCCGTTGATTGGGGTGGTCTATGATCCCTCGACCGGCACGCAGTATCAAGCCGTGCAGGGGCAGGGGGCGTTGCGTGATGGTGAGCCTTGGACGTTGCCACCATCGTCAGAGGCTGCGCCTCTGCGCTTTATTTCAGATCGTAGCATCGTGAGTCACCCGCAGTTTGACGCGGCGCTGGCGCAGTTGCAGGTATTGGCGAGTGAGCTCGGCCAGGACGGGCTGCAAACAACTTTGACGGGCGGTGCGGTGATGAATGCGTTGTGGGTATTGGAGCAAGCGCCTGCGTGCTATTTCAAATTCCCGAAGCCGCAAGCCGGCGGCGGCAGTCTGTGGGATTATGCTGCGACGGCGTGCATCTACGCAGAGTTGGGCGCGTGGTGCAGTGATGTTGCCGGACAGCGCTTGGATTTAAATCGAGCAGATTCTACATTCATGAATCACCGCGGCGTGTTAGTTGCCTCGGATCGTTCATTGGGGCAGGCCTTGCTGGCTGTACTTGTCGACCTTAGTGATGGCGAATGAGGAAGTGCGTTCCCCTCTGTATTATAAATCAAAGTCGGATTTGAAGTCTGGCTTTGCGGCTTGAACTTACATGCGCTCCAACGGCTTAATACCGAGCAGCTCTAGGCCAGTCATCAGCACGGTGCGGGTGCGTGCGCAAAGTAACAGGCGGCGGGCTTTGATTTCGGTATCCTCGACCATAACCTTATCGGCATTGTAGAAGCTGCTGTAGGCACCAGCCAATTCATACAAATAGGTGCAGAGGAAGTGCGGGCGCAGGTCATTGAGCGTTAGCTCCAGTGCCGTGACGAAGCCCATGATCTTACGTGCGAGGGCAAGTTCAGCCTCAGTCTCTGCTTGGCTTGCCGCTTCGATTGGCGCTTCGGGATCGACGCCGACTTTACGGAAGATACTGTTGATACGTGCGACTGCGTAGAGCAGATAGGGTGCGGTGTTGCCCTCGAAGCTGAGGAGGCGATCCCAACTAAAGACGTAGTCTTGTGTGCGGTTGCTGGAAAGATCGGCGTATTTTATTGCACCAATACCAACGGATTCAGCGATCTCGCGTCGCTCGGCTTCGTCGAGGTCTGGATTTTTCTCGGTGACGACGTCGAAGGCGCGGTTGCGGGCTTCGTCGAGGAGTTCCTGGAGTTTAATCGATTCGCCGGACTTGGTTTTAAAGGGCTTCTTGTCGGCCCCGAGAATGGTGCCCCAGAAGACATGATTCATCTCTGGCTGTGCATAGCCCTTGGCCTTGAACCATTTTTCGGTGGTGAGAAAGAGCTGCTGGAAGTGATCTTGTTGGCGGGCGTCGGTGAGGTAGATAATCTCGTCGGCCTTAAACTCTTCCAAGCGATAAAGCACGGTCGCCAGATCGGTAGAGGCGTAGTTGCTGGCTCCGTCTTGCTTGCGAATGTTGAATGGAAAGGGGCGTTCGTTATCGCGCGAGAATTTTTTGATCTCGTCGTGCCAGACAACCAGTGCGCCGTCGCTTTGTTCGGCGAGGCCGACTTCGGTCAACTCGGCGTAGATGCGTTGCACTTTGTCGCGGTAGAAGGATTCGCCGAGGGTGATGTCGATCTCGACGCCGATTTGCACGAATAGCTTATCAAACGCGACTTTGGAGATTTCGACGATTTCGTTCCAAAGTGCGGTGTTCTCGGTATCGCCGTTTTGTAGGAGCACCAGCTCGTTGCGGGAAATATCGCGCAGTTCAGGTTGCTCGAATTCGAGTGCGCTGCCGTCTTTGTAGAGTTGATCGAGGGTGACGAGGGCATTTTCGCCCAGCTCGGACAGGTCGACGCCGTCGCGCTTGATCTTCATGATCAAGGTGCCGAAGTTGGTGCCCCAATCGCCGATGTGGTTGTCGCGGATCAGGTCGGCTCCACAGAAATCGAGCAGGCGAGCGATGGCTTGGCCAATCACCATTGGGCGCAAGTGGCCGATGTGTGCTTGCTTGGCGGTATTAGCACTCGGATAGTCGATGATGACTTTGCGACCGTCCTTGAGGGCTTTAGCACCGCTTTGGTAGTCCTCTTTGGTGGAGAACGCGAGTTGCCACTGCCAAATGAACTCAGGCGTGAGCGTAAAATTGATGAAGCCAGGGCCAGCGATATCGAGCGTGACGAACGCAGGGTCGAATTCGTCGGAGGCTTCTGCAGCGGCGATCAGGCGGGTAGCAAGTTCGCGGGGATTGAGCCCGTTCTGCTTCGCAAAGGCGAGCACGCCATTAGCCTGATAGTCGCCGAAACGTGGATCAGCAGGGCGCACGCCAGGCACAAACTCCGAGCCGAAGCCCTCTGTCTGAGCTGCGATTGTCGATAGCGCACTTTCGATTGCCTTAGATGGGTTGAACCAAACCTTCATGGGGAGCAGAGCAAAATCCAGAGCGCTCGGCGTCAAGCTCTGCTTTTGGGAACTTTCTGTGTGATTCTATTACTTATGCCAGTTCGGCTGAGTATGGTGAATGGTTCTATTTCTAGAATCCCGTTCTTAAGGCTCGACAATACCCCTTCTAATCGCCTAATACATAAATGTTTATGCCTTCTCGATGGGCAAATCAATCAGTTCCTACATTTTCATTAAATGAGAAAGAATATTATCAGTGCTCGTAAGTTCATCAAGCCTTCCTTCAGCTTTCTAGTTGAAAAGAAGCGTGACGGTGGCGAATTCTCCGACGCGGAGATCCGCTACATCGTCGATTCCATTTTGGATGATGACCTTCCTGAATTCCAACAATCAGCTTTAGCAATGGCTATCTTTTTCCAGGGCATGTCTGCTCAGGAGACGGCGATTTTTGCTGAGGAAATGATGCTGTCTGGTGAAGTGATTGACCTGACTGGCATCTCCCGCCCGAAGATCGATAAATACTCAACCGGTGGTGTTGGTGATAAGACCACACTCGTGCTCGGTCCGCTCGCAGCTGCTTGTGGCGTGGTCATGCCAACTATGAATGGCGTTGATGAAGAGCACGTTATTAGTAATCTTGATAAACTTTCTTCAATTCCGAATTTTAATCCAATCCTAGATTTGAAGGGCTTTAAAGCTCAGTTGAAGACAGTCGGTTGCACCTTTATTAAGCAAGATCCGGAGATTTCTCCGGTGGACGCGAAATTTTACAAATTGCGTCAGTTGACTGGCACGATTCCGAGTTTACCATTGATCACCGGTAGTGTGCTCAGCCGCAAGTTGGCTGAAGGTGCGGAAGGCCTCGTGATCGATGTTAAGTGGGGCAACGGTTCGTTCATCAAGGATGTCGAACAAGCCAAGCAGTTGGCACGTTCGATCACCCGTGTCGGTCGATCAATGAAGCGCCGTTGCGTGGCATTGGTGACTGATATGAATCAACCACTCGGTGATACCGTTGGCACTGCGCTTGAAATTAAGGAAGCGATTCAGTTGCTCAAGGGTGAGGGGCCAGAGGATTTGCAAGAGTTAGTGCTCAAGCTTGGTATGGAAATCGTGCGCCTCGCTGGGGTCGCTGGTTCAACACTCTCCGCAAAGCAAACTGTGCAACGCCACCTTAAAGATGGTTCCGCGCTGCAGAAGTTTAAAGATATGGTCGAGGCGCAAGGTGGTGACATCTCAGTGATCGATGATCCCGATAAGTTCCCCACAGCGAAGCACGTGCGTAAATTGCCAGCTCCTAAGCGTGGCTATGTTCACACAATTAATGCTGGTCTGATCGCCGAAGGCGTGCAGAAGTTGGCGATGAAGAAGAACGGCACATACGATCCAGCAGTGGGTGTTTCTGAAATCAAGAAGGTCGGCACGCAAGTCAAGCAAGGCGAGCCATTGATGATGATCCATTACAACGACGAAGCTAAGATGGAAGAAGCACTTGAGTACCTCAAGACGGCATACCGCCTCGCTCCGAAGCGTCCGAATCCACCGCTGCTGATTGTCGAGCGCGTCGCGTAAATAATACCACAATTTCCACCAAAGCCCCTGTCGTTATGACTGGGGCTTTTTTGTGCCTGCGCGGCAGTGTGCCGAGTCAACTGTAGCAAGGTCGATAGCATCCTCGACAAGCTGGTTGGTGTACTTGGAGCTTTGCGCTCAGCGTAAACGCAAAAAATGCTTCAACCACGGCGGCTCTCAGATAAATACAGTACTGCCACGCAAGATCTTCACGCAAATGGACCTCAGATCGACGATACGATCAATTTGAACCGATAAAAGCCAAAGTCGATCTTTGGAAACGCCTTGATACGTGAATTGTTGGCCTGAGAGTTTGGGGCGGGCAACCGCTACTCGATGCCATAGAGTCTAAATATCGCTCGCAGTTGGATTTTGTCGAACGAACTCGCATTTGAGGCGTGATGGAGGCTAGACAAAACCAAATTCGCCTTCATATTCCTTATGTTTATGAAGATTTATATGAATGATAAGTTGGTCGATGCCAGCGAGGCGACGGTCTCGGTGTTCGATCATGGCTTGCTCTATGGTGACGGTATTTTCGAAGGCATTCGCCTATATGATGGCTGTGTATTTAAGCTCGATGAGCATTTGGAGCGTTTAGAGTATTCCGCCAAAGCGATCATGCTCGAATTAGCATGGACGCGCCAAGAGATCTCGGATGCGCTGTGCGAGACTTGCCGTGCGAATGGCTTGAAAAATGGCTATATTCGTCTGGTCGTGACGCGTGGTGTTGGCAGTCTTGGACTTTCGATCAAGAACTGCGATAAGCCGCAATTGATTATCATTGCTGATACGATCCAATTGTATCCGCAGGAGTTTTACGACAATGGCCTGAAAATTATCACTGTGCCGACGCGTCGTTGTAATCCTTCGGCACTGCCGCCAGCAGTGAAGTCGCTCAACTACCTGAACAATATTCTGGCTAAAATCGAAGCACAGCACCTTGGCTATCATGAGGCGATTATGCTCAACGATCAGGGCTATATTGCGGAGTGCACTGGTGATAACATCTTTATCGTGCACAAGGGCGAGTTGATCACGCCCGCTGCAAGTTCTGGTGCCTTGAAGGGCATTACCCGTGATACTGCATTGGCGATTGCTGATGAGCTGGGCATTCCTTGGCGCGAGGCGAATATGACGCGTTACGACGTCTGGGTAGCAGAGGAAGTGTTCTTAACTGGGACGGCTGCCGAGATCGTGCCAATCGTTGAGATTGATGCGCGCGTGATTGGCAATGGTAAGCCTGGCCCAGTGACCGCGAAATTCCTCGAGAGTTTCAAACGCCGAGTCTCGATTGAGGGCACGATGCTTTAATGTGCGCGGCAAAGCTCAGTTCTGCTGATTACAGTCTTGCTCAAGTATTTTCTTGGGCGCGGGGCACATCTTTCGCTGGCGGCTGTCAAAAGCTTGTAAACCTATTGATAAAGCGCATTTGAACACCTTGAATCGAAGTTTTCGCTTTGCCAAACAATCCGACTTTTATACTTTATAATATATGGCAGAGAATTTGAAGTGCAGTATCTGCGACCAAGAAGCCACCGTGCATCTGACGCAGATCGTTAATAATAAGATCCATAAAGTGGACCTTTGTGAGTCTTGTGCCCAAAAGAAAGGGGTCACAGACCCTGAAGGCTTTTCGCTGGCAGATTTGATGTCAAAGACGCCACTCACGCCTGTCTCTGGTGAAGCGCAGCTGGTGTGTGAAAGCTGTGGGCAGGAGTCGGCGGATTTTCGCCGCACGGGGCGCTTAGGGTGCTCAGATTGCTATACGGTCTTTAGATCATTGGTCTTTCCGGTGCTTGAAGATATGCACGCGGGCACCGCGCATCAAGGTAAGGTGCCAACGGCCGCGTTGAGTCGTCAATCCAGTCAAATGCAGTTGAAAAAACTACTGGATTCGTTGGCACGTGCTGTTGCCGAGGAGGCTTATGAGGACGCCGCTAAATTTCGCGATCAAATCAAAGTAATTAAAGAGGCTGAAGAGTTGGAGGTCTCTTCTAAATGATCGAATCACTCATCAATGATGAGCGCGCCGAGTTGACGCAGGCAGCCAAAAAAGCGGCACCGGTTGTGCTTAGCACTCGGATTCGCTTGGCCAGAAACTTGGTCGGTCAGCCATTTCCCGAACGTGCGGATGTGTTGCAACGCCGCGAAGTACTCACCCGCTGTGCAGATCAACTGAGTGCGCTGCCGCAGATGAACAAGGGCAGCTTTCTTGATATCGCAGATTTATCAGTCTTGGAGAAGCAAGTGCTGGTGGAGCGTCACTTAATCAGTCGAGAACTGTGCGACGGCGAAGCAGGCACCGGGGTTTACATTAATAAGGGGCAGACTTGCTCGGTAATGATCAACGAGGAGGATCATCTGCGAATCCAGTTTTTGAAAGCAGGTTTCAATTTGAAATCAGTCTGGAAGTTGATCGATGCATTTGATTCGGAGTTGGAAAAGACCATTGACGTCGCGTTTTCTGAGGATTTCGGCTACTTGACGGCTTGCCCGACAAACTTGGGCACCGGATTACGTGCGTCGGTGATGATGCATCTGCCAGGGCTGGTGATCTCTGGCCAAATGGAGCGTGTGATTCGTGCGGTCAGCCAATTGGGAATTACCGTGCGTGGCCTTTTCGGCGAGGGTTCGGATGCCAGCGGCCACATCTTTCAGATTTCAAATCAACAGACATTAGGCGAGAGTGAATCCGAGATTTTGGAAAGTCTAGCGAATGTGTTAAAGACGGTGATCGATCATGAGTTGAACGCGCGCTTTAAGTATCTCGAAGAGAACCGCGCGAAGTTGCTCGATCAAATTGGCCGTGCCTTTGGCGTGCTGAAGAATGCACATGTCATCGCTTCGGACGAAGCGCTAAATTTATTGTCATTTATTCGCTTAGCGGTCGATTTTGGAATGTTGCCAGAAGCGAATCGTGCCGACGTCGATCGACTCGTGATCGAGAGCCAACCAGGCCATGTGCAGTATGCTGCGCAAGAGGGAATTGCACCCGATGTTCGCGATATTGCGCGTGCGGATAAACTTCGACAAGAATTTTCAAATCTACCAGCTCTAGCTTTTGACAAGTTGGCAGAACAGGAGTAATCCTTAGCAAACGATACTATCATGGAACCAATGAATAACTTTACCCCGCGTGCTCAACAAGTTCTGGCACTGGCTCGAAAGGAAGCGGATCGCTTTCATCATAATTACGTGGGCACCGAACACTTATTGTTAGGCCTAATCAACTTAGGGCAGGGGGTGGCCGTGAACGTACTGCAAAAGATGGGGCTCGACCTACAGACCGTGCGCGCTGCAGTTGAAAAACAGGTTGGCACGGGGCCAGAGAGTAAGCCTTCTGGGAATATTCCATATACGCCTCGAGTTAAAAAGGTGTTGGCGCTGGCCGGTAAAGAAGCCAAGGCCCTGAATCATTCGTATGTCGGCACAGAGCACATTTTGCTCGGATTGTTGCGCGAAGGTGAGGGCGTTGCCGCACGTGTGCTTAAATCACTCGAAGTTGATATTGAGCGCTGCCGTAATGAGATTCTTGCAGAACTCGATCCCAATTTCTCCGGAGAGCCAGAAGAAGCTGCAGCAGGCCCTGGAGGTTCGGATGAGAAAAAAGAATCCAAGACGCCTGCGCTGAAAGCCTTTGGCCGCGATTTAACTGAGATGGCAAAGAAGGGCGAACTCGATCCAGTGATCGGCCGTAAAGATGAGATCCGCCGTATGGTTCAGATCCTGTGCCGTCGTACAAAGAGTAATCCGGTTCTTATCGGTGAAGCGGGCGTCGGTAAGACTGCGATTGTTGAAGGTTTGGCGCTGGAAATTGCCTCGGGCGTCGTGCCGGAAATTTTGGTTGATAAGCGTGTGATCACACTGGATTTGGCACTCATGGTCGCTGGCACGAAGTATCGTGGTCAGTTTGAAGAGCGTATCAAAGCAGTGATGGACGAGATTCGCCGCGCGAAGAATGTGATTATTTTCATTGATGAGCTGCATACTATTGTTGGTGCAGGTGCTGCCGAAGGTGCAATGGATGCATCGAATATCTTTAAGCCAGCACTGAGCCGCGGTGAGTTGCAGTGTATTGGTGCCACCACTCTTGCGGAATACCGTAAATACATCGAAAAAGATAGTGCTTTGGATCGTCGATTTCAGTCGGTCAAGGTCGAAGCACCTTCGATCGAAGATACGATTTTGATCTTAAAAGGCATCCGGAGTAAATATGAAGATCACCATAAAGTGAAGTTCACCGACGGTGCGCTGGAGGTCGCTACTAAACTATCTGAACGTTATATAACGGCTCGTTTCTTGCCTGATAAAGCAATCGACATATTGGACGAAGCAGGTGCGCGTGCACGTATCGAGTCGCTCAAACGTCCCCCTGAAATTGAGGATATGAATGCCACGATTGAAGATGTCTGCACGAAAAAGGAAGATGCGATTAGTGGGCAACACTTCGAAGAAGCGGCTAAATTCCGCGACGAAGAGAAGCAACTACGTCAAAAACAAGTCGACATCATTGAGGAATGGAAGAAGAGCCGCGAAGAGACCAAAATCGTGGTGGACGAAGAGGACATGCTCGAAGTGGTCGCTGCTTGGACAGGTATACCGCTGTCACGCATGGAGCAAAAAGAAAGCAAGAAGTTGCTCAAGCTCGAGAGCCATTTACAGTCTGAAGTCATTGGTCAGGATATAGCGACCGAAGTCGTCTCTAAAGCGCTGCGTCGTTCTCGTGCTGACTTAAAAGACCCGCGCCGTCCGATTGGTTCGTTTATGTTTCTTGGACCCACTGGTGTCGGCAAAACCTTACTAGCAAAAGTGTTAGCGGAAGAGATGTTTGGTAATCAAGATGCCATCATTCAGATTGATATGTCTGAATATATGGAGAAGTTTGCAGTCTCACGTTTAGTGGGTTCGCCCCCTGGTTATGTCGGTTACGAAGAGGGCGGTCAGTTGACTGAAGCAGTTCGTCGTAAGCCATATTCGGTGGTGTTGTTTGACGAAATCGAGAAAGCCCATCCAGACGTGGTGCAGTTGCTCTTGCAGGTGCTCGAAGAAGGCCGCCTCACTGATAGTCTCGGACGTAAAATCGACTTTCGTAACACTATTTTGATTATGACTTCGAATGTGGGAGCTGAGATTCTTCAGCGAAATACGTCGATGGGCTTCGGACTCGAAGATAATGCCGAGAATGAATATGAGAAGATTCGCGAGAAGATCCTCGATGAGACCAAGCGCGTCTTTAAGCCTGAGTTTTTGAATCGCTTGAATGAGTTGGTGATTTTTAAGTCACTTGGGCGTGAAGATATGAAAGCAATCGTCGAGCTCGAATTGCGTAACGTATCAAATCGTTTGAAGGATCAAGGTTTGGTGTTTGATTTCTCGGAAGCAGCAAAGTCATTCCTAATCGAAAAAGGATACGACGCAAAATATGGTGCGCGCCCACTGCGTCGTGCGATTGAGCGTCATCTCGAAGATTCTCTGGCTGAGGCTATTCTCGGAGGCGAAATCAAGTCGGGTGAGGTCATTCAGGTCGATGTGCAGGATGATCACTTGAGTTTCGAGCAAGGCCAGCACGTGTCCGGTGCCGCTGGTTCATAATCGCAATAAGCTTCTAATTACAAAAGGCTGCAGGTGTCTGCGGCCTTTTTTGTCGATGCTTTGTTGGTCGCGCGGTTACTTTGGCAGGAAGAAGCTTTGCTGCTTTTCACTGATCGGCATGCCGACTTTTTCCATCGCTTTCAACATATCTTCCCATGCCATGCGCTTAGTCTTCATCGTGTCATTGAAGAGCAGGTAAGAGGGTTGAAAAGTGAAGACGAGCGGAATTTTTTCGAAGGTCTGCCATGTGCCACGGATGGCTGCCATCTTACGGTCGGGGTCTGCTCCTAATAGACCAGGCACAGTCGCATTACCAAGCCCTATGATGACTTTCGGCTGCACGATTTGGAGTTGAGCCTTCAAGTAGGGCAGGCAAAATTCCATTTCGTCCTGAGTGGGTGGGCGGTTGCCGTAGGGCTTGTCGTGTTCCGGTCGCCACTTTAGAATGTTGGTCATATAAACCGTCTCGCGCGAGAGACCCATGGCGTTGAATATTTTGCTTAAGAGCTCACCAGATTTTCCTTGGAAAGGACTGCCCACTGCTGCCTCTTCCTCGCTGGGAGCTTCGCCACAATAAAATATATCGGCAGTCAAGGAACCTTCGCCGAAGACCACTTTTTCGTCCTCTCTCAGGTGCTCCTTACATACTGGCGAGTTCTCCACCTGTTGTTGGAGCCATTGCATTTGAGTCGCTGCATCACCCGCGGGCAGTTCGATGGTCGGGGCGTCGGGGAGTGGCATGGATGTGGCAACGGCCTTTGTACGTGGCGTCACCTTCGGCGCGGCGGTATTTGACTGTTGCCCGGAATTGACTGCGGATTGCAGGTCGATCGCTACCACGGGAGGCACTACCGGTGCCGCTGGAGTGTCCATAGGTTTAAGTAATGCCATGGTGCTGTCTTCGATGAAGACACGATCCATTCCTTCAAGCTGTAAGCGCTTGAGTTCCTCATAGACTGGATCGAGATCGGTCGACATATTACTAAACCTTGAGCAAGCAGCCACGAGCGTCCAGCTACTTTTCTGGTGGAAGGTAAATTACGCATCTGTGTGCGCAATTAGCGGCATCGATTAATGACAACTTGCCTGTTGGCGTGTTTGCTTCGGGCGGATCATTTGAACCACAACTGGGAAGACTGATAGTGTGAGGATTAAAAAAGCGAACAGAATTAGGCTTTCAACCGCACTCTGCACAAAGAGGATTCCAGCTCCGATCAACCAACCGCTGCCGCTGAGTCTGTCGCTTAGACTGCTATTTATCCGACTTTGAAGCAGGTAGCTAGCGCCAAGACAGACTGCCAGGAGCGATGGAATACTGTATGGATTGATACTTTGTGAAGTGAATGCGATTACCAGAGCGATGAGCATTGCGATCGCAGATGTTCCCCAGATGACTAAATTGCGCTGCAGGCTTTCTTGGAAACTACTTCCTTTGGCTTTGATTCGCAAAAATACGAATGTAGCAACTGTTGCCATGGTGAGAGTGAGTGTCCATATATAGAGGGCTGAATTAATAGGCACCGCATAAACTTGGACGAAGTATTCCAGACTAAAGCATTTTGCGAAGATTAGCCCCCATAGAATGACGATCAGTGAGTTATTGGGTGTGGTGGTGTGTCTGGATACGTTCATAATTTATACTAATTAATTATCTCAAGAGTGCGACGCGAAAAGTGTATTTTGAATTTACTTTTACTGTGTTACTGGATCAATCATACTTTGAAAATCCACGCCCCTGGACTCGGATGACTGCAAAGACCTTCGAAAGATGGTCGGTGAAGCCAACGTTTAAGGCTGGTCTTTACTTAGTAGGAAAGGGTGCAGGGCTGATAACATTCGCTCGGGTATAGAACCGACGATGTATGTGCCTTCATCTCGCGCTTCTTCTTTACGCACACCACCTTCGCGGTGTAGGCGAGCGACCAGATCATAGCGATTATGCGGGATGAGTAAGCGTAATTGCGCAAAGTCACTTTCGACAATGGCTTCGATACGCTCTAGTAATTCAGGAATGCCTTCGCCGGTATGTGCGCTGACAAAGAGTGCCTCCGGATACCTAAAAGACAGGGTGAGGCGTATATCCTCACTCCAAAGGTCGTCGATTTTGTTGAATACTGTGATGATTTTCTTTTCATCGGCACCGAGTCCATGGAGCACCGAAAGTGTGGTTTTTGCATGGGCTTCGATCTCGGGGCTGTTAACATCCAGTACATGGATCAGAAAGTTGGAGACGACTGCTTCCTCCAAAGTCGCTTTAAAGGCATTGACTAGGCGGTGGGGCAGGTTGCGCACAAAGCCGACAGTGTCGGTTATGATGAGTGGTTGACCACTTGGTAGCGGGCAACGGCGCGAGGTGGGGTCGAGCGTGGCAAACAGCTTGTCCTCCACGAGAATATCCGAATTTGTTAGCTGGTTGAGCAACGAAGACTTGCCGGCATTGGTGTAGCCGACGATTGCGCAGGTTGGCACGGGCACGGTCATGCGCTTTTTACGCTGCACATGCCGGTGCTGGATCACGCTTTCGAGCTCACGCTTCACGCGTGTGATTTGTGTGCGTACCATGCGTTGGTCCAGCTCTTGCTGCGTCTCGCCGGCATCTCGTTGCGTCGAGCCACCACCACGTTGACGGCTTAGGTGCGTCCATGCGCTTTTCAAGCGTGGTAAATTGTATTCGAGACGCGCCAATTCAACTTGCAAGACAGCCTCTTTAGTTTGCGCCCGTTTACCGAAAATATCAAGAATCACTTCTTGGCGGTCGATGACCAAGATCTTGTCATCCGCCGCTTGCTCCCAGTTCCGCTGCTGCGCGGGAGTGAGCTCATTATCAAACACGATGACGTCGCAATTATGCGCTTTCGCTTGTTCGATCATTTCTTCGGCCTTGCCTGTGCCAAGCAGGAATTTTGCCTGAGGCTTGCGGATCGAGAGTTGTACTTCGTGCTGTATGCCGATGCCAAGGGTGGTGACGAGTTCACGCAGCTCATCGAGTAGGCTGCGGGTGGTGGTGTCGTCCTCACCGGGCAGGGTAATACCGATGAGCATGGCCCGTTCGACCATTCTTGGTTTTTCTTTAACGTCGTGCACTAGGTTTTGGTTCTAAATTAATGATTTGGACAACCTACCCCCTTTGTTTGCGAAAACAAACCTGAATTGTAAGCATTTTTTAAGTTCGCTCAGAAGCCTGTGAATGGTTCAAATTTCTGAATGCTTAAAGCCCGTGACCTTTTTGATTTCCCCGAGTCGTTACCATTCGATCAAGTTTTCTCTGCCGAGCTTGCTCCGTGGCAGTGGGTGCCGTTGATTGCCGAGGCACTCAAAGCGTTCCCATTTGAATCGCTTAGAGATGAGATTCCCCCCGGGCTACATGTCGAAGGACAGGTTTTCATTCATCCATCAGTTAAGTTGCCGTCATTTGGTTCGATCACTGGCCCCGCTTATATAGGCGAAGGCTGTGAGTTGCGACCAGGCGTTTATATTCGTGGCTTCGTGATTGCTGGTGCGAATTGTGTGCTGGGTAACTCTTGTGAATTTAAAAACTGCCTGCTCCTGGATGACGTGCAAGTGCCCCATTTTAGTTATGTCGGTGACAGTGTGCTTGGTAATAAAGTGCACTTGGCCGCTGGAGTGACGTGTTCGAACCTACGTTTAGATCAATCCGAGGTGCCAGTGCAGTTGCCAGATGGTTCACGCTGTGGCTCTGGCCTGCGTAAACTCGGGGCACTCGTCGGTGATGCCGCGGAGGTGGGTTGCAACTCAGTGTTGAATCCTGGATCAATCCTTGGACGACGCTCACTGGTAATGCCGACGATGGCGTTTCGCGGTTATCTAAAGGCGAACTCAATCGCTTCTATTAAAGAGAAAATCGAGACTGTTTCGCGTATCGATTGAGCTAACTCGACTTGTGCTACAAACCGAAGGCAGCTTTGAGTTCGACCAGACTGTTGAAGGCTGCGTCAGCTCCAGCCGCTAACATCTCGGCGGTGCTATGTGCGCCGGTGGCGATACAGTAGCAGGGGAGCGCAGCATTATGTGCGGTTTCGATATCAGTTGGTGAGTCGCCTATCATGCAAGCACCTTCAGCCGAGGCGTTGATTTGCTCCAATACATAGCGTGTCAGTTTTACCTGTGGCTTGTGCCATTCCGTGTCTGTGTTGCCGATGCAGATGGGGATGTATTTGGAGAAGCCGGCATGTTTGCTGACTTTGCGAGCAGTGTCACCGTGCTTATTGGTGAAGATGACTTGCGCGATATGTGCCTTATGGGCGCCTTCGATTAGCTCCAGTCCGCCGGCTAAGATAATCAAACCATCGAACATAATCTCTGGGAAGCGTAGCCGAAAGCGCTTGGAAGCTTCGTCTAAGCCTGCGTCATCAATAAACAGCGCCATGGTTGATGCCATCGGCCCACCGAGGCTACGGCGTATTACTTCAGGGTCAGGGATGCCGCCGCCCATTGATTCGATGACGTCGCCGTAAGCGCGAATGATCGCAGCAGTTTGGTCGATCAAGGTGCCGTCCAAATCCCAAAGGATGGCTTTTGGTTTCGGGAGTGTCGGAGTGCGTGGCATCTAGACTTTAGCGGTTTCGGGTGTGAGATCGAAAAGTGCGGCTCCCAGCTCGTAGAGGTCGGCGTAGATGCCGGCTGGCTGTGTTGCCGCAGCCAATTCAGTTTTGCTGTGACTGCCTGTTGCGACGAGGTACGTTTTGAGCTGGCCCGCTTCTGCGGCGGCGAAGTCAAAGGGCGAGTCGCCGATGAGAATGGTATCTTTGGCGGACGCTGTTAAGCATTCGAGTGCATGAGCAGTGAACTCTGGATCAGGCTTGCGGTAAGGGGTGTCTCCGGTGCCGATGATCGCATCTAGGTATTGTGCCTGATCTAAAAAGTCTAAAATTGTGCGCGATTGATTGCCATTTTTATTGGTGAAAACTGCAAGTTGGTAGCCGCGTTGCTTCAGTTTATTTAGTATCCAATTAGATCCTGGTAGTGCGATCAGGTCTTCAAACATGATTTGCTCGAAGTGATTTTGGAATATCGGTAGCGCGGTATCGACGTATGCTTCACCCAGCAATTTACCAAGTGTCACTGGTGCAGAGCCACCAACAGTCGCTCGCACGGTGTCATAGTCTGACTCTGGCAACTCGAGCTGCTGCTGTGTAAATACGACGCAACGATGAATTGTGGTAAAATGGTCTATCAGTGTGCCGTCTAAGTCGAAGAGTACCGTTTTCATATAAAATATTTTTGATTCAGCTCCTTTGTTTGAGCAACTTGAGACTTTATGGGTATTCTTCGGATTGCTGGCAAGTGCACGTAAGCGCTCACGGGCATTTAATTATAAGCATTGGCACAGTGAGTTGAGCACGAGCGGTATTCGAGCTCAGGATCAATGGCACGAATCTAGTGGTCGCGCTTGCTCGCCTAAGCCGCAATCGACAGTCGCGAGCAACACCTTACACGATCAGCGTTATCCCGCGGGTTGCCACTGCAGATGGTCCGGTTCAATCCTCTGTGAGGCGGGAGTTTCCGCTGACATCCTAGAGGCGTACTCAGGGTAGGATAATTCGTGATAGAGCTAGGAATCCTTAGCAAATACCGACTCTGTTGGCAGGAACCAGGGTGGCTATCTAGACCCATGTAGACCAGATTTTCAGTCCACTGAAAAAAAGATAAAATTCCGCCAAAGGACTATTGACAAGTGGACGATCAGGAAGAGCATATCGGCTCTTCTTTAGGGATGTGCGCACTGTACATTTCTCCAGATGGTGGCTATAGCTCAGTTGGTTAGAGCACCGGCTTGTGGTGCCGGGGGTCGCGGGTTCGAATCCCGTTAGCCACCCCATTTTTACGCAGTAAAATTCATGCGGCGGGATTTGAACCCGCGAATCAGCGGGTTTGACGTAGTGCTTTTAGGGACGAACGTCCCGTCTTAAAAAGCATGAAGAAGGCACGGCAATCCCGTTAGCCACCCCATTTTTACGCAGTAAAATTCATGCGGCGGGATTTGAACCCGCGAATCAGCGGGTTTGACGTAGTGCTTTTAGGGACGAACGTCCCGTCTTAAAAAGCATGAAGAAGGCACGGCAATCCCGTTAGCCACCCCATTTATACGCAGTAAAATGCATGCGGCGGGATTTGAACCCGCGAATCAGCGGGTTTGACGTAGTGCTTTTAGGGACGAACGTCCCGTCTTGAAAAGCATGAAGAAGGCACGGCAATCCCGTTAGCCACCCCATTTTTATTCCGCAAAAGACAGCTCGCGGGTTGTGAGCGGATGAGCAAGCGAGTGGTGCCATTGGTTTGCTACGCGCGGATCGCTTTTTGTAACCGTTGCCTTTCGGCTAAGTATTGTCCTCGTCGGGCGAGTGACGGAGTTGCCTTTCGAGCTCTTAATTTTTGTCAACCAACTGCACCGCTGTTTAGCGGTAGCAACAAAAAAGTCCCCGCTCTTTCGAGTCGGGGACTTTTGTTAGAAGTGTGTTGCTAGACGCTTATTTGCGTTTCGCTTCTTCGCGCTCAAGCGCTTCCTTAATCACGACTTCCGCTACATTCTTCGGACATGCTGCGTAGTGCGAGAACTCCATGGAGAACTGACCGCGACCAGATGTCATTGTGCGAAGTGCACCGATGTAACCGAACATCTCGCTCAAAGGAGCGTCTGCCTTAATACGAACACCTGAGTTAGGTGCTGGCTCTTGGGTTTTGATCATGCCGCGGCGGCGATTCAAGTCACCAATAACGTCACCCATTTTGTCCTCTGTGCAGAACACGTCGAGTTTCATGACTGGCTCAAGGATCTGTGGACCTGCCTTTGGCAGGGACTGACGATACGCTGCTTTGGCAGCGGTTTCGAAAGCAACTGCAGAGGAGTCAACTGCGTGGAACGCACCATCTGTCAGTGTGACCTTAAAGTCCAAGCAAGGGTAGCCGGCGAGAACACCTTTTTCCTTGGAGAACTTGAAGCCCTTCTCAACTGCTGGCCAGAATTCACGTGGAACGTTACCACCAACAACCTTGGATTCGAACTGGAAGCCTTCACCTGGCTCGAGTGGTTCGAGCGTGAAGAGGATCTTCGCGAACTGACCAGAACCACCGGACTGCTTCTTGTGAACGTAGCTGTCTTCGATTGTTTGAGTGATGCTCTCGCGGTAAGCAACCTGTGGCTTACCAATGATCGCTTCAACGCCGTAGGTGCGCTTCAAGATGTCGACCTTAATGTCGAGGTGAAGCTCGCCCATGCCATGCAGGATGGTTTCGCCGGAATCTTCGTCAGTTTCGACGATGAAAGTAGGATCTTCTGCAACCATCTTACCGATCGCTGTGCCCATCTTCTCAGAGTTAGCTTGGTCCTTCGGCTTAATTGCGATGGAGATAACAGGCTGAGGGAATACCATCGGCTCGAGAGTCGCTGGAAATTTAGGATCACAGAGAGTGTGACCTGTCTGCACTGACTTCATGCCGAGCAGGGCGACGATGTCACCCGCCTGAGCGGAATCGACTTCGTTACGCTCGTCAGCGTGCATTTCGATGATACGACCGATACGTTCTGTCTTACCTGTGAAAGTGTTAAGGACGCTAGTGCCCTTGGAGATCTTACCGGAGTAGATGCGTGTGAAAGTCAACGCGCCGTATTTGTCATCCATGATCTTGAATGCAAGTGCACGGAGTGGCTTTTCAGCATCAACGATCGCGAATTCACCCGTTTCAACACCTTCAGCATCTACTTCAGGTTGAGGTGGCACTTCAGTTGGGCTCGGAAGATAATCAATGACGCCGTTAAGGACGTTTTGCACACCCTTGTTCTTAAACGCAGAACCACAGAATGTTGGGAAGAAATCCAGAGCGATGGTGCCCTTGCGGATGCATGCTTTGATGACAGACATCTCTGGCTCATTACCTTCGAGGTAAGCTTCCATCGCGTCGTCGTCTTGCTCAACAGCAGTTTCGATCAGCGCAGCGCGGTATTCTTCGACCTTGTCGACCATGTCCGCAGGCACGTCTTGGATTTCGTATGCCATGGGGTCACCGGAGTTGTCCCATACCCATGCCTTACGTGTGAGGAGGTCAACCACACCAGAGAGATCGCTCTCGATACCGATGGGGAGCACCATGACGAGTGGCTTAGCGCCGAGGATGTTTCTGACTTGGTCAATGACCTTGTAGTAGTCAGCACCGACACGGTCGAGCTTGTTGACGTAAATCAAACGAGCGACCTTAGAATCATTGGCGTAGCGCCAGTTGGTTTCGGATTGAGGCTCAACACCACCAGAACCACAGAAAACACCGACGCCGCCGTCGAGCACCTTTAATGAGCGGTACACTTCAACGGTAAAGTCAACGTGCCCAGGTGTATCGATGATGTTGAAACGGTGACCGTCCCAGAAACAAGTAGTCGCAGCAGACTGAATCGTGATGCCACGTTCTTGCTCTTGTTCCATGAAGTCAGTGGTTGCAGCACCATCGTGCACTTCGCCCAACTTGTGGATTTTACCAGTGAGCTTCAAAATACGCTCGGTTGTCGTTGTTTTTCCGGCGTCAACGTGTGCGAAGATACCAATATTTCTGTATTTTGATAGGTCGGTCATGATCTGATCTGATGTGTTTAGAGATTGTGTTTACTACTTAAATTTGAGGGCTGTGCATACGCGAGTATCGCTCACGGAATTCCAAAAAAGAGGCGGAGATTAGGGCTGATTTTGAATACTGCAAGGCAAGAAAACAGGGTATTCACACGCTTGTATCGTTGTGGCGTTAAATTAATCGGATTAGACTTTCTGATTGAACTGATGGGCATCTCTCAGGATGTTTCCAGTATGATCCATTACTCCAACTATATTAACGGTCAATTTGTCGAATCCCCTCACTCAAATACGATCACCGTGATCAACCCCGCCACAGGCGCTGCGATTTCGACCATCCCTGACAGTTCGCCCGAGCAGGTCGAGGCCGCGATTGCTGCCGCAGAAGCCGCTCAACCAGCGTGGGCGGCTCTGCCAGCGGTTACCCGGGGAAAGCATTTGCATGTACTCGCGGATAAAATCCGTGAACAAGTCGAGCCTCTGGCCCGTGTTATCACTGAGGAGCAGGGCAAAACACTCGGGCTGGCTCGTGTGGAGGTGAACTTTACCGCCGATTATCTCGACTACATGGCCGAGTGGGGACGCCGAATCGAAGGTGAGATCATCGAGAGCGATCGGCCGAAGGAGAATATCTTCCTGTTTCACAAGCCGATTGGCGTGGTGGCGGGCATCTTGCCGTGGAATTTCCCTTTTTTCCTGATTGCTCGTAAATTGGCCCCTGCATTGATCACGGGCAATGCGATCGTGCTCAAGCCGAGTGAGGAGACACCCAACAACGCCTTTGAATTTTGTAAAATCCTAGCGCAGACCGACATTCCAGCAGGCCTCGTCAATCTCATCTCAGGTTATGGAGCGACTGCGGGCCGCGTATTAACTGAGAGTCCGAAGATCGGCATGATCAGCTTCACTGGTAGTGTGGACACCGGTTCGCGCATTATGGCGACTGCCGCGCAGCACATTACTCGTGTTAATTTGGAGCTTGGCGGCAAAGCACCGGCGATTGTCACTGCCAATGCGGACCTCGATCTCGCGGCGACTGCGATTCAGGCCTCTCGTGTCATCAATAGCGGACAGGTGTGTAATTGCGCCGAGCGTATCTATGTGCAACGCAGTGTGGCTGAAGCTTTTACTGCGAAGCTGGTCGAGAAGATGCAGGCCGCACGTTTTGGCAACCCGTTGCAAGACGAGACAGTCGATTATGGACCAATGATCAATAAAGCTGGTTTCGATAAGATTGTGAGCTTGCTGGCTAGCGCAGTGGACGATGGTGCGCAAATTTTGTGCGGTGGTCAGCGCGGTGCGGATGAGTCTGGCTACTATTTCGAGCCGACGGTCGTTGGCGCGTGCACGCAGCAGATGGACATTGTGACTCAGGAAATCTTTGGCCCAGTTATCCCGGTGGTGATCTTTGACGAAATTGAGGAAGCGATCGCCATGGCCAACGACACGGAATACGGACTTACATCCTCGGTGTTCTCGAATGACATCAATGAGGCGATGAATTTAGTCGAAGCACTTAACTTCGGCGAAACGTATATCAACCGTGAGCACTTTGAGGCGATGCAGGGCTACCACGCGGGTTGGCGCAAGTCGGGCATCGGTGGTGCGGATGGTAAGCACGGACTGTATGAATTTATGCAGACACAAGTGGTCTATCTCCAGCGCTCGTAGCAGCACGGCTTACCACGTCGACGGCATACTTGGCTCATCAATATGCGACGTGTGCAGTAAGGTTTGGCACGACATCTGACTGCTCTGCTGCGGTTTAGGTTTGCCCCAGACCCCCTAAGCCTTTGTTTTCGTCGGTTTTTCAAATCGTTTCCACTGATGACACCAGCACTCAAAATCTACGACACAACCCTACGCGATGGCACCCAAGGCGAAGGAGTCTCTTTTACCGTCGCGGCTAAAATCCGCGTCGCTGAGAAGCTGGACCAGTTTGGGATTGATTATATCGAAGGCGGCTGGCCGGGTTCGAACCCCCGCGATATGGCGTTTTTCGACGAAGCAAAGAAGCTGAACTTGAAGCATGCCAAGATCGCTGCTTTTGGTTCTACTCGTCGCGCTAGTCTTAAGGCTGAGGAAGATCCGCAGCTGCAGCTCTTACTTGATGCGGATACCCCGGTAGTCACCATTTTTGGTAAGACTTGGTTGCTGCATGTCACGGAGATCATCCGCACGACTGCCGAAGAGAATCTTAAGATGATCGAAGAATCGGTACGCTTCCTGACTGATAATGGTCGCGAAGTGATCTATGATGCGGAGCACTTTTTCGATGGCTATTGCGACAACCCAGAATACGCGATCCAGACACTTGAAGCCGCGCAACGTGGCGGTGCGATCAACTTGACACTTTGCGATACCAATGGCGGCCAGCTTGTCAGTCAGATGCAGGCAATTGTTAGCAAGGTCGTGGCACATTTCCCGCATACGTCTGTTGGCATGCATTGCCATAATGATTCAGGCCTCGGAGTCGCATTGTCGCTCGCAGGAATCGAATCAGGCGCAACGCTGGTGCAGGGTACAATGAATGGTTTCGGTGAGCGTAACGGTAATGCCAATCTCAGTACTATTATCCCGAATTTGATCTTGAAGATGGATGCGGACCTGAACTGCGCACCTAACTTAAATAAACTGCGTGATCTTTCGTTGTTTGTCGATGAGATGGCCAACCGTGCATCGGATTCGACATTGCCATTTGTCGGTACGAGTTCCTTTGCGCATAAGGGTGGGGTGCATGCCGATGCTGCCGCCAAAGTAAAACACAGCTACGAGCACATTGCGCCAGAGCTGGTCGGCAATCGCACACGGGTACTGGTTTCCGATATGTCCGGCCGTAGTAGTGTGATGATGAAGGCCAAGGAAATTGGAGTCGATCTCGACCCGCGTTCGCCGCAGTTGAAGGAATTTCTTGGTGAGTTGAAAGAGCTAGAATTTAAAGGCTATGAATACGAAGCCGCCGATGCATCTTTCAAATTACTGCTGAGTCGCTTCCTGAAGGGCAAACAGCCTGATTTTGAGCTTGTTGGCTATCGTGTGATGGTGAGTCACCAGGAGTCTTCAGGTCGCGTCGTTTCAGAAGCAACTGTGCAGGTCAAGATTGGCGACCAAGTGCATCATACTGTGGCCGAGGCCAATGGCCCTGTCGGCGCGCTTGACCATGCCTTGCGTAAAGCGATTGCGCCCGTGTTCCCAGAGATCATGGCCGTTGAACTGATTGACTATAAGGTGCGTATTCTCGAAACTGAGCAGGGTAGCGATGCGATCACTCGTGTACTGATCGAGTCCACTGATGGCGAAGCGACTTGGGGTACTGTTGGCGCCAGTGATAACATCATCGAAGCCACATGGCGCGCGCTGGTGGACTCCGTCGAATATAAGATTCTGCTTGATTCTGAGGCGTAGGGGATTGCCATCAAACTCTGCTGCTCAGGGGGGCTTGTTGGTGCCATTGCCGCGATAGGAGTGTGGGCGACTCGCCCACATTGACCCTGTGTTGCTGCAAAGGAGGGCGAGTCGCCCACATTCTTCTGTGTTACTGCAAAAGTGGGCGAGTCGCCCACATTGATCCTGTGTTGCTGCAAAGGAGGGCGAGTCGCCCACATTCTTCTGTGTTACTGCAAAGGAGGGCGAGTCGCCCTCCCTCCTTTACCCTCGCTGCTAATCGAGCATGAACCTCATTTTTATTCGGCCACACACAATCGATCAGATGCAAACTGCATCGTCTCGATTGTCTCAAATGCATAAATCGGGCTAACCTCTACCAACTTCGTGTCGGTGCAACGCGTAGCGTTTCGTAACGGCTGACATCGACTTCTTGCACAAAGCGGCTCGGGTTGAGGCGTATCACCGTATTGCCTTGTTGATTGAGCATCGGGTAAGACAGGTAGAGCTCTTCCATCGCACGGGTAACGGCGACGTAAAACAGTCGGCGCTCTTCTTCGAGGTCGCCATCATCGATGGTACGCTTGAGTGGAAATAGGCCATCAGCCAGTCCGATAACAAATACGATCGGGAACTCTAGGCCCTTTGCCTGGTGAATAGTGGTTAGGCGTAAGCAGTTAAGCGCTTGCTCGGGGGTGCGTTCATTACTTTCGGAGGCCAACAGTACGAGCTGGGCGAGCAGTTCTTCCATCGTATCGAAGCGGCTGGCAAAACTGATCAAGCTTTGTAAGTCATCGGCGCGTTCGGTCCAGTTCGGGTAGATCTCACGGATGAAGGAGCTATACCAGCCGTCGAGGCCGAGTTGCACGATTGTTTCGGGTGTTTCGCTAGTCAGCGCGACGGACACTTCGCGGATCGTCTCGGCCAGTGATGGCCATTCCTCTTTGGCGTCGTTGGGCACCTTGTTAAGCACCGCTGCAGATGTCAGGACTTCACAAAAATCTTTCTCTTCTTTCTCTGCAAGTTTCTTAGTGAACGCATGGATGCGCTCTGCGGTCTTGGGCCCGACCTTGGGTAGCAGGCAAGTGAAGCGTGCAAAGGCGGAGACGTCGGCAGGATTGGAGGCGAAGCGTAGTTGCGCGGTAAAGTCGCGGATGTGAGCTTGTTCGAAAAAACGCACGCCACTAGTGATTTGATAATCAATGCCGCGGCGTGTGAGCTCCATCTGCAGATCCATCGCTTGGTAATGCGCGCGGTAGAGCACCGCGACCTCGGAGAGGTCACGGCCTTCGTCGATCAGGCCTTCGATGCGCTGGATGATGAAATTGGCTTGGCCGCGCGCATCCATGACCGGGGTGAAGTAGGGCTTCTCACCGTCGGGCCGCACTGGACGTAGCTCTTTGGAATAGCCCATGCCGGGCGGTTGTGCGGCGAGCACGGCGTTGGCAAATTCAAGGATTTGCGGAGAACTGCGGTAGTTCGTTTCGATCTTATAAATCGTGGCACCAGGATGGCGCTCGGTGAACCGCATAATATTGTCAAAGTCTGCCCCTCGCCACGTATAAATGCACTGCGCATCGTCGCCCACCGCCATAATTTGGTGGTGCGCACCGAGAATATCGACGATCTCTGATTGTAGGCGGTTGGTGTCTTGAAATTCGTCGACCAAAATGTGCTTGAAGCGTTGCTGATATTGCGCCGCTACCTCGGGGTGCTCACGCAAGAGTTTGAGCAAGTATTCGAGCAGATCGTCGTAGTCGACAACCTGATGCTCTAACTTAGTCTTGTGATAGACCTTATAGATGTCGGCAATCTTTTGCGCCATGCCCTCGAGGAAAGGGTAGTGGTCGTCGGCTTCTTCCAGCACGCTGCGGCAGGTGTTGCGTGCATAGCTGATCATGTTGTGCACCACTTTGGGCTTCGGATTGTTCTTCCCCTTAATGAATGCAGGGTCGACCTTTTGAATCGCACTTTTCAGTAGGCTCTCTGCTTCGCTTTCGTCGAGGATCGTGTAGTTGCGCTTGAGGCCGACCGCTTCGCCATGCACGCGAAGAATACGTTGCGCGATACTGTGAAAAGTGCCGCCCCAGAGCTGGTGCTTTTTAATGCCAGTCAGGTCTTGCACGCGTCCCAACATTTCCTTGGCAGACTTGTTGGTAAAGGTGAGCAGCAGGATTTCGTAGGGTTGTATACCTTGCTGCAATAGATAGGCGACACGATAGGTTAAGGTGCGCGTCTTGCCTGATCCGGCACCCGCGAGGACTAGCGCTGGGCCCGGTTCGGCGGTGACGGCGGCGTATTGCTCGTCGTTAAGTTCAGCGCGAAAGTCGATTGGCGCTAAGGCGCTGGATTCGGTGTCGTAAAAATCGGTCATCAAAAAAGGAGTTAGCAGCGAGACTGAGGTTTGCCGTAGATGGCGAAGCAAGTGGGTAGTGAGTCGCTGGCTCAGCACTTCTATATATTGCATCTAGGATAATGCGGCAGAGGGCAAAGTGAAAATGAGCAATCATCGTCATCCTTTCGGAATTATTGAATTTAATCACAAAGGAATTCATGGGGTTGCTCTAAGTTCACAGGCAGATTCCTTGTTTGTTTAATTTGATCATGCCATTCTGTCCATTTTGATTGCAGCCTGATCGTTCGTTTCTCTACTACTTAGCAACTATGCAAATTATCCCTTCCAGTATGCTTCCAGAGCGCGACCAAGACGCGTTGCGTGTTTTTTTGGAGGGTTGTCGGGAGACGGCGCGTGCCAAGCAGCATTTTCAAATCGCGAGTATTTCGTTGGCGGTGAAGCATATTGCGCCGTTGGCAGTATTAGAATCGATCTACGAACCGAGTGAGTTGCACTTTTATATCGAGCGTGCAGCCGATGAGGAGGCGCTGGCCGGCGCGGAGGCGGTCGCCGAGGCGACGTTTACTGGAGTGGATCGTTTCGCTCAGGCGCAGGCCTTTGCAGATGAGATCATGGATAATACGATCGTGGTCGGGGATCTGAATGAACCGTTTACTGGACCGCATTTCTTTACTGCATTTACTTTTAATGACACGGTGCCTGAGGGCAGTGCCTTTGCGCCGGCAACAATTTTCCTGCCGCGTTGGCAGGTCTCGCGCGTTAAAGGGAAATATGGCGCAGTGGCGAATATTCGCATCGATCCCGACGCAGACCTTGATCAACTGGTGCCTCGGGTGTGGGGCGCGTATCAAAAGTTTTCAATGTTTGATTATTCCACGACTCCTGTCGAAACCCCGCCTGCGGTAAAGCCGACTGCGGTGCAACGCTCAGAGTTGGCGCCAGATGTATATCCACGAGCGGTGACTGAAGCGCTGCAAGAGATTGCTGATGGGGCGTATGAGAAGATCGTGCTGGCGCGTGGAATTAAGTTGCAGGCCAATGAGCCGTGGCAGCCGCTACATGCCTTAAACTGCTTGCGTGAAAGGTTTGCCGGATGTTTTACCTTTTCGTTTGGCGGCGGAGATGGGCGCAGCTTTATCGGCGCCACGCCGGAGCGTTTATTGCGCATTCGCGAAGGTAAGCTTTTGACCGAGGCGATTGCTGGTTCGGCGCCACGCGGTGAGACTGCCGGTGAGGATGCCAAGCTCGCCCGAGACTTATTGGACAGCGACAAGGATTTACATGAACACGCCTGTGTGCGCGATTCGATTTTACGTCGCTTAAAGGCCGTCGGAGTCAATGGGCATGCGGACTCTGCGCCACGCTTGTTACCTTTGGCTAATGTACAGCACCTACAAACTGCGATTGAAGCGGAAGTGGGCGGCGATGTGCACCTGCTTAATATTTTGCAAGAGATGCACCCGACGCCGGCCGTCGGAGGGACGCCACGCGAAAAAGCAATGGCGCGGATACATGACTTGGAACAGCTAGATCGGGGTCTTTATTCTGGAGTGATCGGTTGGTTTAATCACCTCAATGAGGGCGAGATGATCGTTGGCATTCGTTCGGCTCTGATCGAAGGCACTACGGCCAACTTGTATGCAGGCGCTGGCATCGTCGAAGGCTCGGATCCAGAGAAAGAAACCCGCGAGACCGAGTTGAAGTTGCGCGCCTTGCTCGATGCCTTGATCGCCTAGGCTAGTGCTGCTTGTCCTTGCCATTTTTAGCCCTGGATTGCTAGCCCTGCACGAGTCTTTCTACCTCTAGTCACGGCGTTGCTTCCGCAGTTCTTGGTCGCCTGTAGAGACCAAAAAGCCCTCAGGACTAGAAGTCGCTGAGGGCTTTAAAATGGCATCCCGTAGGGGATTCGAACCCCTGTTGCCTGGATGAAAACCAGGTGTCCTAGACCGGGCTAGACGAACGGGACGTGATGCGAAGCCCCGGAAGCTACGTTTCAGCCCATTCCCCGCAAGTCTTTTTTGCCATTATCTGTGGAATTGTGAATCGTGCGTTATGGCATTGATTGCTCCATGGCTTTAACGGGTCGCGCCGCTTTGCGAATCGAACTCTCAATTGAGTGTAGCCGTCTTTGGCGTCTCCGCTACGCTTAGGGATCGTGCCAGTTGAATCAGCCTGTACCGATCATCACTGTGCCTGACTCAGAGTTGTTGAATCGATCGATGCTATCGAAGCTTGTACGAGTAGCGATTGCCTGAGTCTTTTCGGTCTCTGTTGAAATATCGAAATGACTAAGAAATTTTAATCCGCGAGAGGAGGAGGAAAGCTCTGCTGCTAGGCGGTTTTATCTGAAGCATTATTTTTTGAATTATATTGTGGTCTATTACCTGTTATCGATGTGTGTTAATTAACATGAAGAAGGCATCCGTAGGTATGAAGCAAATCGCGGCCGAGGCGGAGGTGTCAATGATGACAGTTTCCCGCGTGTTGCGTAATCAATCCAATGTCGCGCCCGCAACTGAATTGAGGATTCGTGCTATCGCGAATCGCTTAGGCTATAAGCCAAATCGGTTGGTGCGTGGCATACAGAGCGGACGCAGCGGTATTGTCAGTGTGGTGATGCCCGCGGGGCATGCGATTGCGCCTGCGATCCTGGAAGGAGCGTATGATTACTTTAATGAAAAAGACATGCTTATGGCGCTTGATCTGGTGCATGGGGATTATGGTGAAAAGGCGGTCGCGGAGCAGAGCAAAGTGATTAATCGCTTGCTCGAAAGCCGCGTCGATGGATTTATTTTGCTGCCGGTCAATGAGGAGGCGAGTCCGCTCTATTTTAAGGAAGTCATCGACCGCAAGATCCCGCTGGTGTTGGTGGACCGTAAAACTATCCACTTTGATGCGGATTTTGTTGGAACCGATGATTTTGCCGGTGGCTACGAGGCGGCGCGTGTGTTGGCTAAAAATGGCTGTAAAAATGCGGTGCTCATTTCGACGGGCGATTTGGTGAGTACCAGTCGCTTGCGCTCGGAGGGCTTCAAGGCTGGTTTGAAAGCGTTTAAAGTGAAGCTGACTGCGGATGTGGTCGCACCGAACTTCACGCACAATGCCGATTTGATTGATCATGAACTGACGAAATACCAAGGGCGGTTTGACTGCGTGTTCGGGATCGCTGACCGTCTGGCGATCAGTGCCTGGCATAGTTGCCAACGACTTGAGCTGAAGATCCCACAACAGGTGAAGGTGGTGGGGTTTGGTGCCTTGAATTTACGTGACCCGCGTGTCGCCTTGTCGTCGTTTGATCAGCAGCCTTATAAGGTCGGACGGGATGCGGCGAAGCTGTTGGTCGAACGCATTGAGCAGGGGCCGTGGATACGTAAGCCGAAAGCACGGACGATTTTGTGCCCGCCGCAATTTGTCGAAGGAACGTCTTGTCCAGTGGGGTAATTTTAAGAGACCTGAGGTCTGAGACCTGAGGACTGAGACCTGAGGACTGAATCGTAGAAGCGACACTCTTGTCGCTTTCAATTGGACTCGTAGAAGCGACACTCTTGTCGCTTTCAATCGGACTCGAAAAAGCGGCAAGCGTGCCACTTCTGTCGAAAGCTGGATACACTTATTCTCGACTGGTTTTTTTAAAGTCAGTACAGACGTCTTCGAACCAGGCGAGTAGGTCCCGCTCCATGCTTTGCACGCGTTGCGGGCTTTGTTTGGCTAGATTGGTTTGTTCCAGCGGGTCGTTTTTCAAGTTGTAGAGTTCGACGGGGGGCGGTGCTGGCAAATCCACCTCGGGCGCGGGATCGGTAATGATGCCGTTCTCGATAAAGTGCTCGGGTTGATACATCGAGACGTCGAGCCATTTGATGTCGGGCACTTCGAAGGCTTCGGGCACAAACGGGCGTACCAGTTTCCAATCGCCGTCGCGAATCGCGGCGTTGTATTCGATCAGGGGATCGTAACGGTTCCACTGCCAGCAGCGTTTCGGATGGTAGGGGGCGACTTCGCCGCGCAGTACCGCACTCTGATCGACGCCGTCGAGCTTGAGTGTGCTCGGTGCTTCGACTCCTGCGAAACTTAAGATGGTGGGCAGCCAATCGCACATGTGGAAGAAGGTGTTATCGCCGGAGTCGTTTTTCTGCAGTCCTGCTGGCCAACGCACGATGGCAGGCACACGAATGCCGCCTTCATAAGTGGAGCCTTTGGAGCCGTGCAGTTGGCAGTTGAATCGATCCAGGCAGTCGTCGCCAGAGCCGCCGAATTGCGGACCGTTGTCGCTGGAAAACACGATGAGGGTGTTTTCGCGTAGTCCGAGCTGTTCCACGCTTTCGAGCAGGCGGCCGACATTGCGATCCAGACGGCGGATCATGGCGTAAAGTGTTTTAACTGCTTCGCTCAAATCGTCGCGGTCGCGGAACACCGCGAGGTCTTCTTCAGGAGCTTGCAACGGTGTGTGCGGCGCGTTGTAGGTGAGATGTAGGTAGAACGGGTCTTTCGGGCTGCGCTTAAGAAAGTCGATTGCTTCGTCGGTCCAGAAATCGGTGAGGTAGCGGCCATCGGCGCGTTGCACGCGGTCGCCGGACTCGAGTCGCCAGTCGTAGTAGTCGTGCATGCCGCCACGGAAACAGATGGCTTCATCAAAGCCGCGCTTTTCAGGTTTGTAGCGGGGGTCGAATGCACCGAGATGCCATTTGCCGATCAGCCCCGTGCGATAGCCAGCATCTTGCAGGATGTCGGCGATGGTTACTTCGTTCAGATCGAGGCGTTCAAGGCCGCGCCACTCTAGGGTGTCAATCGAGCCGGTTCGGTGCGGGTAGCGCCCTGTGAGCAAGGAGGCGCGCGAGGGGTTGCAGACCGGCGAACTTGTGTAGTGCTGCGACAGGCTGGTGCTTTCTTGGATGAATTGATCCAGAAATGGTGTCTCGCTGATGCCTTTGTTAAAAAAGCTGAAATCGCCGTAGCCGAGGTCATCGACTAGAATGTGAATAATATTTGGACGTGTCATGGCTTAGAGTGTATCAAGATATTGAATACTTACATAGAAGGCACCATGTGCGGCTCGATCTGGCGAGGTGTATTCGAGTAAGGTCTCGAGAGTTGTGATGCCTTTTTCGATCTGGATCTCAAAGTCGATGGCTGTTGCGCCTGTTTTGATGGGGCTGCTGTGTGTCTGCTTGCCAATGATGAGTGTCGCAGTGCCAGCTTTGAGTCGGGCTGCGGCATCGCTGGCCTCTTCTGGCAGTGTGCGCAGGGTGATGCGGTAAGTTCCCGTGCGGGCGAAGTCGATGGCCCATGCGCCGAATCGGGCGATATTTTCGAGTGCTTGGCCTGTTGCCAGTGAGCGCACGTAGCTTTGATTCCACGGCGGGTATTTGTCGCCCTGATCCTTGATCGCGGAGGCTCCCCAATCCATACAAGTTAACTGGCTGATAGGTGCGGCTGTTGCGCCGACGGTGATGGGCGGCACGTCTTCGGCTAGTGGGCGCACTTCGCTCCACCATTGGTCGTATTGCTTACTGAGTGTGTTGAATGCTTCGGGATAGTCGCTCTTCACGTCGTGTTGCTCGGCGCGATCATTCTGTAGGTCGTACAGTGCCTTGCCTTCGACGAGGGAAAAGCGCTGGTTGCGAATCGCGCTGCCTTTATATTTGTGCGTCTCGGCTTGGCCGTTGGGCCAGCGTCCGACGTGGGTCACGATACTGCGCTTGGGCCAATCGACATCCTGCTCGTTCTGTAGTAAAGCTGTGAGCGAGCGTCCATCGGTCGGTGTATGCTGGCCGAGTGGGATGTTGGCTAGTTCAGCAAGTGTGGGAAAGATGTCGCTGATCGCAGTCAGTGTCTCCACGCTGCGGCCGCCTTGAATGTTGCCCGCGGGCCAACGGATGAAGCAGGGCACGCGCACGCCGCCTTGGTAGGGCGATCCTTTGGTGCCACGCAGCCCGGCGTTGAATTCCATCTGGTCGGGGCGGCCGCCTTTCGCGCTGCCGTTGTCGCCCATAAAGAGCACGATGGTGTTGTCGGACAGTCCCTGGTCTTCCATCTTTTGGAGTAGTGCGCCGACTTCGCGGTCGAGGTCGTCGATCATCGCATAAAAGCGGGCCTGTGATTCAGGCAGGCCTTTATCCAAATACTTTTGCGCCAATTGATCATCGATCTGCAGCGGCGTGTGTGGGGTATTGAGTGAGAGGTAGGCGAGCCAAGGCTGTGGAGCGGGTTGATCGATCCAATTCCAGGCAGCGCGACTGAACACCGCAGTGCAGTAGCCGTCGGTGGCTTGCCAGTTGCCATTGTGGTAAATGTGTGGATCGAAGTATGAGTTGCCCCAATAGTCCGGGGTCTGACCGATGCCGCCGCCTAGGTGGATAAAGACTTCATCGAAGCCGCGGTCTTGCGGGCGGCTCGGGTAGGTCTCGCCGAGGTGCCACTTGCCGAAGATCGCGGTGCGGTAGCCTGCGGCCTGAAAGTGTGCGGGGAG